>Ga0182746_1001914_pt1 | contig 17060 bp, 15 predicted proteins | sample eDN3rd30CBELigOP_FD_128881 | JGI IMG/M metagenome (GOLD analysis project Ga0182746, IMG submission 128881) | Enriched Organic Plus compost microbial communities from Emeryville, California, USA - eDNA 3rd pass 30_C BE-Lig OP (version 2) (version 2) ... | reverse complement strand
TCCTTCGAGCGCCACGCGGGCGGTGATCCATGCCTTCGGCCACGGTCATCTCGGCCTGACGCAGTCGGCCGCGACGGGGCGTCTCGTCGCGGATATCGCCGCACGCCGTGCACCTGCCCTTTCCATCGAACCTTTCCGGATCGGCCGTTTCCGTTGAAACTTCGACACTTTCGATCGCCGGAAAGCGCCTCGGATGCAATGTCGACAAACTAAATACAAGCCTGTATAGAACCTTTCAGCTACGAAAAGGAACCGGCCATGTCCTGGTCTCATCCCGTCCCGAAGATCACCGACGACGAACGGCGGCAACGCCTTCAACGGCTGCAGTCCTCGCTCGCGGAAAAGGGTTTGGGCGGCTTCTTGCTGGGTTCGACGGAAAGCCTGCGCTATTTTACCGGCCTCGAATGGCACCCGAGCGAGCGCCTTCTGGGCGCGCTGGTGACACCGAAGGACGTGTATTACATCGCGCCGGGCTTCGAGCAGAGCCGGGTCGAGACCCTGCCGCACCTGCCCGGCGAGATCGTCGTCTGGCAGGAGGATCAATCGAGCGCGGCGCTGGTCGCCTCGCTGATGCCGGCAGGCGAAAGACTTGCGCTCGACGATGCCCTGCCGCTCTTCGTCTATCATCAGCTCGCTTCGGTCTTCGGCGCCGACCGGCTCGCTGATGGCGGACGGCTGGTCCGCGACATGCGCCTGCGCAAGTCGAAGGCGGAGATCGCCCTCATCCAGCACGCGATGAATCTGACATTGGAGGTCCATCGCCGGGCGCATGCCTTCATCAAGCCGGGCGTCAAGGCATCGGAAGTCGTTCGCCATATCGACGAACAGCATCGGGCGCTCGGCGCCGAGGGCGGTTCGTCTTTCTGCATCGTCTCATTCGGATTGGCGACGTCCCTGCCCCACGGAGCCGACGGCGAGCAGATCTACGCTCCGGGCGATGTCGTGCTGGTCGATGCCGGCTGCCGCCTCGACGGCTATCATTCGGACCTCACCCGCACCTATGTGCTTGACAAACCTACGCGGGAGTTCGCCGATGCATGGGCGATCGAGCGCGAGGCGGAACAGGCCGTGTTCGAAGCCGCCCGCATCGGCGCCACCTGCGGCAGCCTCGACGATGCGGCCCGCAAGGTGCTCGCCAAATACGGTCTCGGGCCGGATTATGTGCTGCCCGGTCTGCCGCATCGCGCCGGCCATGGTCTCGGCCTCGAAATCCACGAGGAGCCCTTTCTGGTCCGCGGCAATTCCACCATGCTCGAGCCCGGCATGTGCTTCTCCGACGAGCCGATGATCGTCTATCCGGGCCGCTTCGGCATCCGCCTCGAAGACCATATCCAGATGACCGGAACCGGGCCGCAATGGTTCACGGAGCCGGCAAAGAGCCCGACCGAACCCTTCGCGTGAAAAAGCGCGTATGATGACCCATCAACCAGAGGAGTTGCTGCGATGACCACAGGCTGGACCGGCGTTTTCCCCGCCGTCACGACACAATTCAACGAGGACTTCTCCGTCGATCTGAAGGCGACGCAGGGCGTGCAGGACGCCCTGGTGCGCGATGGCGTCAACGGGCTCATCGTCATGGGCACCTGCGGCGAGAACAATTCGCTCGACCCCGAAGAGAAGCGCACGATTTTGAAAGCCGCCGTCGAGGTGGTCGCCGGCCGCGTGCCGGTCGTGACCGGCGTTTCCGAATTCGATACGCGCCGCGCCGTCGCCTACGCAAAGGATGCCGAGAAGCTCGGGGCCGATGGCCTGATGGTGCTGCCGGCCATGGTCTACGTACCGAAGCCGGAGGAGCTGGTTGCCCATTTCAAGGCGATCGCGGAAGCGACCTCGCTGCCGATCATGCTCTACAACAACCCGCCCGCCTATCGCGTCAATATCGGCGCCGACGTGCTGCGCCAGCTGGAAGATGTGCCGAACATCAAGGCGGTCAAGGAAAGTGCGCCCGATCCGCGCCGCTTCACCGACCTCATCAATGCCTTCGGTGACCGGTTCGACATTTTCGCAGGCCTCGACGACGTAGCGCTCGAAGGCCTGATGCTCGGTGCCAAGGGCTGGGTTTCCGGCCTCACCAGCGCCTTCCCGCAGGAATCGGTAGCGCTTGTCGCTGCCGCCGCCCGCGGCGACTGGGAGGAAGCCCGCCGTATCTATCGCTGGTTCATGCCGCTCCTGCATCTCGATGCCGAGCATGACCTCGTGCAATCGATCAAGCTTGCCGAGCAGATCATGGGCCGCGGTTCCGAGCGTGTGCGCATGCCGCGCATGCCGCTTTCCGGCGCCCGCCGCGCGGAAGTCACGGCCATGGTGGAAAAGGCGGCCGCGACCCGGCCGACGCTGGATAGGAAGGCGGCTTAATACCCGTCCCGCAAATGTCCCCTCCCCAACCCTCCCCACAAGGGGGAGGGGCTTTGCTGCCCTGCTCGATCCAAGCGGTTGGGGGAAGGCCATACCTCGGGTGTTCTCCCCCCTTGTGGGGAGATGGCCGGCAGGCCAGAAAGGGAAGACCACAGGCGACGGCCTTCCCTCAAGGGTGGAATAATAACCTACCGCTGCGGCCCCGGCTCGTTGCTCTGGTCGAGTACGCGGGTGAGGCTCAGCGCCACCAGCGAGCAGATCGCCCCGGAGATCAGGTAACCGCCGATGAAGATGATGCCGAAGCTGGAGGCAAGCCCCAGCGCCACCAGCGGCGCGAAGGCCGCACCCACCAGCCAGGCGAGGTCGGAGGTGAGCGCCGCACCGGTATAGCGGTAGTATTGGCCGAAACGCGAGGAGACGACGCCTGACGCCTGGCCGAAGGAAAGGCCGAGGATGCCGAAACCGATGACGATGAAGGCATCCTGACCGGCGCCGCCGGCATCGAGCAGGAAGGGCGCCGAGAACGAGAAGATCGCGATGATGACGGCGCCGATCATCAGCTGGTTGCGGCGGCCGATCCGGTCGGCGATGAGGCCGGAGAGTACGATGCCGACCACGCCGACGACGGCGCCCGCCGCCTGCACCCAGAGGAATCTGGCCGCCGTCTGGCCGCCATAGAGCGTCACCCAGCTCAAGGGGAAGATCGTCACGAGGTGGAACATGGCGAAGCTCGCAAGCGGAGCGAAGGCGCCCAGCACCACGTCCTGGGCATGCCGGCTCAGCATCTCGAAGATCGGCCGCGGCTGCAGTTCCTGCGCGTCCATCGCCGCCCCGAACTCCTTGCTGGCGACGATGCGCAGCCGCGCGAAGAGCGCCACGACGTTGATCGCGAAAGCGACGAAGAAAGGATAACGCCAGCCCCAGGAGAGGAAGTCCTCTTCCGACAGGTTGACGACGAAATAGCCGAACAGGATGCTGGCGAGCGCGAAGCCGAAGGGCGCGCCGAGCTGCGGGATCATCGCATACCAGCCGCGGCGGTGGGGCGGCGCATAAAGGTTGAGCAGCGAGGCGAGCCCGTCCCAGGCGCCGCCGAGCGCGAAGCCCTGCCCCAGCCGGAAGAGCGCCAGAAGCGCCACCGCCCAATAGCCGATCGTCTCGTAGCCGGGCATGAAGGCGATCGAGGCGGTCGCGCCGCCGAGGATGACGAGGGCGATCGTCAATTTCGTCCCGCGCCCGTAATGACGGTCGATCCACATGAAGACGAAGGACCCGACCGGACGCGCCAGGAAAGCGAGCGGGAAGATCGCGAACGACAACAGCGTGGCCGCGGCCGGACTCGGCGCGAACGGAAAGATCAGCTTGGGGAAGACCAGCACCGAACCGATGCCGTAGACGAAGAAATCGAAGAATTCCGACATGCGACCGATGATCACACTGATGACGATGCTGTCGGGGGAAATCGGCTTGTCGTCGTGAATGCGCCGGGCGTCCCGTTCCATGCCTGACGATGTCGGGCCTGCCGACGAAGGGTTGACGACTGTGCTCATGATCTTCCTCCTGGCGAGAATCCGACGCCTGATGAAATGTTGATCAAACACCCGCCGAGATCAAGGATTCCGCGCAAAAAAGCGTGTTTCCGACTTTCGGGCCTGCCCTCTGGTCGGACCGGCATCCTGTCCTAGATTTTTCGGTGAGCGGACGTGAATGCCACGCGGTCGGTAGTGCAGGGCAATGGCAGAGGATGGCGGGCGGCTCGATTGCTGCGCTGCGACAGTTTGCTGCACTGCGACGAACGACCTCATTCCGGGCGGGGCATCGCCGCGATTAGTGCGCACTAGACAAAACGCAAATCGAGCCCGCAATGCCCATTCAGTTCAAATTCATCGGACGGTTGTTCGCTCTCCTCGCCATAGCGGCGCTATCCGGATGCAGCATGGTCGTCATGTCGCCCTCCGGCGACATCGCCAGGCAGCAGGCCGACCTGATCGTCGTCGCGACCGTGCTCATGCTCCTGATCATCGTGCCGGTCATCTTCCTCACGCTGTTCTTCGCCTGGCGCTACCGCCGTTCGAACGCGGCCGCCATATACGATCCCGAATGGCACCATTCGACGCGGCTCGAAGTCATCATCTGGTCGGCGCCGCTCGCCATCATCATCGCGCTCGGCGCCGTAACCTGGATCAGCACCCACAAGCTCGACCCGTACCGGCCGCTCGACCGCATCGATGCCGAGCGCCCGATCCCCGCCGAGACGAAGCCGCTGACCGTGCAGGTCGTGGCGCTCGACTGGAAATGGCTGTTCTTCTACCCGGATTACGGCGTCGCCACCGTCAACGAGATGGCCGCACCGGTCGACGTGCCGATCAACTTCCAGATCACGTCGTCCTCCGTGATGAACTCGTTCTACGTACCCGCGCTCGCTGGCATGATCTATGCCATGCCCGGCATGCAAACGAGGCTTCACGCCGTCATCAACAAGGAAGGCGAATACGAGGGCCTGTCCGCCAATTACAGCGGCGACGGCTTCTCGCACATGCGCTTCATGTTCCACGGGTTCACGCAGGCCGGTTTCGACGAATGGGTCGCGCGGGTAAGGAGCCAGGGCACCGCGCTCAACCGCGACGCCTACCTGAAGCTTGAAAAGCCGAGCGTGCGGGAGCCGGTCCGCTATTTCTCCAGCTTCGAGGACGGGCTCTTCGATGCGGTGCTCAACCTCTGCGTCACGCCCGGCAAGATGTGCATGAACGAGATGATGCATGTCGACATGATGGGCGGCGGCGGCGCCGAGAGCGGGGAAAACCATGGCCGGCTGGAATACGACAACCGGCACACGACGGAAGAGGCGCCCGGCGCGACCGTGCCGGCCAGCGGCGAACCGGCCCGGACCGGGGAGCCGAGAGAGGGCGTCGAAGGCCAGCCTGAGCCTGAGCCACACCCGATGGGCCACGACATGAACAACATGCAAGACATGCACATGCCAGGGGACAATCCCATGCCGGAAGGCAATCAGGGCGGCCCGGCGCCGGCGCAGATCAACCCAGGCAATCCGACGCCACCCGCAAACCAGCCCTGAGCCCGCATCTAGAGACGATTTGGATACACCCATGTTCGGCAACAGCACTTTGACGCAATTCCTCTTCGGGCGGTTCACCCTCGAGGCCATCCCCTATCGCGAACCCATTCTCGTCGTGACCTTCCTCGGCGTGGCGGTTATCGGCCTCGCCGTCCTGGCGCTCATCACCCGCTATAAGCTCTGGGGCTATCTCTGGACGGAATGGTTCACCAGCGTCGACCACAAGAAGATCGGCGTCATGTATGTGGTGCTGGCGATCATCATGCTGCTGCGCGGCTTCGCCGACGCGATCATGATGCGCATCCAGCAGGCGATCGCCTTCAACGGCTCCGAAGGCTACCTGCCGCCGCACCATTACGACCAGATCTTCACCGCCCACGGCGTGATCATGATCTTCTTCATGGCCATGCCCTTCGTGACGGGGATGATGAACTTCGTCGTGCCGCTGCAGATCGGCGCCCGCGACGTCTCCTTCCCCTTCCTGAACAACTTCTCCTTCTGGATGACGACGGCGGGCGCGATCATCATCATGATGTCGCTCTTCGTCGGCGAATTCGCCCGCACCGGCTGGCTCGCCTATCCGCCGCTGTCGGGCGCCGATTACAGCCCGGGCGTCGGCGTCGACTATTATATCTGGGGCCTGCAGGTGGCGGGCGTCGGCACGACGCTTTCCGGCATCAACCTGATCGCCACGATCGTCAAGATGCGCGCGCCGGGCATGACGATGATGAAGATGCCGATCTTCACCTGGACCTCGCTCTGCACCAACGTGCTGATCGTCGCGACCTTCCCGATCCTCACCGCCACGCTGGCGCTGCTGACGCTGGATCGGTACGTCGGCACGCATTTCTTCTCCAACGACCTCGGCGGCAATCCGATGATGTACATCAACCTCATCTGGATCTGGGGCCATCCGGAGGTCTATATCCTCGTCCTGCCGGCCTTCGGCATCTTTTCCGAGGTCGTCGCCACCTTCTGCGGCAAGCGGCTCTTCGGTTACGCTTCGATGGTCTATGCGACCTGCGTGATCATGATCCTCTCTTACATCGTCTGGCTGCACCACTTCTTCACCATGGGCTCCGGCGCCAGCGTGAACGCCTTCTTCGGCATCACCACGATGATCATCTCGATCCCGACGGGCGCGAAGATGTTCAACTGGCTCTTCACCATGTATCGCGGCCGCATCCGCTACGAGGTGCCGATGCTGTGGACGGTCGGCTTCATGGTCACCTTCGTCATCGGCGGCATGACCGGCGTCATGCTCGCCGTGCCGCCGGCCGATTTCGTGCTGCACAATTCGCTGTTCCTGATCGCCCATTTCCACAACGTCATCATCGGCGGCGTCGTCTTCGGGCTGCTCGCAGGCGTGAACTACTGGTTCCCCAAGGCCTTCGGCTACCGGCTCGATCCCTTCTGGGGCAAGGTGAGCTTCTGGTTCTGGCTGATCGGCTTCTATGTCGCCTTCATGCCGCTCTATGTGCTCGGTCTGATGGGCGTCACCCGCCGCGTCAGCCAGTTCGAGGACCCGTCGCTGCAGATCTGGTTCGTCATTGCCGCCTGCGGCGCGGTCCTGATCGCGCTCGGCATCGCCGCCTTCGTCATCCAGCTCGTCGTCAGCTTCCTGAGGCGCGACCAGCTGCGCGACGATACGGGAGATCCCTGGGATGCCCGAACACTGGAATGGTCGACCTCCTCGCCGCCGCCGGACTACAACTTCGCCTTCACGCCGGTGGTGCACGACCACGACAGCTGGTACGACATGAAGAACCGCGGCTACGAGCGCCCGCTCGGCGGCTTCAAGCCGATCCATATGCCGAAGAATACCGGCACCGGGCTTATCCTGGCGGCGATCAGCGTCGTCTTCGCCTTCGCGATGATCTGGTACATCTGGTGGCTGGCGATCGTCTCCTTCGTCGCCATGATCGCCGTCGCGATCGGCCATACCTTCAACTACAACCGCGATTTCCACATTTCCGCTGAAACCGTGACCGCCACAGAGGACGCGCGCTCGAAACTGCTCGCGGAACGGACCTGAGATCATGAGCCAAGTCGAAGTCCAAGAAACCGAAAAGCCGGCATTCTATCTGACGGAAGAGCATCATCCGGAAGGCAGCACCATGCTGGGCTTCTGGCTCTACCTGATGAGCGACTGCCTGATCTTCGCCGTCCTCTTCGCCACGCATGGCGTGCTCGGCCGTTCTTACGCCGCAGGCCCCTCGCCGGCCGACCTGTTCGACCTGCCGCTCGTTGCGATCAACACGGCGATGCTGCTCCTCTCCTCCATCACCTACGGCTTCGCCATGCTGCAGATGGAGCGGAACGCCAGGGCCGAGACGATGTTCTGGCTGGGTGTCACCGGCGTGTTCGGAGCGATCTTCCTGGGGCTCGAACTCTACGAGTTCAACCACCTGATCCGCGAGGGTGCCGGGCCGACGCGCTCGGCCTTCCTCTCCTCCTTCTTCACGCTAGTCGGCACGCACGGCCTGCACGTGACCTTCGGCATCATCTGGATCATCACGATGATGGTGCAGGTGGCCAAACGCGGCCTGATCGCGGAAAACAGGCGCCGCCTGATGTGCCTGTCGATGTTCTGGCACTTCCTCGACGTCGTCTGGATCGGCGTCTTCTCCTTCGTCTACCTGATCGGATATCTCGGATGAGCCCTCAGTCTCACGCCCCCGCAACAGAGGATGCCCACAACGTGCATCATGGACACAGCAACGGCCACGAAGCCGGCCATGGCACGCTGAAAGGCTATCTGATCGGCTTCGGCCTTTCCGTCCTGCTGACGGCCCTTCCCTTCTGGCTCGTCATGGGAGATGTCTTCGACAGCAAGCTGACGACCGCCTTCTTCATCATGGGCTTCGCTGTCGTGCAGATCGTCGTGCACATGGTCTTCTTCCTGCACATGAACCCGCGCTCGGAAGGCGGCTGGACGATGATGGCGCTGATCTTCACGCTCATCCTCGTCGGCATCACGCTCGCCGGCTCGCTCTGGGTCATGCACCATCTCAACGTGAACATGATGCCCATGTCGCCGGAGATGATGAAGAACATGCCCTGACGGGCAGGAGGGGAAGGCCATGGCGCTTGACCATCCCGCAATCGGTGACGCGGCGGACACGAAATCCGCCCGGTCGCGGCTGGTCATGGCGGGCGCGATGATCTTCCTCACCGTCGCCTTCCTGGGCCTCGGCACCTGGCAGGTGCAGCGGCTGTTCTGGAAACTCGACCTGATCGCCCGCGTCGATGCGCGGGTGAGCGCCGCACCCGTGCCGGCCCCCTCTTCCGCAAGCTGGGCCGGCATCATTGCCGAGAACGACGAATACCGCCGCGTCACCGCGACAGGTGTTTTCCACCACGAACAGGAAACCCTGGTTCAGGCGGTCACGGAACTCGGCGCCGGCTTCTGGGTTCTGACACCTCTCGAACAGCCGGACGGTACGGCGATCCTCGTCAATCGCGGTTTCGTGCCGGCGGACCACCGCGATCCGCGGACCCGCACGGACGGAGAGACCGCAGGCCCGGTCAAGGTCGTCGGCCTCTTGCGCGTGACGGAACCGGGCGGTGCATTCCTGCGCTCGAACGATCCCGCAAACGACCGCTGGTATTCGCGCGATGTCGCGACGATCGCTTCGGCCAGGAACCTCGCCGATGTCGCACCCTATTTCATCGATGCGGACGCGACCCCCAATCCGGGCGGTCTGCCGGTCGGCGGACTGACGGTGATCCGTTTCCGCAACAGCCATCTCGTCTATGCGGTCACCTGGTATCTCCTGGCGGTCATGAGCGCCGCTGCAGGCTATGCGATCCACCGCGGGCGGATCGGCTGAGCCGGCCGTTTACCGGGCCGTCGCCGCAAAATGATCTTTCAGCCGGGTAATGTCCTGCGTTGACCAATCGTCAAGGCCGGTAACCTGCAACCACGCATCGATATAATGCTGCGGCGCGTAGACATGGCCATAGCCGATGGGCGCCCCGTTCGCCACCGCAGTGTCAATGGCGAGCTGCAAGACAAAGACGATCGGGGACCAGCGCAATGCGGAAGAGACATCGGGACCGCGCGGATAGTTGAGCCAGGCGGGCGGCCGATAGAGATCGCGATAGTCGAAAAAGACCACGGGATCGCTGGCATATTGCAGATAGACGATGCGCAGCGGACCCCATGGGGCATCCTTTGGAACGGTCCCGCCATTCTGGTTCATGAAGCGGGCGAAAGAACCGTCGCGGAATTCCGGCAGCCAGGCCGTCGAACCTGGATTGCGGGCGTCGGTCAGAGTCCGCCAGAGGCTGCTTTCAAAGGGCGGGCCGGAAAACAGGGCGCCATTGATGGGATCGCCGAGCTGCTCGTACAATTGCAGCGAGCGTTCCGAATTCATCGCGCCGAGGCTGAGGCCATGGAGATAGAGCTTCGGCCGCTTGTCCTTCGGCAACGTCGTCCAATAGGCGTAGACCTCCCTGAACAGAGCGCGCGCGGCATCGGCGCCGTAGTCCGGCTCGATCAGCAGAGACAGCGGACTCGACAGGTAGGAGTATTGCTGCGCCACGCTCGCGACATTGCCGTGAAAAAGATATTCCAGCGTGTCGATGGCAGCCGGATCGACGAAACCGGTGCCGGTCGGCGTGATAACCACCAGCGCCGCCCTGGAAAAGGCGTCGACCCGCTTCAGCTCGTCAAGCGCGAGCCTTGCCCGATCATCGGCCGTCTCGCCTGCCGGCAAGCCGACATAGACCCGGATCGGCTCCATTGCGCCTTGGCCGGTGAAGGCCCTGATCCGATCGGCGGCCGGCCCCGACGAGACGAAATTCCGCCCCCTGAAGCCAAGCTCACCCCACGAAATGAGCGATGCGGCGCTACCGCTCTTCTCCGTGGCAGCTGGAGCCACGCTGTCGGGTTCGATCAATGCGTCGGCCTGTTTGAAAGAAGCGTCGAGCATATTGATCACGATGCGGAAGACGACGCCGTTCGCCACGGTCCAGAACAAGCCGGCCGCCACCACGACACCAACGACGTTCGCGACGCGTCTCGGCACAAAGCGCTGCGTCCAGACCGCCACGATGCGAAAGACGAACCCGAAGCATTTGCCCAAGACAACCAGCACCAGGAACACCACTGCTGCAATCAGACAGAGGCGCAACGGGTAGGTACTTGTGACCGGTGGCTGACGCATGACTTCAAGCACCGAATTCTGCCATTCCGTCGCGTGCCGCAAAAAGACGACCAGCACCAGGACACAGCAGGCCGCCACCACGAGATTGATCAGGCGCAGCCTCGACCCGCTCGGCATCGGCAGCTCCAGATAGAGCCACAGCCACCGCAAGAACACGCCGAAGCCATAACCGACAGCCGCACTCGCGCCCGAGAGAGCACCCTGCATGACATAGGTCCGCGGGATAAGTGTAGGTGTCAGCGAGGCCGCCATGAACAGTACCGCGAACGCCAGTCCGCTGACCGAAAAGAAACGCTGGAAGCCAATGTTTCGGCGAAGCCGGGTGTTATCGGGCTGTTTCCCTGGCACGACGCTCAATCTCCGAAAGTTGGGCAGCGACTGGCCGAGAGGGAAAAACAGCTGCTGCCGAGAGCGATCAGCGCAACCGTCACCGGCAGCCGCCTCACCGGTCCTTCCACTCCAGGCACCGGCCCTGCCTCGCCATTAACACGGGACAAAAATGACTTGTCAACGTTCGTGGAGATGCACTCGGCGAGGCATGAAGAGGGCAGCCGTGCGCGATTGAGAGCGGATCGCACAGCCGGTTGCCTGCAGCCCTGAAATTTATTTCTTTAAGCGAATTCCAATTTTTTGGGTGGCAGGCTGGAACTTCCGCCCTAGCTACCGCAGTGCACCATCGAGGATGGGGCGTTGGACCACTCGGAGGATTCCCGGCCGAAACAGGAGAAGGCTTGATGACCAAGACCGTTTTGAATGCCGTTGGTGATACGTTGTACTACAGCGGCACCTCAACTGCCTGGTTTTCCGCGACTGGCTCCGGGCCGGCGCTGTATGGAACCGCCGGCAATGATTCGATCTGGGGCGACAGCTCCGTCAACGTGACGATGAACGGCGGTACCGGCGACGACATCTACTATCTCTATTCCAGCATCAACAGGGCTTACGAGGCTCCCGATGCCGGCGTCGACACGATCGATACATGGATGAGCTATACGTTGCCTGAGAACTTCGAAAATCTCAGAGTGACCGGCGACAATCGCTTCGCATTCGGCAATGATGCCGACAACATCATCTCGGGCGCATCGGGACGGCAGACGATCGACGGCGGCGGAGGCAATGACATCCTGACCGGCGGAGGCGGCGCCGACACATTCATACTCACCCAGGGCAATGGCAGCGATCTGATCACCGATTTCGGATCGGACGACACCATTCGACTGAATGGCTATCAATTCACCTCCTTCGATCAAGTTCGCGGCCACCTCACGCAGGAAGGAGCCGATCTGCGGCTCGACCTCGGCGGCGGCGAGAGCCTGCTGCTCGCCGGCACCACGACGGACGAGCTCAGCGCCGACCAGTTTGAACTCGGCCTCGACCGTTCGGCGTTGACGCAGACCTTCTCCGACGATTTCAATTCCCTCTCGCTGCACAACGGTACGAGCGGCACATGGGATGCCAAGTTCTGGTGGGCGCCTGAGAGCGGTAGCCCGCATACCAGTGCCGAGCAGCAGTGGTACATCAACCCGTCCTATGCGCCGACAGCTTCGGCCAATCCGTTCTCGATCGAGAACGGCGTCCTGACGATCACGGCTCAGGCGACGCCGGAGTCGATCAAGGACGAAGTCGGCGGCTACGATTATGTCTCGGGCCTGCTCAATACCCATTCCACCTTCGCCCAGACCTACGGCTATTTCGAAATCAGGGCCGACATGCCCGATGATCAGGGCGTCTGGCCAGCTTTCTGGCTGCTTCCGGAGGACGGATCCTGGCCGCCGGAGCTCGATGTGGTGGAAATGCGCGGACAGGATCCGAACACGGTCCATGTCACAGCCCATTCCAACGAGACCGGCGAAAGGACGAGCGAGACCTCGGCTGTGAAGGTGCCGAGCACGGAGGGGTTCCACACCTACGGCATGCTGTGGGACGAGGACCAGATCGTCTGGTATTTCGATGATGTCGCGGTCGCCCATGCAGATACGCCGGCGGATATGCATGACCCGATGTACATGCTGGTGAACCTTGCGGTGGGCGGTACGGCAGGAACTCCAGGTGAAAGCGTGGCCGACGGATCCGAAATGAAGATCGACTACATCGCCGCGTATTCGCTGGACGGCCATGCTGTGTCGGAGACATCTCCGACACAATCGGCGGATGACTGGGTGATGTGAAGCAAAGCTTGAGGAACAACGGAGCACGGCTGGGTTTAGCTGGCGAAGTTTTTGCACCGGCTAGTCGGCTGAAGGCGGAAATTTCCCGATGCTGCTACGGCGAAAGTCACCCTGCCGGCGATGACGATCTCGCACCGGAGGCACGGTGCGAATGGCAAGCTGCTCAGGAGAGCTTGCTCGAAACCTACCTGCGACAGCAGTGTCTCGAGGCAAAGCTGTTTTCAACGGTCGGCTCCCGAGCGAGGCACCCGAGGCTGGGAGGCCGCCGATAGGAAAGTCGGGTATGGCCAGGCTCTCGAGGCGGAACCGCACGCATCGATTGCACACACGGGCATAACCATTAAAAGGAACTGGAATGCCAGAGGCGACAATGAAACCGCAGCGCAACGCCGGCTCATACGCATCTTCTGGTCCTTGACTGAGGCGCGAACCTTCCCTCCCAATGAACGTTACCCTAAATGATATTTCTAATCGAAAGAGCCGAGCGATCGCTACGCAATATTGTTCTGTGACCGCGACAGTGCCGAATGAATACACTGACGTGCAAGAAGCATAAAATGGGTCAAGGCATGAATTTTCTATTCATCAACGGTCACTTTCCTCAATATTCTCAGACATTCGTACACGATCAAATTAAATCAATAAAATCAGAGACAGGATATAACGCATATGTATTCGCGCGCTCTCTGACAAAATTTCGCTTCGAAGACTCTACTTATGAGTGTGACAAAGGTATACTATATGCGCGACCGATAGACAAAAAACTTATCGTACGTGTTATCTCGAATACACTGCTTCATCCTCTAAGAGCTATTCGCCTAGCCCAGCTGCGCCTACAAAAAAAGATAACCCATTCGACGTTCCTTTTGGGACTCCAACTCACAGCCTCCCCAAACTTGGCTATAACGCACTTCGGAAACAACTATGAAAATGGGATCGAGCTAAGGAAGCATATATTCCCGAAGATGAAAAACGTGATCGTCTTTCACGGGCATGACATATCCTCATATATACAGAAGCACGGGTGGAAGAACTACCAGCGCGCTGCACCCTATATCGATTGCGCGATTTGCGTGAATGAGGCATGGGCTAATCTGCTAAAAAAAAATACCACAATTCTGGATGTAAGAACGATATATCTCGGAACACAAATACGCCCCTTCTCTAGATGTCGCAATGGAGATGCGGCTGTGTATAGCATTCTATTCGTAGGGCGCTTGGTCGAGAAAAAGGGCTTTGACATACTTTATCAAGCTGTACGAACGCTCCAAATAACGGATGAACGAAAGCTCCGCGTCCATTGTATTGGTGATGGACCTTTTTTAACCGAGTACAAACAGCGGGCTTCTGACGACGGATTTAAAGAAAGCTTTGTCTTTTATGGAGCACAACAACGGAGTTTTGCTCAGCGTCTAATGGCAGAATGCGACTTGATTGTTGTCCCCAGTAAACTAGCGCGAGATGGTGACTCAGAGGGGTTACCGGTTGTATTGATGGAAGCAATGGCCGCCGGCATTCCGATCATTTCGACTTATCATTCCGGCATCCCGGAACTCATAGAAGACAAGATAACTGGCATTCTTGTCCCTGAGAACGATATTAACCAACTCAAAGAGGCAATTGCCTTTGCTATTGCCAATCCGGAAACCATGCGCGCGATGGCAGTGCGTGCTTATGCCCACGTCATGCTGTACCATGACGAGGTGACCCAGACTCGTCGATTCGTAGAGGTCATCAAGGAGATAGCATGAGCGTTGCTGATGTAACCGTCGTTATCCCTAATTACAACAGAACGGCTCTTCTGGGACGAGCTCTCAGATCCATCATGTCGCAAACTTGTAAGCCGAGTGAAGTTATAGTTATAGACGACTGCTCGACACCTGAGCAATTTTCGGAAGTTAGAGAAATAGTAGCGAGCGTACAGCCTAATATAAATGTACGATTATGGAGAAACGACAAAAACAGAGGCGCTAATTATTCAAGAAATCAGGGAATATTTAAGGCCTCTTCCAGATATATATCATTTCTAGATAGCGATGATTTCTGGCTGCCAAAGAAACTCGAGATGCAGCTGGCAGCTATTGCAAAAGTAAATATCGACAATAGCAAGCCAATCTTATCGGCTACTGGCCGATATCGTGTCGATGCATCAGGTGAGATTATTGCCCGTCAATTTGGAGCAAAAGCTCTAACGGCGTCGAAGATCAGGCAGTCGAATTCTCTGGGGACACTTTCCTCGATCATTGTCGAAACATGGATTGCCAAGCACATCCACGGTTTCGACGAAACACTGCCCGCTTGCCAAGATTGGGATTTTTTCATCAGACTTTCCAGCTATGTCCAATATGTTGGCATTCCCGAACCGCTCTGCATCTATGTCGATCATGACGAAGAACGCATCACACTAGATAATAAAAAGCGGTTGAAAGCTCACATCTTTATTTACAAAAAGTACATTAAATCCTTAGGAGACATGTCTACCATCTCTAGAGGAGAATTCTATCGAAATATCGCGGAAGATTATCAGGAACTCGGTAATCCCAGGAAAGCCGCTCAGTTTTTTTCCAAACATATGGCTTTGTCCAAAACGAACGGCCGCATCATCTCGCATTTGATTCCATCGGGATTCTGGCACCTCTATTACCGATGGCGAGCCCTTCCGCCTATAAAGAAACAACGGTATGCGCGTTACGGCCGCTCCATTGCGGAAGCACTAAAAGATTCAGCTCACCGGATCGAAATTGAAAGGGACAGAGACCTCATCAAGCAGATAATATCCTCCAGCAGCCCCTCAATCGACCGGTAGTGACGAATGGTCAGAAGGATCCTCAACGAAGCCATAAGCCGAGCAGCCAATAGGAATTTCCTTATGATTCTAACGTTGTCTAGACCGACGAGGGCAACGCTTTTATTCTTAGGGTGGTTTTCATACAGGAGTTGGGATATGTATCCTGACCGGCGGGGGCATAGGCCTACCTAATTTGATCGAGCCTCGTGCAGTCACCTCGCTTTCCAGGGCTTGAAATGAGGCCTCAGCCGGTTGCCGAGAGCGTTGTCGAGTAAGCTCTCTGATCGTCTACAACTGAGTTAATTCTCTTGGCGCACTTGAGCATTCACCTACGCATTGTCTCAACATTCTTTCTGCGTGAGATGGCCACGCGGTTCGGAACCAAACCAGGCGGCTATATATGGGCGTTGCTGGAGCCAATTGCTTATATCGGTATGATGACTGCCATCTTTTCGCTATTCGCGCGGCTACCGGTTATCGGAGATAGTTATCCGTTGTTCTTCTCAACCGGATATCTGGCTTTTAATCTCTACAAAGGCGTGGAACGGTACGTAGCGGGGGCTGTGAGGAACAACAAAAGCTTGTTGTCTTATCCCGTGGTGGCTCCGATTGACGCTGTTATGGCACGTTTTGCATTGGAGGCGGTTACCTCGGTGATTGTATGTGCCGTAATCTTCTCGGTAATTGTTTACTGCTTGCCGCGTCCGATCAACATTCATTGGTCTCCATTGATAGAGGCAGCATTCTTTGCTTGGATCATGGCAATGGGAGTTGCGATGTTCAATATCGTGATGTTTGCCAAATACCCGCTCTATGAGCAGATATTTGCCATCATTAGCCGTCCGCTATTGATGCTCTCCGGCGTGTTGTACGTCCCCAGCCTTCTGCCCGCCCCGGCCAATGAGATCCTCCTCGCCAATCCGATCTGCCAACTGGTGGTGCTGTTTCGAGAGGGATTTTACGACTTTATAGGGTCTGACGGGCTTGATCTGCCATATTTGGCTGAGACATCGCTTCTGATGCTTTTTATCGGCGCTTTGACATTCACTCTGGCACATGGGGCGCGGGATATCTGATACCTCGGGTATGAACTGCTCCCCATTTCGACCGGATGTGCTCTGATTGCTCTGATCCTTACCTATCGCGGTAAGCGTCCGGTGAAGGCCGCAGATCAGGCCGCTTGAGCGTCGACGGTCGGCGGTGCCCAATTCCACCGAAGCAGTTGCTCCAGCTTGGTAATCGGTGTGTCCGCGATGCGGGCAAGAACGTCGGCAAGCCACGCCTGCGGATCGATGCCGTTGAGCTTGCCGTCACAATCAATGTCGCCATGAAGGCGGCACGATCTGCACCGCGGTCTGATCCGGCGAAGAGCCACGATTTTCGGGACTGTCAGGAATTCTGTGCAGGGGGCCATGATGATGAAAAGGAGCGAATCATCACATGGCTATCGAAAAGGAACTTTTGGACCAGCTTCTTGCCGGGCGTGATCCGTCCGAGGTTTTCGG
>Ga0182746_1001913_pt1 | contig 17063 bp, 8 predicted proteins | sample eDN3rd30CBELigOP_FD_128881 | JGI IMG/M metagenome (GOLD analysis project Ga0182746, IMG submission 128881) | Enriched Organic Plus compost microbial communities from Emeryville, California, USA - eDNA 3rd pass 30_C BE-Lig OP (version 2) (version 2) ... | reverse complement strand
GACCTCGGCGAAGAGCGGCCACGACGCGTTCCACGCCGAGGTCTCGCCGTCCGCGACGACGAGGTGGCGGCTCGAGCGCGCGGCCTTCACGAGGTCGACGATCGCGCGGTCGGCCGTGGACTGGAGGTACTCGTTGATCGACTCGATCACCACCACGATCCGGCCGTCGGTGTCCTCGTCCGTGAGCGCGGCCGTCAGGTCGGCGAGCAGCGACGCGGCCGCGTCCACCGTGCCGGCGGTCTCGGCCCACGGCACGGACCCGACGAGCGTCGAGCGGGCCGGGCCGACGAAGTAGGCACGCGCCTCCGGGTCGGCCCGCAGGACCGACCGGACGAGCCAGGTGAGCGCGTTGGTCCGGCCCGACGCCGGAGGCCCGGCGACGAGCATCGCGCCCTCCGGGGCGAACGTCGCGGGCTCGAGCGTGACCGTGTCGAGGCCCAGGACGGGCAGCCCGTCGACGCTCGCCGGGAGCCGGGACGCCGGGTACTCGGCCGGGACGACCTGCACCGCGGGCGCCGCACCGACCCCGGCACGCCGCATCGCGTCCGCGAGCCGGGCCGTCGCCGACGCCTGCTCCGCGACCGCGGCCGTGCCGCCCAGGACCGCGACCTGCACCTCGACGTTGTCGACGATGGCGCGCCCGTTGGGCGACGTCGGCGTGATGACGTCGCGCGGCGCCCCGAAGGCGAGGTAGCCGTCGTCGACCAGGCGGTGCAGGACGTTGCGCTGCACGAGCGAGCGCACGTAGGTCGGGACGGCGCCGGAGCGGTCCGCCGTGAACACCACGTGCACGCCGAGCTGACGGCCGTTCGCGAGGATGTCGCGGAAGACGTCGAACCACTCCATCCGCCCGCCGCCGGCCTCGTACTGCTCGCGGAACTCGGGCAGGTTGTCGACGAGCAGCAGCAGGCGGGGCGTGTCCTTCAGCCCGGTGATCCGCCGGTACTCGGCGATGCTCGACGCGTTGGCGGCGGCGAACGCCTCCGCGCGCCGCTCGAGCTCGGCGCGCAACGTCCGGAACAGCGACACGACCCGCTCCGAGTCGTCGCCGTTGATGACCGCGCCGACGTGCGGGAGCGTCTCGAGCATGCGGAGCGCGCCCGCGGCGAAGTCCAGCGCGTACACGTGCACCGGGCCGCCGCGCGGCGTGATGCCCGCGGCCGCGGCGAGCGTGCGCAGCGTCGTCGACTTGCCGGCTCCGCTCGTGCCGTAGACGCCGAGGTGGCCGTCGACGTCGGGCAGGAAGTAGACGGGCGTCTGGACCTGCTGCTCCGGACGGTCCGCGACACCGAGCACGAGCTCGGTGTCGGTCCGCTGGTGCAGGCGCGCGAGGTCGTACGTCGTCGCGAGCTCGTCCTGCCACGGACGGCGCGGCGCCGGGATCCCGGCGCGCTCCGCCGCGCTCACGACCGCGCGGACGAGGCGCTGCTGGTCGGTCGGGCCGAGGTCCTCGAGCTCGGGGACCTTCTCCCCCTCGGGCTCCTCCCAGCGGACCTCGCCGCCGAACCGGAGCTCGGCGACCTCGACGTCGAGCCGGTCCGGCTCGCGCGTCGTCCAGCCGCCCGCGTACGCCGACTGGAACACCTGCAGGCGCCCCGGGCCGGTCTTGGCGAGCCCGCGACCGGGCAGGCCCGGGTCGAAGTGGGCCGGCTCGGCGACGTCGACCACGTCGACCGCGTCCGTCTCGTCCGCCATGCGGAGCGCGACGCGCAGGTTCGTGTTGGCGCGCAGGTTGTCCTTGATGACGCCCGCGGGGCGCTGCGTCGCCATGATGAGGTGGATGCCGAGCGAGCGGCCGCGCTGCGCGATGTCGACGACGCCGTCCACGAACTCCGGGACCTCGCTCACGAGGGCCGCGAACTCGTCGATCACCAGGACGAGCGCGGGCGGGCACTCGGGGTCTCCCCGCTTCTCCAGCTCGAGCAGGTCCTTGGCCTTCTTGCGGTTGAGCAGGTGCTCCCGGTGGTGCAGCTCGGCGCGCAGCGACGTCAGGGCGCGGCGCACGAGGTGCGGCGACAGGTCCGTCACCAGGCCCACGCAGTGGGGCAGGTTGACGCACTCGGCGAACGCGGAGCCGCCCTTGTAGTCGACGAACAGGAACGTCACCCGGTCGGGGCTGTACTCGGCCGCCATGCCGAGCACCCACGCCTGGAGGAACTCCGACTTGCCCGAGCCCGTCGTCCCGCCGACGAGCGCGTGCGGTCCCTGGGAGCGCAGGTCGAGCTGCATCGCGTCGACGCCCGCGGAGCCGATGATCGCGCGGAGCGTGCCCGCCTTGCGGCGCTTCGGCTGCGCGCCCGGGGTGCGGTCGTGCACCGACTGGTTCTGCTGCCACCGGTCGACGACGGCGTCCGCGGACTCCGCCATGTCGTGCCCGAGCAGCGTCACGAGCGAGACGGACCGCGGCAGGTCGCTCGAGTCCTCGACGATCGCGCCGGCGTCGAACACGGGCGCCATGCGCCGCGCGTAGTCGTACGCGCTCTGGGTGTCGACGACGTCGGCGCTCACGTCCACGGAGTCGATCCGCTCGCCGAGCCGCACGAGGCCCACCGAGGCGGCGCCCGTCGCGTCGTACTCGAGGTAGGTGCGGCACGCCCCCGGCAGCCGGTCGACGCTGGGCGCGAGCCAGATCGGGTACACCCCCGCGTCGGCGCCGGCCTCGGCGAGCTGGGTGAGGCGCGCGCGGTCGACGTCGGCGTCGTCGGTGATCACGACGACGATCGCGGGCAGCGGCGCCTTGGTGCCCTCCTCGTCCTTGCCGACGGTCGCGCCGCGGTCGAGCGCGCCGTCGTCGACCTTCATGGCGCCACGGCGGCGCACGCCGCTCTTCGCGAGGCGCGACTGGATCACGCCCTCGAGCTCGGCGAGGAGCACCGCCGCGCTCGACGGCGAGTCCGCGAGGTGCGGGCCCGTCACCGGCGACTGCGGGGACGACGTGTGGGGGACCCAGGAGAGCCAGCCGAGCTGACGCGTCCACGCCGGGCTCACGATCGCGGCGACCGCGAGCTCCGACGGCGAGTGCAGGCCCGTGAGCTGGACGAGCAGCGCGTGCAGCGTCCCGAGCGTGAAGGTCGGGCCGCCCGCGATGCCGAGCGCACCGGCGTCGTGCAGGTTCTCGATCACCGGCACCCCGGGGACCGTGCGGTACCGCTCGATCAGCGCGTCGAGGCGCTCGGTGTACTCGGGCAGGAGGTCGCCGCGACCGCCCTGCTTGACGACGGTCCGGCTGGGCATCGCGCCGACGCCGAGACGGACGTTGAGGAACGACCAGTGCTCGGGGCGGCGGGTCCACAGCATGGGGCCGCGGCGCACGGCCTCCGCGAGCGTCGTCGCGGTCGACGGCGCCTCGGCGAGGCGACCCTCGTGCTCGGCCTTCGCCTGGGTCTCGAGGGATCGGGCGAGGCCCTCGAGACGCTCGTCGAACCGCTCGACCAGCCGCTGCCGCCGGCGGAGCTTCTGCTTCTTCTGCGTCGTGAAGTTGCCGATGAGCATCAGCGGCGTCATGAACACGAAGATCAGCGAGGTCGGGTTGTGCGTGAACAGGAACATGGCGCCGCCCATGAGGAGCGGCGCGATCATCCCGAGCAGCGGGAACGGCGAGCGCTCCTCCTCGGGCGGCGCGTCCGGGGCGGTGAGCTCGACGCCCGCGAAGCGCGGCTCGACGCGCGGCGACCGGTTGAACGGCACCGGGCCCGCCGACGCCTCGACCCCCGACAGGACCGTGCCGGCGACGGGCTCGACGACCATGACCGTGTTGCCCACGGACAGCCGCACGGACGCGTCCACGCGGACGCGCTGGACCAGGCCGCCGTCGATCTCGACGCCGTTCGCGGACCCGAGGTCGACGAGCTCGATGCCGCGCGCCACGTCGAGGCGGGCGTGCCGCTTGGAGACCAGCGCGTCCGTGAGGCGCACGTCGCACTCGGGCGCGCGGCCGATCGTCCAGCTCCCCTCCGGCAGCTCGACGCGCAGCCCCGCGTCCGGGCCCTCGACGACCTGGACCGCCACGCGCGCCGGAGCCTGGCCCACGGCCGCGCCCGACCGCTGCGCGCGGGCGTCGATCACCGCGACCGCCGCGCCCGAGCCGATCCACGCCTCGCCCACCGGGACGTCGGGCGGCAGGACCACCGGGCGCTCCTGGCCCGGGAGCTGCGCCTGCAGCGTCAGCGTCGGGCCGCCGTGGGGACCCCACGCCAGGCCTCCCCCGGCAGCCATCGGGCCGTGGGGGTCGACCCGGGCGATCGTCCGCGCGACGTCGGCGACCGTGGTCGCCGCGTCGGCGGTCACGACCACGTCGTCGCTGGTGCCTTGCGTGCGGACGAGCGTCAGCTTGAGTCTCATCGGTCCTCTCCGGAGCCGTCCGCGAGGGCGTCGGCAGGGTCGAGATCGAGCAGGGGCAGGTCGTCGGACGTCACGAGCCGGCTCGCGACCGCGTACTCGACGAGGCGGGCCCGGCGGTTCTTCGCGTGCGACGCGGGGCCGCCGCGCAGGCCCTTGACGCCGATCCGGTCGAGCTTGTCGCAGACGTTGTCGAGCTTCCGGTTGAAGCGGGTCGTCGTCCAGCCGAGCCGCCGCGCGGCGTCGACCGACGACGGCAGCTCCGACAGGCCCGTGCCGCCGCGGCGCAGCAGCGGCTCCGCGAGCGCCACGATGAGCTGGCGCTGGCTCGTCGTGAACGGGACGAGCCCGATCGTCGCCTCGGCGGCGTCGCCGTCACCCGGTCCGCGCAGCTCGGCCGTGCGGACGTCCGCGTAGGGGGCGTCGTCGAGCTCGGCCTGCAGCTCGTACGTGGTCGGTCCGGCGGTGAACACGACCGTGGTGCGCGGGAAGACGATCGGCAGCCGGGTCCCCGGGGACAGCCAGGACTGCACGCCGCCGGACTCGTCGCACACCGTCGCCGACAGGAGCGTGCCCACGTTCGACAGCCACCACATGCCGTGCTCGTGGGTCAGGACGAGGAAGCGTCGGTGCAGGTACGGGTTGTCGTCGACCTCGAGGTCGCCGCCGCGGCCGATCTCGAACGCCCCCTCCGGGTCGGCCTCGAACCACTCGCCGCAGAACTCGATGCGGAGCCCCGCCATGTCAGTCCCCCTTCAGGCACGCGCTCGCCGGCTCGACCGACGGCTTGCCGTCGCGCACCGCCGTCACGCTGATGCACACGTTCCCGCCCGCGCCGAGCGGCGCGACGGCCTTGCGCTGGGACGTGGGCTGCGCCTTGCCGGTCGTCGTGGCGGTGACCGTCCGCCACACGAACGTGTCGCCGTCCTTGCCCTGGTAGTCCCACGTGAAGGTCGCGGTCCTGCCGCCCTTGTCGGCGGTGGCCTTGAGCTTCGTCACCGACGGGACCAGGTCGCCGAGGTTGTCGTTCGGCGGGCCGTCGTCCTCGGTGCCGGCCGGGTGCTCGCGGACCGGCGCCTGCTCCTGCTCCTGCTCCTGGGCCGTCGTGGTCGTGTGGTGACGCGTCAGCGCGTACGCCGTGGCGCCGCCGCCCACGAGCGCGAGCAGCGCGACGACGGCCGCGACGACCTGCCAGCGGGGCCGCTGGCGCGGCGCGTCGGCGGCGGCGGGCTCGGCCGCCTCCTCCGCGGGTGCCATGCGCAGGACCGTGTCCTCGACCGGCTCGGGCACCCCCGACGACAGCAGCGAGCCGCTCCCCGCGGCCCACACGGGCTCGGGCGCCGAGACAGGACGGGTGCGCGCCGCCGCGTCCGCGGCGACGGTCCGCGGGGCCGGGCCGCTCGCGTCGATGACCGCGAGCCGCTCGGGCTCGCGCGCCGCCGGGCGGGCGGGCGCCGCCGCGACGTCGAACGTCGGCGGCACGGCCCGCGCCTGCGGGACCGCCCCCAGACGCTCGACCGGGCCGACGGCGTCGTCCGTGCGCGCGCCGTGCTGGCCGCGCGCCACGGGGGCGGGCGCCGGGTCGATCGAGACGACGCCGCGCAGGCGCGTCCCGGGCTCGTCGTCGGCGTCGTCCGGGCCGTCGTCGGTCGAGTCGAACGCGACGACGCCGTTGTCCCCGAGCAGGTCGATGGGGGTCACGCCGAGCGCGAGCTCGATCTGCACCTGCTGGAGCGCACGGGCGAAGTCGAGGACCGAGGGGTAGCGCGACGTGGGCGCCTTCGCCATCGACGTCGCGAGGACGCGCTCGAGCGACTCCGGCACGTCGGACCGGCCCGTCGGCCGCAGGGGCGCCCCGGCGATCCGCTGCACGAGGTCGGCGCTGCCGTTCGACGCGCCCGGCACCTCGAACGGCGACCGGCCCGCGAGGAACGAGTAGAGCGTCGCGCCGAGGGCCCACACGTCCGTGGCGACGCCCGCGACGGGCGGATCGGCGAACGACTCGGGCGGGGACCACGGGATCGACAGGCCCTCGGCGCGCGTGACGTCGTCGAGCGTCGAGGAGATGCCGAAGTCCGTGAGCACCGGGTGGCCGTAGTCCGTGCCGAGGATGTTGGCCGGCTTGATGTCGCGGTGCAGGATGCCCGCGCGGTGCGCCGTCTCGACCGCACCCGCGATCTGGACGACGACCCGCAGGCACTCCGCCACGCCCAGGCGCTCGGTGCGGTACCGCGTGCCCAGGCTCGGGCGCGAGCAGTACTCCATCGCGAGGTACGGGCGCCCGTCGGACGCGATGTCGGCCTCGTAGATCGTGACGATCGACGGGTGGGTCGACAGCCGGGCCATCAGGTCCGCCTCGGCGTCGAACGCGGCGCGCTGCTGCGCGTTCGCCCACTCGTGGAGCAGGACCTTGATCGCGACGCGGCGGCGGGGCCGCTTCTGCTCGTACAGGAAGACGTCGGAGAAGCCGCCCGACCCGATCAGCGAGACATGCTCGAAGCCCGGGATCGCCGGGGGTGCGGCCGGGTTGCGACGGGGGCTCACGGGACCTCCTCGAACGCCAGCGTCACGCCGTCGCCCAGGTCGACGACGTCGCCCGAGACGACGAGCTGCGGGTCGCCCGGGTGCATGCGCAGCGGGGACTGGCCCGGACGCAGCAGCGTCGTGCCGTTGGTCGTGTTGAGGTCGACCGCGAGCACGTTCCAGCCCTCGAGCCGGACCTCGACGTGCGACCGGGAGATGTCCTGCTGCGGGCTCGGCACCGTGACGATGCGGTGGAGCGCCGAGTCGCCGCCGCCGGCAGCGCCCTTCGGGGAGCGCGGGCGGCGGCCGACCACGAGCGGCCGGTCGAGCGGGAAGACCTGCGCGTCGCCACCCTCACCGGAGCTCACGCGGACGCGGCCGAGCGGCGGCCGCGCGACCGTCTGCGTCTGCCCCGACAGCGGCGCGCCGCAGCTCGCGCAGTGCTCGCGCGACGGCGGGTTGGCGTGGCCCGACGGGCACGCGCGCGCGACGAGCGGCGGCCCGGGGACCGGCTGCTCGGCGGCCGGTCCCGCCACGTCCGGCCGCGACGCGAACGCGGGGAGGTCGCCCGACGCCGCGAGCTGGGCGGCGGCCGCGGCCGCGACCGCGCGCAGGTCGGCCACCGACGAGCCCATGACCGTGTGGCCGTCGTGGTCGAAGCCGTCGGGGCCGTCGGCGGCCGGGCCCGCGGCGGCATCGGGCTCCGGGGTCGCGGAGGCGGCCGACACGGGGGTCGCGGAGGCGGCCGACGCGGGGGTCGCGGAGGCGGCCGGCGCGGGCGGGGCCGGGGGCGGTGCGGCCGCGAAGTCGCGCGGGACGCCCGAGACGAGCGCGGGAGCCGCGGCGGCCTCGTCCTCCTCGTCCGACTCGTCGACGCGCACCGCGGCCTCCTCGACCGACCGGTGGATCGTCGTCTCCCACAGGGACTCGTACTCGTCCGCGACCGGCTGGTCGGGGGCCGGGAGCGCGTCGTCCGCGGGGCTCTCGGCGGGAACCGGCTCCGCGGGCGCGGCGTCGTCGGCCGGGGAGCCGACCTGCCCCGGAGTGTCCCCCGGCGTGCCGACGACACCGGCGGGCTCGGCGGCACGACCCGCGGGTGCGACGCCGTCGGCCGAGGACCCGACGGTCTCGAAGCCGGGCGCGAGGGTCTCCATGGGCGCGAGCGTCAGCTCGGACGCCGTCCCCGGCCCGGGCACCGACGTGACGAGCGCCGGCAGCTCGGGAGCGGCCGCGGGGCTCGTCCGAGGCGCGTCCTCCGCCGGCGCCGCCTGCACCGAGGGCGGCGCGGCGGGTTCCTCGGCGGGCGGCTCGGTCGGCTCCGAGAGCCGGAGAGCCGCCGCGGTGGCGGCGGCGTCGCTCGGCCGGCCCGCGGCCTGCGTCCAGGCCGTCGAGCCCCAGCTCACGGCCTTGGCGCGCACGACGCCGCCCACGAACGGCAGCGTCGTCGGCGCGTCGTCCGACGTGGCGCCCGCGGTTCCCAGCCGGACGCTCACGCCGTCCACGCCGTCGACGGCGCGCTCGGTCCACGTGGACACGTCCCGCCCGTGGAGCTCGGTCGGCCCGTCGTGCCCGTCGACGCGCACCTCGACGTCGCCGCGGACGAGCACGTGCGCCCGCCCGCCCGACGTCAGCACGACCACCGCGAACGGCGGCAGCGCCGCCAGGCCGGCGTCGAACGTGCTCGACAGCACCTGCAGGGCGTCCATGACCCCCGCGGCCCCGTCGAGCGCGTCCCAGACCGCCGCGGAACGCTCCGCCGGCGCGTACGGGAGCGCGACGAGCACGTCCCCCCGCACGACGACGTTGCCCGCGCCCGGCACGTAGCGCGCCGTGCGCGCAGGTCCTGCCCCCGTCGACCCGCTGCTCATGCCTCTCCTCCGGTCGTCGCGGCCGCCGCTGCCGCCTGCTCGTACGTCCCGACGGCCGCCGGCTGCTCGGGGACCCCGTCCTGCCGCGGACGCGTGTTCTCGTCCGGCGGCGGAGGCGGGACGTGCGTCGCGCGCGGGGCCGTGCTCTCCGCGTCCGGACCGGCGTCGACGGCGTCCACGACGAGGACCGTGATGTTGTCGCGGCCGCCCGCGGCGAGCGCCGCCTGGACGAGCGCGTCCGCGGCCGCCTGCGGCTCGGCGTTCGCCCGGAGCAGCGCCGCGATGCGGTCGTCGTCGAGCTCGGTCGTCAGGCCGTCCGAGCACACCAGGAGGCGGTCGCCCGTGCTGAGCGGGAGGTACCAGTAGTCGGCGTCCGGGCGCGCGGCAGCGCCCAGCGCCCGCGTCACGACGTGGCGGCGCGGGTGGTGGGCCGCCTGCGCGGGCGTCAGCGCGCCGGCGTCCACGAGCTCCTGCACCTCGGAGTGGTCGACGCTGATCTGCTCGAGCCGGCCGTCGACGACGTGGTAGGTACGCGAGTCGCCGACGTTCGCGACGAGCCAGTAGGGCAGCCCGTCCTGCTCGGAGACGACGACACCCGTGAGGGTCGTCCCCGCGCCTCGGCCCTCGGGCGCGGCGATGCCCGAGACGTCGTCGTGCGCGACGTGCAGGCGCTCCTTGACGTCCTGGGCCGTGACCACGTTGAGCCACGACAGCGGGCGCAGCGCGTCGATCGCCATCGCGCTCGCCACCTCGCCGGCCTCGTGGCCGCCCATGCCGTCCGCGACGAAGAACGCCGACGGCGACGCCAGGTACGAGTCCTCGTTGAGCTTGCGCCGTGCACCACGGTGGGACGCCGCGCCCCACCGGACCGACACGGGCGCCGACTCGCTCACCACGAGCCCCCACCCGAAGGGGGGCGGCGCGAGCTGATCACCGTCGACTCGTCCGGCACGTCGGGGCCGTCGCCGCGGACGAGCACCGCCGCGTCGCCCAGGCGGACCGTCGCGCCCGCGGGCACCCGCACCTGCTGGCCGGGCGGCGCCGTGACCGGCGCCGCACCCGGCACCTCGACGGACGTCCCGTTGGTCGACCCACGGTCCACGAGCCACAGGCCGTGCGCGTCGACGCCGAGCTCGGCGTGCGTCTTGGAGACGGACCTGCCGGGGTCGGGCACCGGCACGAGCTGCGGGGCCGGCCCGGACTGCGACGGCGGGACCGCCGGGTCGCGCCCGAGCAGCGTGGGGCCGGTGACCCGCACGGTCGAGCCGTCGGGGAGGCCGAGGTCGAAGCCGGGCTGCGCCGCGTCCGACGGCGCGGCGAGGCCGCTCGTCCAGGTCGGCTGAGCTGACGGCGCGGCAGACTGAGCGGTCGGCGCGGCCGGCTGCGGCGCCGGCGGTGCCCCCAGGCCGGGGACGCCCGTCACCAGGCCGGACGCCGGGGGTGCCGCGGGGCTCGGCGCCCCGGGGACCGGCGCCGCGGGAGGCGCCCAGCCGCCCGCCGTCGTCGGCTGCGGTGGCGACTGCGGAGCCGGAGGCTGCGGGGCCGTGCCGTAGGGAGCGGGGGTGAACGGCGGGACGCCGGCGTAGGGCGCGGCGGCCGGCGCGGCCGCGGCGGGCGGCGCGCCGGGCGGCGGGGCGGTCGCCGCCGCAGGCGCCGGGAGCGGGCGCGGCGCGGGCGGAGCCGCGTCGACCCGCACGACGACGGCCCGCGCGGCCTTGTCCTGCCAGCCCTGGCGCCGCGGGGTCGAGTCGAACACCGGGCTCAGGAGCACGAGGAGCTCGCCGACCCAGCAGACCAGCATGAACGCGCCGAACACGAGCCCCCGGACGATCCCGCGGGCCACGCCGATCGGGCGCCCGGTCGCGACGTCCTGCGTCCGCAGCCCGAGAGCGAGCTTGCCGACCGTCCGGCCCGTGGCGCCCTCGATCCCCACCACGACGAGCCCGGCGACGAGCATCAGCCCCCACACGAGCGCCTGGAGCGGGAACAGGTCCGACGGCTGGAAGGCCTCGGTGCCCGACGCCGCGTCGGCGCTCCGGTCGAGGATCCCCGGCAGCATGACGGCGACCGCGATCCACGACGGGATGCCGACGATGATCGCGTCGATCAGCCAGGCGAGCACGCGGCGGCCGAGCGGTGCGCCGACCGGGTTCGAAGGGTCCGGGGCCGACGGGGCCGGCACGGGGAAGCCCGGCAGCGTGTGCGCGACGAGGGCCGAGGGGGCGGCGACCTGCCGCGGTGCAGCCCCGGGGTGCCCCGGTCCGGCGACCACGCCCGGCAGGAGCACGGGCTCAGTCGTGTGCGGCGACGGGATGCCGCCGGCGAGCGCCGCACCGCACGACGCGCACTGGGTCGCCCCTGGCGCGACGGCCGCACCGCAGCGGGGGCAGAGGGTGACGGGGCTCATCGGGCGTCTCCAGAGGATCGCGACCACGGTCGTCGTGGCCGGTGCGGGTCCGGGGTGGGTGCGAGCTGGTCGTCGGGCGACGGCTCCGCGACCGCGGCGCGGCGCAGGCGACGCGAGCGCTGCAGGGACCGGAGCGACAGCGCGGACGTCACGCGGCGCCGCCAGGGTACCGTCGCCCGCATCTGCCCCACCGCGGTCTCGATGCCGGCCCAGTACGCCTCGACCTCCGCGTCGGTCGGCTCGCCGACGCCGAACACGGTCGCGTCCGCGCGCTGCGCGAGGACGGCGGTCGAGGCGGCCGGGTAGGCCGCGTCGAGGAGCGTCGCGGTCTCGTGCCGCGTCGCGCCGGCGGGCACGGGCTGGCCCAGGTCCACCGCGGTGTCGATGACCTCGCGCCAGCCGCCCGAGACCCGGTCCACGGTCGTGCCGGTCCGGCGCCGCCGCAGCCGGCGCCGCGACTTGTAGCCGAGGATCAGCACGAACGGGAGGGCCACGATCGCGAGCGGGACCGCGACGGCCGCACCGATCGCGACGGCGTGACCCCAGTCGAACGCCGACGCGTCCTGCTTGTCCTGCTTCTTCTTGTCGTCCTTGGCCTTGGCCGTGTCGGCCTGGTCGGGCTCCGACGGCGGCTCCGGGTCCTCGAGCACGGGCGGCTTGGGCACCTGCTGGCTCTTGGGCTGCGGCTGGACCTTGTTGTCCTCGTCGGGCACGGCGTCGAACGCGACCCAGCCCTTGCCGTCGAACGGCACCTCGATCCACGCGTGGACGTCGCTGCCGGTCGCGGTGAAGGGCGTGCCGGGCTTCCAGCCGTCCTTCGCCTCCGGGTAGACGCCCATGACGACGCGTGCGGGGATGCCGAGAGACTGGGCCATCAACGCATAGGCGACCGCGAACTGCTCGTCGTCGCCCACGAGCTCGTCGCCCGCGAGGAGCGTGTCGATGCGGTCGGCCGAGTGGCCCGGCCGCGACGGGGCCTGGTCGTCGAGTCCGCTCGAGTAGATCCCGCTCTTCACGAGCGCGTCGCGCAGCCGCCGGAGCTGGGTGAGCGGGTCGGTCGCGCCGCCGACGAACTGTTCCGCCTTGGCCTGCACCGCCGCGGGGACGTTCGTGGGCTTCGGCAGCGTGACCGGCGAGACCTTCACACCCTCGAGCTCGGACTCCTTGGGCTGCGCCCGCTCGACCGCACGCACCGTGTAGGTGTCGCCCGCGCGCAGGAACGCGGTCGTGATCGCCGTGCCGGTCAAGGCGTCGTAGTAGGTCCCGGCCGCGAGGTCCTTCGGCCGGTCGCCGCCGAACGAGATGCCGGTGAGCGCGCCCAGGTCGGGGATCCAGGGCCCGGTGTAGCCCTTGACCTGCACGCCGAGAGTCACGGGAGTCCCCGCCGCGTCGGACGCGACGTGCTCGCCCACCCGCACGAAGGACCCGGAGCTCTTGTCGTCGCTCGTCGCCGAGTAGACGACGCCGTCGTACGCGTCGAGGGTCGCGAGCCGCACCCGGGCACCGGAGGGCAGCCCCGTCACCGTCAGCAGGGCGTCGTCCTTCTGGTCCTTGACGTAGTGCCGGAAGGCGGCGAGGGGCGTCGTGTACTCGTGGAGGTCCGGGGGCGGCACGACGTCCTCACGCAGGACCACGCGCCCGTGGTCAGGGGCGAGCACGGGCCCGAGGACGACCGCCGCGACGGCGGCGACCGCGAGCACGAGGGCCCCCGTGCGGGCACGATGCCTCGTGAGGCGGCGGAGCGCGTCCTGGGACGCCTCGGTCGTGGCGTCACGGTCCGTCAGGCGGCGCTGCGTCGTCCGCCAGGACGACCAGAGCAGGGCCGTCACGGCGAGCACCGTGCCCTGGAGCACCGGGTGCGCCGGCACGATCGTGCCGAGCAGGATCGCGCCGACGAGCGCGGCGAGCACGGGCACGAGCGCCCACACGGGGCGCTTCGCGCGCCAGGCGATCGTGCCGGCGAGAAGGCTCGCGAGCAGCAGGAGGACGAACGGCACGAGCGCCAGGTCGGGGAACGACGACAGCGGCGGCGCGGTCGTCACGAACGACTTCCACGAGAACACGGCGCCGCGCAGGAGTCCGCGGGCCGTCTCGGCGGTCGGGACGACGTGCGCGACGGTCGAGCCGCCGAGCGCGAGCGCGCCGCCCGCGACGAAGTAGACGACGATCGTCGCGGCTGCGACCGACAGGGTCGACCAGCGCCACGCAGCCCCGGCCCAGGCGACAGCGAGACCGAGCACCAGGCCGCCGACCGCCGGGAGCAGGTAACCGGAGCTGCCCCAGACGGGCTCGAACCCGACCACCACGACGCCCAGCATCACGACCAGAGCCGCAAGGTCGAGCAGACCGGCGCGCGTGCGGGCACGCGGGGTCGCGTACCGCGGGTCGGCCTGGGCGAACCTGCTGCTGCGCGACGAGGAACGGCCGCCCGGCGCGGCGTGCGGCGCGCTCATGCTGCGGTCACCCGTCGCATCGCGGACGGCAGCTCGTCCAGCGCTCCGACCGTCAGCACGACGAGCTCCGCGATGCTGCGGCGCGCGAGCGTCTCGCCGGGGACGCAGCGGACGGCGATGACGCGCACGTCCTGCGGGAGCCGGGCCGACGCCGCGCGCAGGTCCGCCGGGGAGACCCGGCTCCCGACGAGCAGCGCGACGACCGACGCGTCGGACACCGACTGGGCGGCTCCGCGCGCGAGGTTCGCGATGCCGTCCGCGAGCGACCGGGTCTGGACGCCCGACAGGTCGTCGAGCAGGCGAGCGCGCGAGTCGCCGCGGAGCTGGGCCTCGTTGCTCAGCACCGTCAGCCCGCGGTCCTCACGGATGGCCTGCAGTCCGAGCGAGCCGCAGACGCTCACCGCGAGCTCGAACTCGTCGGCGTGCGCGTAGTCCTCGGTCCGGGTCGACAGGATGACGGCGAGGTGCGAGCGCCGGGTCTCCTCGAACTGACGGACCATGATCTGCCCCGTCCGCGCGGTCGTCTTCCAGTGCACGTGGCGGCGGTCGTCGCCCGGGACGTAGTCGCGCAGCGCGTGGAAAGAGACGTCCGAGTTCGAGAGGTCCTGCGTCGAGCGCCCCTCGAGGTCGCGCAGGAAGCCGGACGACGAGCCCGTCAGACCGGTCGTCCGGGGGTGCACGTAGAGCTTTTCCGCGCGGGTCCAGTCGACCTGGCGGCGCAGCAGCCCGAGCGGGTCGGCTCGCACCGAGCGGACCGGGCCCACGGGGATGACCGCGCGGCGCCGGGTGGGGACGGCGAACACGTCCTCGTGGGTGTCCCCCGCGGCCAGGCGAGGCACGGGGAAGCTCGCCAGGCCCGCGCCGACGGGCAGCTCCATGACGGCGGGCAGCAGGGCGCGCGTCGTCGGGTTGCTCACCTGGATCCGGCCCACCGCCCGCTCCCCGACGACGACGCGGTGTCCGGCGAGGTCGAGGTCGACCTCGTACTGGAAGCGGCCCAGGACGAACACCACCGCGGCGACCAGCACGACCGTGCTCGCGACGGCGAGCACGACGAGCTCCGCCCACCGGTACGTCAGCCCGGCCCACCACGCCAGCACCGTCACGACCGCGACGGTCCAGCCGAGCGGGCTGACGACGGCCGTGACCGGCCGCGTCCACCGCGCGAGGGCCTGCCAGGCCGGCGCCAGCGCCTCGAGAGCCGGCGCCACCGCGTCCCGCGCGGGCGCGAGCCGCCTCGCGAGCCTCCTCGACCACCTCCGGCGCATGCGTCAGACCGCCTGGCGTTCCTGCGGGGCCGGGAAGTCCGCGAGCACGCGCGCGAGGATGCCCTCCGCCGTGGTGCCCGTGAACTCGGCCTCCGGGTCGAGCACGATGCGGTGGGCCCAGACGGGCAGCGCGAGCTGCTTCACGTCGTCGGGCAGCACGTAGTTGCGGCCCTGGCCCGCCGCCCAGACCTTGACCGCGCGCGTCATCGCGAGCGCGCCGCGGATGCTCACGCCGAGACGAGCCTCGGGGACGCCGCGCGTCGCCTCGGCGAGACCGGCGATGTAGTCGAGCACCGCAGGGTCGACGTGGACCGTCGCCGCGAGGTCCGCCATCTCCGCGACGGCCTGCGTCGTGACGATCGGCGCGAGCGCGGCCGAACGATCGCGCTGCGCCGAGCCCGCGAGGATCTCGACGGCAGCGGCGCGGTCGGGGTAGCCCAGCGACGTCTTCATGAGGAAGCGGTCGAGCTGAGCCTCGGGCAGCCGGTAGGTCCCCGCCTGCTCGATCGGGTTCTGGGTGGCGATGACCATGAACGGGCGACCCGCGGTGTGCGGGACGCCGTCGACCGTGACACGGCCCTCCTCCATGACCTCGAGCAGCGCCGACTGGGTCTTCGGGGAGGCGCGGTTGATCTCGTCCGCGAGCACGATCGACGCGAACACCGGGCCCGGGTGGAAGTCGAACGCGCCGGTCTTCTGGTCGTAGATCGTGACGCCCGTGACGTCCGAGGGCAGCAGGTCCGGCGTGAACTGGATGCGCGAGTGCGAGCCCTGGACCGACGCCGCGATCGACCGCGCCAGCATCGTCTTGCCCGTGCCCGGTGCGTCCTCGAGGAGCACGTGGCCCTCCGCGAGCATGCACGTCAGCACGAGGCGGACGGTCGTCGGCTTGCCGAGGACGGCCTGGCCGACGTTGCCGGCGAGCCGGTCGAACGTCTGCGCGAACCAGGCGGACTGTTCGGGGGTCATGGTCATTCTGCGATTCCGTTCATCGTCACGATCAGGGACTGCGCCGTCGTCACCAACGGCTGGTCTCGTATGCCTTGCCGTTGATCACGACCCACACGTTGTGGCCGGGGTACTTGGGTGAGCCGTAACCGATGTAGCAGCCGACCTCGAACGAGCCGTTGGCGGGCACGTTCTCGGTGGTCCCGCCGAACTGGTGGGTGCCGCCGTGGTCGGTCCAGCACTCGACCATGTGGCTGCCGGTGTCCTTGAAGTTGCTGGTCGTGACCTTGAAGTAGTAGCAGGTGCCGTCGTTGCAGTTGCCGTTGCTCACGTACGAGCCCTTGCTCACGACTGCACGCGGCGTCGGCTCGTCCGGGCTGGCCGAGGACGTCGCACAGACTGCGGCGCCCGAGGTCTGCCCGACGCTGTTCTTGGCCTGAGCGCAGACGGTCACCGTCTTGCTGTAGCGGACTCCACCGTTCGTCACCGTCTTCGAACCGGGTGCACTGAACGACCCGGACCCGCCCGAGGTCACCGTGACGGTGGTAGCCCGCCCGTTGTTGGAGTCGAGCGACACCGTCGCTGTGATCGAGTAGCTTCCTCCGCTACCGGACCAGGAGCCGAACCTGATCGTCGGGTCGCCTGGCGGCCCGTAGGGCGTCGCGGAGGCCGGGCTGGACTCCGGCCCTGCCTCGCTCGTTCCCTCGACGGTAGCCACCGCGCGCACCTGGAACGTGTAGGGCGTGCCGTCGCTGAGGCCGGTCACCAGCCGGTTCGAGGCCAGCGCGTTCCAGCCGTTGCCGGCCGAGTACTGGTACGAGACCTCGCTCGAGTTGAGCCCCGTGCCCGACAGGTTGGAGTCGGTGAACGCGAGCTGCACCTGCCCGTCGGATCCGGTCGCCGTCGCGGAGAGCCCCGTCGGCGCGGGCGGAAGCGCGAACGCCCGGATCGTCGCCGACTGCGGACTCCACTCGGCGTCACCGAACTTCTCCGTCGCCTTGTTCTTGGCGCGCACCCGGAAGGTGTAGTCCGTCGTGTTGGCCTCCACGTCGATCGTGGCGCTCGTGGCGTCCGCGGCCGCAGTCACCGTCTTGAAGCTTGCGCCGCCGCGAAGCACCTCGATGTCGTAGCCCGTGAGGGGACCACCGTTGTCGTTCGGCGGCACCCAGGCGACCTGCATCTGCGACGTCGTGCCGAGCGAGGTCCGCGTCACGGTCGGCGTCGCGGGCGCCGCGGGCTTGCCCGCCGGCGTCTCGGG
>Ga0182746_1001910_pt1 | contig 17082 bp, 10 predicted proteins | sample eDN3rd30CBELigOP_FD_128881 | JGI IMG/M metagenome (GOLD analysis project Ga0182746, IMG submission 128881) | Enriched Organic Plus compost microbial communities from Emeryville, California, USA - eDNA 3rd pass 30_C BE-Lig OP (version 2) (version 2) ... | reverse complement strand
TGCAGCATTTGCTGGCGAACATGCCATACGGCAAAGGATACAAATTTGAATCCCTTGGTTGCATCAAAGCGTTCCGCTGCTCTTATCAGGCCGATATTGCCTTCATTGATCAGGTCGGGAAGGGAAAGGCCCTGACCCTGCAATTGCTTGGCTACGGAAACCACAAAACGCAGGTTGGCTTTGATCAGATCTTCCTTTGCCTTTTTATCTCCTTTGGCGATCAGAGCGGCCAGGCGAACTTCTTCATCGCCTGAAATAAGCTCCATCCTGTTAATTTCCTGGAGGTACTTGTTCACACTTAAATATTCCCTGCTGGTAATGGAAGCGGAAATTTTTAACTGTCTCATGGGATTGATCTGTTGATTGTGACACAAAGGAACGAAGACACCAGACCGGAAAAAATAGAACAGGTTGTTATTCTGTTGTCATTAAAAAGGAGCAGGCATTTGTAGTCGTTATTCGACAAAAACCCGGGTATCCATGTAAAATACGAATCTTTACGTACCATTTAACGCCAGAAAATAACAACTCATCACATTTGTACACATAAAACCCGTATCCCTATGCAATATTTGTGCGTATGAAAAAGACGTTTAACCTTTTCCTTTGTTTATTCAGTATGCACCTCGCAATGGCGCAGGATTCCCTTTCAGTAAAAGGCATTGTCAGGGATAATGATAAAGCACTTGCGGCTGTGACCGTGTCTTTGCTGAAAGCTGCTGATTCTTCACTGGTCAAAATCGCCCTCACGGATGCCGCGGGTCATTATGAGTTCCAGGGTGTGCCGGCAGGGGTTTACCGCATCATGACCAGTTTTGTCGGGTACGGTAATCAATATTCAGATCCGGTGAGCCTGCAAAGCAGTAAAGAACTGCCTGTGATCACCCTGCAGCCGGAAGCAAAATCGCTGACCGGCGTAACCGTTCAGGCAAAAAGACCGCTGGTGGAAGCAAGACTGGATAAAATGGTGGTGAACGTGGATGCTTCTCCTTCCAATGCGGCTAATAACGTACTGGAAGTGCTGGAAAAATCCCCCGGGATTTCGGTTGACCGTGATGGGAATATCAGCCTTAAAGGAAAACAGGGCGTAACGGTGTACATGGACGGAAAGCAAACCTATCTCAGCGGTGAAGACCTGGCGAACCTTTTAAAAAGCATGCCGGCCAACCAGCTCGACCAGATAGAGATCATGACCCAGCCTTCTGCAAAATTTGATGCAGCCGGCAATTCAGGCATCATCAACCTGAAAACAAAAAAGAGCAAAACAATGGGCATGAACGGAAGCATAAGCACTTCCTTTATCCAGGGCAATTATCCCAAATCACCCAACAGTTTCAGCTTTAACTACCGCAAAGGAAAGGTCAATTTCTTTTCCAATGGTGGTTATACATTCTGGAAGGGCGATAATACGCAGATACTGAACCGTAAGTTCCATAATACCAACCCCTCTTCTGTATTTGCCCAGGAGGGCTGGCAAAAAAATACCAGCCATAATTTCAACCTGCGTGTAGGAATGGATTATGCCATGAATGCCAAAACAAGTCTTGGCTTTACGGTAAATGGCGTATCGAACCGCAATAAAGGAATGAACACCAGCAACGGTGATTTTTATAAACTGGGAAGCGATGTGATCGATTCAAGCATAGCTGCTGATAATTTCACCCGCAGGACCTGGAAGAGTTTTAGTACCAACGTTAACTTCCGCCGCCAGTTGAATGCCAATGGAAGAGAACTGACCGCCGATCTTGATTATATCCAATACAACTTAAAGCTGAATCAGTATACAGACAACCGGGTGCTATATACCAATGCTCCTATGACGCAATATTTATTGCGCGCCATTCTGCCTACCAATATCAAGATATATACAGGAAAAGTGGATTATGTGCATCCTTTGGGAAATGATGCCAAATTTGAAACAGGTGTTAAAGCAAGCCTCGTGAAAACAGATAATAATGCGCCTTATGAAACCTGGGATGAAAGCCAGGACAAATGGGTTGACGATAAACGGAAAGATCATTTTGCGTATGATGAACAGATCAGTGCTGTATATGTCAATTTCAGCAAGCAGATCAAAAAATGGGGCTTTCAAACCGGTTTGCGTGGCGAACACACTCACTCCAAAGGAAAGCAGGTGTTGATAGGCAAAAGCATTTCAAGGGATTATTTCCAGTTATTCCCTACTGCGTATGTCAGCTATTCGATGAATGATAAAAACCAGTTCGGGCTCAACTACGGCCGGAGGATTGAACGCCCCAATTACCAATCCCTGAATCCTTTTCAGCAATTCCTGGACCTATATACCTATAACCAGGGCAATCCTTACCTGACGCCACAGTTTACCAACAATATTGAACTGAGCCATATTTATGACGGCAAGCTCAGCACCACGCTCAATTATACTTATACCACAGATATCATCAACGATATCCTGAAACAGAATGATGATACCAAAGTAACTTACCAGACAAAAGAGAATGTGGCATCCAGCCGTAATATCGGTATTGCGGTCAGCTATAACGCCCCGCTTAATAAATGGTGGACAGTGAGCCTGTATGCCAGTGGGTACAATAACATGTACAAAGGCATTGTGAATGGTGAGTTTTTGAAAACGAATTACAATTCTTTCACTGCCAATTTCAACAACCAGTTCAAATTTGCAAAAACCTGGGGAGCAGAATTCAGTGGCTGGTATCAAAGCAAATCCCTGATGACAAGCATGTTTGTTATCGATCCGATGTATGTACTTTCTTTCGGTGCCAGCAAACAGGTGTTGAAGAACAAGGGCACGATCCGCCTGAGCGTCGTTGATCCGTTCCGCTTCCAGAAAGCAGTGGTGAACATACAGCACAGTAATATCGATATGCTGGTGCACAACACCTGGGACAACCGCCGCGTGGGCCTCACCTTCACTTACCGCTTCAGCAAAGGGCAGGCAGTGCAGCAACGCCGTCAAACAGGTGGTGCAGCCGATGAACAGAGAAGGGTTGGCGGGGAGAACTAATACCTGCATTATTGCCCGGTCGCAGAAAAATCCCTGATATTTGCGGCCGGGTAAAAAATGAAGTATGATCTTTTCGACAGAGGCATCACTGCAACATCTATCTATTCATAAAGTAGGCAATAAGGCAGCGGCAGAACCATTAGCGCTTTCAGAACAGCCGTATACACTGGAAGATGAAACACTGGGCGGCATTCTCCGCCAGTACTTCGCAGGCGCATTTGAAAAAGTGCAGGAGATTTACCGGCTCACTCACCCAACAGGCAACCTGGAGCTGAATGAAGTGTATCATTATTGTAAAGCCATATTTGAAGACAATTCTTCCTTTCATGAGAACAGCCGCCAACTCGCCAAACAATTATATGATATAGCAGACCATCCCAATATCAAACCCGGAGAGTTTTACGTGGTTTATTTCCACAATGTCCAGGTGGAAGGAACACTGGTGGATGCTATTGGTTTATTCAAATCGGAGAACAAGGAAACTTATTTAAAAGTTACGCCTTCAGCCGGTGCTTTTGGTCTTTCTTATGAACAGGAAGCGATCAATATCAGGAAACTGGACAAAGGTTGTTTGGTATTCAATACAGAAGCGGAGCTGGGATATAAAGTGGCAGTAATTGATAATACCAACAAATCAGGTGAAGCCGTGTACTGGATGGATGATTTCCTGAAACTGCAGGTGCGTAATGATGATTATAATCAAACGCATAACGTACTCAGCATTTACAAGAATTTTATTACGGATAAAATTGATGAAAAGCTGGAAGTATCAAAGCCGGATAAGATCGATCTGCTGAACCGCTCCATCCGTTATTTCAAGGAGAACGAGCAGTTCAATCTTGACGAGTTTTCCAATGTAGTACTGGATAATCCTGTTGCCATCCAGGAGTGGAAAGATTACAAGCGGCATTATGAACAGGAATCCGGCACTGAGATAGGGGATTCTTTTTCCATTTCCAATGCGGCAGTTAAAAAACAGGCCAGGACCTATAAAAGCGTATTAAAGCTCGATAAGAACTTTCACATCTATATCCATGGCAACCGCGATCTTATTGAGAAAGGGTTTGATGAATCAGTGAAGATGTATTACTACAAAGTTTATTTCAGCGAGGAACAATAGGTCAGGCAGGGACCAGTTCCCTTTTCATTGCTGCCAAAGGTTTTTGCCTTTTTCTTTTTTTCTTCAGTTTGTTCCACCAGATAATCGTTCCTGTTACCGGTAAACTGGTAGCGATCAGGCAGGCCAGAAAGTAAATGATCTTGGTGAATGTGCCATACACGTTCCCGACATGGATGGCTTTAATGGAACCTGCTACCCGTTCATTGAACGGTTTATCGCGGAAAATATCTTTTTTCTTAACAGTGCCGCTGGCAACATCCAGCGTGAGGCGGTCAGCCGCAACAGGCGCAAAGAACCCACGTTTGTTTTTGCTGATCATTAATGTGCTGGCATTGCCTGCAGGTAAAGTGATGTAGTAGTCTCCTGCATAGGGCAGGGCTTTATCAGCCGCGCTTATATACGTTTGCATAGCCAGTAGTGTTGGCGCTGCCATGCTATCCTTTTTCTCTTTATCTTTTTTAGCATCATCAGGTTTGAGAGCTTCCTTTGGTTTATAAGTGCCTAATGTTTTCTGCAAGCCTGTACGGTACCAATCAAAACTCCATTGCGGACCGGTAAGCCCCATCAGCAGTAAAAAGAAAAGCGAGTAAAATGAAAGGGTATTATGAAGATCATGGTTGGTGCGTTTCCAGTTGCCGCTGAATTTTATTTTCAATCCCTGTTTCCAGGCTTTCAGTTTTTGGGGAAACCATATTACCAGCCCGGTGATGCAACCCAGCGTGAAGAGAATGGTTGCCCAGCCGGTAATAGTGCTGCCCAATTCACGTTTGTCGATCTTATCCAGCAAAAGCCAGCGGTGCAGGCTGAACATGGTAGACATGAATTCTTTTGTACCGTTCTTTTCCATGGAAGTGCCAGTAATATCACCGGTATACGGATTGACATAATAGGTTACACTGCGGCTGTTGCTTCCTTCTTTGCGCGTGCCGAATTGATAAGTGCGTTCAGCACTTGCCGGTATCATCACGCTGGTGATGGATCCTTTTGAGCTGTCTTTTATTTTCTGAAAAAGGGAATCTGCGGGGATACGGGCCTGGCCCAAAGGGGCTTTTACCTTATATAAATGTGAGGCCGAAGCTTCGGTCAGTTCAGTGTTCCAGACATAAATAGTGCCGCTAAAACAAATAGCGATCACGATCAATCCACTGCTGAGTCCCAGCCAGAGATGCACATCATTAAAAAATTTCCGGATACGGGGCCAGGAGGAGCGCTTTTGCATGCTGCAAAACTGCATGTTATCAATAAAACCGGCTTACGAAATCGGGAAACTCCCTATTCGATGTAGGAATAAATCCGGCCTGGTCCCCCCGCAGTTGTTTCCCGATAATCCTTTCCATAGTTCAGCGAATTGTAATGCCTGTTCATTCCAGTATAAACATTCATGCGGCATTATCTTTCCTGTAACAGATTTTCCAGTTCATTCAGTAAACCGACCTGGGCAGGGTTTATTTTTTCTTTTGCCTCCGGCAGACTGAACCAGGCTGCTTTGTCCACTTCCGGAAAGGATTGCTGCTTCCCTGACTTTGGAGGCCATTCTATTTCAAAGGAATTGCTTTGGACCTTTGTTTCATCCAGTTCTCCTTCCAATGCCCAGGCATGCACCCATTTACCGGATTTTTGTTTTATGGAAGTGAGCGGCAGGAATGATCCGCTGATGGCCAGCCCGGTTTCTTCTTTAAACTCCCGTATGGCAGCGGTAAGCGGTTCTTCTGTTTCTTCATATTCCCCCTTCGGAATACTCCAGGCCCCGGCATCTTTATTTTTCCAGAAAGGGCCACCGGGGTGCACCAGGAATATTTCCACGGTCTTCCCGCGGAAGCGGTACAGCAGTATGCCGGCGCTTTGCTTTTTCATAACATAAAGGTAAGCGTCCTGCCGGGGCTTCTAAGCCATTTGCTCCAGTATGCCTTTTAGTTCCTGCTCATCCGGCAAATACACATTTCCGAAATCAAGCACCTGCGGATTGGAAAAGCTCATGGGATTAATGGTCGCTTTTCTTACAGAACCATGATATTCTTTGGCACCAGACTCTTTCATCAGTTTTTTGATATTGGAAGATCTTATTCCTGCACCCGGCATAATGCTGATGCGATCGCCTGCTTGTTTCACCAGTTTACCCAGCAGTTCACCAGCATCGGGTGCTGCGCTTTTCTGACCGGAAGTAAGAATGCGTTCACAACCTGCTGCAATAATATCTTCCAGCGCCTGGAAGGGATCAGGTGTGGCATCGAATGCGCGGTTGCAGGTAACGCCCATAGGATAAGCCCATTCCACGAACTGTTTCAATTTGTCTGTATCGATCTCGCCATTGATCTTTTGCACGCCAATGGAGATGCCATCGCAGCCCAGCTCTTTGCAAACAGCGATATCCTGTTTAATGATGGCCAGTTCATCTTCATCATAATAATAATTTCCGCAGCGTGGACGAAGAATAGGATAAAGTTTAATGGAAATTCTTTCACGTGTGCGTTGGATAGTTCCGTAGCTGGGCGTAGTGCCGCCTTCAACAGGATTGTCGCAGAGCTCAACACGGTAAGCACCTGCTTTTTCGGCTATGATACAGGATTGAATATTAAAGGCACAGACTTCGAGAATCGCTTTTGGCATGATCAGTTGTTTATGATTTTGTCGGTCAAGATAATTTAATAAACGCTTTTTGCGGAGAACAGGTTTTCTTCATTGCCTGATCTTACTGCATACGTAAATCCTTTTTGCAGGGCATAAGCGCCATATTCACCGGTTTTGCTGAGAGCAAGAAAGCCTACCTGTATATCTTTTGCTTTGGCAGGATTTCTTTTGATGATGCGTTCCACTGCTTCTTTGCAGGCAGCTTCCGGTGTCCGCCCCTGTCGCATCAATTCCACGATAAGATGAGCGCCCACGATCCTGATCACTTCTTCGCCTACGCCGGTTGCAGTAGCTGACCCCACTTCGGGGTCCACATACAGACCTGCGCCGATAATAGGTGAATCGCCCACACGCCCCTGCATTTTAAAAGCAAGACCACTGGTGGTGCAGGCACCGCTTAATCTTCCTGCCTGGTCAAGCGCCAGCATGCCGATGGTATCATGATTGTCAACACCACCCGGCATAGGATCTGTTTTCTTATCATACAATTGATTCTCGATATTCTTGACAGGAGAGTAGTTTGCTTTTTTCATCCAGTCGCGCCAGTACTTCTCACTTTCAGGCGTCAGCAGGTTTTCTTTTTTGAATCCATTTGCCAGTGCAAAACGCAAAGCGCCTTCACCTGCCAGCACGATATGTGGTGTTTTCTCCATTACTAATCTGGCTACAGAGATAGGATGCTTGATATATTCAAGGCACATCACCGAGCCACAATTGTATTGTTCATCCATGATGCAGGCATCCAGCGTAACGCGGCCATCGCGGTCAGGCAAGCCTCCGTATCCGACACTGCGGATACCCGGGTCTCCTTCAGGCACTTTTACACCTGCTTCTACCGCATTCAGTGCATGGCCATTTTTTTCCAGCACTTTCCAGGCGGCTGCATTGGCCGCTTTGCCAAAATCCCAGGTAGAAATAACAATTGGTTGAATTGCTTTAACAGAAGGTGGAGCAGATTTATATGCAAACATTTCATTGGCGGCAAGCAGACCTGCAGAACCCATTAATGATTGCTGCAGGAATTTTCTGCGTGTGGACATACATACTATATTTTATGAGTTAAAAAAATGTGGCTTTAAGAAACGGTATTCGGCCCCTGTGAATACTCACTTGGCGTTTTGCCAAATTGTTTTTTGAATTCCTGGCTGAAATATTTCCGGTCATTATACCCTACGGCATAAGCCACTTCATACACGGTCAGTTGTTTTTCCTGCAACAGTTGCGCTGCTTTTTTGAGGCGTAATGATTTTACAAAATCATTCACTGACATTTTACTTACCGCTTTAATTTTTTTATACAATACCGGAGCGCTCATTGCCACTTTCCGTGAAAGCATATCCACCCCGAACTCAGGGTTGTCCATATTTTCTTCAACGATCTGGATCACTTTCTGTAGAAATTCCTGTTCAACAGTGTTCAAAGCTGAAAATTTAGCAGGCTCGGGATCGGTATTAATAGTATAGGTGCTTACCTGCTGCAGGAACAATTGCCTTAACCTTTCTCTTGCTGCCAGCAGGTTTCTTACATTCAGTTCAAGGATCTTATTGCTGAAAGGTTTGGTGAGATACATATCGGCGCCCGTTTCCAGTCCGCTCACCTGGTCGCTTTGTGTGCTTTTGGCTGTTAATAGTATTACAGGTATATGGCTCGTTCGTTCATCTGTTTTTAAATGGTAACACAATTCAATCCCATCCATTTTTGGCATCATCACATCGCTGATGATCAGGTCGGGCAACTGGCTGGTGGCGATATCCAATCCTTCCACACCATTTGTCGCTTCCTGCACCTGGTAATGATTGCTGAATGTTTCTTTGATCAGGGCCCTCAGTTCAGGATTGTCTTCCACAATAAGAATGGAAGCCTGGCTTCTGGGTGCAGATACAAACTCCGGCAGTTTGTTCAGTGTTCCCGCAGCCTGGCGGCCCGGCAGTTCTTCCTGGTTCAGTCCCTTAGCATCTTTCAACAATTCCTGACTGAAATGTTTATTGCCTTTCGGCAGGGTGACGATAAAGCTGGTGCGGTTATTTTCTGTTCCCGGCACTGTTTCGCTTTCTGCCTGGATGCGCCCTTTGTGCAGGGTCACAATGTTTTTGGATAAAGCCAGTCCAATGCCATAGCCCGTATTTTGCAAACCATGATCATCTACCTGGTAGAAATTGGTAAATACTTTATCAAGGTATTCCGGTGCAATGCCCCTTCCATCATCTGTGATGGTAACGGTCACTTCTTTTTCATTTTCCGTTACCTGCAACCAGATATGCCCGTTCTCAGGAGTGAATTTGATAGCATTCGTCATCAGGTTGAAAAATACTTTTTCCAATTGCTCACTGTCAAAATAAAGCGGGAGAGACCCTCCATCATAAATGAATGAGGTGGTTATATTTTTCTTAATGGAAATATCCCTGAAACTGTTATACACTTCTTCGAGGAAGGGGATCAGGTCATGTTCATGAATGACCAGTTTGAGATTACCTGTTTCAGCCTTGCGGAAATCCATCAGTTCACTTACCAGTTTCAGCAAGCGATTGGCATTTTGTTTTACAGAGTTGAGCTGCTGTTTGAAAAAGCTGCTGTTATCTTCTGTTTCCATTCTTTCTACCGGCGCCATGATCAGGGTAAGATGTGTCCTGATCTCATGGGAAATATTGGTAAAGAAATTCAGCTTCACCTGGTGCAGTTCTTCTTCTTTTTTCAGTAATGCACCAAGGAAGAAATACCGCAATACCAGGAACACGATACCGCCTATGGCCAGCGCATATAAACTGTAGGCCCACCAGGTAAGCCAGAATGGCGGCAGCACATTTACTGTAATGCTGATGGCATCCGTCCACACTCCATCATTGTTCGCGCCTTTGACCCGGAAAGTAAAATCACCGGATGGAAGATTGGTATAGTTGGCAGCAGGAATATTGGTATACAACCAGTCCTTATCATAACCTTCCAGTTTATAGGCATAAGTATTTTTATTGCTCTTGATAAAATTCAGCAAAGCAAATTCAATGGTAAGCACATCCTGGTTGTGCTTTAAGGTGATGGAATTGGCGGTGGAAATATTTTCTTTCAGCAGTCCGGTGGAATCGCCGGGCACTACCGGGTCATTGAACAGCTTCACGCCGGTGAGCACCATTCTTCCGGGCTTCTGGTTCGATTGTATTTTTTCCGGAAAGAAATGTGTGATGCCATTAAAGCCTCCGAAAAAGAACTCGCCTTTGCTGTCCCTGAAATAGGAGTTATAGTTAAAAGCATTGCCTGCCAATCCATCACTGGCAGTGAAGATTTGCAGAAAATCCTGGCGGGGATTGAATTTCAGCAGACCGTTATCGCTGCTCAACCAAAGGTTTTGCTGATCATCTTCCAGTATGCCCAGAATATTCCGATTGCCGATCTTTCCGGGTTGATTAAAGTATTCCAGTTTTTGGGTGTTCTCATCAAACCGTGCAATGCCGCCCTGTTGAATACCGATCCATATCTGTGAGCGTTTATTTTGCTGGATGCAATTCACTAGGTCGCCGGAGATCTTATGGAATTGTTCTCCTTCCAGCATATACAATCCATCGGACGTACTTACCCAAAGCCGTCCTTTATCATCTTCCAGGAATGCATTGGCCGTGCTACTGAATGGCGCTTTTGCCGTAAAAGCATTATTGATGGGCTCAAGCCCCTGTGGGATCTTGTTGAACAGTTTTATACCAAAGGTTGTTCCTACCCAAAGCCGCCCTTTACCATCTTCATAAATGCCCACTACTTCTTCATTCAGCAACACTGCATCATTTTGTTTGAATAAGAATTTCCTGAACTCATTTTTTACCGGGTCATAAAGATTGAGCCCACCACCATGTGTGCCGGCCCATATTTGTCCCTGCCAGTCGCGATAAACTATTTTTACCAGGTTTGAACCGATAGAAGCCGGATCATTGGGTGAATGCTTATAGCTGCGGAATTTGCCGGTGCTTCTGTCATAATAATTTAACCCGCCACCTTCTGTTCCGATCCAGAGATTCTTTTTTTCATCTTCGACAATGCTGCTGATAACATTATTGTTCAGAAAATCCGGCCTGTCTTTTTTACGCAACACCGAAAATTGTGTGTTGACGGAATAAGTGTAATTCACACCACCGAAATAAGTGCCGGCCCAGATATTGGCAGCCCCGTCCTGGAAAAGGCAATGCACGCTGTTCTGGCTTAAACTTTCCGGGTTCCCATCATCCTGCTGGAATGAATAAAGATGATTGCCCTGCTCATCAAGCACACTGATGCCTTCCTGCGTACCTATCCATAAGCGGCTTTCTTTATCGACGAGCAATTTCCGGATATTATTATTAATGATGGATTGTGCCGATGATTGATGAGCAAACCGTTTGAAAAGCCCTGTTCGGTCATCATACCTGTTCAACCCGTTTGTATGCGTGCCGATCCAGATCCTTCCCTGGTGATCCTCTTCAATTGAAGTAATAAAATCGCTGCTGATCGTAGTTGCATCCTGGGGATCATGCCGGAAGGCTTTGGTTTCGGATTTTCTTATCCTGAACAACCCCATGGTAGTACCGATCCAGAAATTGCCGCTGCGGTCTTCCAGTATGGCTCTGACGCTTCGTTCGGCGCTTGAATCAACAGGTGCGAAATCGACCGATTCCGGTTGATCATTCGTTGTATTGATCCGGAATAAACCGGCATTAGTGCCCGCCCAGATATTCCCTTTTCTGTCTTCATACAGACAATAGTAGGTAAGCGTGCTGTTGGAGGGGGAAGCTATTCTTTTGAACCGGTCAGGACCGGAAAGGTATTTGTTCAGTCCATTATAAGTACCGATCCAAAGATTTTTTTTCGAATCGCTTAAAATGGATAAAGTGTTATTGCTGGTAAGCGTGGTGCTGTCGTTGGCCCTCGATTGATATACTTTGAACCGGTAGCCATCGTAGCGGTTCAATCCATTGGAAGTGCCGATCCAGATAAACCCCTGGTTGTCCTGGCTGATGGCCAGCGCCGCATTTTGCGACAGGCCATTCTCCACCGTGAGATGATGGAAGGCTGGTTGCTGTGCATTGCTTTTTAAGCCGGACAACAGGAAGGCAAAAAACAAGCAGGTAATATTAAATGGATTCAAGCGCATGATCGTTACAGAACCTCTCGAGCAGGTTTTATAAATATAGAGATGAAAATCAAACGCGTTGAACTGTTTTAAGGAAATCCCCCTAAATTTTTAAGATAATCCCCCGTATCTTCGGAGATTGACGATCATATTTGTAAAGCAAGGCAATAAGGGGCTCTGAATTTTTTTTCCTGATACTTCTTCTCTTATGCGATTGCAAATTGTCAGTTTGAAAAAGAGTGAATGGCAACAAGGTGCTGATACAGCTGGCCATACTGCCTTTCCCTTCTGGAGAACTGATCTCCCGTCAAAACATTATAGAAAATGAAAATACGACTGAACAAAGCAATCATTGCAGGCGCTATTTTATTTCTGGTCGTTTTTATGATAGGGAAATTGGCCACCACCGAAAGCCTCACTATCCCTGATGATGTGAAAGCAGCGATGGATAACCTTCCCAATAAACTGGACTATAATATTCATGTAAAAAGGATCTTATCGGATAAATGTTTCAGTTGCCATGGCCCTGATGCCAAAAAGCAAAAAGGTGATCTGCGGCTGGATGTTGCTGAGGCAGCCTATAATAAGGAAACAGAAAGCGGCCTGTATGCCATTAAAGCAGGCAGTATTTCCAAAAGCGAGGTTGCACACCGGATACTGAGCGAGGATAAGACTTACATGATGCCGGTCCCGTCTTCCCATTTATCACTTACCATAGAAGAAAAAGCCACCATCCTCAAATGGATCGATGAGGGTGCGAAATACAAACCACATTGGGCATTCGTAGCTCCGGTAAAACCGGAACTGCCTGATGTAAAGCAAAAGGAATGGATCAAAAATGATATTGACCGGTTCGTACTGAACCGCCTGGAAAAAGAAGGGCTGAAACCTTCGCCTGAAGCGGACAGGGAAACACTGGTCCGCCGGGTAAGCTTTGATCTCACCGGCCTTCCACCCACTATGGCAGAGATCGATGCATTTGTTAAAGACAACACTCCGGATGCATACGAACGGATGGTTGATCATTTCCTGCAATCACCACGATATGGCGAACGCATGGCTGCTTACTGGCTGGATGTGGCCAGGTTTGCTGACAGTCATGGTTATTTGGACGACAAACACCGCGATGCTTCACCCTGGAGGGATTGGGTGATAAAAGCGTATAATCAAAACCTTCCTTTTGATCAGTTCGTTACCTGGCAACTGGCGGGTGATCTTTTACCCAATGCCACGCAGGAACAAATACTGGCAACAGGATTTAACCGGAATCAAAAACAAAACTCGGAAGCAGGTATCCTTCCCGAAGAGTTCAGGGTGGAATATGTGGTTGACCGCACCAACACGCTGGGCACTTCTTTAATGGGATTGACCGTTAGCTGTGCCAAATGTCATGATCATAAATATGATCCCATCAGTCAGAAAGATTATTATTCGTTGTATGCTTTCTTCAACAGCACAAATGAACTGGGCAGTTCCAGCTACAGCGGTGATAAAAGCATTGTGCCCGGCCCGACCCTGATGCTGACCACTAAGCAGTCGGAAGCAAAAATTGATTCTATCAAACAATTGATCAGGTCGCTGGAATCAACTGCTGTTGCCACTCCGGCAGAACAGGCAGAAAAAACACTGGATAAAAAAGTGATCGCTGCTCTGTCGTTCGATAAAGTGGAATCATTGCGTACATACACAGACAAGGGGATCAAAACCGTTCCGGCCATCCGTAACGCTGTGCAACCGCTTTATTCAGCACAATACCAAAATGGAAAAACAGCGAAAGGGATTGCCGGTGAATGCCTGGAACTGGATGAAGAAACACTGGTGAACCTGCCACCTTATAAGATCGGTTATTTTGAACGCTACAATCCTTTTTCTTTCAGCTTATGGATAAAGTTGCCAAAGAAATATGATGATGTGGCCATACTTCATCAAAGCGATCCACGCCGCTATGGGTTCCAGGGCTATGATCTTATTTTAAAGGAAAATAAGATCAATTTCCGTTTGATGCATGCATTCCCGCATGATGCTATCAGTGTTGAAACCAAAGCAACGCTGGATTCCAATAAATGGTATCATGTGGCGGTGAGCTATGACGGAAGCAGCAGCGCCAAAGGCGTGCAGATATACCTTGATGGGAAACCAGTGGCAATGAATGTGGAGTATGATAACCTGAAGAAGAATATTAAATCTTATCCGAACCTACATAAAATATATGCTTTCACGGGTGTTTCCTTTGGTGCAAGAGTGCTGGAGCGCACCATGAAAGGAGGGCAGATCGATCAGTTCTATTTGTTCAATCAACCATTGACTGCTGCTGAAGCAGCTTATTTGTACAATAAGCCGGCTGTTGCTTTTACTGTTAAACATAAAGCGACCGATGAAGCAACTGCAGACAATCTTTTGCTGGCAAGGAAACAATTGGCCGATCTCTATGATTCCACACAGGAAGTGATGGTGATGGGTGATCTGCCCACGCCGCGCACTACACATGTTTTATTAAGAGGCGTGTATGACAGTTATGGTGAAGTGGTGCAGCCCGCTACTCCGCAGTCCATTCTTGCATTCCCTTCCGATCTTCCCAAGAACAGGCTGGGACTGGCCAAATGGTTATTCCTTCCTGCCAATCCACTTACCGCAAGGATTGCAGTGAACCATATCTGGGAAATGTATTTCGGCAGAGGATTGGTGAAAACCTCTGATGATTTTGGCAACCAGGGTGAAATGCCTTCACATCCTGAACTGCTGGATTACCTGGCGATCAAATACAGGGAAGAAGGATGGGATACCAAGAAGATGCAGAAATTTATTTTGATGAGCGCTGCTTATCGTCAGCAATCAGTGATCACGCCTGAATTGCGGGAAAAAGACCCGGCCAATATATTGCTTGCACGCAGCTCAAGATATAAGATGCCGGCAGAAATGATCCGGGACAATGCTTTAGCGATCAGCGGTCTGCTGTCGTCTAAAATCGGCGGCCCCAGTGTTTATCCATACCAGCCACCGGGATTATGGGAAGCACTAAGCGATAAGGCGTGGAGATATGTATATAAGGAATCGGAAGGAGAGGACCTGTTCCGCAGAAGCATTTATACGATCGTTAAACGTTCCAGCCCTCCGCCTTTCATGCTGATATTTGATGCGCCTGACAGGAATTTCTGTACAGTAAAGCGGTCTGTTTCCAATTCGCCTTTGCAGGCATTGGCATTAATGAATGATCCTACATTTATTGAAGCTTCCAAATTCGTTGCAGGAAGGATGATGACTGAAGGCGGTGCTACGGTAAAAGATCAGTTGATCTATGGCTTCCGTTTGGTTACAGGGCGCAAACCTGATGAAAAAGAACAGGCATTACTTATTAAAATGTTTGAACAGGAAAACGGCTTGTATAAAAAGAATCCTGTCAAAGCGAAAAAAATATTATCGGTCGGCAATGCAAAAACGGAACTGAAAGGTGGTTTAACAGAAACGGCTGCCTATGTGGATGTAGTAATGGCCTTACTGAACACCGATGAATTCATCACAAGAAAATAAACCGGAGGTATTATCATGGATGAGATACAAAAAGCATTGTACAACCAGGGCCGGAGAGATTTTCTCCGTGGCTCTGCTTTGGGGCTTGGAAGTATTGCGTTGGGTACCTTACTTGGATGTAAAAGTCCTTCAGAAAAGGTAGTTAAACAACTTGTAGCCGGTGCAACAGGTATCGGTGATGAAAACCAGCCTTTGATCAATCCGCATTTTGTTCCCAAAACAAAACGCGTGATCTATCTTTTCCAGAGTGGCGGCCCATCGCAAATGGAGCTGTTTGATTATAAACCGAAGCTGTACGAAATGCATGGCCAGGAAATACCGGCCAGCGTATTAGGTACCGGCCGTGTTTCAGGAATGGTATCGAACCAGAATGGGTTTCCGCTGGCAGCGCCTGCAGCTACATTTAAGCAATATGGATCAAGCGGCGCTTATTTCAGTGATCTTATTCCGCATACGGCAAGTATAGGAGATGATATTTGTGTGGTAAAAAGTATGTTCACCGAACAGATCAATCATGAACCGGCTGTGATCTTTACACAAACGGGCAATCAGTTGAGTGGCCGCCCCAGTATCGGTTCATGGATCAGCTATGGATTGGGAAGCCTGAATCATAACCTGCCTTCTTTTATTGTATTGATATCAAAAGGTGGAGGTGATCAACCTATCAGTAATCTCGCCTGGAGCAATGGGTTCCTTCCTTCGCATCATCAGGGAGTGCAGTTCATGTCGGGCAAAGATCCTGTGCTGTATCTTTCTTCGCCGGATGGTGTGGAGAAAATGGACAGAAGAAGAGCGCTTGATTTTATCCGTGAGTTCAATCTTCTGCAAAAAGATAAATGGCAGGACCCTGAGATAGACAGCCGTCTTAACCAATATGAAATGGCTTACCGCATGCAGATGGCTGTGCCGGAGATCGCTGATCTCAGCAATGAACCGCAGCATATCCTGGATATGTATGGCCCTGATGTAAAAACACCGGGCAGCTATGCGTATAATTGTTTAATGGCAAGAAGGCTTGCGGAGAAAGATGTCCGTTTCATTCAATTATATCATTTGGGCTGGGACCATCATGGCCGCTTATCTTCCGGTATCCGCAAAGCAACACATCAAACCGACCAGGCATCGGCTGCATTGGTAAAAGACCTGAAGCAACGTGGGCTGCTGGATGATACACTGGTGGTATGGGGTGGTGAGTTTGGCAGAACAAGTTTTTGCCAGGGCAAGCTGACACAGGAAGAGTTTGGCCGTGACCATCATCCCGGCGCTTACAGCATCTGGATGGCTGGTGGTGGTATAAAAGGAGGATTGGTGTATGGCGAAACAGATGATTTTGCACATAATATTGTAAAGGATAAAGTGCATGTACACGATTTCCAGGCAACCTTATTGAACCTGATGGGAATTGATCATGAAAAGTTCACGTATAAAAGCCAGGGCCGCCGCTACCGCCTCACCGATGTGGCCGGAGAGGTAGTTAAAGGCATTATTGCTTGATATGAAAAGAAGAAATTTTCTTAAAAACACGATCGCTGCCGGTACAGCACTTGCTCTTCCTTCTGTATTCAATATTATAAAAGCCCAGTCACGCAAAGGTGAGATCATCGGGCATGGGGATTTTACATACCGTGTAAATAAAGAATGGGGTTTACTCGACAAATCCATCCACCCTGTAAAAGACTGTCATGAAATGGTGATGGACAGCCGCAAACGGTT
>Ga0182746_1001909_pt1 | contig 17096 bp, 22 predicted proteins | sample eDN3rd30CBELigOP_FD_128881 | JGI IMG/M metagenome (GOLD analysis project Ga0182746, IMG submission 128881) | Enriched Organic Plus compost microbial communities from Emeryville, California, USA - eDNA 3rd pass 30_C BE-Lig OP (version 2) (version 2) ... | reverse complement strand
TCTCGATCACGCCGTCATAGATTTCGGGCACTTCCTGCGCGAACAGCTTCTTCATGAACTCGGGATGCGCGCGGCTGAGGAAAATCTGCGGCCCGCGATTTTCCCGGCGCACGTTCAGGATCACCGAGCGGATGCGATCGCCGACGCGGACGACTTCGCGCGGTATCTGCTGATCGCGGCGGATGACCCCCTCGGCGCGGCCCAGGTTCACGACGACATGGCCGAACTCGACGGACTTGACGACGCCGGTGATGATCTCACCCACGCGGTCCTTGAATTCCTCATGCTGACGCTCGCGCTCGGCGTCGCGGACCTTCTGGAAGATCACCTGCTTGGCGGACTGCGCGTCGATGCGGCCCAGATCGATCGGGGGCAGCGGATCGACGATGAAGTCGCCGATCACGGCGTCCTTCTTCAGCTTCTGCGCCTGCTTGAGGTCGACCTGCTTGAAATAATCGTCCACCGCTTCGACCACTTCGACGACACGCCACAGGCGCAGGTCGCCGCTTTCCGGGTCCAGCTTTGCGCGAATGTCGTTTTCAGCGCCGTAACGGGCACGGGCGGCACGCTGAATCGCGTCCTCCATCGCTTCGATGACGATCGCCTTGTCGATCATCTTTTCGGAAGCGACGCTGTTCGCGATGGCGAGCAGTTCGGCCTTGTTGGCGGAAATGGCGTTGGCCATGGCTAGTGAACCTTTACTCTTCAGTTTCGAACTCGTCCGCCCCATCGGAGGAGAGCGGCATGGTAGCAGAAAGGAGCGCGTCGGTCAGCAGCAGCTTCGCGTCGCCCACCAGCGCAAAGGGGATAGAAACCTCTCCCGCTTTTGCGTCCTTGAACTGGATATTATCGCCTTCAATGCCCTGGAGCAGGCCACGAAAGCTCTTGCGTCCCGCGACGGTTTCGGTCGCCGATATCTTCGCTTCATGCCCGGTCCATTCGAGGAAATCGTGCAGGCGGGTCAGCGGGCGATCGATGCCCGGCGAGCTGACTTCCAGGCGATAGGCCTCCTCGATCGGGTCGGCTTCGTCCAGCACATCCGACAGGCGGCGGGAAAGGGCGGCGCAATCCTCGATGACCAACTGCTTCGTTTCGGGCCGTTCGGCCATGATCTGAAGCGTATGTTCGTCGCCGGAGCCGAACAGCCTGATTCGCACGAGGTCGAAGCCGAGGGCCTTCACCTCCGGTTCGATCAATGCTGTCAGTTCGGCGATGTCCGCCATGGAGTCTCCAAAAATAATATGTGCGGCTTCCGCGCCGCGAGCGTTCCCGCCCGCGACCCCGACATGTTTGACGATGTAAGGAAGCAAGCGCGATATAGGCATATCGCGACGCGCCTGCAACAAGTTTCGTTCAACGATCAGAAGGCGTCGTCGGGCAAGGCCATGATCGACTGCGCGCCTGCGGATAGCGCGGCGGCCAGCCCCCTCACCTGCGGCAACATGCGCCCGGCGAAGAAGTCGGCCACGGCGATCTTGGCGCTGTGGAGCGGCGTGCCCCCCTTCGTCGCGGCGTCGGCCATGCGCGCCCACATCCAGCCCATTGCAACAAGCGCGAAGAGTCGCAGGTAATCGACCGCCGCCGCGCCCAGCGCATCCGCATCGGCTTCGCGCAAGGCGGCGGTGGCGTCGCGCAGCAATTGCAGGGCGTCCCGCGTGGCCGCGGCGATAGGCGCGCCCTGCCCTTCCAGATCGGCGGCGATCAGATCGAAGAAGCCCTGCGCCACCGCGCCGCCCTCCAGCGCCAGCTTGCGGCCCACCAGGTCCATGGCCTGCACGCCGTTGGTGCCTTCGTAAATCTGGGCGATGCGGGCGTCGCGGACATATTGTTCCATGCCCCATTCGCGGATGTAGCCGTGGCCGCCGAATACCTGCTGCGCCTGCACCGCGCTTTCGAAGCCAAAGTCGGTAAAGGCCGCCTTCACGACCGGCGTAAGCAGCGCGACAAAGGCATCCGCCTTCCCCCGCTCCGCCGCGTCCGGGTGACGGTGGGCGCGATCCAGTTGCAGCGCGGTCCAGCCCGCAAGCGCCCGACCCGCTTCGACAAAGGCGCGTACACTGAGCAGCATCCGCCGCACGTCGGCATGTTCGATGATCGGCACCGGCCCGCGCGTCCCATCCGCGCTACGGCCCTGCAGGCGCTCGCGGGCATAAGCGGCGGCCTGCTGATAAGCGCCACCCGCAATGCCCAGCCCCTGAATGCCGACCATCAACCGCTCCGCATTCATCATCGTGAACATGGCGGCAAGTCCCTTGTGCGGCTCGCCCACCAGCCATCCGGTCGCGCCATCATAGTTCATGACGCAAGTGGGCTGCGCGTGGATGCCCATCTTCTTTTCCAGCGCACCGACCGACATCGCGTTGCGGACGGTGAAGGCGCCGGACGCGTCGGGGAGGAATTTGGGGACGAGGAACAGGCTGATCCCCCTCACCCCTGCTGGCGCATCGGGCAGGCGGGCAAGCACCAGATGGACGATATTGCCGCCAATATCGTGATCGCCCGATGAGATGAATATCTTGGTCCCGCTCACCGCATAGCTGTTGCCATCCTTTGGCGTCGCCTTGGTCTTGAGCAAGGCAAGGTCGGTGCCAGCGCCGCTTTCCGTCAGCGCCATGGCGCCGGTCCACTCACCACGCACCATGGGCGGCAGGTAGACGGCCTTCAGTGGATCGCTCGCATGGGCCTTGATCGCCTCACACGCGCCGCGCGTCAGGCCGGGGATAAGGCCAAAGGACAGGTTGGTCGCCGACAGCATCTCGTCCAGCCAGAGTTGCAGGACGAACGGCAGCCCCTGCCCGCCATGTTCCGGGTCGGATGAAAGCGAAGCCCAGCCCGCCTCGGCAAATTCGCGATAGGCATCCGCAAAGCCTTGCGGCAGTTGCACCGCGCCGTCGATCAGGCGGCTGCCCTCCTCGTCGCCCGTGCGGTTGAGCGGTTGGAGTCTTTGCGCGCACATGCGCCCCGCTTCCTCCAAAATCGTCGCGGCGAGATCGCCATCGACCTCCATGCCGATGTCCGCCATCGCCCGGTCGAAATCCAGCACCTGCGTCATCAGGAAGCGATAATCGTCAATAGGCGGGACATAGGTCTGCATGGGCCATCCTTTCTCAAGGCTTTGCTATACCAGATGGCGGTCGTTTTCCCAGAGCGGCACCGAAACGAAACGGCCACCGCCCGTTTACCGGCTCTTCACCATCGCTCGCTAGATTTCCGCGCAACATTTCCATGCCGAAAACTTCAGGCGCGCACGGACAAAAGGAAGCCATGACCAACGCCGGACATTGCAGGTTCTGCGGAACAGCCGCGTCTCCCGCCAGCAGGGCGTGCGTCCAGTGCGGCTATGAATTTGGCGCGGGCGAGGTGCATATCCGCGGCCCCCGCCGCAAGATCGCGGTGCTGATCGGCCTCTGCCTCAGCCTGTGGGCGACGATCGAGGCGCTGAGCTGACGTCCGGCACTTCGGCCAGCATAAGGTCGCGCCGGGGACGCAATTTGGCATAGACCTTCTGCGGAACGACAACTGCCCAGAACCGGTCCAGCCATGAAGGACGCGCCGGCACCGGCCTGACGCCCGAAACCCCCTTCTCCGACCAGCTTTCGACTTGATCGCTCGATGTCAGGAAAAGGCCAGCTGGCGGTCGGCGGCCTTCGCCGATGATCGTCACGCGGCCCGCCATGCCCCGCTGCTCCAGGAAAAACCGCGCCTTGCCAAGGTCGCTCGTCATCGGGCCATCGCGGCTTGCGGCGAAGGGCCAATTGCCGTTCCGCCTCCATCGGGTCTTTCCGGGCTCTGACCAGCGCGGCGTCGCTGACGATGAGGATCGCCAACAAGGCGAAGGCGGGAAGCCGTCCTTTTTCCCGAAGAACATGCCGCAATCCCATCGCCGCCAGGATGCAGGCGCACCATGTCGCGGGCAGGAAATAACGGGGCTGCGGGCGCAGGTTGAGCACATAGATAGTGACGAAAATCCAGAGCAACGCCAGCGCGATCATGATCCATGCGAATTGCCGGATCTCCGGCTGCAACCGCCGGTCGCGCAGCAGCAGAAAGGCCGCGACGATCGCGGCGCTGTAGAGCAGTCTGAAACTCGGGCTGGTCAGAAAATCGATATAGGGGTTCACCAGCCAGTGCACGTCGACCACGCTGTTGGGCACCCATTTCGCCATCAGTTCGGCGTTGAAGGGAGGCCGAAGCCCATGCGCCACGCCGCCAATCATATGCGCGGTCGGTATCTCCAGACTGTGCATATCCACGGCGAAACGGTAGAAGGGGTCGCCCGCGCGGAGGTAATAATAAAGCCACTCCGCCAATATCGGCGGCGCGAACCCGATGCCCATTGCCAGATAACGCGAACGCGGCACGCGGTAGCCGATCAGGAACAGCAGGCCATAGAGCAGGATAAAGGGCGCGCAGCTTGGTCGGATCAGCCAGGCAATGGCCATGGCGAGACCGGACAGGACGAACCAGCGATAGCGGGACGTTTCCAGCCCCTTCCACAGCAGGGCGAAGGACAGGACGCCATAGAAAAGCTCGTCAACGTCCGGATAGGGAATCTTCGCATAAAGGACGAAAGCGGGTGTGGCCGCGACCAGCAGCCCGGCGAACACCGCCGTCCAGTCATCCGCCACACGGCGGACCAGCCAGACCGTGAGCGTGATGACGCCCAGGAAAGCCACGACCGCAGGCAATATCATGGCCCCTTCATTGCGCCCGAACAGCGTGAAGGACGCGGCGATCGCCAGCACATGGGGATGCCGCAAATGCCAGTGATTGACGCCCAGGAACCACTGGCCGGACCGCCAGGCGTCCGCCGCGAAAAGATAATGCGCGTCGTCCTCCCCCGTATATCCGGCCTGAGCCAGCATCAGCAGCGCAAGAGCGAGCAAAAGCGCGGGTAGCGCAAGCAGCGGCAATGCAGGCCGCGAAAACGCAGGTGCACGCGCCTGGGCACCGGCATCGGAAACATCCGGCGAAATCAAGGGAGCAGAAAAGGCCAATCCGAAATTTCCCAGTGCGAGAGGAACGGCCTTCCTAGACAGGATTTCCTAAAAAACCCTGTCCGCCTCCTTAGCCAGCCAGTCCCCGACTCTCCCCTTCACTGGAAGGAATAATCCGCCGAACCCGATGGGAAGGCATGTCGTCGATCCGGCTGGTGATCTGATTTTCCGCCTTGGCCTGCTGCACATTACTGCCTGCCGGGACGCTTTGGGTCAGCCAGACATTGCCCCCAATCACCGATCCGCTGCCGATGATGATCCGGCCCAGAACGGTCGCGCCAGCATAGATCACCACATCGTCCTCGATCACCGGATGGCGCGGCTGGGCCTTTTCCAGCACGCCCTGTTCGTCGACGGTGAAGCTCCGCGCGCCCAGCGTCACGCCCTGATAGAGCCGCACATGATTGCCGATGATCGCGGTTTCGCCGACCACCACGCCGGTCCCATGGTCGATGAAGAAATGATGGCCGATGGTCGCGCCGGGATGAATGTCTATGCCGGTCTTGGAATGGGCGACTTCCGATATGATCCGCGCCACCAGCGGCGCGCCCAGCCCATGTAGTTCATGCGCCAGCCGGTGATGGATGATCGCGAGGATGGAGGGGTAGCAGATCAGCACCTCGTCCACGCTGCGCGCCGCCGGATCGCCGGCAAAGGCGGCCTCGACATCGGTGTCTAACAGCACGCGCAGTTCGGGCAGACGGCTTGCAAAGGCGCCGATGATGCGCGCGGCCTCTGCATCCACCTGCGCTGCCGAGCCATCCGGATAGACATAATAAAGTTCCAGCCGGATCTGCCCATAAAGCCTGCTGAGCGATGTCTGAAGCGTTTCGGCGACGAACGCATCCTCATTGTCGATCCGCACGAAACTCGGCCCCAGCCGCAGGGGAAAGAGCGCGCCGCACAGCGACATCATGATCTTGGAAATATCGCCGCGCGAGGGGAAGCCCGCGCCGCCATATTCGGTATGATGTCGCTGTTCCTGTCGCCAGCGCGCCCGCGCCGCCGCCAGATCGCGGACCAGCCCGTCAATATTCCAATATTGACCGTCATTATGCGGGGGTATCGTGTCTTCGCTCATATCCTGCGGCGTCCGCTTGTGGGTTTCCCCATCCGTAACGCCGCCGCCGGTGCATCCTAAACGAGTTTTCCTTGATCGCCCCGCAAGTCAGCTTTGCACCGGCTCGCTTCAGGATCGTTGGGACATCGACAATTCTCGTTTTTTCCGGCTCACCGCGTCGATGATCTTCGCATAGGCGCGGGCCTGCTCTTCATGCTGCCCCCTTTTTTGAGGGCAGTTCACAAGGAGCGCCTCGCTCAACTCCTCCGTTCGACGCCGCTTGAGGGCATTATGTTTTTCCACGCCTCATCTCCAACGGGTCGAAGGCGGCAATTGCCGCGCGATGTGGGAAGAGGATCGCGTCACCGTGCCATCGATCAGTTTCGTCTTCATCAAGACGCGAAATGCCTCGGCATCCCGGGGGTCAAGCAACACGACCCTAGAACCGCCAGAAATGAGCGGCTCCACCGTCGACAGCCGGAAAGCATGTTTCACGCAGAGCGCCTCGATCTTCTCGGGCGTTTCCTGCACATTGACGGCCCGGCTCATGCCACGGCGCTTTCGGCGCCGAAGGGATAGGGATTGAACGACATGCTGCCATCGGCTCTTTTCGTTCGATAGGGATGGCGATGATCCCGGATCCGGCGCGCATATCCTTCGGCAAGCCCCTGATGGGCGGCGCGCGCCGCTGGACCGGGAGCGGTCTGGGAACGCAGCAGTTCTTCCTGCTCGCGTTGCAACAGATAGTTCAGATCTTCCATGAAATGCTCCTGGCTCGGCAAGCGGGAGCACAATGGTCTCTCAGTCACGGCGAATGCTTGCAGCAAGGTTCGCGCAATGGAAACCGTATAGCACACATAGTCGTCATCGTCGCGCTAAAAGACCCGCATATCCGAAAACCCTGTCCAGGGACGCATCCCGATGATAGGGGGAAACGCATCGGGTTCCCGTTTCGCATGATCCGACAGAGAGACCTATGTGCTCCCGCAAAATGGGAGTTGGGCAGGAAAATGGATGATTTCTCTTTTCAGGCCACTGCCGCAGCGGCAATCATCCTATTCGTTTTTTTGAACTGGCGCATTTTTCGCCCCAGCCATCGGCAAGAGGGCGATTGAAAACGATCCATGTCCGCCGCGACAGGTTCGTATATTTGCCCGCCCAACAACCACAGGAAGGATCATGACAATCCAGCCCCAACCGGTCAAATCGCTTTCAAGGATTCAGCAGAACTGGCTTGCCGCGAACGAACGACGCCTGCTCAACTGGCTGTGCAGTCATATGCCGTCATGGGTCACGCCCGATCGCCTGACCGCGACGGGCATGGTTGGCGCCGTCATGATTTTTGCCGGATATGTCGCGAGCAATTTCGCGGCCGCCTGGCTGCTGCTCGCCATTGGGGGCTATTTCGTCCAGTGGTTCGGGGATTCGATGGATGGCAGCCTTGCGCGCTATCGGCATATCGAACGGCCGTCCTACGGATATTTCATCGATCATAGCTGCGACGGGCTTGCGACGCTTCTGATCCTGGCTGGCATCGGCCTCAGTCCGTTCGTGACGATGGATGTCGCGCTGGTTGCGCTTGCCGGCTATTTCCTGCTGTCGATCCACGCTTATCTGTCCGCCCGCGTGCTGGGGGAATTCAAGCTCTCTTATCTTTCCGCGGGACCGACGGAACTCCGGATCATATTGATTACGCTGACCGTCATGATGATGATCCTGGGGTCGGGACCGGGGCTTTTCGGGCGCTGGTCAGGGTTCGACATATTCGTGGGATCGGTAGGAACCATCCTGATCATCCTGTTCATCGGCCAGACTCTGGTGACGGGACGGCGGCTTGCTCGGGCGGACGCCATCGAGACATGATCTCTCCGTAACGCGCATATCTTCCGGTCGCGCAGGCGATCCTATCATATTGGAAATGTCATGACCGGTGCCCTTGCCCACTTCGCCATCGAACGGGATGGCGAAAATTATCGGCTTCAGCTGGCGCTGGAGGACGGCGCCGTTCTGAACATCATCGCGACATTCGAACAGCTTGATCTGCTGGGTGAAGAAATCGACCGCCGCCTGGACGCCGATCAGGATTTGCCGACGCCCGAATTCTGACGGCGGCCAGACTTTTCATACCGGAAGAAGCCAGGGCGACTCTCCGCAATGGAGAGCGCCTTCATGCTTCCATGCGATGGAGCAGCGCGCGTTCGACGGCAATCAGCCCCTCGGCGCTTTCGATGGCCAGGTCCAGCGGCCGCCCGCCCAAAAGCGCATCATGCCCGTTCAGGAACGCAATCGCGCCCGGAGCGCCCAGCCCTGCGATGGCAGCTTTCGTTATGCTTCCCTGCCTTGCCGCCTGTTGGGGCGAAAGTTTGGCGATATGTGCGTGCTTGCCGAACTGCCTAGCCATCGAACTGCTCCTGAAGGGCGGCTTTGTCCGCCGCATGCTGCATGCGGTCCGCTTCGCCTTTCAAGACCCGGTCGGCCATGGCCTGCCACGCAGCCCCGGCCCGCAGGCAGCGTTCGCGCACGTTGATGAGGTCGGTCTCGCCAGCTTCTCGTTCGCATTGGGCAGCGCGGGCCAGATAAAAATCACTGGTAACAGACATGGCGGTCTCCGAGCGGCGCCGATCGGCGCTATGAAAGCATCGTGCGGAAAAGTGGGAACCGCTTTTCCGCCAAAGCGATACGGCAACAAGCAATTAAGAGCGCGCACCCCGCCCGATGGAGCGCAGCGCGCTCTAGCCCAGCATCTCCGCTACGATACGGCGCAGATCCCGGGTCGACAAAATGCCTGCGACTGGCGGACATTTAGGATGGAGCAGCTTGCGGTTTATAGCGACATTGACTGGATGAGAGGATGTAAAATGTGTCTTGAAATTCATGGTTATCCTTGCGCGAACATTCGCGCATAAATTATTCTTGAAAAATGGGCGCGCCTCGCGGGCGCGGTCTCTTATGCCTGATACAGAAAAGTCAGGCCAGGCATGTGCCTGTCGCCTACCCTGCATCGGCCAAGGGCTCGGAAGGGAGCGAAAGTCGGCCGCGACAAGAAGGTCGCGGATTTCTGAAACGTCCTCCGCATCCCTGTCAGCCGTACAGACATGAACGCGGAGAACGCAATCCGGTAAAGGAGAACCCCTACCGGGCAACATGTTCGATATTATGATATCGGGGACCAAAGTCCCGAAACATGGACTCAGACGGTCTCGAGATTGACCGCGGATTGCTTGCCGCGACGGTCGGTTTCGACCTCGTAGCTCAGCCGCTGATCCTTCTGCAGCGTCGCCATGCCCGCGCGTTCCACGGCGGAGATATGGACGAAGCTGTCATTGCCGCCATCTTCGGGCGCAATGAAGCCATAGCCTTTGTCAGCATTGAAAAATTTAACGGTGCCGATGGGCATGAGATGTTTCCTTTCACGAAAACAGATTACCCGCCCGCAAATGCACGAGCGGAGCTGGTAGCGCGAGAAAGGAAGGAGAACCCAATGGGCCAAATTCCGTCGCAGGCGACGTTAGCGGCTTTTATATCGGCTCAATTCCCGAAAAAGTCAATGCCGGGCTTTTGCAGGCAGCGTGCCGTGCATCAGCCTGTCGCCAAGATCGCGGTAGAAACGGCAGATAGCAATAATGGAACCCGGGGAAAGCAGGAGCCGCTCCTCGGCATGGCCGATGTCACCGCTGGCAGGATCGGACCCTGCCGCAAGGTGGAGATCATTCCTTAATCCGGATGAATGGATCGCGCCGGAACAATGATGCAAGCAGGCGGACACCCGCCCGATGGCGCGGAGGCGAAGGTCCGACAGACAGGTCGCGCCGATCATCCTCTCCACTGCATATAGCTTGCGGGACGTATTGCGCTGGCGGGCAAAGGCGGAGCCATCATGATCGGGCCCGCCATGACGAAGCGCGATCTCATCCAGAAGGATGGAAAGGAAACGATCCAGTTCCCGCAGGCGATTTCCGGACAGCCGCGTGAACGGTAAGCCTTCGCGCTCCCCGATGGGTGAGCCGCCCGATGAAGCCTGCCGCTCCCAGAATGCACAGCCGGACAGCAATGTCACATGGGCATGCGTCAATGAATCCGCGACCGCCCCTGCCCTCGCTCGAGATATTCCCGACTGGCATGATTTCCCGGACTCGCTGACGATCTGCTCCCGTAAAAGATGCGAAGCGGGGGGCTAGATTTCAGGCATGCAGCCGCTTGCATGGCTGGCGCATCATCACCCCGAAATCCGATATTTCCGCCATCCGTGCCACCCGGATTTGTGCCATCATCCCGCGCCAGTGGCAAGGGCGCCCCCTTCCGCCTCTTCTACTCTCTTTTCGTGGATAACGCTCCCTCCGGCACCGGCGGGAGCGTCTCCCTTAGCTTATCAGCGGCACTGGACATTGCCGCGATCGATCTCGCGGCCCAACGCTCCGCCCACGCCCGCACCAAGGACGGTGGCCAGCAATGCGGAATCGCCATCGCCCAGGAAATTGCCCAGGATGCCGCCAATGGCAACGCCTGCGATCAAGCCCGTGGTGCCATCGGAACGGCGGCAATAATAACGCCCGTTGCTGCCCCGATATATGCGCGTGTTCCGGGTGATCTTGGTCGGCTTATAATGCGTCCCTTCACGATAGAATTTATCCGCGAAATATTTCCTGTCGCCTGATCCGGGGCGGTTGTAATCATAATTGCCGAAATTTTGCCAATTGCTTCCATTTGGCCGCGGCTTTTGCTGATGCATGTTTGGATTTGAAGGGACTGGCCGGGAAGGTGCCGGCATGGGCCGGCTTTGATGAGGCCGCTCCTGTCCGGGGCGGTTCTGATTGGAGGAATGTTGACCGGGTCTGGAGGGCTGAGGCCTGTGCTGATCCGGGCGCGCCTGTTGCGGACGGTTGTTTCCTTGCGGATGCCCCTGCCCCGGATGCTGTTGTGCGGCCGCCACGGACGGCAGAAGCATGGCGCCCAGCGCCAGTCCAATCGCAAGTTTCCTCATCTGATCCTCCATTCAAGGCGCGATGCGCGACCTCAGGCCGCGTTTAACTCCGATGTTGCTGAATGTTTCCGGAATGAAACGCTGATGATGGTCCAAGCAGGACATAGGCTCCAGCGCCATCGCGCAGATCCGCACCAAATCGGGAAAGGAATGGCTTTCAGCGCAAACGCACGGCTCCACGCCCGGCGATGCGACACAGCGCAGCAGGCAAGCCGCAAACAGCACCGACTTCGCATCTTCCAAAGGATTTCAGGGGGGATGTGGTGCACCCGAGATGACGAAGATGAGAACTGGTTGATTGTCGTCTAAGCGCTGGAAACTTAACGGCAACGTCTGCCTCGCGCCCCAGTTGCAGTCGTTCAATTTGTGCGGTGCCAATCCCAAAAGCAGTCGTTCGTTAATCAAGTCCCGGATGACAGCCAGCGGTCCTAGACTAGCGGTCAATCCGCTTACCACGCAACGGAAGGCTGCGACGGCGCGCACGGAATGGGCAGCGGTAATTGCTATGCGTCCTAGTCAACGGATGATCCAGCCCGCAACAAGATGTCTACGCGTTCGGTGCTGATGGTTCGGATTGAATGCCGAAATGCGCTTCGGCAATCTCTTCGGCCATGCGACCATATTGGCTGGAATGATATTTACGAAAATCGAAATCGTCGATCCCGGCAAAAGCCTTGTTGAGATTAGCAGCATCAATCGATTTGCCATGCTTGATCAGCAGCCTCAGCGTGATCAGGAAGCTGTTCACATAAGTCGTCGCTAGGACGCGCTTCGACATCGTTTCCGCCTTCGTTTCGATCAAGAAAACGCTGACCACCAGCGGCCGTAACGTCACCTTCAAGGCCGGGCGCGGCGGCAATGACGGCCATGCCGATCTGGCGTGGGCAACGATGCACATCCTCATGAACGAGCCGCTGGACGGCAAGGAAAAGCCCAAAGGGACAATGGAGATTCTATGAGCAAGCGCGCACGCCGCCAAGGAAACCGGGCCAGTCACCGCCGCGAAAGCCGCGAGGCCGCCAAGGGCGCGATCGTCGCCGCGAACGACAATGCCCGCGGACATGTCGAGGCTTTCACCTTTGGCGACCCGGAACCCGTGCTCGATCGCGCGACCCTGCTCGACATGGTCGAATGCTGGCACAATCAGCGCTGGTATGAGCCGCCGCTATCGCTGGACGGCCTCGCGCGGGCCTATCGCGTCAGCCCGCACCATTCGAGCGCCATCATATTGAAGCGCAACATGCTGGCCGCCAGCCTCATCCCGACGCCCTGGCTGTCGCGCCGCGCATTCATGGCGGCGGTGCAGGATTATCTGGTGTTCGGCAATTTCTATTTCGAAGTGAAGCATAACCGCCTGGGCGATCCTTTGCGGCTCGACCACGCGCTGGCGAAATATGTGCGGCGCGGCGTCGAACCGGACAGCTATTGGTGGGTGCCGGGATACAAGAACGAAAAAGAGTTCCCGCGCGGCAGCGTCATTCAGGTGATGGCCCCTGACGTCAATCAGGAGATTTATGGCCTGCCCGAATATCTGTCGGCGCTGCAGTCGGCGCTGCTCAATGAAAGCGCGACCCTGTTCCGCCGCCGCTATTATCTGAACGGCAGTCATGCCGGTTTCATCCTCCATGCCACCGGGCAATTCACCGATGGCGACGTCGACGCGATCCGGGCCGCCATGAAGAAGTCCAAGGGGCCGGGGAACTTCCGCAATCTGTTCGTGCACCAGCCCGAAGGCAAGGAAGGCGGGATCAGGATCGTGCCGATCGCGGAGGTCGGCGCGAAGGATGAATTTCTGGGAATCAAGAACACGACGCGGGACGATGTGCTGGCCGCGCATCGCGTGCCGCCGCAGCTGCTGGGGATCATTCCGGCCAATGCCGGCGGTTTTGGCGATCCGGCCAAGGCGCTTGACGGTTTCCATGAACTGGAAATCGAGCCGCTGCAGGCCGTCTGCCTTGAAGTGAACGAAAGGGCAGGTGTCGAGGCCGTCCAGTTCCGCGAGCGGGCGAAAGCGTCCGCCTGATCGTTATTCCGCGCTTTCCGATTATGGTCGGAAGCGGGGTAATGCTCGCATCTGGCTTTGTCCCATCGCGCGGCAATGAGAGGAAGAAAGTCGAAGTCGATCAACCTGCGGAAAAGCCGATCCCGATGCTCGCCGCGCCAGTTGCCTGCGCCGCTCCCGCACCCCGAGAATTGTTGACACGTCATGCCCGGTCTTTGCACCGATCAGCTATGCCCAGCTTCCCGCTGGCGTGACGGATGATCCAGGGAAGAAAGCCGATAGCGATACGGCCGTGAAGGAGATTGAAGGGCACAACGCAAAGTGGGATGTGCTGTGCGAGCATCCTTAAAACCCGCTTCGATATGTTCCCTCAAAAATCATTTTACCGATATTCATCACGGAGATTTCGCCTTCGAAATTGCGCGCCTTGTTCATTGCCCACCGCCCGATTAGTTCAGCTTCCTCCTTCCGGTATCTCGAAAGCAGTGCAGAGATGGTGTCGATTGAAATTCTCTCGGCCTCAGGACATTCCTCAATAATCGCGGCTCGGATTTTTCCTGCCATCTCGTGGTCGGAAAAGGTTATGTTCCCCACGCTTCGCCTCCTATGGCTCGACTGAATTTCAGGAACTTCGTTCTTTTCTATCGCTGCAATCTTCACGGCGCTCGGTTGCAAATGCCAAAGTGTTGCAAGCCTGAGCGCGAGCGTGATCGTCTCGGTAAGTCTTACTAGGCAAAGCGTAGCGCTTGCTGGTCTCGGCCATATCAATCCTCCTATCTGGCGGCGCACATTAGCGGCCTCCGGTCAGTCCCAAATTGATATGTCGGGTCGTTCCCATTAGTGCAATCGCAAACTCAAAGACGGCAGTCATGCCGGTTTCATCCTCCATGCCACCGGGCAGTTCACAGATGGCGACGTCGAGCGCTCGCACAAAAATAGCCCGGCAGTCGAAACCACCGGGCCAGTGCGAAAGCTATAAGCCTTCGGGTCGCACTTCTATGCGTATCTATATGTAATCGATTCGCATTGGATGGATCGGACAGGAAGCCGCCGAATGCAAAAAGGCCGCCCGGATTAGGGGCGGCCAGTCTGCTGAGTATATGAGAGGGTTCACCACTCAGTAACGCCAGGAGATTCCCAGCGAGAGCTTGTTGTTGTCAACGCGGATGCCGTTGGCGCCCAGGTCCTTGTTCAGGCCGGCACTGCCGAAATCCTCGATAAGATATTCGACGCGGATCGACGTCTGTGCGCCAAGGCGGGTTTCGAGGCCAGCGCCATATACCAGTGCGTCCTGCGTATCCTTCGACCCATAGCTGTCGACGCCATCAAAAGCGCGGAGCTTGAACTTGGTCGACTGCCAGCCACCACGCGCATAGAGCGCGGTGCTGTCGGAAACCATGTACCCGAGACGAGCGCTGGCGCCGAACGATTCCCGCGCACGGACCTTGCCGCTGATGCTGTCCGTGCCATCGTCCAACTTGGCCGAAGCGCTGGCGCTGCTCAGGTTGAAATTCGCTTCCACGCCAAAGAAGGCGCGATCCGACAGGGCATAGTCATAGCCAACATAAATGCCGCCACCGATGCCATTGGCGCTGACGCCGTCGAGCGAAAGATCAGCACCACCAATATCGGTGCGTTCGGTCTTAAGTTCATAAGCATCGCGGCTGATCTGCGCGCCAATAAACGGACCGTCGAAAACTTCGGCATAAGCAGGAGCCGAAAAAACGGAGGCCGCAGCGACAGCAGCCAAAACAATTTTACGCATCGATGTAAAAATTCCCTTTAGATATTATTTAATGGCGCACTATTTTGTGCGCTGGGTGGCCCCTAACAGGCGGAAGATCGATCCCGCAACCCGGTGGGACAAAATTGTTTCGATATGGTAATAATGCAACAGTGTCAGTTAGACTGGTGACGCCGGCCAGCGTCGGGCCGTTTCCCGGTAGAACCATCTCCGCGCGGACGCTCGCCCTTCGACAGTTCTACCATAGCATGCGCGCGGGCGACGATGCCGATGGCCTTGGCGATTATCTGGGCATCGCCGGTCGCGACGGCGTCGGCCAGCAGTTCGGTCTGGTCCTCCGGCTCGGTCAGATGTTGCGCCGCGTCGAAGCGGCTGAGTTCGATAGTCATGAGCCCGCCCTTTCCATGACGGTCCCCGCCGGGGCGACGATCAAACGCCCAGCGCCTTCCGGAGAGTGTCGTTCATCCGGGTTTGCCATCCCGGCCCACCGGACTTGAGCTTATCCAGAATGGCGCTGTCCAGCCTGACCGTGACCTGTTCCTTGCGCTGGACAGCGAGCGATCCAGCGGGGCGGCCCGCCTTACGCACAAGCGCGGCGGCGATTCGAGGAGCATGAACCTCTCCTGCCTTGCGGGCGCGGGCGAAATCCTTCTCCGTCCATTCGGGATTGTCGTCATATCCCTTGGGGGGCTTTGTCTTACTCATAGCGGCGCATCTCCTTATCATGCGCCCGGCGGAAGCTGATGATGCGGATGCCGGTCGCATTTTCTGTGTAGACGAGGCAATGGCCCAAGCCGTCGATGCGGCCGAACGCGCGGTAACGAACCTCGCCATAGTCATAGCGGTCATCGACAACGACGACAGGTTCAGCATCAAACCCGGTAAAATCCCCGAAAGAAAGGCCGCGCTCTTTGATGTTGCGGGCATTCTTGGCCGGGTCGAAGCTGATTTCCATTAATTCTATGTAGTTACAGAAAATTCAGCCGTCAATAATTATTTGTAACTACAGAACGGCTAGCCGGCTGCCAGTAGCCGCCGGGGATGAAAGACCGCGCCCATATTCGGCGCAACATTATAATAAGCCATGCCACGCCGCCTGCGACCAGATCGGCTGGACCGCGACCCGCCGGTCGGCCGACCGGTGCCGATCCGGGGCCGGCCCGCCGGGGCCGCCGCTGCCACCCCACGCCGCGCGCTTTTCCCCCCGCCTCGCCCGCGCGCTTTTTATGTCGGTTTTGATGCAGTGATGAGAAGGAGAGCCTGACGGCTCAATGTCTGGGCCGAAAGCCCATCGCCAAGCACCTCCGGTTGATGCATTTCGATGCACCTACGGCGCCGTTGATGCGTCGGTGGCGATGAAACGCGATCCTCACCTATGGTTCCCCCTGGGAAGCCATCGGTGGCGCGCAAGCGACACCGCCCCCCCGGCGGTGCGTCGGGAGTGCTTCATTGCCTTTTCAGGCGACAGTGGTGGCGGGTCCCTCAAATTGACGTCTGCCGAAGGCAGTCCTTTCCCCCTTTTAACTTCTACACCGGAATAGTGTCGGGACTTCCGACTAGCGCTCGCTTTTTATCAATGGCGTTTTCGAGGGCGCTAAGTCCCGCGACAAGGGGAGGGTGGTCAGGAGCCTTCTGGGCTTTATTGAGGCCCTGCGGCGCTTTTCCATGCTTTTTAATGGCGCGGCGCTTGATTGCCGCCTTGAAGGCTTCCCAGACGCGGCGTGGCGCGGATGGAAGATCGAAGTAAAAGGCGTTGCTGATCTGCTCGCGTTGCGGACCGGCCTGACCGGCAGTTTCCGCTTTTACCGTGCGGCGGACCCATTTCAGGCCAAGCCATTTCGCGAATCGTTTGCAGGCTTCAACGGCCGTCGCACGGTGACATCCGGCGCGGTCGGCAATCTCCTGATAGCTGGGATCGAGTTGCCCGGTCTTGAAGTCGATGAGCTTGAGGAAACTCCAGAGAATCCGCCGATCGCCGTCTTGCAGCCGATCCGGTTCCTTATATTTGCTGGTGCGCTGATGATGGAGCAGTTCGTCAAATGCCTGCATGACTGATCCGATCCAGTCCCAGCCATCGCGCACTGGTCGGAAGACATCGGCCCGCTGATCGTCAATGTCATAGCTGTTGCGGCGTGGCGTCCTCACGCGGTCCGGGTCTTTCCGATCAGCGAAGCTGCCGGCGATCTCACCTAATGAACGGACCGTCATGCGGCCCCTCCATCGGTAGCGATGTTCACGTAGATGGCTTGGACAGGCGAGAAATGAGAAAACAGCGACGTCATGTCGGCCCCCCCGATCAGGAGTCGATTGGC
>Ga0182746_1001901_pt1 | contig 17150 bp, 16 predicted proteins | sample eDN3rd30CBELigOP_FD_128881 | JGI IMG/M metagenome (GOLD analysis project Ga0182746, IMG submission 128881) | Enriched Organic Plus compost microbial communities from Emeryville, California, USA - eDNA 3rd pass 30_C BE-Lig OP (version 2) (version 2) ... | reverse complement strand
GCTGTACAATTTCGACAACGTCAAGGCCGCCGTCGACACCATGAGCGATGGCGACGGCATCGGCCTCGGCAAGCGCCGCATCACCCTGTCGACGGCGGGCGTGGCGCCGATGATCGGGAAGGCAGGCGCCGAAATTGGCGCGATGCTGGCGATTTCCCTGCACGCCACCACCAACGAGATTCGTGACGGCCTCGTGCCGCTCAACAAGAAGTACAAGATCGACGAGGTGCTGGAGGCGTGCCGTAACTATCCTGGCCTGTCGAACGCCAAACGCATCACCTTCGAATATGTGATGCTGAAGGGCGTCAACGACAGCCCGGCCCATGCGCGCGAGCTGGTGCGCCTGCTGAAGGGCATCCCGGCCAAGATCAACCTTATTCCGTTCAATCCGTGGCCGGGCACGAGGTATGAGTGCTCGGACTGGGACACCATCGAGGCGTTCTCCGAGATCGTGTTCCGCGCCGGCTACGCCAGCCCGGTGCGCACGCCGCGTGGCCGCGACATTTTCGCCGCCTGCGGTCAGTTGAAGAGCGAAACCGAAAAGCTGCGCGCCCGCGCCCGGCTGATGCTGGAAAACGGCGGCGATCCGGCGGCGGAGGCGGCTTCCTGAGGCGGGCGTTTTCAGGGGGGCTGTCATTTCCCGCGCAAGACGCCATATGCAAGGGCGTCGTTTGCAGATGACGGCGCGTCGGGCGAAGGTCTGAATGATGGGCGCCGGCCGAAGGCGTCGGGTGGCGGTGGCCGGAACGGGCCGCGACATCCTGACTGGGCCGGCGCTTTGTGCGACTGTCTGATGTGACGCGCTTTTCCGGCAAAATGGCTGCCGCCTGGCTGGAAAACTGCTCCACCCATTTGAACTGGCGCGTTTGCGGCGAAGCGGCGCCCGCCTCGCGGGCGACGCCCTGCTCGCCGGACACTCTGAAGGAGCCGCCATGGGCGTGATCGGTCGGGCTTTTCTCATCCTGTTCGCCCTGTGCTGCGCTTTCTCGGTTGGGGCGTTGACCCTGGGCTTCGCGGCGCTGGCCGAGCCGGCCTTTGGCCGCATGATCGCGCTCGCCGCCCGGTCGCTGATCGATTACGCGTTCAACGCCCTGGCCTATGATGATCCGCGCGCCGGGTTCGAGCTGCTGATGCGCATGTGGACAGTGCTGGCCATTGTGCTGGCCGGGCCGCCGACGTTGATTGGCCTGATTGGCGAAATCGCCCGCATCCGCTCGTTCATCTGGTATTCCGGCGCGACCGGCGTGCTGACGGCGGCGTTGCCCTGGGCGGCCCGCACCGGCTATTCGGCCGATCCGCTTTCCGGCAACTGGGGCGAGGGCCGGGTGACGCTGGCGCTGTTCCTGTGCGGGGCCATGGCCGGGCTGGCCTACTGGCTGGTGGCAGGCCGCAGCGCCGGGGGTGAGCCGCGACCGGATGCGCCAGAGATCGCGCCAGGCGCCGGCACGCCCTCCGCGCCCTGACGCTCAGGCGCCACGGCTCTGGGTCGCCAGGATTTTCAGGGCGAACAGACCGAAAATTCCCGCGAACAGATAGTCCAGCGCCCGAACCAGCCATGGCCGGGCGCGCACGCCCCGGACAATCGCGCCCGCCGCCAGCACCAGCGCCACCGACAGCGGCGCGGTCAGCACGACAAACCAGACCCCCAGAAAGGCCAGCTTGCCCATGGCGTGTGGATCATGGGCGCTGACGAACTGCGGCAGGAAGGTCACGAAGAACAGCACCACCTTCGGATTGGTGAGGTTGATGCCAAGGCCGGTCAGATAGGATTGCAACAGCGGCGGCGGCTTCCGCGTCCGCAGGGGCGCCTCCACCTTCAGCACCGAGCCGTGGCGGATGGCGCCAATGGCCAGCCACAGCAGATACAGCGCGCCAACGATCTTCAGGACCAGGAAGGCTGTCGCCGACGCCGCCAGCAGGGCGGAAACGCCGAGCGCCGCCAGCAGGGTGTGGATGAGACAGCCGCTTTCGGCTCCCGCCACCGCCGCAAGGGCCGAACTGCGGCCTTCGCCAATGGTCTTGGCGAGGAACAGGCTCATGTCCGGGCCTGGCGTGATGAACAGGATAATGCAGGCCAGCGTATAGGATGCAAGTATGGGGAGAGCGGGTATGAAATCCATGGGAAATATCGCCTGAACATATATCTGGCGCCCCGGACCCGGCCGGACATGAGGGATGATCCTGCCCGGCCGCTCTCACAGGAACGTTGGGGACGTCGCACCCGGAACCGTTTGGCGCTATTCTGGTTTAGTGCAACGCGCCGGCGTTGCAACCGGAGCTTTCCGGCGGCGCTGGCGAAAATTGCCTGAGGCCTGAGATTCCGCTCAACCGCATTCTGCATGGAATGCCCGCCAACCGGAGGCGCCAGTGGCCCTGTTTTCCCGAATTCGCATGGTTCTCGCAGCGCTTGTCATCGCCGCGCCGCTCGCTGGCTGCGGCCAGATCAACGCCGTGCCAACCTATGAGGCGCAGGCCAAGGCCAAATGGGCCGAGGTGCAGAACCAGTACCAGCGCCGCGCTGATCTGATCCCCAATCTGGTGGCGACCGTGAAGGGTTACGCCACCCACGAGCAGGAAACCCTGACCCAGGTCGTCGAGGCCCGGGCGAAGGCCACCCAGGTCAAGGTGGACGCCTCCACCGTCACCGACCCTGAGAAATTCAAACAATACAGTCAGGCCCAGTCGGAACTCAGCGGCGCCCTCAGCCGCCTGCTGGTCAGCGTCGAGCGCTATCCGGACCTCAAGGCCAACCAGAACTTCCTGGCGTTGCAATCGCAGCTCGAGGGCACGGAAAATCGCATCTCTGTTGCACGACGCGACTACATAGAGGCGGTCCGGGCTTACAATACCGAGTTGACGACCATTCCCGGCGCATGGGTGGCGAAGATTCTTTACCCGTCGGCCAAACCCATGGAGACTTTCGCCGCCGCGGATAGCGCCCAGAGCGCGCCGCAGGTGAAGTTTTAGAGCGCTTTCCGGTCAGCCAGATGGCTGATCGGTCAGAATTCGCTCTCACCAACGAAAGCTGGAGCCGTTTCCGGATTGATCGGGAACTGCTCCAGGGCATTGTCCGGCGCGCGCTCGCCCATCAGCCCCGCCGGCCGGACATGCTGGCCGCCCCACATCTGACAACCGGAGGCACAACGCCATGGCGCTGACAGGCGCATCGACCCGGGTTTGGCGGCGCTGCGCGTCAGCCCTGGCGCTGTTGGCCGTGGGCGCGCTGCTGGCGGGCGTGGCCGTGACGGCGCGGCCGGGGCATGTTTCGGCGCAGGAGCGCGCCGCGCCCGCTACCCCCGCGCCGCCGCCCCAAAACGCCCCGTCATCTCGAAGCGCTCCGCAGCAGCCTGCGCCGGAGGCGGGGCAGGAGGCTCCGCCCGCGGACAGCACGCCTGGCAAGGCGCCGTTTCCGCGCCTAACCGGCCGGGTGGTCGATGCGGCGCATATTCTGGATGACGCGACGCGGGCGCGCATCGCTGACAGGCTGGCGGCCTACGAGGCCAAAACCAGCGACCAGGTCGTGGTGGCCACCGTGCCCTCGCTGGACGGCTTGCCGATTGAGGACTACGCCAACCGTCTGTTCCGGCAATGGGGGCTGGGGACGCGCGAGAAAAACAACGGCGCGCTGCTGCTGGTGGCGCCGCGCGAGCGCAAGGTGCGCATCGAGGTTGGTTATGGCGTTGAGGGCGGCCTGACCGACGCCATCTCCAGCGTCATCATCAACAGCGCCATCATCCCGAAATTTCGCCAGGGGGATTTCGCTGGCGGCGTCGAGGCCGGCGTCGACGCCATGGTGGACGTGCTGACCGGCGACGCCGAAACGTGGAGCCGGCGCGCCGATGTCCGGGCGGAGGACCATGGCCCGTCCATCATGGCCATCATCTTCTATGTCATCCTGCTGCTGATCTTCATCCGCATCATGTCGCGCATGGCGGGCGGCGGTGGTCGCAACGGCATGCACCGCAGCCGCACTGGACGCTGGGGGCCGGTGGTTCTGCCGCCTGTCGGCGGCGGCTGGGGCGGCGGTTTCGGCGGAGGGGGAGGTTTTGGTGGCGGCGGGTTTAGCGGCGGCGGCGGCTCCTCAGGCGGCGGCGGCGCGTCGGGGAGCTGGTGATTGAGCGGCGCCGGCCGGTCTTCTCCGGTGGAGCGGCGGGATCGCCATGGGGAGAACATGCGACATGCTGGATGAAGCCGGGCGCAAACGGGTTGCAGCGGCCATCGCCGACGCCGAGCGAGGGACGACAGGCGAGATTGTCTGCATCGTGGCGCGCGCCGCCAGCGAATATCGCAGCTGGGCCCTGTTTCTGGCGGCGGCGGCCGGTTTCGCCACCCCCGGCGTGCTGCTGCTGACAACCGGGTGGGGCGCCGGACGCATCTGGCTGGCGCAGATCATCGTCACCGCGCTGTTGGGCGCCGTCCTCGCCTGGCGTCCGGCGCGGCTGGCCCTGACGCCTGGTTTTCTGAAGCGTGAGCGGGCGCGCGAGGCCGCCCACCGCCAGTTCGCGGCGCGCGGCCTGTCGGCCACCAGCCGCCGCACCGGCGTGCTGATTTTTCTGGCCGCTGGCGAACACTACGTGGAGGTGATCGCTGACGAAGGCGTGGCCTCCTGTGTGGAGGAGGCGGCCTGGCGCGCAGCCGTGGACGATCTGGTCGGCGCCATCCAGGCGGACCGCGTCGCCGATGGTCTTGTCGCCGTGGTGACGCGCATCGGCGCCGTCCTCGCTCTCCATCATCCGGCGCTCCCTGGCCAAAAGGAGAATGAGCTGGCGGATCATGTCATCCTTTTGTGACATGGGCGTCCGGCGTAAAAAGGCGCCCCAGACGTCCTCCCGTAGCGCTGGTGTACACCAGCGCCAGATTGCACCACGTTGCATGCTGACACATAGTACATCCATGCTCCGCTTTCGTTTAATGGTTGAGAGATAAATGCCTGAGTCTCCCAGAATAATTCCTGTCATCATGTGCGGAGGCGCAGGTTCGCGTCTATGGCCCGTCTCCCGTGATTCAATGCCGAAGCAATTTATTTCGCTGTTTGGCAAAGAATCGACGTTTCAACGCACAATGCGGCTGCTTGGTGACGCCAGATTTTTTGAACGAGCTATTGTCATCACCAATGCTGAATACCGGTTTACGGTGCAAGATCAGCTTCTGGCGGTAGGCGTCCAGGCCGATATCGTTCTGGAGCCGGTGCGCCGCGATTCGGCCGCCGCCGTGGCTGTTGCCGTGGAGCTGGCGCTGGCCAGGGACCCTGAAGCGCTTGTCGGCGTGTTTGCCGCCGATCACGTGGTGCAGGATGGTCGCCGCTTCACCGAGGCCTGCGCCGCCGCCGCCGCTGCCGCCGCTCCCGGGCGGATCGTAACCATCGGCATTCCGCCGACGGAGCCGGCGACGGGTTACGGGTATATCCGGCCGGGCGCCGATGTGGGCGAGGGCGTGCGCCAGGTCGACGCCTTTGTTGAGAAGCCTGACGCCACGCGGGCCGCGCAATATTTGCTGGACGGCTACCTGTGGAATTCCGGCAATTTCATTTTCAAGGCGCGCACCATGCGGGACGAACTTGAGCAGTTCGCGCCGGAGGTTCTCGATCCTGTCGCCGCCGCCGTGGCTGGCGCAAGGCCCGATCTCGATTTCCTGCTGCTGGACGCGGCCCGTTTCTCCGCCGCCAAAGCCACGTCCATTGACTATGCGGTGATGGAGCATACCGACAGGGCGGTGGTCATTGTCGGTGACTTCGGCTGGTCGGATGTGGGCGGCTGGTCGGCCGTGTGGGATCTATCCGACAAGGACCAGGATGGCAACGCCATCCAGGGGCGCGGCTACGTGCTTCATGGCAAAGACAACCTGATCCGTTCAGAGGAAGGATTGGTGGCGGTCATTGGACTGGATGGCGTCGCCGTAATCTCGACCCGCGACGCGACCCTGGTTGTGCCGCGAGACCGGGCCGACAAGGTCAAGGACATGGTCGGGCTGATCACCCGTCGGGGAGAATCCGAAGCGGGACAGCATCGCGAGATCCAGCGTCCCTGGGGCAAATACCTGTCAATCGACATGGGCGATCGCCACCAGGTCAAACGCATCACGGTGAAGCCTGGCGGCATCCTGTCGTTGCAGAAGCACTATCACCGCGCCGAGCACTGGGTGGTGGTGCGCGGCACGGCCGAAGTGACCAGAAACAATGAGATAATTGTCGTTCACGAGAACGAATCAATTTATCTCCCCATCGGGACCGTGCACCGGATGGCGAACCCGGGTAAAATCCCGCTCGAGCTGATTGAAGTGCAGGTGGGCTCCTATCTGGGTGAGGACGATATCGTTCGCATTGAGGATGTGTATCGGCGGACCTGAACAAACCTTGGCAGGCGCTCTTGACGCGCTGCGGAATGTTGACGGGAACTGGAAACATATGACGTCGCTGAAGTTCGGCACCTCCGGTCTCCGGGGGCTGGTCACGGAGTTGCTGGGTGCGCCCGCCTATGCCTGGACGCGGGCGTTCTGCGAGGCCATGCGGGAGAACGGCGCAAGCGGCGCCGTCATGGTTGGCCGTGATCTGCGCGCGTCCAGCCCGGAGATCGCGGCGCTGTGCATTCAGGCGATCGCTGACGCCGGTTTTGCGCCAGTGGATTGCGGCGCGGTTCCGACGCCGGCGCTGGCGCTGGCCGCCATGACCGCTGGCGCGCCGGCGGTGATGGTGACTGGCAGTCACATCCCGGAAGATCGCAACGGGCTGAAATTCTACCGGCCCGACGGTGAGATCAACAAGGACGACGAGGGGCGTATTTCCGCCTGGCAAGCGCGTCTCCCCATTACAGACGCGCCAGCAGCGACAGCCAGGGCGGCGGGGCACGACGCCTTGACGCCTTATCTTGATCGTTACGCCGCTTTCTTTGGTTCGGATGCGCTGAAGGGCATGAGCGTCGGCGTTTACCAGCATTCTTCCGTTGGCCGCGACGTCATGTGCGACGTGCTGCGCGCCGCGGGCGCCATGCCTGTCCCGTTGGGGCGCGCGTCATCCTTCATTCCGGTCGATACGGAGGCATTGCGGCCGGAGGATGATGCACTTGCCCGTCAGTGGGCCGCCGGGCAGAAGCTGGACGCCATTGTTTCGACGGATGGAGACGCTGATCGTCCCCTGGTCAGCGACGCCAGCGGGACCTTCCTGCGTGGCGATCTGGTGGGCGCTCTGACGGCGATGGCCCTGGGCGCGGACGCCATCGTCACGCCGGTGACGTCGAACTCCGCACTCGAAAAGCTGGGGCAGTTCAGCCAGGTGCTGCGCACCAGGGTCGGCAGCCCCTACGTTATTGAGGGCATGGCCACGGCAAAAGCCACCGGCGCGTCCCTTGTCGTGGGCTTCGAGGCCAATGGCGGCGTGCTGCTGGGTTCCGACGTCTTGCGGGACGGACGCAGGCTGCCGGCGCTGCCGACGCGCGACGCTATCCTGCCCATCCTTGCCTGTCTCGACCTCGCTGCGCGACGGGGTCGCCCACTGGCGGATCTGGCGGCGGATGCGGGTTTCTACTGCGCGCTGTCGGACCGGCTACAGAATGTGCCGCAGGAAAAAACTGCTTCGCTGATTGCCAGATGCGACGCGGATGATCCAACCTTTCGCGACGAGGTCTTCGCCAGCCGAGGCGGCGTAATCATTCGGGACCGTTGCGATGGCTTGCGCATGACCTTGGGCGACGGTTCAATCTTGCACCTTCGAGCGTCCGGCAATGCGCCAGAGTTGCGGGTGTATGTGGAAGCGAGGAGCAGAAATGATGCCGACGCGCTCCTCCGGGATGGCCTGAACCTCGGGGCCGCTTGGGCAAAGTCGGTCGCGAAGAGCGGACATTAATCGTATTTGAGCCATATTATTTCCGATAGTATCTACATTCGCCTTCCTGTGCGGGCGGTAGGTTCGAATTGGGTTCTTTCGTATGCCGTATGAATAATTATTCGACGGGATATGGGGATGTTTAGCCTGTTCTGGGGATTCTGAACAAATGTTGTGAGACGAAACTCCGCACCGTATGGGTGATTATGTTTGCTTGTCCGCATTCACGTCTTGTAGACGTGTGTCAGAATATCAAGAGGCTGAATTGTTTACAAGCTATGCTCAGAATTTTGAAGATGTTATTCTTTGGCGTGCGCTAAAAAATATTCCAAATGGGTTTTACATCGATATTGGCGCGCAGGATCCTTTAATCGACTCCGTGAGCCGTGGGTTTTATGAACAGGGGTGGCGCGGTCTGAGTGTCGAGCCGACACAAGCCTATGCGGACAAGCTCCGCGCCGATCGACCGGATGAGCGCATCATTCAGGTGGCGATCGGCTCTTGCGAGGGGCCGGCGACTTTTTTCGAGTTTCCCGAGACTGGATTAAGCACAGCTGATCCCTCTATTGCACAATCTCATGTCGCAGCTGGATTTCATTGCATTGAGACCAATGTGAAGTTCATGCGGCTGAGTCAGATATTGAAAATGGCGCAGCGCGCGGACATTCATTGGCTGAAAATTGATGTTGAGGGCATGGAAAGCAACGTCCTGGCAAGCTGGGATGACTGCCCGGTGCGTCCATGGATCGTAATCGTTGAGAGCACCGAGCCTCTTTCTGTTCGACCTACGCATCAAATTTGGGAAGCGGAGCTTGTTTCGCGTGGCTACGAATATGTGTATTTCGATGGGTTAAACCGATATTACATCTCAAATGATCACGTTGAATTAAAAAAATATTTTGGACCTGGCGCAAACTGCTTTGACGAATTTCTGATAAGCGAATTCGCTCGCGCCCCCGGGGCCAGCGGACTTGGGGAGGCCCTACGGAAGGCTCAAGTCGCGCTGCGGCGCGCGCAGGATCCTGAAAATGAGCGCGCAGTGTGGGAGCGCGAAGTGGGCGAGGTGCGGACGCTGCTTGCAGCCGCTGAGGCGCGCGCCGGTGAAGCTGAGCGGTTGTTGGCTGTGGAGCGGGAGGGGCGGGCCAGAGACACCGCCGCGGTCGAGGGGCGAGCTCGCCAGGCCGAACGTTTGTCCGCTATGAGGTACGCGACGCTGGCCCAGACGGCTGCCGCCGCAGAGGGCCGCGCTCAGCAGGCCGAGCGCCTGCTGGATGCGATTTACACCAGCACCTCCTGGCGCATTACAATGCCATTGCGAGCATTGGGTCGCGGGGTGCGTGGAGCCGGCGCGGTGGAGGTCGCAAAAAAGCTTGGGCGTCCTCTCGCGGAGCGCAGTGTGGTCCTTGCGCGTCGCTTTCCCTGGGCCAAGCCCGTCATCTGGCGCCTTGTTTCGTTAGTTCCGGGTGCGCGTGCAAAACTGAGGCATTTCGTGGTTGTGCGTGATGCGCCGGCCTCAGCAGCGTATTCGAAACGGTCGTTCGAGAGGGAAGCCGCGCTGGCAGGTGAGCCGCCTGTGAACTTGAGAAGCAGGGCGGTGTATCGGGAACTGCAACACATCCTTAAGGAGCAAGTGCGTTGAGACTGGTGATCGACATGATGGGCGCCCAAAGCGCCAGCCGCACCAGGGGAATTGGGCGCTACTCCCGTAGCCTCACACGGGCGCTCATCGAAGAGTCGGCCGGGCACGAAGTGATACTCGCCGTTTGCGAGAATATGACAGAGGGTGCGGCGCAGATTCGCGAAACTTTCCAGGATGTTGATGGCATTGGCCACATTGTTGGCTATCAAGGGTTGAATTCCGTCGCTTACAGCGAGCAGGAAAACGGATGGAGGCGGAAGGCTGGCGCAGCTATAAGGGACGCCGCTTTTGCCGCGCTTGAGCCCGACGTCATTTTGAGTCTCAGTGTTTTTGAGGGATACGGAGAAGACGCGCTTACTTCCGGACTGGTGTTGGCGCGTCCGGCGCTCCGCGTGGCAATTGCCCACGATGTTATCCCGCTGCGGTATCCCAATGACTATCTGAGCGATCCGCGAGTCGACGCGTGGTATCGCGTCAAGCTTGCAGAATTCGCGGAGCATGACCTGTTTCTGGCAAATTCGGATGCAACGGCCGACGATTTATGCTCACTCCTTGGTTTTGAGCGCGACCGTATCACGACGATTATGGCTGGCGCCGAGGATTTCGACGGCGCCCAAGCTGCGCCCTCTCGTGAGGTTGCCGAGCGCTTTGGGCTGAATAGACCCTATTTTGTTTATGCAGGCTCATGGGAGCCGCGAAAAAATTTTTTGAACTTGATAGACGCTTTTGGACAATTCAAGCGAAGCACGAAGGAAGATTATGCGCTCGTCCTGGTGACGGATGACGCGCCATCAACAAAAAATGGCGTGCAACTCGCAGCAAGAAAGGCAGGTCTCAATCAGTCCGATGTAGTTGTGACCGGCTATGTCGGCGAAGCTGAGCTTCGCCGGCTCTATCGGGATGCTCAGGCGATGGTCTACCCATCGCTGTTTGAAGGTTTCGGTTTGCCTGTGCTGGAAGCGATGTTCTGCGACGTTCCGGTGATTTGCTCCGGCACGTCCAGCATGCGCGAGATCATGGTCTTGGAGGAGGCCATGTTCAATCCTGAAGATCCGCAGGATATCGCTATCGCCATGGCGCGACTTGCTGAGGACGAAGCTTATCGCGCCCGCCTTGTCGCGCATGGGACCGCCCGCCGGCAAGCCTTCTCCTGGCGTGAATCGGCGCGACGCTCATGGGGCGCCATAGAGAAAGCCCTGGAGCTCCATGACGCACGGCCAATGCGACGGGAGAAGTGGGTTCGCCACCACGAATTAATACGTTGTCTCGGGCAAAGTACACAAGATCCCGTGGCGCCAACCCCACTTGATGTTGTGGCGGCGTCAGAGGTCATCGCGTCCAATCTTGAAATCTATGAGGCTGCGCCGAGGGTGCCGGCTGGCCCCATGGCGTGGCGGATAGAGGGGCCCGTTGACTCGAGCTACTCGCTTGCTCTTGTCAATCGCGAGACAGTTCGTGCTCTTGCCCGCCAGGGGGTAGCGACAACCGTCGTATCCAGCGAGGGTGGGGGTGACTTTCCACCCAATCTCCCATACCTCAAAGATGGTCATTGCGATATAATTTCGATGTTACGTCCAGAACGTGACGAACCAATAAATCAGCCCTTGCTTGTCTCGCGTAACATGTATCCGCCGCGCGTCAGTGACATGGGCGGTGATTTTAACGTGTTGCATCATTGCGCTTGGGAAGAAAGTCGCTATCCGAGTGCATGGGTCGATGAATTTAATCTCTATCTGGACGGCGCTACCTGCTCGTCCCGGCATGTGCAGAAGGTTCTTCAGGACAGTGGCGTGGCGATCCCCCTGGCGATTAGTGGCAATGGCGTGGATCATTGGCTGGGCATCGCAGCGAAGGAGGGCGCGCCGTGGCCCGGTAAAGCCTTCCGCTTCCTGCATGTTTCTTCATGTTTCCCGCGCAAAGGCGCCGACGCACTGCTCAAAGCTTTTGGTCAAGCCTTCCGAAGTAGCGATGATGTAAGTCTTATCATTAAAACATTTCGGAATCCACACAACGAAATCGCCGAACAACTCGATAGCCTCCGAGAGATCGACGAGTCGTATCCGGATGTTCATATTATTTTTGAAGATTTTTCGCCAGAATACCTTAAATCCCTATATGAGCATTGCGATGTCCTTGTCGCGCCAAGTCGCGCAGAAGGGTACGGCTTGCCAATTGCAGAGGCGTTGATATCTGGATTGCCCGTAATCGCCACGGGTTGGAGCGGCCAGCTGGATTTCTGTCGTCCGGAATGGGCTTGGCTGGTTGACTACCACTTTGCTCCGGCGAAAACGCATTTTGATCTGGTTGGCTCGGTATGGGCTGAACCCGATATCGACGACCTGGCTGCAAAAATGACGTTGGCCGTGGCCACCACCGCAGAACAGCGCGCGTCAATGGCTGAACTCGGCCGGGAGCATTTGTTGCGGGAGCACACCTGGGATGTCGTAACGCAGCGGCTGCGCGCGGCAACCGATACCTTTATCAGGTTGAAGCGGAAGCCGCAGGCTCGGTTAGGTTGGGTGACTACCTGGAATTGCCCGTGCGGCATAGCTACTTATTCCCAACATTTCCTCGAACAGATTACTAACGAAGTCGTCGTGTTTGGCGCACACGATGACGAGATCATCTCGGATGATGAAGCAAACGTCGTTCGGGCTTGGTTTAAGAATGGGTTGGGCGACCTGAGTGAGCTGGAGCGCGCGATTCCGGCAAATGGCGTCGAAGCGCTGGTCGTCCAGTTCAATTATGGATTTTACAACTTTAGACAGCTTTCCGAGTTTTTGCGCCGAATGGAAGCTTCTGGCATTCCAGTCTTCATAGACCTGCATGCCACGCGCGATCCTCCGGACCAGCCGGAGCGTCGCCTGGCTACGATTGCCGAGGCTCTGTCGTGTTGTGCCCGCGTCATCGTGCACTCGCATCACGATCTCAATCGTCTGAAAGCAATTGGGGTCATTGATAACGTGTCCCTGATGCCACATGGAATTGTGGCCGGACCTGACGCCTCGTTTGCTCCACACAGTGGCGAACGCTTCGTCATTGGCAGCTATGGATTCTGCCTTCCCCACAAGGGGTTGCTGCAATTGCTTGAGGCATTCGCACTCCTGGCGGAGCAAGATCAAACGCTGGAGTTGAGGCTCACCAATTCGGAATATCCGGCGGATATTTCGCGTCAAATGGTCCGGGATATTGAGGAGCGCATTCGCTCATTAGGGTTACATGGACGCGCACGCCTCAATTCAACTTTTCTCAATGATAAGCAGGCAATGGAGGCCATCTCGGCATGTGATCTGCTCGTGTTTCCCTATGAAGCGACAAACGAATCTGCAAGCGGCGCAGTACGCTTTGGCATCGCCAGCGGCCGCCCCGTTGCAACGAGCCGCCTTCCAATTTTTGACGATGTAAAAGATGCAACCTTCCAGATCGAAGCCGAAACTTTCCCGGCGCTTGTTGACGGGCTTGGCGCCTTGATAGCGTCCTTGCGGGCTGGGGGGGAGACGGTGGAGCGAAAATCTGGCGCCGCGAAACGATGGCGGGAGAGCCACTCGTATAGACAGATTGCCGCACAACTTATGGGAATGGTTCAGGCGGTTCTGTTGGAGAAGCATCTCGCAGATCCGAACGGAGAAGTCCGAGAAAGATGATAGAGGCCAAGCGTTCCGGACATCCGCGAAGGCCACCCTTCGCCTGCCAGCGGTCTGCATGGCGCTGAGAGGTGGAAGCCCTGCCCAATGGCTGCACCCTTAAATTTGTTGGAGTTCGGGTTGGGAATTGTTTCGGGGCTTTGGATTGTCGGAGCCTTGATAAAACGCGGCCTCGACGAACCGAATGACCATGACTGGCCAATTGTTGAGCCGTTGTTATCCAGCAGTTCGACGGCATTCGGCGCATCGACGCGGGTTCGTTTTCGACTGACCAGATGACAGGCCGGCGATTTCTTCGCAGCGGTGGGATTTGCCGTTACGCAGGGTTGCCGCCGTTACGCGAGAGTCCGCCTGCCATTTCGATTCCAACGCAACCAGCATATGTCAGGTCCAATTCAGGGCCGGGCAACAACGTAGGGAAGCCACATGCCGGAAACGCCAACAAGCTTATGAGTGCGCCCCACAGCGCAAACCGGTGCGAAAGGCGGTCGGGATTGCCAGGTCGCCCGATAACATGCGATTATCGGCGTCTTCGGACCGCAGGGGTAAATCGCGTGCGTAACGGGTGTGCTTGGCGCGACATGAGCCTTGGCATTTGGGGCGGGTCTGAAGGAGGGGGCCCCCGGGCTCTCTAGCCATAGATACCCGCGCCCTATTTGTTCTTTCCCGAATCCCGGAAAAACTGAATCACTACCTGCTAAGAGTCTCATCCATTCCATTACCTAATGAAATCCAAAAACATGATCAGACGTCAAATCAGGCGGTTCGGCCGTCTCCTGACATACTTTGAGGCGCAGCTGGCGGAGCACGGTTGGACGCACGCCGTCCGTTCCTCATGGGTACAATTGATCATCCCATACATGAAACATCGGGCGATATATTTTGCTCAACGGCTCGTGCCGAGCAATAGTGCTTCTGAAAAGGGAAGCGGGGCCAGCCCCAACCGCTTGTATGGACCGGTCAAGCCAGGGGTGCTCTTCGTCGGATACGCTGAAGGCGCTTTGGGACTCGGACAGGCTTTTCGCGCTAATCTTCGGGCTGCCTCGTCGGCTGGACTGGATTTTGCTATATTTCCTTTCAGAAAAAATATAGAAACGCGACTTATTTCTCCCTTTATGGAAGATAAATACGATATAGAAAATGCATACGCCATTAACATTATCCAGGTTGCTGCGGATCAAGTTCCATTAGTTGTCGATGCGCTTGGACCTGAATCTCTTGATAGGTCATATAACATTCTGTGTACGTACTGGGAGCTTGCACGGGCGCCCGAGGAATGGCGCCCGTTTTTGGAAAAAATACACGAAGTTTGGGCCCCAAATGAATTTATAGCGGATTCATTTTCTGTGATATTCGATGGTACTATAAAAATCATCCCGCCGGCTATTGAAGATATTACGATTGGTTCGGTCGATCGGATGAATTATAACATGAGAAATGATAGATTTTATTTTCTGTTTAGTTTTGATTATTACTCTTCTGCTTACCGGAAGAATCCATTGGGAGTGCTCGATGCGTTTGATCAGGCGTTTCCGCTGGGAACCGAGCCCGTCGGGCTGGTTATTAAGTCAAACGGAAGCTCCGACCACGCTCCCGAAATTAAGGCTGCTATATTTGACGCGTGTCAGCGTGATAGGCGTGTCCTGTATCTGGATAAAAACATTCCGCGTGATGAAATGGAAGGGCTGCTTCAGGCTTGCGACGCGTATATATCGCTCCACCGGGCCGAGGGATTTGGTCTTGGCATGGCAGAGGCATTACTTTTGGAAAAGATTGTAATTGGGACAGATTATTCTGGTTCAAGAGATTTCCTTTCTGTCGATACGGGTTATCCTGTGCCTTACATGTTGAGGCCCCTGGCTTCGCATGAGTATCCATGGGCTACTGGCCAGGTTTGGGCCGAACCCGACGTCGGAGCAGCTGCGGACCTGATGCGCCGAGCTTTTAGAGAAAGAGAAGAGGGGGCAGTAAAGTCTCGGGTTGGTCGGCAGTTCGTCAGGTGTAAGTATAACAAAGAAAGTGTAGGTTTATTGATTAAAGGTAGGGTAAGTGATGTTTTTCATGAGTTGAAGATGAATATTGGTGATGGTTGAGGCTTGCCTGGGACGATCTCATGCGTTGGCTACCGCTTGCCTGGTTGTGCCGATAGAGACGCGTTGCCGAAGGGCAGGTCAGGGGCGCGCCGCAGGTCGGCGATATGCTCAGGTTCGGAGGCAGTGGAGTTGCCTTCGGGCTCTATCCAGTTCGGCGTTTAATCGGGGAGCTTTTGCAGTCCCGGTACTGGCTTGCGGGGCGGGAGCTGGGATGAAAGTTTTCGACCTGATTCAGCGGTATATCCCGCCTGCATAAGAACTTCGCCGGGGAGCCGGCGGGGGCGTGCAGGTGGGGTTCTTGCCCGCTGTCGTCGACGCGCCGGGAGACCCGTTGCAGGTGCGTCTGGGCTCGCGCGCTTGATTGGATTTCATCAAACTCATCACGCGGAGGCCCGATTGAAACCTTCGATGAGCGCATTCTGTGCGGGGGGGCAGGCGCACTATAGAGCCCGGCGCACCGTTGCTTATATGTTGCATATACGTTCGCTGGCATTGTTGCTGATGACTCTGGCCGCTTTGCCTGGGGCGGCCGGGCTGGCTGGAGCGTGACGTTGCCCCCAAGTTCTATCCAGCGGTGATTTCGACCTGGCGGTTGTGGGGCGCCTTTGCGTTGATGGTTGAGGCGGGATCTGTCGTGGAGCCCGCGACCTGGCGCAACGGGAGATCCCGCCGCTGCGCAAACGTGGCCGGGAAGGCGGCTGGCGCCTGCCACGCCAGCGCAGAATGTGGGCGGGCCCCGTTGTAATCGACCCGCCATCTGTCCAGTTGGCGCGCGCCTGGGTCAGCGTGGAAAATAACGTCTCATTCAGGAATTCGTCTGGCAGACGCCCATTGAAGTTCTCGATGAATGCATTCTATGGGCCTGCCCGGCGCGATGTCGTGCCTCGCACCTTTGACCTGTCTGCCCATGCCAGAATGGTGTTGGACGTGAACTCACTGCCATTGTCGCTGACAATCATGGTTGGCTTGCCCCGGGCGCCTGTCAAGGCATCCAGTTCACGCGCCACCCGGGCGCCTGAAAGGGAAGTGTCAGCCACGAGCGCAAGGCACGCGGGGGTGCTGTCGTCGACGATTGTCAGCACGGGGAAGCGCCTGCCATCCGTCAGTTGATCCGGCACGAAGTCCAGCGACCAGCGTTCGTTCGGCAGCAATGGGGCCTGCATCGGCGCCCGTGTCCCGATGGCCCGCTTGCGACCGCCGCGACGGCGCACACCGAGGTGCTCCTCCGCTCCTCCCTGTATATCCGGAAAAGCCGCTTGTGGCTGACGCCTTCACGACGCGGCATAACAGACGCCGGTAGCCAAACCGCCGGCGTTCATGGGCCAGTTCTTTCGTCCGCAGCGCAGGACGCCATCGTCCCTGCGCTGCGCCTGATAACGCATGCTCATGCGGCTGAAGCCGGTGGCTTTACACGCCCGACGTTCGCTCATCCCGTGCTGCTGCGTGAGATGGCGAACGGCATGCCGCCTTGTGGCGGGCGTCATCACTTCTTTCCCAACAGGTCCTTCAGCGCCACGTTGTCGCGCATGGCATCGGCCAACATACGCTTCAGACGACTGTTCTCGTCTTCAAGGGCCCGCAGCCGTTTGACCCCGGACACCACCATGCCGCCGAACCGCGCCTTCCACTTCGGCCTCGTGCTCCTTCACGATCGCGATGATCTGTTCTTCTGAAAATCGGGTGCGCTTCATACCTGGTCCTCTCAGCAGGGCCAGATCGAACTTCAAACCGGAATAGGGCACGGGGGCAATGTCAGCGGCGAGCGCCATCGTGCGCTACTCTTCAGGTTCTAAAACCGCATCATTCAGAGAGACATATGAGATGTTTGGACGAAGACGTCCACAGGGGTTGTGACGGTGGAGCGACGTTTTGAAGAAGGGTCGTTGACATGTCGGGTTTGAGGGTCCTATAAGGCGGACATCGGCGGCGGGGTTCACCCGCTGTTTCAGCCAGACCCT
>Ga0182746_1001885_pt1 | contig 17253 bp, 17 predicted proteins | sample eDN3rd30CBELigOP_FD_128881 | JGI IMG/M metagenome (GOLD analysis project Ga0182746, IMG submission 128881) | Enriched Organic Plus compost microbial communities from Emeryville, California, USA - eDNA 3rd pass 30_C BE-Lig OP (version 2) (version 2) ... | reverse complement strand
GTTATTATCTATGAGGGAAAATTAACACCATACCGAAGTTCCCTACTTTTAAAAATCTTTTTGCAAACTACCAGAAATAGAAATGTTTCACTGGAATAAGAGAATACCAGTAATCGCAATAATATTCCCAACGATAAATAGTAAAACAGAAAAACCAATCAAGTCCCTTAAATCAATTTTTGCAATTGCGATTAATGGCAATGCCCAGAATGGACAAATAATGTTCCATATACTTTCTCCCCATGCAACACCCATAGCTACTTTCCATGGCTCTACACCTAATGTTTCTGCAGCTGGAAGCATAAATGGCGCTTGAACAGCCCAATGCCCACCAGCAGAAGGAACAAAAACACTGATAATAAGGGAAGAAAAGTAGCTAAATAACTCAAATGTTTCGTAGGTTGCTAGGCTTAATAACCAATCAGAAATATTCATGACAAGGCCACTTTCATGCATAATCCCCATAATACCTGCATAAAACGGAAACTGTAAGATAATACCTGCCGCTGTGGATGTTCCTTTTGTAACTGCCTTTGAATACTCCATTAAAGAACCATGAGCGAGAACACCAAGAACGATAAAAATAATAATAATCGTATTGATATTCAAATTAAAGCCATTGTTAAAAAAGTAATAAATGAGATATATTAATCCAACTACTCCCAAAGTCAAGCCAAGAATTTTACTATTATCGATTTTTTCAGAAATTGTTAATTTTTTCAAACCAAACTCTGAAGAAGCTGCAATTTCCTCATCAAACAGGGAACCATCTACTAGCACTTCTTGCCCTTTTTTAGGCATCATCAATACACACAGGAGCGGAATTACAATAATTAATGAGATGGTAATAAATAATGACTGAGCACCAAATATAGTTTGTGTAAGTGGAACTAGCCCCATCTGATCTTGTGCAAAATGCCCCTCCGTATTAATTAATAAAGGTATGGAAGCAGATAAACCACCGTGTGTAATAATAATTCCGGAGAATGCCGCTGTTACTAAAAGTCGGAAATCAACATCTTTATGTTGCTTTGCAGCTTCTCTAGCTAATAATCCACCTGCCACTAGACCTAATCCCCAGTTTAAGAAATATAAAACCATAGAAATAATCGCTACGAATAGTATCGTTTGCTTTGGCGTGCGTGGGATTTTAACAAGTTTTATTAAGACCTTTTTAACAACATTGGATGCAGCCAATGCGTATCCAGTAATAAGAATAAGAGACATCTGCATGGCAAATGGTAACAGACCAAACAATCCATCTCCCCAATAATTAACTAAATCACTTGGTTTCGACGGGGTGGAAACTAACGCCACAATAGCTACAAAAACAGTAATCAACCATGCCAATGTAAATGGATTAGGCAGATAATTACGCATAAATTTAACAAAGAACATTAATAGCTTATTAATCATATTAAATTCTCCTATATATTAGCTTTCATAAAGATCACAAACACACACTAATGTACATACGACGCTTCTATAAGGGTTCAACAAACCATCAGTGAATGTATAACTTGCGATTTGTTGAACCCGTATAAAAATCTATAGTACTTTATAACTCTCTATCAGTCTTTCCAAGACATTTTCATTTTCAAACTTCTTATCTTAGTTATCTCTATGAGAATCATTATTTTTCCTACTACTTTCTTAATACTTCGCTTTTAACTCTAAAATTTAGCAACAATGCTTAGATATTATTTAAGAAAGTCTTTTTCTCGACATAGTATTCAGATGCTTTAAGCTGATGGATTAACTTTTGGGTAAATCGTTTCCTTATTTCAGGGCCATTTTCCTGACTATACTTAAAGAAACCTTCACCAGATTTTAAACCTAATTTTCCTTCTTCAACTTTTCTCCTTAAAAGCGAGTTAGCTGATAGTGAATTATCCATAACTTTTAATAAGTTATCGCCCACCGTACACCAAATATCAAGTCCCCCTAAATCTGCAATTTCCAATTGGCCAGTCGTAGCATAACGAAAAGCAGGACCAAACTGTAGAGCCTTATCTATATCTTCTGGAGCAGCAATTCCTTGTTCGATAATAGAAAATACCTCTCTTGTTGGATACGATTTGCAACTAAGCCTGGTACGTCTTTTAAAACTTTTACACATTGCTTATTAATAGATTTGTATAAGTGCTCAACTTTAAGGTAAATGTCCTCTGGCATATTCCCAAAAAAGGAAAGTTCCACAATAGGCATAATATGTCCTGGATTGTACCAATGGTTAACAATCATTTTTTTTCTTCTATCATTACTAATCAAAGCCATCATGCTTTCTAGATTCAAGCTAGATGTATTGCTTGCTAAAATCGTATGATCCAAACAGAATTCATCTAATTTTTGAAAAAGCTCTTGCTTAAGTTTTAATATTTCTGGAGCGGCTTCAATAACATAATCACGGTCCATCACCGCTTCTTGTAAATCAGTAAAATAGTGAATGTTACTAAGCGCTTTCATTATTTCACTAGGTTCTATAAACTCTTCTTCTGCCAAGAATTCAAGTTCGTCTTTTATTTCCTCTTCAACATTTGCGATTCTTGTTGAATTAGTATCATAAAGATTTACATCATATCCATAAATCGAGAAGTTCAATGCAATACTGTGCCCCATTGTTCCTGCACCAATGACTGCTATTTTTTTTATCATATCGCCCTCCTTATGAATGTATAGCTTTTTTTAGTCCTAATATTTGCCGAGCTTCATCTGGAGTTGCAACCTCTTTATTAAGTTCATGAATCACACGTACTGCTCTTTCAACAAACTCCGCATTGGACTTTGCAAGTCTCCCTTTCGAATAATAGATGTTGTCCTCCATACCAACCCGAATATGCCCGCCCAGCGCAAGAGTTGCATATAAAATTGGCATATGACCTTGGCCAATTCCAAATGCAGACCAAGTAGAATTTTCAGGTAGTAATCCTTTTAAAAACACAAGATTTTCAACTGTAGCTGCTATACCTCCTGGAGCCCCGAGAACAAATTGATAATGAGTTGGTGTATCTAACACACCTTTTTTTACGTAGTGAAGAGCATTGTAAAGCATACCAGCATCAAAGATTTCAATTTCGGGCTTTACGTTATTCTCTAGCATCGTCTTTCCTAGCTCTTCAAGAAATGGAGGTGTATTTAGGAAAATCGTTTTATGCATCCAATTCATACTCCCAGCATCAAAGGAAGCCATTTCGGGCTTTAATTCAATCAAATGGGCCATTCTAGTCTCGTCAGTGGCATTCAGATCACCAGAAGTTGTTAAATTGAGAATAATATCGCAATCCTTTTCACGTATCAGTTCAACCGTTTGTTGAAATCTTTCTTTATCCATCGTACCGTTGCCGTTCTCATCAATCATATGTAAGTGAGCAATTGCTGCCCCCGCTTTCCAAACTTGGTATACATCCTCCGCAATTTCCTGAGGTGTCAATGGTATATTAGGGTTTTTATCCTTTGCAGGAAATGCTCCTGTTAATGCTGCTGAAATAATTACCTTCTCCATGAAAATTCCTCCTTAATTAGATTCACTATTATTAAATGCAAGAACTATACCAAGGAGAGAATGCCTTAATAGAAGCGGTAATTTCCAGTAAAATTAAAAAGTGATGAAAAGAATCATCTCTCCCCCATAATTTTGTTGAATATTCATCCTATATAACTACTTTTATAGTCGATGAAAAAAATCATCAACGTTGATGATTTTTTTCATTTTTTAGACAAAAAAAGAGCGTGATACAAGATATCCACGCTCTTTTTTGTCTTTCATTTTATTACTGTGTACGACGAGTAAATCGAGGTAAGCGTTTCTCCACAAATGCTCTAACGCCTTCAGGGAAATCATTTTGATCAACAAACGGTGTAGATCCTTTCCAAAGAACCGGTGCACTATCGATACATTCTTGTACAGACGTCTTAACCGCTAGCAATGATGCTGGAGACATAGAAGCAACTAATTTCCCCATTTTAATGGCATAACGATTTAAATCTTTTTCCGTAACTAAGTAGTTCAGCATCCCCACTCGATATGCTTCTTCTGCTTTTAACATCCTACCTGTATACACTAAATCCTTCGTTAAGCTTGGACCGACTAAATTCACAAGTCTTTGCGCAAATTTATTATTTAATGTAATCCCTAACTTTCCTACAGGAATCCCTAGTTTAGACTTCTCTGATCCAATTCGAATATCACAAGCTAAAGCTAATTCAAGTCCAGCTCCCATCGCAGGACCGTTAATTACTCCAATCGTTGGAATCGGTAAGCGTTCAATTGTCGAAATTGTTTTCTCCATATGTACAAACGCCTCTTCTGCTTTTTCTAAAGATAGTTGATTAAATTCTTTAATATCTGATCCAGCCGTAAACTGCTCACCCGATCCTCTTAACAACAGCACTTTATTTTTTGGATTTTCAAGTACTTTCAAAGCAACATCCGCTAATTGATCCCACATATTTGCTGTTAAGGCGTTTTTTAACTGAGGGCGATGGATTGTAATAATCGCTAACCCTGCTGTTTCTTGAAGAATAATTTTGGCTTGTTCCTCTTCCATTCGAGTCGTTTGTACTTGCATGCTGCATTTCCTCCCTATTTTCTTTTCTTGTTGATGACTTACCCTTTTCCTTTATACCAATTATAGTGCAAAATAGTATAAAAAGGATAAAATCTGTAGCTATTTTTATCCCTATATACGCTATTGTACTACAACAGTAATTATAATTTATCGAATTTTATAAAAAATTAGCGAATTATTATAGATTTATTTTACTCTACAACGTGATTATCTAAAGCAAAAGCCCTTCCGTTTCAGAAAGGGCTTTTGCAATTATTCAATTCAACTGAAGATTTCTTATATAATTGACATGTTCTGCACTTTTGACAACTTTTTCTGCTTGTTCAGGATCGACCACAGTTCCGTGAATCGCATTTAATTTATACGTCAAAACTCGCTCTACAGCTTCATCAATGCGCTCCATTGGAATCTCACCTTTTTGAACGGCCTCAATAATACCATTATACACTTCAAGCTGATTCTCATATTGGTGACATACAAGCAAAATATCCGCTCCAGCTAATAGTGCCTCTTTTCCCATATCTTTATAGGAAAAATATTTATTCACAGCTCCCATCTCTAAATCATCGGTAATGACAATCCCTTTATATCCAAGCTTCTCACGAAGCAAGTCTTCAATAATGGCATGTGAAAGGCTCGCTGGCTTTTCCTGATCATAGGCTGGGTATTTAATATGCGTGACCATCACGAAAAACTTCTGATTATCCATTTCTTTAATAATCCGTGTAAATGGATAAATATCTGAATTTTCGAGATCAAGCTGTGTTGATTCTACGGAAGACGTTTCAACATGCGGATCAATATTACTGCGGCCATTCCCAGGAAAATGCTTTAATGCCCCTGTAATAGAGGAATCATTTAAGCCTTGGATGGCTTTTCCTCCATATTGATATACTTTTTCTGGATTTTTCCCAAACGAACGACTATCTGTTGTCGATAAATCAAGTACTGGAGCAAAGTTGATATGAATCCCCATTGATTCAAGCTCTGCTCCGTTTAATTTAGCTACCTCATAAACTTGTTCGGGAGTAGCATAATTGCCGAGCTTTTGCTGCGAAGGAATTGGTGATACTTGCTCTCGCATCCGTACAATATCTCCGCCTTCTTGATCGACCGCAAGCATAAGCGGCAGCTGAGTAGAGCTATTGCCCGTTGACTGCTGCAAGGAGTTGGACAGCTCAGCTACTTGCTTCGGCGACGACATATTACGGTCAAAATAAATAACTCCGCCAATGTTTTTCTCTTCAACTAGTTCACTGATATGACTATTCTTTTCTGTTCCATCAAACCCAACAATCATTAACTGCCCGACCTTCTCTTCCAATGTCATCGTTTCGAGCAGCTTTTTCACTTTCTTAGCTGCATCCATATCGCTTGTAACAGGTACTTTCTCTTCTTCCTGCTCTTCTACAGCCTTATCTTTTTCCCGATGCTCTGTTGAAGCCTTTTTCTCATCAGGAGCTTCTGTTTGATTTGAATCATTATTAAAGTGAAACCAGATAACAACTAAAGCAAGTACGAGTGCAAGTACGGAAAGTCTTTTATATTTTTTACTAATCCTCATTTTAAAATGAAAACCACCCTTTTTGTTAAGTATTGTAATTTTACAATATAAATATAGAAAATTAGTTTTCAATTTTATTAAATTTGTATAAGTATTTAGAGTCTCCTTAAGTTTTTATCTACCCTCTAGTCTTAAAATAAACTAATATAAAAGCAATCATCTTGTCATAAGAAATAGAACCCTTTTCTTATGACAAGATGCTCCGTCAATAACATTATTGCTTCTCTAACACCATTCGTATCCCAAATCCTAAAAGGACCGTCCCTGTGATGACTTCCATCGCTTTGTTTACTTTTTCTCTTTGCATAAAAGCATGCAGGCGTTTAATAAGCGAAATATAAAAGAAATACCATATGACAGAAAGAGCAATAAATATCACTCCAAGCGCTAAAAATTGCAAAAAGTGATGTTCACCTTTTGAGATAAATTGAGGTAAAAAACTTAAGAAAAAAACCGCTACTTTTGGATTAAAGATGTTTGTTAGGAATCCTTCTTTGAAATTTTTCGGTTTTGTCTTACGTTGGTGAGTCCACTCTTCTTTTACTAATTGAGAACGTTGACGCTTCAAAGCACTACGAAAAGAATGAATAGCAAGATAAATAAGATAGATTGCGCCAATTAACTTAAGTACGGAAAAGAGCACCGCCGATTTCATAATAAGAGCGGAAAGACCACACGTTGCAAGCAATGTGTGAATGAAGAGCGCTGTAACAATACCTGCAACCGTTTTAAATCCCCCTTCCTTTCCATAAGCAATTGTATTTTTTGTCACTAAAGCGAAGTCAGGACCTGGAACGATAATAATGAGCAATGCTGTGATGATAAATAACAAATAATTTTCCAAACAAATCTCCCTTTCTAGTCAAAAAACCATGCAAAAAAGAAGAAGGGAATCCGTCAGGCCCCTCCTTCCTCTTAATTAATTCGAAAACTGTGCTTTATATTGTTGAATAACCTGTTCTGGCTCTTTGTTTTCGCCTTCTAATTGTCTTTGACGTGCTGCTTGGTTTACTTGCTCGTCAGCATGGTAGCTAGAACGAACAAGCGGGCCTGCTTCACAATGTTTAAAACCTTTTTGAAGAGCAATTTCTTTTAGCTCGGCAAACTCATCTGGATGCACATAACGTTCAACCGGCAAATGCTTTTTCGTTGGTTGTAAATATTGACCGATTGTCATAATATCTACATCATGCGCACGTAAATCATCCATCGCTTGTAAGATTTCTTCTTTTGTTTCGCCAAGACCAACCATTAAGCTAGATTTCGTTGGTGTATCAGGGCTAATCTCCTTTACCCTTTTTAACAATTGTAAAGAACGCTGATACGTAGCTTTCGAACGAACACGTGGCGTTAAACGTTCTACCGTTTCAATATTATGGTTAAAAATATCTGGCTTTGCATCCATCAGCATATGTAAACTTTCATAGTCACCTTTCATATCTGATGGCAGCACTTCAACTGTACACGAAGGCACTCTACGATGAATCGCACGAACTGTTTCCGCAAAAATTTCAGCACCGCCGTCCGCTAAATCATCGCGAGCAACAGCCGTAACAACACAATGGCGTAAGCCCATAACTTCCACAGAGCGTGCTACACGTTCTGGTTCTTCACGATCTAATTCAGTTGGCATCCCTGTTGTAACAGCACAAAAGCGGCAACCACGTGTACAAATGCTTCCTAAAATCATAAATGTTGCGGTTTTTCGAACAGCCCAGCACTCATGAATATTCGGACATTTGGCTTCCTCACATACCGTATGCAGCTTTTCTTCACGCATCATTTTTTTCAAGTCTGTGTAGGTTTCATTTGTGTTTAATTTAATCTTTAACCATTCAGGTTTTCGCAAGTATTCCTTGTTCGCCACACACTCTCCCCCTTACCTTTGAAAAGTATAATCATCATTTGTATATTTGGATTTCATCAACTCTTCGACTTCCTCCAACATTTCTTCATTTGGTTCAAATGCAGCTAACTCAATATCAAGTCCTTTTTGGAACCCGTCTTTAAAAGCTGCCTTTAACTCTTCCATTGTTACTTCTCGTTCTAAAATATCATGAATGAAAACAGCCTTCTGTGCAAACGCTTCTCTAGCTCTCTCTTTCACTTTTTCATTTGCAAATATAAACAAATCATATAAGGTTTCTGTATTCATTTCAATAGGAATCGAACCATGCTGTAAAATAACGCCCTTCTGACGATTTTGGGCACTTCCAGCTGCCTTCTTCCCATCAATCTCCAATTCATACCAGGAAGCTTCTTCAAAACAAACCGCTGTCCCTGTTCTCCCAACCGGCGCATCTGGAATTGCTAGTTCTGCTTGAATCCCTAGATTTCTATATCCTTCTAAAATCCCTTGCGATAACACTCGATATGCCTCAATAACAGAAGCTGGCATCTTCTCATGTGCTTCACTCACAATCACACTGTACGTAAGCTCATTATCATGAAGCACCGCAAGTCCTCCTGTTGGACGTCTTACAATTTCAATTCCCTTTGCTTTAGTAGCCTCGATATCAATTCGACCGACTGTTTTTTGAAAATGACCGAGCGTTAATGCAGCTGGTTTCCAGCCATAGAATCGAAGAACAGGCGGAATAAGACCGCGGCTGTGCCAATTAAGAAGCGTTTCATCCAATGCCATATTATAAGCAGGACTTTGTAACCCAGAATCAATAAAATACCATGTTTCCCCCATGTTGTTTCCACCACCCATATTTTGTTCATTCTACTCTTCCTATCAATTCAGATATAGAAGAAATCAGCACAAATAGTATTATTGAAAAATAATTCATACCCTGCTTTAATTACCATAAAATTAAACATTTAACAGTTAGTTGTATTATATTGAAATAATATACACATCTGACAATCAACTTTATGATAGCATGCTCACCATTTTTGTCAATTAATTGAGATTGGATTTACTTCAGCAACTGCCTCTAGCACTTCGTCTGCTTTAGGAATAGAATTAGTAACAGACAGATGCATATACTGATATACATTCAAGATAATATTATAATAAGAAAAACTAAATGAAGAGAAGGGTAGAAACAATGATTAGATATGCTCAAGAGAGAGATTTGCACACCATTTTAGAAATTTATAATGATGCAATTGTAAACAGCACAGCGGTTTATGACTATACACCACACACCATTGAAGATAGAAGAACATGGTATAAACAAAAGCTCGAAGCGGGATACCCTATAATTGTTTTTGAAGAAGATGATCAAATAATGGGCTTTGCCACTTTTGGCCCTTTTAGAGCCTGGCCTGCCTATAAATATACAATTGAGCATTCTGTTTATGTACATAAAGACCATCGAAGAAAGGGAATCGGGTTACACTTATTAAAGGAAATAATAGTGATTGCCAATGAACAGAAATATGCGACACTTGTGGCTGGCATTGATGCCAGTAATGAGGCCAGTATCAAAATCCACGAAGGATTAGGCTTTATCCATTCTGGTACGATAAAAAAAGCAGGCTATAAATTCGGTAAATGGCTAGACCTTGCCTTTTATCAATTAGATTTACAAGGACCAGATCAACCTACCGAACCTTAATACATATAGTTTCAAGCCCTCTCATAAGTATAGGGGGCTTGAATTTATAATTTGAAAATATAAGTGAAATCCAAATTCATGTAAGCCATCTGATTAATCTGCAAAATAATTCAAGAAATGCTCTGCAGCTTTAGTCAAACGATTTCTTTTTAAGGATACTATGGCTGGTTCTATAAATAATGGAAAATCCTCAATTTCAAGTGTACTAATATTCTGATGAGAGATATCATGAATTTCCGATTTCGGAATGATTGAAATACCCATTTCTAGCGCAACAAAGTTTAATACCGTAAATATATCGTTGCATTCTAGAACAATATTAGGAGAAAAATCACGTTTATTGAATTCGTTCAAAATGTCCCTATAAATAGATGAACCCTCCATGGGGCCCAACATAAGAAATGGATAGTTAATGATTTCCTCTAAACTAATTGAACTTTTATTAAGCCCGTTTACCCATGCAGCAGGAAGGGTCACTACAAAAGGTTCTCTCTTAAGTCTTTGCACTTTATACTCTTCTAAATTAGCTGGAGGAAGCATAAATGAAAGTTCGATTTTCCGTTCAATTAATAGTTTTTGCAGGTAAGTTGAATCCTCTTTCAAAATATTAACGAATACATTGGGATATCCCCTTCTAAACTCTTTAATCTTTTTAGGAAGTAAGTTAACACAACTCGATGATATACCAATCGATAATGTTCCCCGAGTTCCTTCTTCTATTTCTGCTATTTCTTGCTTAATCTCCTTTATATCTTGCAACATGTGTACAGCATGGTTATATAAGACCCTCCCAGTTTCCGTTAACTCCCACTGCTGTCTATAACGTTTAATTAAAACCGTTCCTAATTCCTGTTCCAATTGTTTAAGCTGTTGACTCAATGGCGGCTGTGCCATATGCAAGATCTCCGCTGCCTTCGTTATATTCCCTTCGTCAACGATTGTTTTAAAATACTTTAATTGCCTAAGATCCATCCATACACCTCCTTATCATATTTTTTTCATATAATATCATTATTATAAATATATTTTTCATATCCAAAAAAGTTTGTTACAGTATTTATATCGCTAGCGTACAGTATTAAAAAAACCATCTCTTTAAATAAAAGAATCTATATAGCAACATCATTAAAGGGGACGTTACTATGGAACAAACAGCAAAAAATATTAAAGACCAAATGACATTTGAATTAATTGTCCAACTCTTAAAAGAACATGGTATTACAACTGATAAAGAGATACAAGATCGTTTAACAAACCAAGTTAAGCTTTCTTCAATGGACGAAGAGCTAAAACAACGTGTAATCGAACTGATTAAACATTAATTCTTTTGGTTGATAAACAGAAAAGAACGCTTAGAATGCCCATATACAAGGGATTTTAAGCGTTCTTTTTTTCATACATCCATTTATTTGCATCCATGTTTCACTACACTCTATACAAACCTTAAACATAACCGTTTAAGCTACCTTCTTTGGCTCCGCTAATGTATACAACATTCCACTAAAAATAAGGATCATTCCAATAACCTGCAAAGTCGAAGGTTGAAATCCTATTATAATGGTATCCAACAAGATAGCGACAGCTGGATCAACAAAAACTAGAGCAGATATAACAGGTGTAGATAGTTGTCTAAGACTGTCAAAAAATAAATAATAGACAATCCCCGTATGTATCAATCCTGTTCCTAAAATAAATAGCCAATTTGTTGAACTCAAATGATGAAATACGTTAAAATCCATAAATGGTAATAAAATCACGATGCCGACCGCAGTTTGAACAAATGTCATCGCATAGGCACTTAACCGTTGAATACCCTTCCCTATAATCATCGTCATTGCATAGCATATGGCTGCAAGTAAAGCCCATATAAAGCCTGAGCTTACGAAGTCTGAAAATGTTATTTGACCGGTAATGCCTATTATGAGGACACTTCCAAGGAAACACACAAAAACAGCCAACAAAGACCATACATTCATTCTTTCCTTCAAAAAGATACTTCCAAAAATCACTACTAATATAGGAGCTAAATGATAGATAGAGATGGCAACGGTTATAGACATTTCCTCAAATGCTTTAAATAGAAATACCCAATTCAATACTAAAAACACACCGCATAGCATTGTAACTAGCACATCTTTCTTTCTCCAAACCTCTATTTTATGCTGTCCTGTAGCAAACCAGCACAAACCTAAAAATAGCGTGGCACAAATACAACGCACGAACACTAGCTCAGATGCCGGAATACCCGTTTTCACAGTAAAAAATCCAATTGATCCAAAAATAGACATGGCTAGTACCATTTTAATCATAGCTGTTGATTTCATATACAATAAAACCTTTCCTTTATACTAATCTAGCATTTATCATAGCATATTTTTCCTAACTTCTTATTGATTAAATGGTATCTTCTAACGGCGAACTTCCAATCGAAGAACTTAAAAAATCCTCCTGCGCCCCCTACCTTGCCCAAAGGTGAAACATGCAGGGAAATTATTGTGAAATAATAAATAAAACGAGCTCTTTGATTATCTGAAAATCAAAGAGCTCGTTGTTTATTCTGAGGGCGTAACACCTTCAAAAGCCATCGATACTTTTGCAAATTCTTCATCACTTACAATTTCAGACAACTCTTCTCCCTCTTCCACTCGCAGAAAGAAAATATCAACATCTTCTTCTGTTTGCTGCTCTAGTTCTTCTACAAAACCAACCGCAACATATTCATTTCCTTCTACACTTAGCGTACCTAAGACTTCGATGTCTTGTTCTTCATCATTTTCATCAAATAAGGTAAAAATATCGCCAACTTCAATTTTATCCATATGACCGTGCTCCTTTATTAACAAAATAAGTTCAGATTATCTATATTACATTATCTTTTCCTAAAAAATAATAAAATATTCCGAAACCCCTAAATTCATAGTTGACTAATAAGATAAATAAGTTTAAAGTATAAACAAGAATTCATTATCTTTCTAAAAAAGAATACCAAAATGCATATGCTGATCAGACAAACTGAAGGCTGCATCTTATTACGTGTGTGACATGTATGTGTGACATGTAATTAAGATTGCAGTCTTTTTGTATCTTTAGAGAAAAAGAGGGGGAGTTCACAGTGGTAAAAGCTAAAAAAAGCGCATTTCATTTTTTATTGATTCTTTCAGCATTAATGATTATTCTAGCAGGCTGCAGTAACAGTCAATCAAGCAGCAATGAGGAGAAGGATAATTCTTCAGACTCGAAAAAACCTGTGGAATTATTAAACGTTTCTTATGACCCAACTCGTGAATTGTATCAAGAATTTAATGAAGATTTTATCGCTTACTGGAAAGAAAAAACAGGTCAAGATGTCACGATTCAACAATCACATGGTGGATCTGGAAAACAAGGGCGTGCCGTTATTGATGGACTTGAAGCAGACGTTGTCACACTTGCTTTAGCCTATGATATTGATGAAATTGCTCAAGCAAGACAATTATTAAACGAAGATTGGGAAACAGAATTTGAAGACAACTCAACACCATACACATCAACAATTGTTTTCTTAGTTCGTAAAGGGAATCCTAAAGGCATTAAAGATTGGAACGATTTAACGAAAAAAGGTGTTTCCGTTATTACACCAAATCCAAAAACATCAGGTGGTGCTAGATGGAACTACTTAGCAGCATGGGCCTATGCGAAGCAGCAATATAACGGGGATGAAACTAAGATTAAGGCATTTATGAAAGACTTGTATGGAAACGTTGAAGTGTTAGATTCAGGTGCTCGTGGTTCAACAACAACATTTGTAGAGCGCGGTATTGGTGATGTATTAATCGCTTGGGAAAATGAAGCGTACCTTTCTTTAAATGAATTAGGTAAAGATGAATTTGAAATTGTTACACCGCCTCTAAGTATTTTAGCTGAACCGCCAGTAGCCATTGTCGATAAAATCGTCGATAAAAAAGGAACACGTGAAGTAGCTGAAGCTTACTTGAAACATTTATACACAGAAAAAGGGCAAGAAATTGCAGCGAAAAACTACTATCGTCCACGAAGCGAAGCTGTATTAGAAAAATATAAAGATCAATTCCCAGCGCTTGATTTAGTGACTATTAAAGATTTTGGCGGCTGGAAAAAAGCACAAGAAACTCATTTTAATGACGGAGGAACATTTGACGAAATTTATCAACCTAAATAATAACTCCACAAAATAATTAGTGAAAGATACATATCTTTGTATGTATCTTTTCACGTTATCTAGCGAAATAGAGGTGTAACTCCGTGAACATATTACCAGTACGAAAAAGAAAAAGGCGTAATATAATACCTGGCTTTGGCTTATCTCTTGGCTATACGATGCTCTATGTTAGCATTCTCGTTTTACTGCCCTTATCAATGGTTTTTATTAATACGACTACAATGAATTGGAGCGAATTTATTGAAACCATTACCGACGAAAGAGTCGTTGCCTCCTATAAATTAAGCTTTGGCACTGCTTTAGCAGCAGGCATCCTAAATGTTATTTTTGGAACCATTATTGCTTGGGTGCTCGTTCGTTATCCTTTTCCTGGAAAAAGGATTGTCGATGGGTTAGTCGATTTGCCCTTTGCCCTGCCGACCGCTGTTGCTGGAATTGCTCTAACAACACTCTACGCCCCTCAAGGATGGGTTGGTCAGTTTTTCGATTTTAAAATTGCCTTTACTCCACTTGGCATTATTATCGCATTAACATTTATCGGTTTACCGTTTGTCGTTCGTACCGTTCAGCCTGTTCTCCAAAACTTTAATGGAGAAGTAGAAGAAGCATCTGCAAGCCTCGGTGCCAACCGACTTCAAACCTTTATAAAAGTTATTTTACCGGAATTAATTCCAGCCATTTTAACAGGCTTCTCTCTTGCATTTGCTCGTGCTCTTGGGGAATATGGATCGGTCGTTTTTATCGCTGGAAATATGCCGATGAAAACAGAAATTACCCCACTCATCATTATGACGAAGCTGGAGCAATATGATTATGCAGGGGCTACCGCGATTGCAACAGTCATGCTCGTTGTATCCTTTTTGTTATTATTCATCATTAATATGATTCAATGGGTGACTAATCGAAAGTTTTTACATAGTTAAGGAGGAGAACCTATGGCTGGACATATACCACTGCAACAAACACCGACTACAATTAAAGTAACTACCGTCTCGCAAGAACCGAAGGCAATCAGATGGACTTTAACCTTCATTGCCCTTGCCTTTTTAGCTTTATTTCTTGTTTTACCGCTCGTTACTATTTTTATTACAGCTTTTCAAAAAGGTTGGGAAACTTATGTGGCGGCAATTACACATCCCGATGCACTCTCAGCCATTAAATTAACCTTGCTCGTCGTTCTGATTACCGTACCGTTAAACGCTATTTTTGGCGTCATGGCGGCTTGGGCGATTACGAAATTTCAATTCAAAGGTAAGAACATTTTAATTACAATCATTGATTTGCCTTTTGCCATTTCACCTGTTATTGCCGGTCTTGTTTTTATTCTTCTTTTCGGTGCACAAGGTTTATTTGGAGAATGGCTGTTCGAGCATGATTTAAAAATTGTCTTTGCGTTACCCGGGATTGTATTAGCAACCATTTTCGTGACCCTGCCCTTTGTAGCGCGCGAACTGATTCCACTTATGCAAGCTCAAGGAACAGCGGAAGAAGAAGCGTCTCTCACATTAGGAGCAAGCGGCTTTAAAACTTTCCTTTTAGTTACGCTTCCTAATATTAAATGGGGGTTATTATACGGCCTCATTTTATGTAATGCTCGAGCAATTGGCGAGTTCGGCGCAGTATCCGTTGTATCAGGACATATTCGTGGCATGACTAATACGATGCCGCTTCACATTGAAATTTTATATAATGAATATCAATTTTCAGCCGCATTTGCAGTCGCATCACTTATGTCTGTTCTCGCCATCATCACACTGATTGTGAAAAATCTAATTGAATGGAAAGCAAAACATACTTAAATAGAAGGAGCTTCTTACAGATGAGTATACAAATTCAAAATGTCTCAAAAGCGTTCGGCTCATTTCAGGCGCTCGATCGGATTAACATCGACATTCAAACAGGAGAACTAGTTGCTTTACTCGGTCCATCCGGTTCAGGAAAAACCTCACTTCTACGCATCATTGCTGGATTAGAAGAATTAGATCAAGGAGCCATTTTATTTGATGGAAAAGATATCACAGATGTAAATCCGAAAGAAAGAAATGTTGGATTTGTATTTCAACATTATGCTTTATTTCGACATATGACCGTTTTTGACAATGTAGCCTACGGTTTAAAAGTGCGACCGAGAAAAACCAGACCATCTAAAGCCGACATTCAAAAGAAAGTAACGGAATTATTGAAATTGGTCAAATTAGAAAACTTCGCGGATAGATATCCTTCGCAATTATCAGGAGGGCAACGTCAACGAGTTGCGCTCGCTCGTGCTTTAGCCGTTGAACCTAAAGTATTATTGCTCGACGAACCATTTGGTGCGCTCGATGCAAAAGTACGAAAAGACTTACGCCGCTGGTTACGAAAATTACATGATGACTTTCATATTACTAGTATATTTGTAACCCATGACCAAGAAGAAGCACTCGATGTAGCAGACCGAATCGTTGTCATGAATAACGGAAAAATTGAACAAATTGGCAGCCCTGAAGAAGTATATGATCATCCAAATAGTCCATTTGTGTATGACTTTTTAGGCAATGTCAATTTATTCAAAGGGCGGATCCAAAACGGAAAATTAAAACATGGAAGCTTTGAAGCAGACATCCCAGAATTATTTAGTCAAAATCATGAGGAAGCCATTGGCTACGTTCGCCCGCATGATATTCAAATTGAGAAAACCAAAATAAGTGAAGATGCTGTTCATACGACAATTAGCCATATTCATATAATTGGTCCAATTGTCCAAATCGAATTAAAACGTACAGACGCGGAAGAATTTTTAGAAGCTGAAGTAACAAAAGAGCATTATCACTCTCTCCAACTAAAAGTCGGCGAACAAGTTTATGTACGACCAAAACAATTAAAAGTATTTATTCCGGAAGATTTTTCGATTTAAACAAAATAAGAATCGCCTTTCACATTATCGTGAAAGGCGATTCTTATTTTACTAAACGCTTTCTATTTCCTAACTTTTTAAGAATCTAAGCATAATATAGAACGGAAATAATCATCAACTCTTCCGTTCTTTTTTATTCCGCTTAATATTGTAAACTATAAACAAATAAAGGTTGACATATAACGCCAATTATTGTTAACTTATAATAAGAATAGTTAACAAAGAGGGGATATCATGACTACTACAAAGAAAATCAATTGGCAACAACTTGCCGAAAACATCATCAACGGAGAAAGTATTACACAAGAAAATGCTCTACATATTTTAAACGTGCCGGATGAGCAAGTGCTAGAAGTACTGAATGCTGCTTACCTTATTCGTCATCATTATTATGGAAAAAAAGTAAAGCTTAATATGATTATCAATACAAAGTCTGGACTTTGTCCTGAAGACTGCGGATACTGTTCACAATCGATTGTGTC
>Ga0182746_1001880_pt1 | contig 17289 bp, 15 predicted proteins | sample eDN3rd30CBELigOP_FD_128881 | JGI IMG/M metagenome (GOLD analysis project Ga0182746, IMG submission 128881) | Enriched Organic Plus compost microbial communities from Emeryville, California, USA - eDNA 3rd pass 30_C BE-Lig OP (version 2) (version 2) ... | reverse complement strand
TGCTGCGCTGTGGTTAGCAAATCCGCACAAACGCAAACTGACCTCTTGTTCGAGGCAGGTCGCTCATTGTGGTCAGCGGTGTTTTCTGATACAAATTGGCTATTCCGTGGGGTGGCCTTCACAGGGTCCAAACGGCCGAAAGACGCCGATTGTCCTTGAAACCCACAAATTTTTTTCGACCCTTTTTCCCTTTAAAATCAAAAGCGTAGCATTTTGACTAGCCAGTAGTCGGTTTTTGCGCGCCTGAAGGTCATAATTACATGTGATATCAATCACTTAAGGTGGGTTTGGACGATTGAGTGGGAGTGAGGTAACCCTCCATTCCGGTCCGAATGCAGGGCGACGCAAGCAAGGCTTGGGTCGCCCTTTTTGTTTCTGCAAATCTCGTAGTGCTTACAAACAAGTGCCGGTATAGATAGCGGTTGTTGTTTGACGTTGCCAGATAAGTCATTGAGTTTCTGATGTTCATCAGCATTGCGACTACCCACCGCCCGGCCACTGATCTCGGCTTTCTTCTGATGAAACATCCGCAGCATGTGCACGAGACAGAGCTGACGTTCGGGCGCGCGACCGTGTTCTACCCCGAGGCGAGTGAGGAGCGGTGCGAGGCTGCGCTCATACTCGACGTCGACCCGGTCGGACTCGTCCGCGGGCGGGGCGAGGGGGACGGGCTGCTGTCTCAATATGTTAACGACCGGCCCTATGTAGTGTCTTCGTTTATGTCGGTGGCACTCACCCGGGTGTTCCGCACGGCGATGACCGGTGTGTCACGGGAGCGGCAAGAGGTGGCTGACGCGGCGATGCCGCTCGAGATACGCATGTCGCCACTGCCGGTGCGTTCGGGTGTCGAACTTGTGTCGAGGCTCTTCGAGCCGCTCGGCTGGCAGGTGCAGGTCGAGCGCATACCCGGCAAGTCGGGTTCCTCGCGCTATGCCGATGTGAGGCTGACGGGGACGATGCGCCTCGCCGTTGCGCTGGGGCACATCTATGTGCTGATCCCTGTGCTGGATGAAGAAAAGCACTATTGGGTCGGTGATGATGAAGTCGAAAAGCTGCTTTCGAGGGCCGAGGCCTGGCTTCCCACTCATCCCGAGCGCGAGACGATCGTGCGTCGCTACCTCAAGGGACGCCGCAACCTGATGCGCCAAGCATTGGCGCGTTTGGCACCGGAAGAAGCCGAAGTGGAGGCTAGGTCAACCGAGCTCGCCTTGCAACAGGAGGAAGTCCTCGAGACGCCGCTGCGGCTCCACGATCTGCGCCTCGACACGGTAACTAATATCCTTGCCGAAGCGGGCGCGCGCGTCGTCGTCGACCTCGGTTGCGGCGAGGGCAAACTCCTGCAGCGGTTGGTGCGCGACAAACGGTTCGAGCAGATCATTGGTCTGGATGCCTCCGTCAGGGAGCTCGAGAAGGCCTCGGCGCGCCTCAAGCTCGACATGGCCACCGGTCCGGAGGAGGGGCGCGTGACGCTCCTCCACGGCGCGCTGACTTATCGCGACGAACGCTGGCACGCCGCAGACGCCGCAGCGTTGGTCGAGGTTATCGAGCACATGGAGCCTGGCCGGCTGCCAGCGCTCGAAGGAGTCGTCTTCGGCGCAGCTCGCCCCCGGCTGGTGGTGCTGACCACACCGAACGCCGAATACAATGCGCTGTTCCCAACCCTGCCGGCGGGCGAGTTCCGTCACAAGGACCACCGGTTCGAATGGACGCGTGCACAGTTTCAGGACTGGGCGAATGGCGTGGCGGTCCGCCACGGCTACGACGTCAGTTTTTCGGGCATTGGGGAGGAACACCCCGAATTCGGCGCGGTGTCCCAGATGGCTGTATTCACACGATGAACGACATCATGCAGACCCTTATCGACGTTCCCGATTTTTCACTCATCGTCCTGATTGGCGCGACGGGCTCGGGCAAGTCGACCTTCGCGTCGCGGTGGTTCCAGCCAACCGAGATCATTTCGTCAGATCGCGCTCGCGGACTCGTGGCCGACGATGAGACTGAGCAGTCGGTTTCGGCCGACGCCTTCGATCTCGTGCGTACGATTGCTGATAAGCGGCTCAAACATCGGCGGTTGACGGTGATCGACGCGACCAATGTGCGCCCGGCCGATCGTCGCGACTGGATCGAACTGGCACGTCGCTGGCATGCCCTGCCGGTGGCTATCGTTATCGATCCCGGCCTGAATGTGTGCGTGGAGCGCAATAATGCTCGGCCCGATCGCAACTTCGGACCAAGCGTTCCGCAACGGATGATCCAGGAGATTCGTAGGGGCCTGGGCGGCTTGCAAAAGGAAGGATTCCGACAGGTATGGCGCCTGTCTTCGCTCGAAGCTATCGAGGCGGCGACTGTCGAGCGGCGCCCGCTATGGACCGATCGCCGCGAGGACGCAGGACCATTCGACGTGATCGGTGACGTTCACGGCTGCGCCGATGAACTGATCGACCTCATGCGCAAGCTCGGATATTCTGTGGCGCTCGATGGCGATACCGCGAGGATTGAGGCTCCGCACGGGCGCAAGCTGGTCTTTGCCGGCGACCTCGTGGATCGGGGGCCGCGAACGCCAGATGTGCTGCGCATCGCCATGGCCGCCATTGACGCGGGTATCGGCTATGCCGTGCAGGGAAACCACGACCAGAAGCTCTATCGTTGGATGAGTGGTCGCGACGTCAAGGTTGCGCACGGCCTCCAGGAGTCGATTGATCAGCTTGCCGGCCAGACAGACGCGTTCCGCAGGAAGTCGGAGGCTTTCCTCGGCGAGTTGCGGAGCCACTATTGGCTTGATGGCGGCCGGCTGGCCGTCGCGCATGCCGGCCTCAAGGAAGACATGATCGGCCGCGGCTCGTCGAAAGTGCGCGACTTCGCACTCTACGGCGAAACCACTGGGGAGACTGATGAATTCGGGTTGCCGGTCCGCATGGATTGGGCACGCGAATACCGCGGCAAGACCGCCGTGGTTTATGGTCACACGCCCACTCCCGAAGCCGAGTGGGTGAACAATACCATCTGCATCGACACCGGCTGTGTCTTTGGCGGCAAGCTGACAGCCCTCCGCTGGCCCGAAAGGGAACTGGTGGAGGTCCCGGCCAGTCAGACTTACTCGGAGCCCATCCGGCCGCTGTCGCACGTCGTGGAACGCCCGGCGCAGGCCGAGGCCGACGCGCTGCTCGACTTCTCCGATGTCTCCGGGCGACGTTGGATCGCTACCAGCCTGCAGCGCAGGATTGCCGTGGCGGAGGAAAACGCTTCGGCCGCGCTTGAGGTGATGGCGCGCTTCGCTATCGCGCCGCAATGGCTGGTCTATTTGCCGCCGACAATGTCGCCGGTCGAGACCAGCCAGCAGGAGGGGTGGCTGGAGCGCCCCGAGGAGGCCTTCCACTTCTTCCGCGAGCGCAAGCAGCAGGAGGTGGTGCTTGAAGAAAAGCACATGGGTTCAAGGGCCGTGATCGCGCTCTGCCGGGATGATGCCGTGGCCCGTCGACGCTTTGGTACTGTCACCGACGAGGCGGGAGCCATATGGACGCGCACGGGCAGGGCATTTTTCGCGCAACGCGACATGACGGACGCCTTGCTTGCCAAACTGCGTGCTGCGTCCGACAAGGCCGGGCTTTGGGACGAACTTGCCACAGACTGGCTGTTGCTCGATGCTGAGATCATGCCGTGGTCGGCAAAGGCATCGAGCCTCATCGAAGGCCAATACGAGCCGGTGGCCGCTTCCGCAGCGGCGGCCATGGACGCGGCGCTCGATGCCGTTCGCCGCGCTGGTGCTCGAGGTATCGATATCGGTGATCGTGGCAATCGCCTGGCCGAACGCGCCGACCGGGCGGCACGGTACGGCCGCGCCTGGGAGCCTTACACCTGGCCCTTCAACGGTGTCGACGACCTGCGCGTCGCTCCTTTCCATATCCTTGCAAGCGAAGGGGCGGTCCACTTTGACAAGGACCATCTCTGGCACATGGCGCTCGCCAGCCGGTTGGCAACGGAGGGCGGGCCCGTTGTGACCGGTACCGCTACTCGACACCTACGACTGGACGAGCCCCAGGCCTGCGCTGAGGCGGTGGCCTGGTGGGAGAGCCTCACCGCTAGTGGTGGCGAGGGTATGGTGGTCAAGCCCAGGGACTTCATTGCCAGCGGGGCCAAGGGTTTGATCCAGCCGGCGCTGAAGGTGCGTGGACGCGAATACCTGCGCATCATCTACGGGCCCGAATACGACATGCCCGAGAATCTAGAGCGGCTTCGCCAGCGCGGCCTCGGTGGAAAGAGAGCCTTGGCACTCAAGGAGTTCGCCCTGGGTCACGAGGCCCTGACGCGCTTCGTGGCCAGCGAGCCGCTGCGGCGAGTGCACGAATGTGTTTTCGCACTGCTTGCCCTCGAAAGCGAGCCTATCGACCCGCGCCTCTAGACCGGCGGCGGTTCAAACGAAGGCGGCGCATGGCGCGGCGCTCAAGGACGCCGGCAGGACACCGGCGATACGCGACCGCGATTGCACGATCTCGGCAAAGCGTAGGTTGCGTGCTGCAAGGTATGGCAAGCGCATCGCATGACGACATGCTTTGCCTCTTGCCCGCGCGAGCGGGGCGTCATATCGAGCAGGCATGAAAACACAGCCGCTTCCGCAATTGCCGCCCGCCAATCCGCGCAAGGAAATCCTTGAGCTTTCCACGCTCCGCGACGTTCTCCGCTACGCGATCAGCGTCTTCGAGCGCGCCGAGCTTTCCTTCGGGCATGGTGCGGGCGGCGCGCTCGATGAGGCGGCGTTTCTGATCCTCGAAAGCCTGTCGCTGCCGATCGACGACTTCAATCCCTTCGCCGATGCCAGGCTGACCGAGCGCGAAAAGCACCTGCTTGGCGAGCGCATTGCGCTGCGGGTCGAACAGCGGGTGCCGACCGCGTACCTGACGGGCAAGGCCTACCTCCACGGCGTGCCGTTCAGGAGCGACGCCCGCGCGCTGGTGCCGCGCTCTTTCATCGCCGAACTGCTGCAATCGCCGTTCTTCGATGGCGAGGGCGATCAGATGGCGCTCGTGGCAGATCCGGAAGCGGTCGAAGGCGTGCTTGATCTCTGCACCGGCGGTGGCTCGCTGGCGATCATGGCGGCCTATGCTTTCCCCAATGCGCGCGTGGATGCGGTCGATCTCTCGCCCGAAGCGCTCTCGCTGGCAGCCGAGAATGTGGCCGATCACGGACTGGGCGACCGGGTGACGCTGCTCGAGGGCAATCTCTACGCCCCCGTGGCCGGACGAACCTATGACCTCATCATCACCAACCCGCCCTATGTCGGCCGGGAGGTGATGGACGCACTGCCGCCCGAATACCGGCATGAGCCGGCAATGGCGCTGGATGGCGGCAAGGATGGGTTCGATCTCGTCCACCACATCCTCTCTGGCGCAGCGGCACACCTCAATCCCGGTGCCGGCATGCTCTGCGAAATCGGCGAGGATCGCGACGTCCTCGACGCCGCTTACCCCGAGACGCCGTTCCTCTGGCTCGACACGGCCAACAGTGACGGCGAAGTGTTCTGGCTTAGCCGCAACGATCTGGCGGCGCTGGCCAGGTAAGGCCTACGCCTCGGTGTAAAGCTGAGCGAACTCGGGCGAGGGCGGGATTGGCTTGATCACGTCGATCAGCACGCCATTAGGATCCTGCGTTATGAAGTGGCGCTGGCCGAACGGCTCGTCGCGCAGCGGCGTCAACACCGGCAACCCCGCAGCCTGCACCTCCGCGTAAAGCGCGTCGGGATCCTCCACCTCGAAATTGAGGATGAGGCCGCTTGCGCCTGCTCGTGCCGGGGCGGGCACGGTTTCATGGCTGAAATCGAGAACCGCCAGGTTAACCGCAGGATCGACCGTGGATTGCAGGTGCACATACCAATCGGCCGTGAAGACCGGCTGGAAGGCGAAGTGCCGCATATAGAAGGCCGCCGTGCCGACGACATCGCCGGTCATGATGACCGGGTAGAAACTCGTGATCTTCATGCTGGTTCATTCCTCAAAATTGACATACAGTCTGCATGTTTGTGCTTATTAACATACAGGCTGTATGTATGCAACGGATGTCCAACAGCGACCGTACTGACCGCACGCGGCGAGCGCTGCTTGAGGTGGCGCGCGAACTGTTTGTGACGAAGGGCTATGCCGAAACCTCGACGCCCGAGATCGTCTCGTCCGCGCAGATGACGCGCGGCGCGCTCTACCATCACTTCGAGGACAAGCGGGCGCTGTTCCGGGCGGTTGTCGAGGCCGAGGCGATGGCGGTGGCCGCCGAGATAGAGGCGGCAACGCCGCCGAATCTCGCGCCACGCGAAGCCCTGCGGCAGGGGAGTATGGCTTACCTGCGGGCGATGACGACGCCGGGCAGGACACGGCTGCTTTTGGTCGAGGGGCCAGCGGTGCTCGGCGATGAACTCACTCAGCTCGACGAGGAAAATGCGGCGCGGACGTTGCGCGAGGGGATAGAGGCGGCGCGCTTCGAAGGTGAGGCGAGGTCGGCAGTGTCGACCGACATCTTGGCGATGCTGCTGTCGGCGGCGTTCGATAGGGCGGCGCTGGCCGTGAGCGCAGGGGCCGATGAAGGAACGATGGGCGAAACCATGGCCGAGATGATCGAGAGGCTGGTGTAGCGGTCCGGAGAGCAGCCAACTCTAATCGGTGTTGGAATTTGCCGACGCACCCTCAACATTGGCATCCGGCCCGGCTACAACACCAATATGTGCAATCTCTACTCGGTCACCACCAACCAGGCGGCGCTGCGGGCGTTGGTCAATGCGTTCCGCGACGACCTGGGCAACCTGCCGCCGCTGCCGGGAATCTATCCGGATTACTTCGCGCCGATCGTGCGCGGCATGGTGACCGAACGAACATTGTCGCTGGCGCGGTGGGGATTGCCTTCGCTGGTCGGGATCGACGATGGCAAGCCCAATCGGGGCAACACCAATATCCGACGGCCATGGCTCGACGATTGGAAGGGCTACCTCGCGCCGGAAAACCGGTGCCTCGTGCCGTTCAACCGCTTCTCCGAACCGACCACGCTCGATAGCGGGGAAAGCGGCAATGCCTGGTTCGCGCTCGATGAAAGCGAGCCGCTGCTGTTCTTCGCCGGCCTGCGCACGTCCTGGCGCGGCATGAGGCGCAAGGATGAGGGGGTGATGGATCACGAGGTCTTCGGATTTCTCACCACCCAGCCCAACGATGTCGTCGGCGCCATCCACGAGAAGGCGATGCCGGTGGTGCTGACGACGCCTGAGGAATGGGAGGCCTGGCTTGGCGCGCCGTGGTCGGAGGCGCGCGACCTGCAGCGGCCCTTGCCCAATGGGGTGCTGCAGATCGTGCATCGCACGGCGCTCAAATACCTGCCGGGCGTCGAGGGAATACCCTCGGGCGACCCGCTGCGGCCAACCCCGCCGCCCAAGCCGGAAGAACCAGAGCAACCGTCGCTCTTTTAGCGCTTCCCCCTTCACTTCATCTGGCCGAAGGCCCCCGACTCGATGCTAACTCCCGCAAAGGGGAGATTTGCAGCATGTGGATATTGATTGCGGGCCTTGTGGTCTTTTTCGGCATACATTGCGTTCGGCTGGTCGCGCCGCAATTTCGCGCGCGGCAACTGGCTAACAATGCCGGTGCCTGGAAGGGCATCTATTCGCTGGTGTCATTCGTCGGCCTGGCGCTGATCGTCTGGGGCTGGTGGGTCTTCAGGGGCGAGGCACCCCAGGTTTATGACCCGCCGAGCTGGGGGCGCCACGCGGCCATGCTGCTGGTGCTGCTGGCCTTCATTCTCGTGGCCTCTGCAAACATGCCCGCCGGCCGCATCAAGGCCTGGGTGCAGCATCCGTTCCTGACCGGCATTTTCCTGTGGTCGCTCGGCCACCTCCTGGCCAATGGCGACCTGGCCTCGGTGCTGCTGTTCGGCACGTTTCTCGTCTATTGCGTGGTGGACCGTATCGCGGTGGCATTGCGACCCGAACCGGGGCCGGTTTTCGTGAGCGGACGGTCCGACCTAATCGCCATCGTCTCGGGCGTCGTGCTCTACGCCATCTTCGTCTTCTGGCTGCATGGCCTGCTGTTCGGCGTTTCGCCCCTGAGCTAACGCGAAGCGGCCTGCACTGCGTCGCGCAGGTCGCTCTCGCCATCGTCGCCGAATGTCGTGACGTCTTCGAGCCGCACGAAGGTGAAGCCGCGTGCCTTGAGCGCCATGATGCCTTCGGCCACGCCCTTGCCGGACGAACGCTTGGGCTGGTTGATGTGGGCGATGATGACGTCGCCATCCCGCGCGCTGGCAATGCGCTGCGCCACCGTCGCGGCCGGCAGCGAAGCGCCCTGGTCGCCGTTGAGCGAATAGCCTGCAACGCGGAAGCCGAGATGGCGGATCAACGCCAGCGCCTCGGGACTATAGACGGCTGTGGCATCGCGATACCATTGCGACCTGACGCCGGCATTGTGGAGGATGGCCAATTGCCCGCCTTCCACCTCGGCTTTAATCGCGTCCGCCGTGCCTGCCGGCTTGATGCCGTAGACCGGCTTGTCGCCGAGAACGGCGGGAATGTGCTGGGCGCCATGATCCTCGATCTCGAAGAGCTCTGGATGGGCGCGCAGGATCGCGACGGCGTCGGCATTGCGCGAGAGCCAGCGGGCGGTCACGAAGATCGTGGCCGGGATACGGTTCTCGACGAGAGTGTCGAGGATGCGCATGTCAGTGTGGCCCATGCAGGCATCGAGCGTGAGCGCGACCTGCGGCCGCTCGGGCCCGCCCTGGGCGATGGTGAGACGCGGCTCGCGCAGCGTGTCGGCTAGCGCCGAACCGCTCCAGAGGAGCAGGGGAAGGACCAGAAGGAATCGCATGGCGGAGAACGGGAAATGGGTGACGCTGCGCGCAGGCTACTCCACCCGGATTGCGGCGTGAACAAGTTCACGGATTTTCGCTCCTTGCTTCAATTGCAATCCTCAGGCTCCATCACTATTGTGCCGCAACTTTCAAGACCGGGTAGCCAAGGCCTTCCATGTCCCAAGACAACATTTTCCGCGAAGTCGATGAAGAGCTGCAGCGCGAGCGCATGCGTACGCTCTGGCGCCGTTTCGGGCCCTATGTCATCGGCGCCGCAGTTGCCGTGGTGCTGATCGTCGCCATCAATGAAGGCTGGGCCTGGTGGCGTAATTCGACCGCCGCCAGTGCGTCCGACGAATACTACGCGGCCCTCAAGCTTGCCGACAGCGGCGACGTTGCCGGTGCGCAGGCCGAGCTGACCAAGATCGAAGGCCAGGGCGGCGGCTACGCGACCCTCGCCAAGTTCAAGCAGGCTGCGCTGCTCGCCAAGGAAGGCAAGCAGGCCGAGGCTGTTGCCGCCTACGACGCGCTGGCTGCCGCCGAAAGCAATGTGCGCCTGCGCGAGCTGGCCCTGGTGCTGGCCGGCAATATCCTGGTGGATAGCGGCACGCTGGCCGATGTCGAGCAGCGCGTTGGCTCGCTCAACACGCCGGACAGCCCGATGCGCAATTCGGCGCGCGAGGCGATTGGCCTGGCCCAGTACAAGGCCGGGGATCTCGCTGCCGCCAAGGCGACCTTCGAAAGCATCATGGCCGACCCGATCGCCCCGCGCGATCTCCAGAGCCGCGCCGACGTCTATATCGGCCAGATCATCGCCGAGGGCGGTGCGCCGGCCGACAACGTGGCGACCGATACGCCTGCGCCCGCAGCCGAGACGCCGGCTCCCGCCGCCGACGCTGCCCCGGCCGCCCAGGCCCCGGCTCCTGCTGCCGAGACGCCCGCTGCCGCTCCTGCCGCTGAAACGCCGGCTCCTGCTGCCGAAGCTCCGGCGACCGATGCTGCCAATCCGCTGGCCAACAGCTCCTCGATGATGCAGATGATGGCTCCGGCGCCGACCCAGGCTCCGGCCGAGCAGCCGGCTGCCCCGGCCGCCGCCCAGCCCGCAACGCCCGCAGAGGCACCTGCGGCGGTCAACTAAGACCGCCGCCTGTCTCTGCCTGAACCGGAGGACCGATGAGCGTCACCGTTGCCATTGTCGGTCGTCCCAATGTGGGCAAGTCGACGCTTTTCAATCGCCTGGTCGGCCGCAAGATTGCGCTGGTGGATGACACGCCCGGCGTGACGCGCGATCGTCGCGAGGCCGAAGGCCGCATCGCCGACCTGCGCTTCCGCATCCTCGATACTGCCGGCTACGAAGACAAGACTGACGGCAGCCTCGAAGATCGCATGCGCCAGCAGACCGAGCTGGCCATCAAGGAAGCCGACGTCATCCTCTTCATGTACGACGCCCGTGCGGGCGTAACCCCGCTCGACCAGCGCTTCGCGCAGGTGCTGCGTCGCGCCGGCAAGGATGTGCATCTGGTCGGCAACAAGGCCGAGGGCAGGGCTTCCGAAGCAGGGCTGACCGAAGGCTACAACCTCGGCTTCGGCGAGCCCGTGCCGCTTTCGGCAGAGCACGGCCTGGGCATGGCCGACCTCCACGCCATCATCTCGCAGGCGGTGGATCGCATCGCCGAAAAGAAGAAGCAGGAAGAGGAGGCCATCCAGAGCCTTGACCTGCTGCCTGAGGTGAACGTCGACCTCCCCGAGGACGACGGCACCGACGAGAACGCTCCGACCCGTCGCTGGGACCCGACGCGACATCTCAACGTCGCCATCATCGGCCGGCCGAACGCGGGCAAATCGACCCTCATCAACCGCATGGTCGGCGAAGAGCGCCTGCTGACCGGCCCCGAAGCCGGCATCACCCGCGACAGCATTCTGGTGCCGTGGGAATGGGAGGGCCGCCAGATCAACCTGGTCGACACCGCCGGCATGCGCAAGCGTGCCCGGGTGCAGGAAAAGCTCGAGAAGCTGGCGGTCGGGGACTCGCTGCGTTCGATCCAGTACGCCGAAGTCGTGGTGCTGCTGCTCGATGCCACCATCCCCTTCGAGAAACAGGATCTCCAGCTTGCCGACCTCGTCGAGCGCGAGGGCAGGGCCCTGGTGATCGCGGTCAACAAGTGGGACCTGATCGAAGACAAGAACGCCAAGCTCCTGGAGCTGCGCGAGATGTGCGAGCGGCTGCTACCGCAGCTGCGCGGCCTGCCGCTGGTGACGCTCTCAGGCCTGCAGGGCCGGAACATCGACAAGCTGATGGCCGCGATCTTCAAGATCGAAGAGGCGTGGAACACCCATATCTCGACCGCGCGGCTCAACCGCTGGCTGGCGCTCATGATCGAGGGGCATCCGCCTCCGGCCGTTTCCGGCCGTCGCCTCAAGCTGCGCTACATGACTCAGGCCAAGACCCGGCCGCCGAGCTTCATCCTCTTCGCCTCCCGGCCCGATGCGTTGCCTGCGGCGTATCAGCGCTACCTGGTCAACGGGTTGCGCGAGAGCTTCAACATGCCCGGAACGCCTATTCGCTTCTGGGTGCGCGGCGGCAAGAACCCGTTCGTCGACAAGGATTGAGAGCGGGGAGGAGCGGCCGCGAGGCTGCGCCAAGGGCGGGATTTTTCCACAGCCCATAGCGCAAGTCGCGGAAATGCCGCATAACTCTCCCCGCCTAAGCGACCCGATGCTGAGTGCGGGGCCGCATTCCTTGTTAAGAGCTTGTTCCTCGAAATACTGATCATTGCCGTTCTGACGCTTGTGAACGGCCTGCTCGCAATGTCCGAGCTTGCGGTCGTGTCTTCACGCCCGGCGCGCCTCAAAGTCCTGGCCGCCGATGGACGGAAGGGGGCCGAGACCGCTATTCGCCTTACGGAGAACCCGGGGCGTTTTCTCTCGAGCGTGCAGATCGGCATCACGCTGGTCGGCGTACTCTCGGGCGCCTTCTCGGGTGCCACCCTCGGTTCGCGTCTTGCCAGCTACCTGGCAACGGTCGGCGTGCCGCTGGGCGCCGCTGACGCCCTGGGCGTCGGCATCGTCGTTGTCATCATCACCTACCTCTCGCTGATCATCGGCGAGCTCGTGCCCAAGCAGATCGCCTTGCGCGATCCGGAAGGCATCGCGACCCGTGTGGCCCCGGCCATGGCCATGATCGCGACTATCGCTGCCCCCCTCGTCTGGCTGCTCGATGTCTCGGGCAAGGCCGTGCTGGCCGCTATTGGCCAGGGTGGCGAGCAGGAGGAGAAGGTGACCGAGGAAGAGGTCAAGACCATCATCGCCGAGGCGGAGAGTGCCGGCGTGCTCGAGAGCGACGAACGCTCGATGATCACGGGCGTGATGCGCCTAGCCGACCGCTCGGCCCGCGGCCTCATGACGCCGCGCCGCGATGTGGAGCTGATCGACCTTTCGGACGATCCCGACGAGATCCGCAAGACCATCCGCCAGACCCATCGCTCGCGCCTGCCGGTGCAGGACGGCGATGCCGATACGATCATCGGCGTGCTGGCGGTCAAGGACCTGGTGGAAGTCTTCGCCGAGGACAAGCCGCTCGATATCCGCAAGCTGGTGCAGCCGGCGCCGGTGGTGATGGACCGTACGGACGCGCTGGGCGTAGTCCGGGCGCTGCGCGCATCTGTGGTGCACATGGCGCTGGTCTTTGACGAGTACGGGCACTTCGAGGGCATCGTGACCTCGGGCGACCTTCTCGAGGCCATTACCGGCGTCTTCCAGGAAGAAGAGGGCTCCGAGCCTGCCGTGGTGCAGCGCGACGACGGCTCGTTCCTGGTCTCTGGCTGGATGCCGGTCGACGAGTTCAGCGACCGCATGGGCATCGCCGTGCCGCGTGACGCCAAGTACGAGACGGTGGCGGGCTATGTGCTGTCGCAGATCAATCACCTGCCGGCCGTCGGCGAGACCTTCGAGCGCGGCGAATGGAAGTTCGAGGTGGTGGACCTGGACGGGCGCCGGATCGACAAGATCCTGATGTCGCGGCTGGGTGAGTAGTACACAACCTCGACGAATGAACGAACTCGCTTAACGCCTTTGCAAGCTCGCAGGATCACCCTGCGAGCTTAGCGTTAGGGGGCTCGAAAATGACTATTGCGGTCGACACTCATGCCAGGCGCCAGCCTGGGCAGTTGGCGTTGCCTGCTCTAGTTCTCGCTTTCGCGGTGGCCGCAGCAATAGCGGCCCCCTGGAGGTATATTGCCTACCTCGAGAGCTATCTGTCCCAAGCCATAATACTCCCGCCCATTCTGGCGGCCGGCGTGGCTGTTGCATCCTTGTTGCTACGCCCAGCGGCGCCGTTCTCGTTCATCCTGGACACCACACGGGAAAGCCTGCTGCGCGTGGTTCTCGTAGTGCTTCTTTGCATGCTCGGGGTTTCGGCCTTCACTACGTTCAAGGTGTTGATACCTGAATTCGTGCCATTCTATGCGGATCCAATCCTGGCTCAGCTCGATCGCATGGTGCACGGAGGGGATCCGGGATTGCTGGCCAGGGCAGTCGTACCGGCATGGGCGCACTACCCCCTGGCATTTCTCTATGGCCCGGTTTGGTTCATCCAATGGTTCGGCCTCATGGGATTCGTTGCTCTGCTGCCGAACCAGGCTTTTCGCATGCGCTATTTTTGGGCGATGGCGCTTACGTTCTGTCTGCTGGGAACCGCAGCCGCCACAATCTTCTCGTCAGTGGGGCCGGTTTTCTATGAGCGCATCTATATGGACGACCGCTTTGCCGCTCTAACGCGCCTTGTTTTTGACGGCAGCGCGGTCGGTAGCTACATGGCCGAAGCCACGAGCTATCTTTATGACAGCTACATGAGCAGTGCCGTACGAATGGGGTCGGGGATATCGGCAATGCCTAGCATGCACATCGCCGTGGCAACGCTGAACGCGCATATGCTCTTCAGCTTTGATCGTCGAGCGGGCATCATCGGCTGGGCTTACCTAGGAGCCATCTTCATCGGCTCCATATTCCTGGGCTGGCACTACGCGCTTGACGGATACTTCTCGTTCATAGCGGTCAGCCTCATCTGGTGGGGTGCCAGCCGACTCCCGGGCGCTCGGGGCGCCCAGGTGCACTCGGATCGCAGGCTAATGCAGCCTGCCTAGAGAGCCGTCAGCTCGCCGGAGGCGACGTTGAAGAGCTTGCCGTTCTCGGCGTAGTTGGGGCTCACCATGTCGACCAGGGCCGGGGCGATGGTCTTGGGAGAGGGCAGGGTATCGGGGTCTTCGCCGGGCATGGCCTTGGCGCGCATCGCCGTGCGGACCTGGCCGGGGTAGAAGATGTTGGCCTTGACCGGGGTATTGCCCATCTCTTCGGCGTAGACCTTGACCAGCGCATTGAGCGCCGCCTTGCTGGCGGCGTAGCTACCCCAATAGGCGCGCGGATTGGTGGCGGCGCCGCTGCTGACGAAGACGGCGCGGCCGGCCACGGACTGGCGCAGCAGCAGATCCATCGAGCGGATCAGCCGGAAATTGGCGGTGACGTTGGTGGCGAAAACCTTGTCGAACTCTTCGGGCGCAATGTGCGGCAGGGGACTGAGCGTGCCCAGCATGCCGGCATTGGCGATGAGGCCATCTAGGCTACCCCAGCGCTCGAAAATCGCGGCGCCCAGGCGATCGATGGCTTCGCCGTCCTTGAGGTCGAGCGGGACGAGCGTGGTCGAGCCGCCCAGGTCCTGGATTTCGTCGTCGAGTTCCTCGAGGCCGCCGACAGTGCGGGCGACGGCGACCACATGCGCCCCGCGCCGCGCCGCTTCCAGCGCTGCCGCATAACCGATACCGCGCGATGCGCCGGTGACCAGCACGACCTTGTCGTGGAGGTCTTGCCCCTTTGCGGGTGCCTTAGCCATTAACCTGCTTCCCTCATGAGCGAAATCTGCTTGGGTTCGTTCTTCTGCCGCCCATTCAGGTCAGTCAGCGGGGTCGGATATTCCCCGGTGAAGTAGTGGTCGGTGAATTGCGGTGCGAGCGGATTGCGCGGCTCCCCGCCAACGGCCTTGTAGAGGCCGTCGATCGAGAGGAACTGCAGCGAATCCGCCCCGATATAGCGGCACATTGCCTCGATATCGGCATACTGGTTGGCCAGCAGCTTTTCAGGATCGGGCGTGTCGATGCCGTAATAGTCAGAGTGATAGATCATCGGGCTGGCGACGCGGATATGCACTTCCTTGGCGCCGGCCTCGCGGATCATCTGCACGATCTTGACCGAGGTGGTGCCGCGCACGATGGAATCGTCAACCAGCACGACGCGCTTGCCCGCGATCTCGGCGCGATTGGCCGAATGCTTGAGCTTGACGCCAAAAGCACGGATGGACTGGGTCGGCTCGATGAAGGTGCGGCCGACATAGTGGTTGCGGATGATGCCGAGTTCGAACGGAATGCCGCTCGCCTGCGCATAGCCGATGGCCGCCGGCGTGCCGCCATCGGGCACGGGCACGACGACATCCGCCTCGACCGGTGCTTCCTGGGCTAGGTTGATGCCCATGCGCTTGCGGGCGCCATAGACCGAGCGGCCGGCCACGACCGAATCCGGGCGGGCGAAATAGACATATTCGAAGAGGCACACCCGCTCACGCACCGGCACGCGCGGCTTGATGGATTCGATGGTGATCTCGCCATTGGCCTGCATCTCGCAGATGACGACCTCGCCGTTCTCGACATCGCGCACGAACTTGGCGCCGATGATGTCGAGCGCGCAGGTTTCGGACGCGAAGATGGGCTTGCCGTCGAGCTCGCCCAGCACCAGCGGACGAATGCCGTTGGGATCGCGGGCGCCGATGAGCTTGGTGCGGGTGAGGGCCACGAGCGCATAGGCGCCTTCGAGGTGCCCGATCGCATCAAGGAATCGGTCGCTGGACGACTGGCGTCGCGAACGGGCGATGAGGTGGAGCACCACTTCGGTATCGGAGGTGGACTGGCAGATGGCGCCGCTGGCGATGAGCTGGCGGCGCAGGGTCAGGCCGTTGGTGAAGTTGCCGTTATGGGCAATGGCGATGCCGCCCACTTCGAGCTCGGCGAAAAGCGGCTGCACGTTGCGCAGGATGGTTTCGCCGGTGGTGGAGTAGCGCACGTGGCCCATGGCCATGTGGCCGGGGAGGCGGGCGAGGGTGGCGGGATTGGTGTAGTGATCGCCTACGAGCCCGAGCTGGCGCTCGGAATGGAACTGGCGGCCATCGAAGGTGACGATGCCGGCCGCTTCCTGCCCGCGGTGCTGGAGGGCATGCAGACCCAGGGCCGTGAGGGTTGCTGCCTCGGGGTGCCCCAAAATGCCAAACACGCCGCATTCCTCATGCAGCGTGTCGCCGTCGATATCGAAATGGTCGTCTTGCATGGGCAGCACCATCGGCTCCTTGCGGTCCAAAAACGGCTCGGACCGCCAGCGCGGTCCGAGTTGGGCGAGCTATGCTCTCACCCCGATTTCCATCATGCCGGCGTATTTGCCGGCTGGTTCCCGACGGACGCGGGTGGCGTCGGCTGATCGGGGAACGGGCTGTCGTTCTCGCCGGCATCGGTGCCTTCGTCGACCGGAGCCGTGTCGTCCGGCGACACTGCGCCCTTGCCGCGCTTGAGAATGGCGTTGACCTGTTCTTCCAGGTTCGGCGGCAGCGCCGCGATCATGGAATCCCCGAAACCCTGGAGAATGGGAAGCGATTTGGAATTGGCGGCCCAGGACGGCAGGTTCGAGCCCATGAGCCAGACGCCGAAGATGACCGCCACCACGCCGATCACGACGCCGCGCAGCACGCCGAACACAAAGCCGAGCGTGCGATCGAGCGGCCCGATGCGGCTATCGACCACGAAATCGGCGATGCGCATGGTGATGAGGTGGAGGACGATCAGCGCGATGATGAACGTGACCACGACCGTGGCGACGTCGGCGACGATCTGCTCCTGGATATATCCGCGGGCGATTTCGGGGTGATATTGCCACATATAGATGGCAATGGCTGCCGAACCGGCCCAGGTGGCAAGCGATAGCACTTCGCGCGTAAGGCCGCGCGCCGTGGCGAGGATCGCCGAGATCAAGACCAGGATGCCGATCCCCACATCGAATGCTGTCAGCATGGTATGCCCGTTTGCCCCGAGTTCATTGCTCGGCCTTCGTTTAACCGCTTCCTGCGCCGATGCCAAGGCAGACTTGGCCGACGAGAGGCCTTGTTCCCAGAAAGCACGGCAGGAATGGGGCGCCTGCTGGGTATTGTCGGGGCGCGTTGCGCTTAATGGCGACCGAGAAGAAGGTCGAGCCGGGCGAAATCGAGCGCGTCGAGCGAGGCGAGCGTCGGGGTATCGTCGCGCGCCATGCCCGAGCGATCGAGGAAGGCGACGGGCAGGCCGGCGCCGCGGGCGCCTTCGATGTCGTTCTCCCAGGAATCGCCGACCATGAGGCAGCGCGAGGGCAGTACGCCCAGGCTATCGCAGGCGGCGTGGAAGGCGGCGGCGT
>Ga0182746_1001876_pt1 | contig 17307 bp, 16 predicted proteins | sample eDN3rd30CBELigOP_FD_128881 | JGI IMG/M metagenome (GOLD analysis project Ga0182746, IMG submission 128881) | Enriched Organic Plus compost microbial communities from Emeryville, California, USA - eDNA 3rd pass 30_C BE-Lig OP (version 2) (version 2) ... | reverse complement strand
TTCTGTTACATAATGACTAACATCGGCAATATGAACGCCAAGCTTGTAATTGCCATTATCGAGCTTCGTAACCGTAACGGCATCATCCAAATCTTTCGCATCAGCACCATCAATCGTTACAATCACGTCATTTCGTAAATCACGGCGATTGCCGATTTCACTTTCCGCAATAGTATCTGGCACAGCATTCGCTTGGTCCATCACTTCCTGAGGAAACTCTAATGGCAAACCATGCTTATGAATCACAGATAAAATGTCCACACCTGGGTCATTTTTATGGCCAAGAATTTGAATAACTTCTCCTTCTGCACTTGTACGCCCTTCAGGATAAGAAGTTAATTTCACAACTACTTTATGTCCCTCAATCGCGCCGCCATTTGCTTGTTTTGGAATAAAGATATCGCTCGCAATCTTTTTATCATCTGGGATGACAAATCCAAAATGTTTGCTTTCAGAATACGTACCGACAATCTCCGTTACGCCCCGTTCAAGAATTCGAATCACGGTTCCTTCTCGTCTTGAACCACTTGTTTCCGTAGAAACTCGAACCATAACAGTATCGCCGTGCATCGCACTCTTTGTTTCATTTGGTGGAATGAAAATATCATCTGCTCCCGGCTCATCTTCAGGTGTAACAAAAGCAAACCCCTTCGCGTGCCCAGATAGCTTCCCACGAATTAAATTCATTTTTTGCGGCAAGCCATATCGATTGCTTCTCGTCCGAATGACAAGACCCTTTTCTTCCATTTTGACAAGCGCCTTCACAAAGTTCTTAAAATCTGCTGAATCTTCAATCCCTAGAGCTTCTTCTAGCTCTTGAACAGTTAACGGCTTATATGCCTCTTCTTTCATATAAGATAAAAGCCGTTCGATATGTTGATCGATTTGTTCTTCCATATTCAAAACCCTCCTTACATTAGGGTATATTTTACTCATTCCAATCTAAACTTTCTAAAAATGAAAAGACATCCTCATGCAATTGTGTACGTTCCTTATCTAGCGTAATAACATGGCCTGATTCCTCATACCACTTTAGTTCTTTCATCGAAGATTGTACAGAATCGTAGATAATATTGGCACTATCTATATTAATCATCGCATCATGCCGCCCTTGGACAACAAAAGTTGGCGCATAAATATGATCCACATGATTCCGCACATCCGTAATTAATTGCTGCAACGCTTGTAACGTATTCATCGGTGTTTCTACAAACTTCTTCATTTCTAATTCGATTTGCTCAGGTTCTTTTCCCTCATGTTTTTTAAAATTACGAGCGTATTGTAAAACACCTTCATACATGATTTCTTCGCTTTTTATATACATTGGTGCACACATTGTTACAATACCCTTAATAGGGACAGTATATCCTAATTTAAGAGAAAATACGCCTCCGAGAGACAGCCCTGCTACAGCAATTTCCTCATGACCTTTCTGTTTCAAAAAATCATAGCCCGCTATTACATCTTTCCACCAATCTGCAGGACCTGTTGTGACTAACTCCTCTGGTGGGACACCGTGACCTTTATAGTGCGGTGCGTGACAAGTATAGCCTCGTTGCTCTAAAAAACGGCCAAGCATTCGAACATCAGATGAATTCCCAGTAAATCCATGCAGCAATAATACAGCACGTTTCCCGCCTTCAAATGTAAAGGGCTGCGGCAATCTAATCTTCATTCCAAAAACTCCTTTTACACGAAACGTTTATATCTCTTCATAAATAGGGAAAAATATTCTTACCCTACTAAATTTTTCATTTACTACTTCTCAACTATACCTGTTAAAGTCATAAAAGTGCAAGGCGAGTGTCTCCTAGCTGAAACTAGACACCAAAAAGGAACGAAACTTTATACATTTAGCTATAACAAAGCTTATACTTTAAAAAAGAACATAGAAAAAAGCCTAGCTCATTAGCTAGACTTCTTTAATATTCGTTTATTCAAAATAAGCGATTAGCAACGTTAGAGCAAAGAAAATAATAGCTAATACAATTGTCGCTCTATGTAGAACTAAATCTAAGCCACGCGCTTTTTGTTTACCGAATAATTGTTCTGCACCACCGGAAATGGCGCCAGATAGACCTGCGCTTTTTCCTGACTGCAGTAATACACAAGCAATCAATGCGATACAAACGATTACTAAAAGTGTCACTAATAAAGCATGCATGCATGAACACCTCCAAGACATTACTTTTACTTTACCATATTCACACGAAAAGCGAAAGCACCTTGGGCAGCCTGTAAAGAAAATAGGAAGAGGCCCGGAATTTTATAGGTTTCTCGTAAAAAAGGAGAATCGTCATTTCTTTTCTAACTAAACTTTGAGATAATTTTTATAAATGTGTAGAAAGAGGGAAAAAACATAAGGATGCTATTAGCGAAAAAGGTTAGGTTAAAACCAACTAAAGCACAAGAACAGCAATTATGGAAATCAGTTGGCACTGCTCGGTGGACCTATAATTGGACATTAAATAGACAACAAGAAAATTATAAACAAGGTGGGACATTCATTTCCAACAACGATTTGCGAAAAGAAATTACTCAACTCAAACAAACAGAAGAATTTAAATGGTTGTCAGATGTATCAAATAATGTTGCCAAACAAGCAGTCAAAGATGCTTGCGATGCCTATAAAAAGTTTTTTAAAGGTTTATCTAAAAAGCCTAAGTTTAAGAGTCGAAAGAAATCAAAACTATCTTTTTACAACGATACCAACAAGTTAAAAGTAAAAGAGAATTTGGTCTTAATTGAAAAAGTAGGATGGGTTCGAACTAGAGAACAAATCCCTATGAACATGAAATATACTAATCCACGCATTAGTTTTGATAATAAGTATTGGTATATTTCTGTAGGAATTGAACAAGAGTTTAAACAAGGAGAATTGTCCGATAAAATCATTGGTATTGACTTAGGGATTAAAGAATTAGCCGTCTACTCAGATGGTCAAATGATTAAAAAAGTTCAAAACATTAACAAAACACATGTAGTACGCAAGATGGAGAAACGACTTCGTAGGTTGCAACGACAAGTTTCTCGTAAATATGAAATGAATAAGGAGGAAAGCCGTTTCGTCAAAACAAGCAACCTTATAAAAATCGAAAAGCAGATACAACACCTACACAGGCGATTAACTAACATCCGGACGAATCACATTCATCAAGCGACACATGCTATTGCGATAATCAAGCCTAGCAAAGTAGTCATGGAAGATTTGAATGTAAGTAGGATGATGAAAAATCGCCATTTATCCAAAGCATTAGCTAATCAAAAACTTTCTGAATTCATTCGCCAAATGGAATATAAGTGTAAAAAGTATGGTATTGAATTCATTCAAGTAGACCGTTTTTATCCATCATCTAAAACCTGTTCATCATGCGGAATAATGAAGAAAGATTTAAAACTATCTGACCGTATATACTCATGTGAATGTGGATTAGTCATAGATCGGGATGTAAACGCATCTTTGAACTTAGCTAACTTTGGAAAACGAACAGCTTAATCACCTTCAAGATACTGTTTGTGTGTAGGATTCGTTGCATCCGAATTGACGTCTGTGGACTGTCATAACAAACGAAAGTAGCTTCGGCAAAATCGGACAGGAAGAAGCAGAAAGCAAACAAAAGCTTATAGACTTTTATAGGTTTTTGGCAACGGTGTCGTTGATGATACAAAATATATTGCGATTTCTCGATTTTCTAGCTATTATTTTATCTGGTATAGCTAGCTATGCTTTATGGACAAGCGGTAGCAATATCGTCAGCATGTTATTAATCGTCCTTTCCCCTATTTTGCTTTTGCTTGCAAAATATCAAGGAAATCGATTATTGCTGTTTGCAGCCTATGTTACAACAACTGTTTATTTTACAGCTATTATTTACAACGGTTTGTCCAATAGCCCTATTGACTTTTTTCAAGCTGATTTTCGTATATTACTTTTTGGACTCATTGCCGTCGCATTAAGTTTAATTGCCGCTGTTATTGGATTTGGAACAAATACGTTAACGATTCTTTGGCTCTCACTTCAAGGCATCGTCCTATATGAAACATTTAGTCAATTTCCTGCTAACCGTTTTTTAGAGCATTTTTGGTCGGCACCTATTATCGATGCTGTTGTTCGTGATGATTATCCCATTTTATTAATGGTTATTTGGATTGGATTATTCCTTGATAAGTATCAAAAAGAACTACAGCGCGAATATTGGTTTCGATAAGTACAAATGAAGGAGTCTTACTCATGTTAAAACAAGCAATTACAGCAACCGCCCTATCTTCCTTGTTATTCGTTTCAGGTTGTTCATTTACACAGCAAGATAATCAACAGATTTCTCAAAAAAAAGAACAAAAAGAACCCGTTGTACAACAGCAGGAAGAGCCCGAAAAAATACGTGAGGTGGCAATCGACGAATCCGCCAAACCAGCTCAAGCAGGGCTGTACACGTTAGCCGAACCTGAAAATATCGCTGTTCTTGTGAATAAACAATATAGCCTGCCGGAAGAGTATAAACCTGCTGATCTCACTTATCCGAAAGTAGACTTTATTTTTAAAGAAAAAATTGAAAAAAGAATGATGCGAGCGGAAGCAGCAAAGGCTTTAGAAAAAATGTTCAGCGCCGCTAAAAAACAAAACAGACATTTAGCGGGTGTTTCCGCCTATCGTTCTCACGAAACCCAAGTATCACTTTTTAACAACTATGTAAAACGCGACGGCCTGGAGAATGCTAAAACATACAGTGCCCTTCCAGGAACAAGCGAACATGAAACAGGATTGGCTATCGATGTCACAACAATTGATGGGGCCTGTGCCGCGCAAGATTGTTTTGGGGATACGGCAGAGGCAAAATGGCTAGCGAAACATGGACATGAATACGGTTTTATTATCCGCTACCCAGAGGGAAAAGAACATATTACAGGCTATAAATATGAACCTTGGCACTTACGTTATCTTGGCATAGAAGCAGCAACAGAAATTTTTGAAAAAGGTATTACATTAGAAGAATATTATAATGCTGTACCTGTTGATACAGAAACAACAAAAAAATAATATAAAAAGTGCCTAATCCGTTTATTAGGCACTTTTTATGTTATTATCGAGTAGCTTAACATAGGCTAAAAATATTGGAGGAAGTTCATTAGAAAGATAACGAAGGATACACAGTTATTCTTAACTGTTTCATCTATTTTTTTCGAGAGGGGAATATCATGCAAGCACAAACGCAAGAAAAGACTCAACAAGAGCAGAGGCAGTATAGAACCTTTCCGATTTTACTGTCATTTTTAATTGCTGGATTTATCGGTTTATTCAGTGAAACTGCGCTCAACATCGCACTAAACGACTTAATTCAAATTTTCGCCATTCAACCTTCAACTGTTCAATGGTTAACAACAGGCTATTTATTAACACTCGGCATATTAGTTCCTGTATCAGGACTTCTACTTCAATGGTTCACAACGAGACAGCTCTTTATTACATCACTCATTTTCTCCATTATCGGAATGCTTACTGCCGCTCTTGCGCCGAGCTTTGAAGTTTTATTAGTAGCTCGTGTTATTCAAGCCATTGGTACAGCACTGCTTTTGCCTTTAATGTTTAATACGATTTTACTGATTTTCCCGATCCATAAAAGAGGGTCTATTATGGGGCTTATCGGTCTCGTCATTATGTTTGCACCTGCCATCGGTCCAACGATTTCGGGATTGGTTATCGCAAACCTTAGCTGGCACTGGATTTTTTGGCTAGCACTTCCATTCTTTGTTCTTTCCCTTATATGCGGAATTGTGTTTATGGAAAATGTATCAACGATTACAAAACCAAAAATTGATATAGTCTCGATTATCTTATCCACATTTGGCTTCGGCGGAGTCGTGTATGGCTTTAGTGCCTCAGGAGAAGGAGAAGGCTGGGGCAGTTCAAAAGTAATCATTGCTTTACTGGTTGGAGTTATTGCTCTTATTTTGTTTACTATTCGACAATTATCGATGCAGCAACCGATGATGAATTTACGCACCTTTAAATTTCCGATGTTTACATTAGGCGTCATTCTTCTCTTTATTGGGATGATGACCATTCTGTCCTCCATGATTATGCTGCCGCTCTATTTACAAAGCGGGTTGGCGCTATCCGCCTTCGCTGCCGGACTCATTTTACTACCAGGCGGTATTCTCAACGGGTTCATGTCACCTGTTATGGGACGTTTGTTTGACAAATACGGTCCGAAATGGTTAGTTATCCCCGGAATGGTCATTGTAACGATTGTTCTTTGGTTGTTCAGCGGTGTTTCCATGGATACAGCCATTACTCTTATTGTTGCTCTACATATTTTCTTAATGATTGGCGTTTCCATGATTATGATGCCTGCTCAAACAAATGGTTTAAATCAGCTGCCGCCACAGTTTTATCCAGATGGTACTGCCATTATGAATACACTCCAACAAGTAGCAGGAGCAATTGGTACAGCAGTTGCTATAACCATTATGTCAGCTGGTCAAAAAAGCTATATGAGTAACGTGACAAATCCTAATGACCCATTAAATGCTGTTAACTCTTTAAACGCAGGTATTCAAGATGCCTTTGTATTCGCCCTAATCGTCTCCGTGATCGGGCTCATCTGTGCCTTGTTTATTAAACGTGTAAACGTTGAACAAAAAAACTAACTCCCTTCCGAGTTAGTTTTTTTGTTTGGATATCCAGATAACTATATTGCTTAATTCAATCGCTCGATAAAATCATGTAATTTATCTAATGTGATGAGGTTATAATTACATTTCTGACTATCTTCACAAATATAATTCCCTCTTTTAATAAATGTGCCTTGTTCCCCTCCTTTTCCTTTTGCCTCAGACATAAACATTCCTACTTTCTCATGGGCATTACATAATGTGCAAATTCCTTTTTTATTTAAGCTCGTAAAGGTTCCCTGCAGCCCCTTCAGCTTATGATTATGCCGAGCTATTATATACTTTCTATTGGATCCTTTATCATACCAACTTACATATGAAGTTTCCTTTAAATTCACATTTTCTAAGGTAGGAACCTTTAGCTTCTTTGCTTTCGGAAACAATTTCTTTATCGTTTGCTCTGTTATCGTTTGAAAAGGAATCACATACGGTTCCACTTGTAAAAGAAAGACCTCGGCTCCTTCATTATCTTTCACATCCATAATTGGAATGAGCAACTGTTCTTGTTCCTCACTTATCTCTTCAAACAAACCAAATACTTTTTCTTTTGCAAGCGTCTTTAATGTAGTCAAAACATGTATATCATTAGCAGTTGCATGACCATTTATTAAAATCTGCGTTTGCTTGCGAATAAAGTTATACTGGTCACTTCTTATAAACGGCTCCATCTTTATCACTCCTACTTATTAAAAAAATCTCATCTAGCTTTTACTTTAAAAGATTCACTTTTTTTATTCAATGTAGAAAATGAGTAAGAAACAAATTCGGCATATAAGAAAAAAACGACTTATCGCTCATAATGGCGAAAGTCGATGTTTTTTCTTATACTATCATCCGCTTAATCTAAATTCTGATGATAGTACAAAAAGCACTGATTATCTATATAAAAGATCCCCAGTGCTAACCATTCTTATTTAGAATATACAATCTTCTTAATTGTTTCTACGGAGAGACAATATTCCTCAGCTAATTGATCAATCTTTAACCCATTTTGAAATGACTTTCTAATATGAGTGTTTCGATCATCAATCCACTTTCTGCTTCCAGAACGCGTCCCCCATTTCTGATGAGCTGCTTCTGGTTTTGGAATATAAATCGTTGCTCCTTGAACGTATTTTTGAATTTCATTAATAAGCGCTTCCGGTAAAACAGCCGTCGCTTTTACATATTTCATTTCTGCCAGCTCCTTATTTTTTAAAAATGAAAATAAGGTGCAAAGCCATATATTAGAAATGAATCTATGCTTACTTAGGCGATATTCGTTTAATGAAAAGTCCGCCCCATGCAAAGAATCGCCTTCCCAATACTAGGCTTTGCATGAGTCGCTGCAGATTCTGGCAAGCTTATCCTGTTTGCCATTTTCTCCACCTCCTTATAATTCATATTATTATAAAATAAATGACAGTTTCTTGCATCTTGTTTACTTTTATTGAAAAAAACCTCCCATTCATGCGGATTACTCACACATAAATAGGAGGTTTCGAGCCATAAACGCTAGTCAAAATTAGCGTTTGATGTTATAGAAAGATTTCAAACCATCATATACCGCTAAATCACCAAGCTCGTCTTCGATGCGAAGAAGTTGGTTGTATTTTGCGATACGGTCTGTACGTGACATAGAACCTGTTTTAATTTGACCAGCATTTGTTGCAACAGCGATATCAGCGATTGTTGTATCTTCTGATTCACCAGAGCGATGAGAAACAACAGCTGTGTAACCAGCGCGTTTCGCCATTTCAATTGCTTCAAATGTTTCTGTTAATGTACCGATTTGGTTTACTTTGATTAGGATTGCGTTACCTACGCCTTGCTCAATACCTTGAGCTAGTTTTTTCGTATTTGTTACGAATAAGTCATCGCCTACTAATTGAACGCGGTCACCGATGCGCTCTGTTAGTAATTTGTGACCTTCCCAATCATTTTCATCTAAACCGTCTTCGATAGAGATGATTGGGAATTGATTTACTAATTCTTCGTAGAAAGCAATCATTTCTTCAGATGTTAAGCCTGTACGTCCTTCACCAACAAGATCATATTTACCTGTTTCTTTGTTGTAGAACTCAGAAGAAGCAACATCTAGTCCTAAGTAAACATCTTCGCCTGCTTTATAGCCAGCTTTTTCGATTGCTTCGATAATTACTTCAAGCGCTTCACGGTTAGAACCAAGGTTTGGAGCGAATCCACCTTCATCACCAACTGCTGTGTTTAAACCTTTAGAAGCAAGAACTGATTTTAATGCATGGAATACTTCTGCACCCATACGGATTGCTTCTTTAAATGTAGGAGCTCCTGTTGGAAGAATCATAAATTCTTGGAAGTCTACGTTATTATCTGCATGTGATCCACCGTTAATGATGTTCATCATTGGAGTTGGTAATTGCTTCGCATTGAATCCGCCAAGGTAACGGTATAATGGTAGCTCCGCAAATTGAGCAGCTGCATGAGCTGCCGCCATAGATACACCAAGGATGGCATTTGCTCCTAATTTCCCTTTGTTTTCTGTACCGTCTAAAGCAATCATCGCACGGTCGATGCCTACTTGATCTGTTACATCAAAGCCCATAATAGCTTCAGCGATAATTTCATTTACGTTATCAACTGCTTTTTGAACACCTTTTCCAAGGTAACGAGATTTATCTCCGTCACGAAGTTCTACCGCTTCATATTCACCAGTTGAAGCACCTGATGGCACGATTGCACGTCCGAAAAATCCGGATTCTGTTCCTACTTCTACTTCTACTGTTGGGTTTCCACGAGAATCTAATACTTCACGTGCATAGACATGTTGGATATATGGCATAATAAATCTCTCCTTTTTTGTTCGTAATTATATAGTGATTAGGGATTTCCCTGTCATCTCAACAGGTTTTTCAACACCAAGCAAATGTAACATTGTTGGAGCTAAATCACCTAAAATACCATCATTTCTTAATGTTACCTCATTTTTTGTCACAATAATAGGCACTGGATTTGTTGTATGAGCGGTCATTGGATTACCTTGCAGTGTTACCACTTCGTCAGCATTTCCATGGTCAGCTGTAATAATCGCTGTCCCGCCCTTAGATATAATTAAATCAACAACACGACCTAGACATTCATCAACTGCTTCAATAGCTTTTACAGTTGGCTCAAGCATACCAGAATGTCCGACCATATCAGGGTTAGCAAAGTTTAAAATAATCGCATCAAAACGATCTTGTTCAATTTGCTCTACTAATGCATCGGTCACTTCATAAGCACTCATTTCTGGTTTCAAATCGTATGTAGCAACTTTTGGTGAAGCAATCAAAATTCTTTCTTCACCTGGGAATTTATCTTCACGTCCGCCGCTCATAAAAAACGTAACATGTGGATATTTTTCCGTTTCGGCAATACGCAGCTGCGTTAAGCCGTTTTGCGAAAGAACTTCTCCTAATGTATTATCAAGATTTGTTGGCTTAAAAGCAACATATCCATCTACTGTTTCCGAAAAGTGCGTTAAGCAGACGAAATGAAGGTGCTTCGGATGCTTGTCTCCGCGATCAAATGAACGGAAATCTTCATTTGTAAACGTGTTTGAAATTTGGATGGCACGGTCTGGACGGAAATTATAGAAAATAACCGAATCATCATTTTGAATCGTAGCAACCGGCTTGCCTTCTGCATCTGTCACAACGGATGGCAGAACGAACTCATCATAAATTCCATTCTCATAAGAGTCGTTTACACACTCAAGTGCTGATGTATAAGCTGGACCTTCACCATAAACCATAGAGCGGTAAGATTTCTCTACGCGCTCCCAACGCTTATCGCGATCCATAGAATAATAACGTCCAGAAATCGTCGCGAATTGACCTACGCCAATTTCCTTCATTACTGCTTCTGCTGCTTCAATATAGCCTTTTGCTGTTTGTGGACCAACATCGCGGCCATCTAAAAACCCATGAACGTATACATTCTTCAAGCCTTCTTTAGCAGCAAGCTTTAACAACGCATACATATGATCAATATGGCTATGAACACCACCGTCTGAAAGTAACCCCATTAGGTGAAGGCTTGTACCTTTTTCCTTAGCATGATTGATTGCATCAAGGAATGTTTGGTTCTGAGCAAACTCCCCATCCCGAATCGCAATATTCACTCGTGTTAAACTTTGGTACACAATTCGACCTGCACCGATATTTAAATGACCAACTTCTGAATTCCCCATTTGCCCTTCAGGTAAGCCGACCGCTTCCCCGCTTGCTGTTAAATGGGAATGAGGATATTGTCCCCAATAACGATCAAAATTCGGTTTTTTCGCATGAAAAACTGCGTTTCCCTTTTGTTCAGGACGGCATCCAAAGCCGTCCAAAATAATTAACGCAACTGGTGCCTTACTCATAACGTCCCGCCTCCAATAATTGTAAGAAAGAAGCCGTTTTCAAACTTGCTCCACCAACTAACGCACCATCAATATCAGGTTGCGCCATATATTCTTTAATATTCTCTGGCTTCACACTTCCTCCGTATTGAATACGGACTTCTTCCGCTGTTGATTGCGTTGTTTGCTTCGCTACAACCGCACGAATATGAGCACATACTTCATTCGCATCTTCCGCTGATGAAGATTTACCCGTTCCAATCGCCCAAATTGGCTCGTACGCAATCACAGTTTGCTTCACTTGCTCTTCTGTTAATCCTTCAAGAGCTTTTTCAATTTGGCCGCCAACAAAATCAAACGTTTGTCCCGCTTCACGCTGCTCAAGTGTTTCACCGCAGCAAACAATTGGGGCTAGACCATGCTTAAAAGCCGCATGTACCTTTTTATTCACGGCTTCATCTGTTTCATTAAACATCTCACGACGCTCTGAATGACCTAAAATGACATAAGCTACATCGAGATCCGCTAATGCCACAGGACTAATTTCTCCTGTAAAGGCACCGCTTTCTTCAAAATGCATATTTTGAGCACCGATTTTAACATCTGTTTTTTCAGATGCTTGAACGAGCTGACCAAGAAAAAGAGCTGGAGCACAAACAACCGTGTCTACTTCATTAGATGCTGGTACTTGCTGACCAATTTCTTTTACAAAAGATGTTGCTTCTGAAAGCGTTTTGTGCATTTTCCAATTTCCTGCAATAATCGGTTTACGCATTTCCTCCATCCCTTCATTCTATTATATGAGCTTTTATTTATCGTTCAACGCAACAACACCCGGCAATTGTTTCCCTTCCATAAATTCAAGAGATGCACCGCCGCCTGTTGAAATATGCGACATTTTTTCAGCCAAGCCAAACTTTTCAGCTGCAGCTGCCGAATCACCACCGCCAACTACACTATATGTATCATTTGAGTCCGCTAAAGCTTGAGCAACTGTTTTTGTACCATTTGCAAATTTATCAAATTCAAATACACCCATTGGACCGTTCCAAATAACAAGCTTAGATTCTTTAATAATATTCGCATATAGTTCGCTCGTTTTCGGACCGATATCAAGTGCCATTTGGTCTGCTGGGATGCTATCAATGTTCACAGCTGTCGCTTCTACATCTGCAGCGAATCTTGGTGCTACAACAGCATCAATCGGCATATGCATCTTTACACCTTTTGCTTCTGCAGCCGCAATAAAGGATTTGGCCAGTTCGATTTTATCTTCTTCAAGAAGAGATGTACCAATTTCATAGCCTTGTGCTTTAACGAAAGTAAAAGCTAATCCACCACCAATGATTAAATGATCTACTTTTTCAAGCAGGTTTTCAATTACATCAATTTTATCTTTTACTTTTGCTCCACCAATAATCGCTGTGAATGGACGCTCAGGATTCGCTAAGGCATTACCTAATACATCTAATTCTTTTTGCATTAACAAGCCAGAAACAGCTGGCAGATAATGGGCTATTCCTTCTGTTGATGCATGGGCACGGTGGGCTGCTCCAAACGCATCGTTAACATAGACATCTGCTAACTCGGCAAATGCTTTCGCTAACTCCGGATCATTCTTTTCTTCACCAGGATAAAAACGAACATTTTCTAATAATAAAAGCTCGCCTTCTTCTAGCTTATTGACTTCAGCTAATACGGCCTCCCCATATGCTTCGTCCACTTTATGTACTTCTTTATCTAATAATTCACTTAATCGCTTGGCAACTGGTGTTAAACGTAGTTCTTCCACTACTTGACCTTTTGGACGACCAAGATGGCTAGCTAGAATCACTTTTGCCCCTTGTTTGACTAAATAAGAAATCGTTGGCAGCGCTGCTTTAATTCTTGTATCATCTGAAACTTGTCCATCTTGCATCGGAACGTTAAAATCCACTCGGCAAAATACACGTTTCCCTTTCAGTTCTACATCTTTAATCGACTTTTTATTCATAGTGTAAAGAACCTCCTTAAAATTGGTCCGTTTTTTATTTATCTGTCAAAAAGGGAGATGCCGATGAAGCCTGACCCTCCCTGTTCTCTTTTTCAGTATAATCTGTTTGCTTTGTTTTATCCAAAAGCAGGTTATTACGGCTATAACTGCACAACCCTATCTATGATATCATTTTCCGTATTATTTTTTTAGTGGAGTTTTAAAAAAATCTCACAAAAGTGAGATTTTTTTAAAAACTTTTTCTTACAATACAATGAACGGGCAGTCCCTCTCCTCATAATCTTGAGAAGGGGGACTGCCCGTAAATTCAACCAATCATTAATTAAAAGAGTGTGATGCTTCACTTTATAATCCTTTAGACGCTATATAGTCAATTAAATCAAGAATTCGATGAGAATAGCCTGTTTCATTGTCATACCAAGATAGTACTTTAACTAAATTACCTTCTAATGCCATTGTGGATAAAGCATCAATCGTAGAAGAAGCAGGACTTCCATTATAATCACCAGATACTAATGGCAATTCGCTATAATTAAGAATTCCTTTTAACTCCCCTTCAGATGCTGCTTTCAATGCGGCATTTACTTCCTCAGCTGTTACATCTTTTTCAAGTTCCACAACAAGGTCTACAATCGACACATTCGGTGTAGGTACACGTACAGCCATCCCGTTTAACTTTCCTTTTAATTCAGGTAAAACTAAAGCAACAGCTTTTGCAGCTCCTGTCGAAGTAGGAATCATATTCTCTGCTGCTGCACGCGCTCTTCGATAATCCTTATGAGGAAGGTCGAGCACTTGTTGATCGTTTGTATATGAATGAATCGTTGTCATCATACCGCGCTTAATTCCGAACTGATTGTGTAACACTTTCGCAAATGGTGCCAAGCAGTTTGTAGTACAAGATGCGTTAGAAAGAACGTGATGACTGGCTGCATCATATTGTTCTTCATTGACCCCCATAACAATCGTAATATCCTCATCTGTTGCAGGCGCTGAAATAATAACCTTTTTCGCTCCACCCTCTAAATGTTTCGCCGCATCTTCTCGTTTTGTAAAGCGGCCTGTGGATTCGATAACAACCTCAACACCTAACTCCTTCCAAGGTAATGACGCTGGATCACGTTCTGCTAACACCTTTGTCTTATGACTACCGACAACTAGATACTCACCATCCACTGATACTTGTTCCGCAAGTGTTCCATGGACAGAGTCATATTTCAACAGATGAGCCAACATATTAGCATCTGTTAAATCATTAATTGCTACAATTTCAATATTTGGGTTTGCCAATGCTGCACGAAATGCCACACGTCCAATACGTCCAAATCCATTAATTCCAACTTTTACTGTCATTATAAATTCCTCCTTGAAGTTCATCCTAGCTTTTCTTTTCAATCAGAGATTAATTCTCGGGCTGCAGCCTCATCTGTAATAAGAACAGTTGTAGCATGTGTCCCCCTTATATAGCTTTGAATGGCTTTCGCTTTCTTTTTACCCCCTGCAACTGCAATCACTTTCTTTTCAGGAGTAAGGTCCTCTAACTGTAGACCGACTGTCAACACTTTATGAACAACTTCTCCACTTTCACTAAAGTAATATCCAAATGCCTCACCAACTGCCTTTTGTTCCACTAATCGTGTTAGAACACTTGGCTCAGACTTTCTTCTTTCCGCCATTACCAACGCTTCTCCAATTCCATGAATGACCATCTCTGCTGACTTTATCCTCGCAATCACTTCTTTCATGGACGGCTCCTTCATCAAGGAAGCATAAACTTCATCACTTAATTGATCTGGAACATAGAGAACTTTGTATGAAGCGTGAACTTTTTGTGCCATTTTTTCAACAATCGTATTAGCTTGATTTTGAGACATTTCGCCGACTCCACCGCGTGCGGGGACAAAGGTAACTCCTTTGCTATATTCATCCGAAACGAGAGAATCTGCCACAGCAGCCATTGTCGAGCCTCCCGTAATAGCAATGGTCCTTCGATTTTTCCATTCATGCTTCATCCGGGCCGCACATGCTTTTGCTAATTCTTTTTTCACCCAAGGTGACTCATCACAATTGCCGGACACAATAATGACTTCATCAATTTGAAGCATCTCCCGTAACCTTTGTTCCAATATATTTATCCCCATTACTTCTCGCATAATCCCCTCTAATTGTTCCAGAAGCTCCCGTCCCTCTTGAGAAAGATTCATGCCTGAACTATGCACTTCAAGAAGATTCTGATTTTTTAAGAAGTCAACTTCACTTCGAAGCGTTCGCTCTGTCAATTGCAGATGATTAGCAAGGCTTCGGCGTCCTACGGGCTCCATAGCCTTCACATACCGAAGAATGTTGTACCGTTTTTGCATCGTTTCTAAGAGATCAGGTAATAATTTTTTCTGTATGTCTAATAATATTTGCATTCGTATAAACCCCTATCTAAACCAAAGGGACACAAAACGTCCCACACATGACTTTATCGTCCCACTAACACCAAAAAAATATTCCTGCTATAAATTTATTCTAGCAGGATTATAATCGTTCTTCAAATATTAATCAAAAAATTATCTTTTTATTCTCTGAAGCAATTCATCTTTCCATACATGACCATACTGAACTATTTCCCCTTGCCATTGCACAACCGGAATCATCATTCCATACCGCTCGGTTAATTCATCACTATAGTCAATATCAATTTCTTCATATAAAATTCCCATCTCCGTCTTTATTTCTTCAAGTACGAGCTTTGCTTGATCGCATAAACAACATTTTTTTCGACTATATAATTGAAATGTATCCACTGCCTTACCATCATCCTTTTTAATCAAATCGCTTCCGTTTCGATGACGATGGGATCCCTAATTGTTCACGATATTTCCCCACCGTTCTTCGCGCCAATACAAGACCATGTTCTTTTTGTAATAACTCGACAAGGTCTTGGTCCGAAAGCGGCTTTTTCTTATTCTCCTGCTTAATTGCAGCGGCTAATAGATTCTTAGCCTGCAGTCCCGAAATATCTTTTCCATAATCGGTCGATGAAAGAGAAGTAGAGAAAAACGTGCGCATATCAATCGTGCCAAATGGGGTCTGTACGTATTTTCCTTTTACTGCACGACTAACTGTCGATTCGTGAATTTCCAACTCATCGGCTACATCCTTCATTGTCATTGGTTGTACGTATTCTAGTCCATGGTAAAAACATTTTGGTTGTTTTTCCACAATACAGCGCATGACTCGCAAAATGGTTTCCTTACGCTGTTGAATTCCGCGTGAAATCCATTGATACTCCTGCCATTTCTCTTGAACAAATTGCTTAACCTGTTTATCTTGATGCTGTTTCATTCTATGAAAATATTGTTTATCAACACTTAACTTTGGTGTATTGCCATCTAGATCGCCGATAAATATTTGGCCGTCACGAACTTCAACAATGACGTCCGGCACAATATATGTCGATTTTTCTTGATGAAAGTATGAAGCTGGTCGTGGATTAAATGTTTGAATATAATCAAACACTCTTTGAATGTCTTGTAAAGATACACCTAATTGCTTACTAAGCTCTTTCCATCGTTTATTAGCAAATTCAAGAAAGTAGTTTTGTAAAATCATCTCGGCTAATGGCTCTCTAGCATCTGCATAGGCTTGAATCCATAAACATTCTTGAAGGTTTCTTGCCCCCACCCCATGCGGTTCAAGCTGTTGGAGTAACTCTAGACTGTTTTGTAACGCATCAAAGGTAATAGAAGGGGTACATAAGTCATCTAGTTGAACACGTAAATAACCATTTTCATCTAAGTTTTGAATAAGAAGATTGAAGGCTCTCTGCTCTTCTTTCGTTAATTTTTGAAGATTTACTTGTGATAGAAGGTGGGCTTCAAGCGAAGGATGATCTTCACTTGCTTGCTCAATCCAGTAATCGGAATCATAATCTTTCTTCGTCCGTTTTCGTTTTTTTCGATCCATCCCTAGGTGAAAAATTGTAGATGAAGGCTCATCAACAGATAATAAAGGATTCTCCATCATTTTATTTTCTAAAAAGGCAGAAAGCTCCTGCGTCGAATATTGTAAAAGGGCTATCGATTGAGTTAACTCTTGAGTCATTGCCATTTTTAACGTTTGCTGTTGAAACAATCCGGCTTTCATATTCACTTGCAAATCCCTCCCCAACTCTATTTTACAATATTAGAAAAAAATAACATACACTTTTTCTTGAAAACGCTTACCTTTTTATTTGTTTTTATTCACTATATGTTGCAATCATACATTTACGACAAAGATTGACGAACGCATGCTAAAAAATTTATCCCGC
>Ga0182746_1001871_pt1 | contig 17359 bp, 14 predicted proteins | sample eDN3rd30CBELigOP_FD_128881 | JGI IMG/M metagenome (GOLD analysis project Ga0182746, IMG submission 128881) | Enriched Organic Plus compost microbial communities from Emeryville, California, USA - eDNA 3rd pass 30_C BE-Lig OP (version 2) (version 2) ... | reverse complement strand
TATCACCTGTATTCGGGAACTTGCCGGCGGGGCGCTCCTCATGCTTCCCTCGTCGGTTCATGACCTCTCGCAGCCGGAGCTTGCCCGTCTGGTGACGCTGACCCAGGTTTCGCCCGCGATGAGTGGGATGGAGCGTGTGAGGTTTCTCAAGCTTGTCTGGGATGCGGTCGGGTCTGAATTTGCCTCCCGGCATCTCCAGTACGAGATGTTCTATGCGGGCGCCCAGTATGTCACCCGCGGGCATAGCTTCCGTACCTATGATTGGTCCGCGGCCACAGGTCTGGTTGAAACGATGCTTGCCAGCTATGAGGCGCCAGGGGCGGGCTCTTCACTGGATCAAACAGCTGCGTGACAACGCGCGGGCTGCTTCAGGCCCGAGGATCGGCCGGCACACCGTTGGTATGACCGGCCTTTCACTCTCGCCCTGCTCAGTGAGGTTCATCGTGACCGCGGTGCTGCGGGGGTGAAGGGCCCGGCCCCAGCAGCGCCATCACCACGGCAGTCGACGGATGTGACTACGCGGCTGTGCGGGCGGATGCGACATAGGCATCGAGCCGGGACACGGCGGCTTGTCGCTCATCATGCGTCATCCAGGCGCCGTCAAACGCATTGCGGAAGTAGCTGACGAGCTCATCAGGTCCCATTTCGCCGCATTTTACCACTTCGCCAATCATGTGGTTCATATAGCGGCTGGCGAAATATCCCGGGTCGTCGGTATTGATCGACACCCGGAGACCGAGCGCCCGCATTTTCTGGATCCGATCAACGCGCCGTGGCTTGGGATCACCGTCCCGCCAGGTGGGGCAGGCTGTGAAACTGACGTTGTTCTTCAACGCCTTTTCGATGAGGACCGGATCGTCCAGCACATTGATGCCGTGGTCGATCCGCGTCAGATGAAGCTCTTCGATGCATTCCCGGATATGCTCAGTCGCATTGATCATATCCACGTCGCAGTGCGCCGTCAGTTCATAACCTTCGGAACGGGCAAGATCGTAGACATCCTTGAACTTGGTGGGTGGGTGCCCTTCTTCGACGGAATCGAGCCCGAGGCCTGTGATCAGCTCCCGGAACGGGCGCGCCGATTCCATCATCTTGAAGGCACTGTCCACCGGGCGATCCCTGTTGATGCACATGATCAGCCGGCTGTCGATGCCGAGCCGCGTCCTGGCTTCGACGCGGGCCGCATTCAGCCCCTCGACAACGACCCCGAACGGCACTCCCCTGTCGGTGTGAGCCTGCGGATCGAATGAGATCTCGGCATAGATGACGTTGTTGGCTTGGCAGTTTTCATAATATTCCAGCGCCAGGTCATAGAAATCTTCGGCGGTCTGGAGGACTTTGAGACCTTCATAGTACAGGTGAAGGAATGCCTTGTACTGCGCGATATCGAGGCTCTGGCTTGACGTTCCGGGGCTGATCTTAAGGGGCTGGAATGTCAGCTCGCCGGGGTCCAGGCGGTTTCGTGTCGCAAGCTTCTTCTTCGTGGCGAGAGACAGCGTTCCCTCGATGTGAAGGTGCAGCTCCGCCTTCGGCAGGCCGCGTATAAAATCAGTGCTGGCAGTGCTCATCTTTTGTTCATCTCCCGTGCCGGGCTGCCTGGTGCGGATTGTCGGTGCTGGTGCGGCTTCTTCGCTGGTTGGCCGGATCGTATCGATCTGACGCGTCCTGAATTGACGTATCGGAAGCCGCTCCAGGAGTGAACTAACTCCGATCAGACGGGGCCGTCGCGCTCAAAGTTGAGGCATATATGCGTTCTTTACAAGCTAATAAAGTTAGGATATTTTCAAAGCTATATTGATCGTGCCGATGATGGATCACCAGCTCCGTATCTCCTTGGTCGACGTCGCGCGAGGGCAAGCCTTGCCCGACATGGTGCTATCAAACGCGAACCTGTTGAATGTTCTGACGCGCGAGATTTATCTCGCTGATATCGTCATAAAGGCCGGAAGAATTGCAGCCGTCACGCCGGCCGGTGAGCATGCCTGGGACGCCCCGGTGCGTCGTGACCTGGCCGGAAGATACGTGACGCCCGGCTTCATGGATCCGCATATCCATGTTGAAGGGTCTCTCGTGACGGCGACGCAGTTCGCGAGGGCTGTGGTGCCGCGCGGTGTGACCCTGGTGGCCCACGATCCGCACGAGATTGGAAATGTCCTGGGTCTCGGCGGCGTCAAGCTGCTGCTGGAAGAGGCGCGGACGGTTCCCCTTCGCATGCACCTTCGCGTGCCTGGGAGAATTCCCGCTTACCCCCTCGATCTCGAGACCTCGGCTGGCGAGCTGACGCCTGAGGATACGGACTTTCTGCTCGGTCTGCCGGAAACCCTGTGTCTTGCGGGCGACTATAACCCCCAATGGATCCTGCGCGCCGACCCGGAGCAGATGCGCAAGGTGGCCCTCACCGTCGCCCTCAACAAGACAGTCTCAGGGCAGCCGGCGGGCGTTTCCGGCCGATCGCTGTCGGCTTTTGTCGCAGCCGGTCTGGAGGACAGCCACGTTGCCGTATCGGTGGACGAAATCATCGAAAACCAGCGGCTTGGCTTGCGGACTTCCCTGGTGATGCGTCCCGGACGGCGGCTTGGCCGATCCGACGTGCGCCGCCTGGCTGAATTGCTCAACACGTCGGCACTCGAGCCGCGCTTCATTCAATTGTCGACGGATGAGGTTTTCCCTCACGATCTCCTCTTTGAAGGCCATCTCGATCAGCGCATACGCTTGTGCATCGAGGAGGGGGTTGATGTCGGGATTGCCTATCAGTGGGCGACCTTGAACGTGGCCGAAGGGCTTCGGATCGATCGCGATTTCGGCAGCATCGCGCCGGGCAAATGGGCTGATCTGGTGGTGCTGGATGACCTGCGGACCGTCGATGTGGCGGGGACGATGATCGCAGGCAAGTTCTATTTCGACGAAGGTGTGTATCACGGTCCAGCCGGCGAATACGCTTATCCGGCTGCAACTTGTTCCGCGGTTCGCCTGGCGCGCCAGCTTCAACCGGAAGATTTTCAGGTGCGGGTGCCGCCGGACTGGCGCTCGGCACGCGTGCGGGCCATCGTAACTGATACTCCGAAACGCCAGGTTGAGGCTGATATGCCGGTCGTGGCTGGCGTGGTGATGCCAACTGGCTCGTATTCATACCTGGCCATGGTGGAGTGCCACCGGGGGACAGGGCATATCGGACACGCTTTTGTCGGTGGCCTCAGGCTTGAGCGCGGCGCCATCGCGTCGACCGTGAGTCACGATGCGCACAACATGCTGGTGATTGGAGAAAATCACGCGGATATGGCGTTTGCAGCCAACCGTCTCGCGCAGATCGGGGGCGGCTATATTGCGGTGCTGAACGGTGAGGTGCTGACCGAGACGTCCTTGCCTATTGCAGGACTGATGTCCCCGCGCCCGATTGAAGACGTTGCAGAAGGAATAAGGCATTTCGAACAGATTCTGGTCGAGCGGCTTGGTTGTCCCTCTGCGAGCCAGCTTCTGATGCGCTTCAATGTGCTCAGCATGGCGAACAGCGCGAGCTGTGGGTTTTCGGACAAGGGGCTTATCGATTCTGCGAGCATGACGCTCGTTGGCCCGCTTGTTGCTTAGTCCGAGAAAGCTTCACGCGCACTCTTTCACAAGGACCAGGGATCCAATTCAGATGAAGCGATGTATACGTCAGCGTAAATCCAACATCGCTGTTGTGGCGAGTTTGGCCGCTTGTCTTGCTGCTGCTTCCAGTCAGCCCGCCACCGCTGCCGATCGTGTGGTCCTGCAGTTGAGCTGGCTGCCGCAAGGTCAGGCGTCGGCGCTGTTTTATGGCATTGAGCGGAACTGCTTCGCGGACCAGCAGATCGACCTCACGGTTCAGCGAGGCTACGGGAACTCCGATACGGTCAACAAGATTGTCGCGAAGACTGCGCAGTTCGGCCAGCTTGATTTGGGCTCGGTCATCGTGGCGCGGGAGAAATTCCAGGCGCCCATCAAGTCGGTGATGCCGCTCTTTTCAGATTCGGCGCTTGCCATCGCGGTTCTGGAAAGCAGTCCGATCAAGTCGATGAAGGATCTGGAGGGGCGGACGATTGCGGCGGGGCCGGGGGAAGGAGGCGTCCTGCTTGTGCCGATCGCCATCAGGAATGAAGGCGGCGACATGGGCAAGGTCAGCCTCAGGACCATTGAGCCGTCGGCTCTTGCCGGGTCACTTCTTCAAAAGAGCGTCGATGGCATCCTGACCTATGTGACGACGGCCGCGGCGATCGATACGGTTGCGAAGAAGGCGGGCTTGTCTGTGCGCACGCTCGGCTATGGCAAGAATCTTGGCATCTATGGCGACACCTTCATTGCGGACGAGAGCCTCATCCAGGCAAATCCAGGTTTGGTTGACCGCTTCCGGAAAGCAATCAATTGTGCGTATCGGGGCGCCCAGAAGGAGCCCGAGGCTGCGGTCCGTATCATGGTCTCGAAGTTCCCGGAGATGGATTTCAACCGGGAGCTGATGCTTGCCAAAATGGGATGGAGCCTGGTCTTCGGGAGTGATACTCCGGCCCTTGAATGGGACCAGGCCAAACTGAAGAAGACATCCGAAGTCACAACGGCCTCGCAGAGTCTCTCGAAGGTTGCTGATCCGGAAAGCTTCACCTACCGTTAACAACCCGGAGCCGATGAGCATGGAATCATCGGCTCCAATGTTTTGTATGTGGTCGTCTTGGACGCTATTCAATTCAACGATGTTACTGTGACCTACCGCGCCAGCAGCGGCGGGGCTCACACCGTGTTGCGGAACTTCGATTTGAGGGTGCGCAATACGGAATTCCTCTCGATCGTCGGTCCCTCCGGCTGCGGAAAGTCCACGCTTTTGAGGCTCGCGGCTCAACTGATCCAGCCGACATCCGGCACATTGGAAATTCAGGGGGATGCCGATCTCCGCGGCTTTTCGAAGGTCGCTATCGTCTTCCAAAGGCCCAATCTTTTACGTTGGCTCTCCGTTCTTGATAATGTGCTTTATCCGGTGCGTGTTCTCCGGCGTGTCACAGCCGCAGATCGGGATCGCGCTTTGGCTCTGCTCGAAACGGTTGGGCTGACGCGGTTTGCCAACGGCATGCCCGAAGAGCTTTCGGGAGGTATGCAGCAAAGGGCTGCCATCTGCCGGGCTCTGGTTCTCGATCCTCAGATCCTTCTCATGGATGAGCCATTCAGCGCTTTGGATGCTCTCACCAGAGAAGAGATGCAGTTCGAGCTCCGGCGGATTCACGAGGCGACGCTCAAGACAACATTGTTCGTGACTCATTCCGTGAATGAGGCCGTGCTGTTGTCAGACCGCATTGCGGTCATGTCGTCTGATGGAGGCAAGCTCCACGATATTTGCGACATCAATCTTCGCGAGCGCTCCGAAGACTCGCTCACCAGTGAGGAATTCGGCGTTTACGCTAAGCGAATTCGCGACGGTATTTACGGGCGGCCGCGAACTGCGAAGTCCGCCCCGCAACTTGAGACCGAAGCTTCGCCATGAAGAATCTGCTTTCAATCGCAGCCTTTGGGCTATTCCTGATCTTGTGGCAGGGCATCGCGGTCGGCTTCAATGTTCCGGTCTATATGCTGCCTGCTCCCACGGTGGTCCTCGGTCAGCTCATCGAGTTCGCGCCCCATCTGCCGCCGCATATATGGGCTACTCTTGAGACAATTCTTCTTGGGTTCCTCGCTGCAATGGCATTTGCGATCCCCCTTGGGACGCTGTTCGCATCGTCGCGAGTCTTGTCCGACGCAGTGCTGCCCTTGATTGTGTTCGCCCACGCCATACCGGTCATCGCACTGGCGCCGATTATCGTGGTGTCGCTTGGCACCGGTATTGCTGCGCGGGTCGTGGTCGTCCTGCTGATCTCCTTCTTTCCGATTCTGATATCGACTTTGACCGGATTGAGAGCCACCCCGACGGACATGCTTGATCTCGCAAAGGTCGCGGGCTCAACCACATTGCAGCGGCTCCGGATGGTCGAGATCCCGGGAGCGATACCGTTCATTTTCAGCGGATTGCGGATCGGGATTTCGACGGCCGTCATTGGCGCGGTCGTGGGTGAGTTCATCGCTGCCGATCGCGGACTTGGATATCTTGTCGTTCACTCGACGACGAATTTCGATGTTCCGCGGGCCATGGCGGCGGTGGTCTGCCTCGCTCTCATCAGTGTCCTGTTGTATCAGTCGATCGAGTGGCTACAGAAGGCGTTCTTCCCGTGGTCGTTGAGAGCAGCTGCTCAATAAGGCCTGGCGTCGTAATGCGGCTCCGTCGATGTCATATCCGACCATCCGTCCGCTTTGGAGCTAAACTTGCAGCCAACCGGTGAACCTATAACGAGTTTCGACGAGTATCTGCGCCGCATCCCGAAAGCGGAGACTCATGCCCATCTCATCGGATCGATGAGGCCGTCCACCTATGACGAGTTCGCGCGCCGTGCGGGGGCGGTGCTGCCGCGGCCGGCGGCCGAGTTCTATCCTTACGAGAATTTCTATGAATTCCTGAAGCTCTCGCGGCTCGGTACGACCTTTCTCAATACCCGGGAGGATTTCGCGCGCATCATTTTCGAGGCGCTCGAGGACGGATTGCGCGACTCCAACCAGCGCCACACCGAGATGTTCTTCAATCCGCAATATTTCATGGCGCGCGGGATCGATTACCGCACCGTCGTCGGCGGCTTGTGTGACGGTGTGCGCGAGGCGCGAAAGCGATGGGGCGTGAGCTGTTTGCTCATCCCTTCGATCGGCCGGCAGATCGATGAGCGTGCCGCACACGAAGTGCTCGATGCGATTCTGGCGTACCGCGAGGATGAAGTGGTGGGTATCGGCCTCGATGGTGCCGAGCGGGACGGCCCGCCTGAACGCTTCGCTGCAATCTACCAGCGCGCCGGGCGTGCCGGGCTCAAACGCACGGCGCATGTCTGCGAAGACAACCAGACGCTGGCGGAGGCGCCGCCATCGAACTTCGCCACCTGTTGTGATTTGCTCGGTTGCGACCGATTCGACCATGGATACAATCTTCTGGCCAGCGATGACATGATCCGCCGCGCCCGGGATGAGGGGAAATACTTCACGACTGTTGCATTTGCCAGCGCCGCCGACCGGTGTGAGCGCCGATGGCAGAGCATTGGCCGCATGGTCGATGAGGGCCTGAAGGTCACCGTCAATACCGACAACTCGGCGATGTTCGGCACCAATCTGGCCCATTCCTATCATGCGGTTTGCACCGCATGCGGCTGGCGCCACCGTGAGGCACGGCGACTAAGCCTGGCGGGTGTCGAGGCGAGTTGGCTCGACGACGGGGAAAAGCGCTCTCTCAGTTCGGAGTTCAGCACAGCGCTCGATACACTTGATGCGGCATTCGTCTCCGGGACATCCTGACTTTTTGTTTTGGATGACCGCGACTGTCTTTTGATGCGCGCCCTCAGGGTATCTTCACGTTTATGGACAGTCGCCGGCCGGTGTTGGCGCAACGAGTGCGTGATCTTGAAACGCGGTGCGGACCCTGCATTCCGCATCTCTTACGGCAAGGAATTTCAACATGCTTGAGCAGCCCCGGTCCGCATCGCAGAACGAAGTTCCAATTCTCGACCTCAGCCACTGGCTTGCAGGCGGATCTCCTGACACGCTGGTGCCGATGATCCGGTCTGCTTGCCTGGACACCGGCTTTTTCTATGTGGCGGGTCATGGCGTACCGGCGAAGGTCATAGATGACGTGTTCGACGCCATGCGCCGCTACTTCGACATCCCGCTCGAGACAAGACTCGAGGACCGGCTGGATGATCGTTTCCGGCGTGGCTTCATGCCGCAGGGCATCAACAAGCATCCAGGCTACGACGCGGATCTCAAGGAAAGCTACGAGTTCGGGCTCGACCTGCCATTGTCGGATCCGGATGTGATCGCCGGCCGGCCCTTGCACGGTCCCAACCGCTGGCCGGCCTGTGCGCCCTGGCTGCAGCCGGCCGCCGAGGCTTATTTTGAACACACGCTGGCCGTGGGCCACAGCATCCTGCGGCTGCTCGCACTTGCGCTTGAGCAGGAGGCTGAATTTTTCCTGCAATGGTGTCGCAAGCCGATGGCCCAGTCGCGTCTGTTTCACTATCCGCCGCAGCCACCGGACGTTGAGCGTGCGCTCGGCGTGGCGCCGCATACGGACTATGGCATGGTGACCATACTCGCGCAGGATCCGATCGGCGGGCTCGAACTGCGCAAGCGGGACGGGGAGTGGATTGGCGCGCCCTACATCGACGGAACATTCGTCGTCAACCTGGGCGATATGTGGAAGATTTGGACCAACGACTTATTCGTATCCAACCTGCATCGGGTCGTTAATCGCACCGGCCGGGAACGCTATTCGATCCCGATGTTCCTGAACCTCGACTACGATGCGCCGGTGGCTTGTCTGCCGAACTGCCAGTCGGAGGCGAACCCGCCTCGTTATGCGCCCATCAGGGCCGGCGACTATCTCGTGAAGCGCTTTACGCAAGTGCAACAGTTTCGGAGCTGACCATAAGTTGCCGGGCCATCGATGCGGGTCGAGAGGGCTTCATGTCACAGCAGAAGCATCTCAACCCGTTCTGGCCGGTTGCGGCGTTGTTCTCCCTCCGCGGCTTGAAAGGCTAGCCGCGAAGTCATCGCAACATCAGCTCAGAAGAATGCCTGCAATCCGGTCTGGGCCCGGCCGAGGATCAGCGCGTGGATATCGTGGGTGCCCTCATAGGTGTTGACGGTCTCGAGGTTCTGGGCATGGCGCATCACATGAAACTCCTCGTGGATGCCGTTTCCGCCATGCATGTCCCGCGCGAGGCGGGCGATCTCCAGCGCCTTGCCGCAATTGTTGCGCTTGATCAGTGAAATGACCTCCGGCGCAGCCTGTCCCTGGTCGAACATCCTGCCGACCCGCAAGCAGGCCTGCAGCCCCAGCGCGATTTCCGTCTGCATATCGGCAAGTTTCTTCTGCACCAGCTGGGTCGCCGCGAGCGGCCGCCCGAACTGCTTGCGGTTGAGTGTGTAATCGCGCGCGCGGAACCAGCAGTCCTCCGCCGCTCCCATCACCCCCCAGGCAATTCCGTAACGCGCCCGATTGAGGCAGCCGAACGGTCCCTTGAGGCCTGAGACGTTGGGGAGCAGTTGTTCTTCCGGAACGACGACGCCCTCCATCACGATCTCGCCGGTGATCGAGGCGCGCAGCGACAGCTTGCCCTCGATCTTCGGCGCCGACAGCCCGGCCATGCCCTTCTCGAGAATAAAGCCGCGGATCTCTCCGTCATGGGCCTCGGACTTGGCCCAGACGATGAAGACATCGGCGATCGGCGAATTGGAGATCCACATCTTGGTGCCGGTCAGGCGAAATCCATCCTGCACCTTTTCGGCACGCGTCCGCATTCCCGCAGGATCAGAGCCGGCGTCAGGCTCCGTCAATCCGAAACATCCAATCCACTCTCCCGACGCGAGCCTGGGGAGGTATTTGCGCTTCTGCTGCTCACTGCCGTAGGCGGAGATCGGGTACATCACCAGCGACGATTGCACACTGTTCATTGACCGGTATCCGGAATCGACCCGTTCGACCTCGCGGGCGATGATGCCGTAGGACACGTAGTTGGCGCCGGCGCATCCATACTCCTCGGGCAACGTGACGCCGAGCAGGCCGAGCGCGCCCATCTCCTGGAAGATCGCCCGGTCCGTCGTTTCGTGCGCATAGGCTTCGCGCACGCGGGATTGGAGCTTGTCTTGTGCATAGTCGCGCGCCGTGTCGCGGATCATGCGCTCTTCGTCGTTCAACTGGTCATCAAGGAGAAGAGGGTCCTCCCATTTGAAGGAGGCGCGCCCTTCGTTGCTCGACGCGGCCAGACGCTGCGGTTGCCCCATCACTCTATCCTCACGTTTCTTGGCGGAACACGCCGCAGATCACGCCCGCGACGGGCGCAAATCTACCACGCGCCGTGGTTTGGCACCGCTCAGTGGGTCAAAAATATCGTTCTTGTCGACGAATTCGATGCGCGGCCGCACATGGGCCGTCTTCGTCGCCTGGTCGACAATCTCCAGGGCGGTGGCGCTCTGCAGTTCCTCTCGCGCCGACACCCGCACAAGCAGTTCGTCCATGGAGAACGGATCCGCCTCGTTCATCGGGCGGACGACGATCTGATATTCCTCCACGGCCGGAAGGCGCTCAAGCTGGTCCTTCAAAACCTGCAGGTTGACCAGCGTGCCCTTGATCTTCACGATATCGCCGCTGCGGACGGGCTGCGAGGTGATCCGCGGACAGGTCCGGCCGCAATGCGGGCAGGTGGCATTCGTCAGCGATACGATGTCGCCGACGAGATAGCGCAGGAATACGGTGCCGCGCCGATAGACATGCGTGAAGGCAAGCATTCCTCTCTCGCCGTCCGCCAGTCTTTGGCCCGTCTCGGTATCCACCACCTCGTGGAAGATCTGGTCCGGCGCCAGGCTGTGGAATCCGCTGCCCGGGTGACACTCAACCATGCTGCCGCCCTGCTCGGTCGAGCCATAACGGTTGACGATCTTGGTCCCGGCGCAGCCGAGATCCTTCATGCGGCGGCGCATATCGTCCAGCATCGCGGCGGATGACGCTTCGCCAGTGACCATCACCATGCGCACGGCGCTGAAATCTGCGTTCATCTCCTGAGCGCGCAACAGCACCCGCCGCACGAAGCCCGACACACCCCACAGGATCGTCGCGTGATGCCGCTCGATCATGCGGACGGCATCGTCCAGGCTTCTGTGGATCGGGAATTGGCTTTCGGCTCGGCCCGTATGGGCAAATATGATGGCCGCACCCACAGCGGCGATCTCGTCGGGGGCCCGGGCATAGGCGCCCATCGGAAATGGGGTGAGCGGAAACAGATTGGCAAGGAGGTCGGTATCGCGGATATCGATGAGCTCACGCCGCCGTGCCGATGCATAGAGATAGGCAAAGTGATCCGCGGTCGGCACATAGATCGGTGCAGGACGACCGCTCGTCGTGCCGGTGGTGTAGATGATCTTCCACAGTGTCTGCGCTTCGATTGGCAGATCGTCTCCCTGAAGCCGGAACGCGTCCGGATCAGCGAGAAAGTCCTTCTTTGTCGAGAGCGGCAGGCGCACCAGATCGTCGCAGGTCTGGATGTGACGGGGCTCAAGGCCCTCACGCTTCATCAGTTTCTGATAGAAGGGGTGGCCGCGATAGCACAGCTCCACGGTCTCGCGCAGCAGGCGGTCCTGCAGCGCGCGCAATTTGTCCTGCGGCTGGCGCAGGATGTCCGGCAGCGTGACGTCCGGAACGGCTTTCTCCGAGGTCATGCGGTGGCTCCCGCCAGCGGCAGCTTCAGGTTATAGAGCTCGATGACGTTGTCGCGCAGGAAGCGGCGCTTGGCATCCTCGCGGATCTCAAGCTCCTCGATGTCCTTGCGCGCACGCTCCGGGTCGATCACCGGAAAATCCGTGCCGAAGATGACTTTCTTCGCGCCCCATGAATCGATGAAGTGCACGAACGGCTTTGACCAGTAGGCCGGCGCATAGGCATCCGAGCCGATATAGACATTCGGATGTTTGTAGGCGACGGAGATCATCTCCTCCACCCACGGCCAGCCGATGTGGATGCCCACCAGCTTCAGCTCGGGGAAATGGCAGGCGATCGTGTCAAGTGTGATCGGACGTCCGACGCTTTGCAGCGGCCGCTCCTCGGAATAGCGTAGGCAGTGGCCGACCTGCATCTGGATCGGAACGCCAAGCTCGGCGCACTTGGCATAGATCGGATAGTAGCGCGCATGGTCAGGCGCCATCTCGAACCAGTGCGGATAGAGATGCGCTCCGACGAAGCCCAGCTCCTTGATGGCATATTCGAGTTCTGCAATGCCCTTCATGCCCTCGGTCGGGTCGACGCCGGCGAGGCCGCTGAACCGCGTCGGATACCGCTTCACCATCGCGGCGACGGTTTCATAGCTGATGCGGCGGTGAATCTTCTGCTGCGTGCTGCCGGCCCTCACCGCGATCAGGAACACATGTTCGATCCCGGCCCGATCCATTTTCTCAATGAAGCTTTCCGCCGTGAAGCTCCCGATCCGGCTCGATTCCGCGCCGATCTTCTTGGTGATGAAGGTCTTGGACCATTCCGGCCGTTCCGTCTCTGAATCCGAGAATTCATAGTTGCAGACGGCGTCGATGGCTTTGATCGTATATGACATCGGAAGAATTCCTCACACGGTGACAATGGGTTTTGCTGTGGTGGCGTTGGAACTCATGCTGAGATCGTCAATCGTCACCGATTGGCCCAGCAGGAGATCGACAATTTCGGACGTGTTCGTGCCCAGCGCATCGATCCAGCTTCCGACGGCATCCTGCACCAGCAGCACGTCAAAACCCCGGTCGAAGGCGGAAAAGGCGGTTGCCAGTACACAGGCATAGGTGACGACGCCGGTCAGCAGCACGGTCTTGACTCCGCGCTGATGCAGGTCCTGCTCAAGCGTCGTGTCGTCGAAAGCCGAGAAGCCGTTCTTGTCGATGACCAGTTCACCAGCATGTGGGTGAAGCGCATCGATGACGTCCGCTCCCCAGGAGCCCGGCGTCAGACGTTTGCCGTGCGCGGTCCAGCGGCGCGGCCTGATCCGGTGCCGCTCCTCCATCGCGCCTCTTGCCTCGTCATGGACGAGACGGGTGAAAACAATGGTCAGGCCCGCACCACGCGCCTGCGCGAGCAGCTTCTGGACCGGGGCGATAGCCCCGGCCAGTTTCGAGATATCCCGGCCCGCCCGTGCGTAGTATCCATCGGGGTGGCAGAAATCATTCTGCATGTCGATGATGACCAGCGCAGTCGTGGCGGGATCGATATCGATCATTGAACCCTCACTTCGCAAGCTGGGCGTCCTTGAACAGCAGACGCTCGTCGGGACGTGCCGACCACTTCACGTTATCCTTGATCCCATAGGCCTGGACTTCGTTGTAGAGCATCACGTAGGGCACGTTCTCCTTGCTGATCTGCCAGATCTGGCCGATCAGCGCCTTGCGCTTCTCCGGATTGCTCTCGGCACGCTGCTGCCCGATCAGTTCGTTGACTTTCGGGTTCGACCAGTAGGCGCGCGCGGGGCCTGTCTCGTAGAGGCTGCCAAGCGGCAGATCGGCATCCATGATCGAGGGACCAAAGGCGAACATGTGCATGCCATTGAGCTTCTTGCTGGTCCACAACGGGAAGAAGGCGCTGTATTCCATGCCCTGCATCTCGACATTGATGCCGACCGCCTTCATGTAGCCGACCACGGCCTGGGCGACCTCCTCGCCGAAGGCGTAACGGTTGTTCGGATACTGGAAGAGGATCGGCTCGCCGTTGTAACCGGACTCCTTCAGCAGTTTCCGCGCTGCGTCAGGATTATAGGCAGTGGGCGTGATCGCAGGGTCGTAGCCGAAGGTCACCGGCGCGACGATCTGACCGATAGGATGACCGAGACCGCGAAGGAGCCGCGTGGTGATCGCGTTGCGATCGATCGACGTATCGATCGCCTGACGCAGCTTGACGTTGCTCAGGACCGGGTTGTTGACGTCAAATCCAAGGTAAATGACCCGGTTGCTGGCGACCTTTTCAACACGCACGCCTTTGCGCGAACTCATGCGCTCGACGAGCGCCGGCGGCAGCAGCGGCACGATGTCCACTTCGCCGGAGGACAATGCGGCGGCGCGGGCGGATTCCGACGGCACTGGGCGGAAGATGACGGTTTTGATCTTCGGCGCTCCGCCGTAGTAACCGGGGAAGGCTTCCAGTTCGACACGATCATCCTTGATCCAGCGGACCACCTTGAAGGGTCCCGAGCCGACTGGATTCTGAGCAAAGCTCGAGCCCCGCTCCTCATAGATTTTCCGCGGCAGGATGGAGATCAGCGACACCTGGCGATCGAAAGGGGCGAACGGCGCTGACAAGGTGAAACGGACTTTGTCATCGCCCACTTTCTCGATTGTTTTTACTTTGGACAGATAAGATCGCACCGGTGATTTCGGATCTGCCATGATCTTCTGGTAGGACCAGATCACATCATCGAGGGTCACCGGTGACCCGTCATGGAACTTCGCATTTGTCTGGATGGTGAATGTCCAGACCGTGGCGTTGTCGGTTGTCTCCCAACTGGTGGCGAGCAGTGGGGCGACGGACCCGTCCGCGGCGATGTCGGTCAGCTGGTCGTAGATGTTCTTGAAGACATTCAAGCTGATGGGAGAGGTGTCGAGGCTCGGGTCGAGCGTCAACACATCCGAGCTCGGCGCGACCACCAGCTGTCCGGATTGCGCGGCGGCCGGCGTCATCATTGCCGGAGCAGCGAACAGAGACAACGCTGCAACTGCGGTTGCTATTGAAGGTAGGATCCTTGAATTCGGCATGCTCATCGTCATTTCCCCTGTCTTTCTTCTGGATGGTCGGCTGATCGTCCCGGCTCTTAGACTTTCAGGCTTTCGCCTCTGCGCTGTACCGGCGCGGAGGTGGGGGTATCGCTGCTGCTCCTCATGAAATCCGGCACAACCGGCTCTGCGAAATGGCAGGCGCTGAGACGGCCCGCAGCGGCGTGGGCTTCGAGTTGCGGCTCGTGTTCGGCGCATGTCGGCTGCGCCTTGAAGCAACGGGTGCGGAAGCTGCAGCCTGACGGCGGATCAAGCGGGTTCGGCAGATCGCCTTTGAGCACGATGCGATGCCGTTCTTTCCGGTAGCTGGGATCGGGGATCGGAACCGCCGACAGGAGCGACTGCGTGTAGGGATGTTCGGGCGCCCCGAAGATCAGCTCCCGCGTGCCGATCTCGACGATCTTGCCGAGATACATCACCGCCACCCGGTTTGAAATGTGCCGCACGACCGAAAGGTCGTGAGAGATGAACAGATAGGTCAGGCCCATCTCCTTCTGCAGCCGTTTCAGCAGGTTGATCACCTGAGCCTGAATCGACACGTCAAGGGCGGAGACCGCCTCGTCAAGGATGAGCAGTTCGGGGCCGAGCGCCAACGCCCGTGCGATTGCGATGCGCTGACGCTGGCCGCCCGAGAATTCTGTCGGCAGCCTTGTCATGACATCCTGCTGCAGGCCGACGCATTCAATCATTTCCGCGACGCGCGCCGGCCGGTAGCAATTGTTGATCCGCAACGGTTCGGCGATGATGTCGCCCACCGTCATGTGGGGATCGAGCGAGGCATAGGGATCCTGAAACACCACCTGCATCGATCGCCGCACCGACCGCATGCGGCGGCGGCCCAGGCCGACGAGATTCTGGCCCTTGAAATACACCGCGCCCTGGGTTGGCGTATTGAGGCCAAGAATGGTGCGGCCGAGCGTCGACTTGCCGCAACCGGATTCGCCGACCAGACCCAGCGTCTCACCCCGTGCGATAGAGAAGGAAACGCCATTCACGGCCCGCAACGTCTCGCTCGTCCAGCCTGAGCCGCGGACGCGGAAATGAGTGTGGAGATCGTCCACTCTCAACAGGTCTTCATTCGGGGGCATCTGCATCACAGCGGCTCCCGGACTCTGGTCGCATCGTGGACGACGGCGCCAACTTCTCCGATCCAGCCATGGGTCTCGCGCCAGAAATGACAGGCCGCGCCGTGCGCGCGGCCGACCGGATCGAACGGCGGAACGCTTGTGGTGCAGATGTCCCGGCCGTTCCGCAATCCGCAGCGCGGATTGAAGACGCATCCGGTCGGGCGATTGGTGAGGCCGGGCGGCTGGCCCGGGATGGAGTAAAGAAACTCCGGCGCCACATCGAGGCGTGGCCGGCTGGCCATCAGCCCGACGGTGTAGGGATGCCCCGGGCGGCTGAAAATCTCGTCGACCGGGCCTTCCTCCATCAACCGGCCGCCATACATCACTGCCACGCGGTCGGCGGATTCTGCGACAAGCCCAAGATCATGGGTGATCAGGATCATCGCCGCCTTGGTGCGCGTGCGCACCGCGAGCAGCAGTTCCATCACCTGCGCCTGGATCGTCACGTCGAGGGCCGTTGTCGGTTCATCGGCGATGAGGATGTCGGGGTCATTGGCGATCGCCATTGCGATCATGGCGCGCTGACGCATGCCGCCGGAATATTCGTGCGGATATTGTCGATAGCGTCGCTCCGGACTGGGAACGCCGACGAGGCCGAGAAGTTCGATGACACGATCACGGACGGCGGCGCGCGTCATGTCCGGCCGGTGAATGTTCAGGATTTCCGCAATCTGATCGCCGACCCGCAGAACAGGATTCAGCGACGTCATCGGATCCTGGAAGATCATCGACAGATGCCGGCCGCGGATCTGGCGCAATTCCTCCCGTGACATGCCGGTCAGGCTGCGGCCGCGCAGCAGCACGTCTCCACCAGCCAGGCGGGTGCGGCCGGTGAGGAGGCCCATCACCGCCAGCATCGTGATGCTTTTCCCCGATCCGGATTCCCCGACGATGCCGAAGACCTCCCCGGTTTGGATATCGAAGGAGACGCGATCAACGATACGCACAGGCCCGTTCGTGGTCGCGACCTCGACGACGAGATCACGGACGGAAAGGATCGGCACCGGGTTCGAAGACAAGCTCATGCACGCATCCTCAGGTCGATGCTTTCGGCGGTGACGCCAGATCGAACTGGCCTTCCGACGTGAACGCCTGGCTGAGAAACTGAACTCCCGTCACCAGCATGAAGATGGCGATGCCCGGAAGCAGCGCGATCCAGGGATCGGTTTCGAGATACTCCTGGCCCTCGCTGATCATCATGCCCCAGCTCGGAAGTGGCGGCTGGATGCCGAGGCCCAGATAGCTCAACGACGCTTCGAAGACGATGATCTGTCCAAGCTCGAAGGAACCAACGATCAGCATCTGCGGCAGAACGTTCGGCAGCAGATGCTTGCGGATGTTCCACGCTGCCGACGCGCCCTGCGTGACGGCGGACAGCACGAATTCCCGCTCGCGCAGCGACAGCGCCATTGCGCGCGCGACGCGGCCATAGACGACCCAACTGGTGAGGCCGAGCAGGATGGTGAGATTGGCGATGCTTGGCCCGACGATGGCGGCAACGGCGATGAGCAGCAGCACGCGCGGGATCGAGAGCTGAAGGTCCGCCAGGCCCATGACGGCGCTTTCGACGACGCCACGGAAGAAGCCTGCAACCAGCCCAAGAAAGACGCCGATGACCAGGCTGATCGCCACGGCCGAGACGCCAATCAGAAGCGACACGCGCCCGGCCAGCGCCACGCGGCTCAGCAGGTCGCGGCCCAGCGTGTCGGTGCCGAATATGTAGGTCCGCCCATCGATGGTCTCGAATGGTTTCGCCAGGCTTACGGCCAGGTTCTGGGAGTAGGGGTCGTAGCCGGGCGTGAGCGGAACGATGATGATCAGCAGAAGCACAGCCAGGAGAAGCAGGGCTGCCAGCATCATCGAATAGGACT
>Ga0182746_1001870_pt1 | contig 17364 bp, 15 predicted proteins | sample eDN3rd30CBELigOP_FD_128881 | JGI IMG/M metagenome (GOLD analysis project Ga0182746, IMG submission 128881) | Enriched Organic Plus compost microbial communities from Emeryville, California, USA - eDNA 3rd pass 30_C BE-Lig OP (version 2) (version 2) ... | reverse complement strand
TCCGCAGCAATCGCTGTTTCATCTGCTAAAACTGCAATTTCACTAGGTCCTGCAATCATATCAATTGCTACATCACCAAACACTTCTCGTTTAGCAAGCGCCACATAAATATTCCCTGGTCCGACAATTTTATCGACTTTAGCAATCGTTTCGGTTCCATAAGCAAGTGCCGCAATCGCTTGAGCGCCACCAACTTTATAAATTTCTGTTACACCAGCAATTTTAGCTGCCGCTAATACAGGCGCAGATAACGAACCATCTTTCCCTGGAGGAGAAACCATCACAATTCGTTTTACACCCGCTACTTTAGCCGGCATAATGTTCATCAATACAGAAGATGGATAAGCAGCTGTACCACCAGGAACGTAGACACCAACTGCATCAAGAGGCGTTATTTTTTGTCCAAGCATCGTTCCTGTTTCATCTGTCGTCATCCACGAATTACGCGTTTGTTTCTCGTGGAACATTCGAATATTGTCGGCCGCTTCTTGTATAATCGCCAGCTGTTGATCTGGTAGAGTTGCGACAGCGGCCTCTAGTTCCGCTTCGGAAACAAGTAATTCTTTAACTTGTACACCGTCAAATTTTTCTGTGTATTGAGATACAGCGGCATCTCCGTTTTTTCTCACATCATTAATAATATCTTGAACGGCTTTTCTTTGATCCTCGGTCCCCGAGTCAACCGAGCGCTTCAAAGAAAGGTCTTTTGTTAATCGTTCAATTTTCATACGCTCACCTCATTTAAAAAATCCGATCACTTATTCGATAATTTCTGCTAACCGGTCGACAATTTCCGTAATCCGCTCTTCTTTAATTCGATAGCTTACAGGGTTCGCTACTAAGCGTGATGTAACATCCGCAATTCGTGCGTATTCAACAAGCCCATTTTCCTTTAAAGTTTGTCCTGTTGACACAATATCAACAATTCGCTCTGCCAAGCCGATTAATGGCGCCAATTCAATAGAACCATTCAACTTAATAATTTCGACTTGCTCACCTTGTTCACGGAAATAGCTTGAAGCAACATTCGGATATTTACTCGCAATCTTTGGCGCAATATCACTAATTTTTGTATTTGGAAGTCCTGCCACCGCTAAATAACAAGCACTAATTTTTAAATCTAGAAGCTCATACACATCGCGTTCTTCTTCAAGCATTACATCTTTCCCTGCAATCCCAAGGTCTGCTACCCCATGCTCAACATACGTCACAACATCCATTGGCTTCGCTAATATAAAACGTAAATTTTCCTCTTCAACTTCAATAATTAATTTACGTGAATCATCGAATTCAGGAGGAAGACGAAAGCCTGCTTTACGCAACATCTCTGCAGCCTCTTCAAAAATTCTTCCTTTTGGCATCGCAATCGTTAAAAAGCTACTCATTGCTTACTCTCCCTCCATTCCCTACAAATAAATGTACATCTGAAAACGTTCTTGTATAAGCATCTACATTTTCTACTGCATTAATATCTTGAATCGTTACCATAATGCCTTCTGCACGCTTCTGCTTAGCAAAGTCTAGCGCTTCTTTACGACGCTCTGGGCTAAATAAAATACATTCCGGTACGTCTGCTTCCTGTATTTCACCAATCGCTTCCACCAAACGATCCATGCGAATACCGAATCCTGTTGCCGATGCATCCCACCCGAATTTATCAAGAAGGTTATCGTAGCGGCCTCCGTTTCCGATTGGTGAACCAACCCCGCCCGCATATACTTCAAATAACGTTCCTGTATAGTAGCTCATATGACTAACAAGTGTTAAATCCAGGCTTACATATTGATCAACACCAAATTCTTTTAATTGAACCGCCAATTCTTGCAGCTCAGAAAGCTGTTCGCGACCATGCTCTCCTTCTAATAGGCCAAGGGCTTTTGTTAACGTGTTTTCCCCGCCTCGAAGAGAAATAAATTCAATTAATCGTTGCTTATCAATAGAAGAAAGCGTTAAAGATTTCACATGCTCACGATAGCCTACATAATTTTTTTCATATAAAAATTTACGTAGTACGGCCGCTCTTTCTTCATTTCCTAAAATACTTAGGAACAATTCTTGAACGAATCCGATATGCCCAATCGTAATCTTAAATTTCTCTAATCCTGCCGCTTTTAACACATCAGCCATTAAAGCAATCATTTCTGCATCGGCACTAGTCGACTTGTTGCCAATGCATTCAATGCCCATTTGCTCAAACTCAGCGGGACGTCCACCTTCGCGCTGCTGTGCTCGATACACATTTGCAGAATACGCTAAGCGTAATGGAATTCTTTGATTTAATAACTTAGATGCTGCAACACGCGCAATCGGTGTCGTCATATCTGGACGAAGAACAAGGGTATGCCCTTGCTGATCCAGTAACTTAAACAATTGTTGATCTAAAATCGCTGATGCCTCACCAATCGTTTCATAATATTCTAACGCTGGAGTTTCAATAAATTGATAGCCCCATTTCTTAATTTCATCACTCATTTTATTTCGGACCGCTGCTTTTGTTTCATAAAGCTCCGGCAGCGTATCTCTCATGCCTAACGGTTTTTCAAACATAAATGGCTTTGTCACGACTGCACATCCTTTTAATATAATGAATATTTTCTTACCATATCTTTCTTTAATTTATAAATAGTATCAAAAAAATGGACAGAATCCTATAAATTATCGCAATTATTATAATAAAAAAGTAAAAATCCTTTAGTTCGCTAATATGGTAACAAAGTGAAGTTATATGTAGTGTACTCCTGCCCCTGTGAACAGTCAAGTACAAACTCCCTTTTCCTTCTCTTAAATTAAGGGCTTTTTATATCTGAACTAACAAGCTCACCCTTGTCAGGACTATTCGCCCATTTCATATTTGAAACATTTACCGCTTACAACTAAAACTGTTAACAACTATAATTTTAGTTTGATAGCTAATTAGGTACTATAACTTAGGAGGAAGAACATGCAGAAATTTTTATCCATTATTCTAGCAACAGTACTGTTTTTTACACTAACAAGCAGTCCTGGATACACTGCTGCCTCTCTTAGTCAACAAGACTTAGAGGACTATTTAACTGAAGTAGATATGACACAAACAGAATTGGAAGAGTACTTAGACTACTACGGTGTCGAATTAGAAGAATTTTCTTCTATTGATGAACTTCGTGATATGTTAGGGCCTGCTTTAACTCAAGCTAACCTAGAAGATTTACTAAATGAATATGACATGACAGAAGAAGAGTTAACGGCTTTACTCATTGAATACGGAGAAATGGAGGAAGGAGAAACAATTCTTGATTCCTTTTACTTTGTCTCTGATATCGAACTGCTCATTCTTTTCGATCAAGACATGGGCGATATAGACTCGGCTGAGTTGTTAGACGGCCTTGCTGAATTTGATATACATGAGGAAGAGCTAGAACGCTTATTCACATATCTAGAACCGATTTTTGAACAACCTGGATTTGAAGATCAATTAATGGCTTTAGTTGACCGTATGTTACAGTTTGAAGAATTTGAAACATTAGATGACCTGACGGTTGAACAGATAGCGGAGTTATTCTCTATCTATAATGATGTACAAGACTTACTTCAAGTTGAATTCAAATTTGATTTAATCAAAGACGGTGTAACAACCCCAATTTCCATTCAGGAACTATATAGCATGGAAGAATTACAAGATGCTAGTTTACGAATTTCCATCCATGATTTAAACGGAAACTTGCTGCTGGATTTGATTGTAACTAGTGAGATGTTTGGCAGTGATTTGATTAAGGAGACAGCTCAAAGCTTGAAAGAGACGCCTGAGGTCATTAAAGAAATAAAGTCAAAAGCTAAAACTAACAAAACTGTCCCAAAAACTGTTAAGGGCGGCCTACTACCTAACACGGCAGGCAATTATGCCATGAACGCAATTCTAGGACTTTTACTGGTTGGCTTAGCATTTGTTTTATTCAGAAAAGCGAGAATGAACTAATCTATGAAAAACAATAGGCGTTCCAAACGAAAGAAAAGAATCAGCCTATTCTTAGCAATCTGTCTGTTATTTATAGGCGTATATTTCACAGCGACGAATGCTTATCCCCTGTTAAAAAGTTATGATAAAGGGGATAAAAAAGAAACTTCTGTTACGGCTGCTCAAGAAAAGAGCGAAGTAACAGAACAAAAAAAACTATATCCTACTCGGCCTGAAAAAGGAGATATGATAGGAGATCTTTACATCCCTAAATTAGACAGCACTTTGCCCATTTATCATGGAACGGATGAAGATGAATTGGAGAAAGGTGTTGGGCATTATGCAGGTTCGGTGCTTCCTGGTGAAGCAGACAATTCCGTACTATCAGGACACCGCGATACTGTATTTCGAAAGCTGGGCGAAGTAGGGAAAGGCGATTTACTTATTACGAACACAGAAGCAGGTACCTTCACATTCAAAGTACGAAAAGTACGAATTGTGGATGCGGATGATCGTACGGTCATTGTTCCTAAACCGAAGGCAACCTTAACCGTCACCACCTGCTATCCTTTTTCATATATTGGTAATGCGCCTGAACGATACGTGTTAATTGCAGATTTAATAGAAACTGAAGTATCGAAATAGAGAAATGGGCTGTGAGAAATCACAGCCTATTTTCACAATATAAAGGGGACCAAACTGTAAGGTAACGTTCAAAACCTAAGATTCAGGGGGCTCAATCATGGATAAACAACAGCAAGAACATTTCTTTCGTCTATTAAGACAAACCTATGAATCTGCAACAGCAGATGAAGATGTTTCTATTGAAAAGATATTAGCCCAAATTAAAAGCGGCCTATCTGATATCTTTAAAAAACTATACTAAAAAGAACTTACCCTCCTAATGGAGAATAAGTTCTATTACAATCATTTAGTTTCGCGTTCTCTCTTCCATTTCTTCCTTCGTATAGATGACACGCATTGGATTTCCACCGACTAAAGCACCTGCTGGCACATCTTTATGAACAAGCGACCCTGCAGAAACAATCGCACCATTCCCAATGATGACACCTGGAAGAATCGTGGAGTTTGCTCCAATCATCACCTCATCACCGATAACAACATCCCCTAAACGATATTCGTGAATTAAATACTCATGGGCAAGAATAGTCGTATTATACCCAATAATGGAATTATTCCCAACCGAGATTTTTTCAGGAAACATCGTATCAGGCATGACCATTAGTGCAAAGGACGTTTGCTTGCCGATTTTCATATGCAGGAATGTTCGATACATCCAATTCTTCACAAACATAAAGGGTGTAATACGAGCAATTTGAATGATGATAAAGCACTTAACAACTTTCCAAAAGGACACGGTCTTATACACTTGCCAAAGCGAATTGGATCCCTCGACTGGATAGCGGACCGTTCTTCTCATACCGTCTTCCCTTGTAAAATATCAATTAAATCTGACATATGATTTAGCATATAATCTGGATGATACGTTTGTAAAAACTCCGTTCCTTTCAACGACCACGCTACACCAGCCGTCTTCGTCCCTGCATTTTTTCCACCGAGAATATCGTGATAATTATCTCCAATCATCATCGCCTCAGCTGGATCTGAACCAAGAGCATTCAACGCCTTTAAAAGCGGCTCCGGATCCGGTTTAGGCTTTTCGATATCATCCATCGTCACGACTACATCGAAGAACTGATCTAATCTGCTTAACTTGAGTCCTCTTTCAACGATATCTCGTTTTTTTGTCGTAACAATGGCCAGCTTATACTTGCTTTGAAACAAGCTTTCTATCGTCTCGTATACACCATCAAACTGAGTCACAAGCAAGTCATGATGCTCCCAATTATGCTTGCGGTAAAAAGCTATCATTTCCTCCGCAAGCTCCGGGTTAATGGATGAAAAAGTCTCTATTAAGGACGGACCAATAAATGGGAGAATATCTTCCCGTTTATACTGTCCTGGATAGTAATGATTGAGTGTTTCCGTAAAAGAAGCAATAATTAATTCATTTGTATTAATTAAAGTTCCATCTAAATCGAATAATAAAGTAGAAATATTACTGCTCATACACAGCTCCCTTTCTTTGCACACTTTCATAGCGATTCCATATATATCCTACGGCGATTGTCAAGACAATTGCCGTCACTAACCGAATGATTAATAGAGGCAGAACAGGAATCCCTAATGGAATAAAGATCAACGTGTCTTCTACTACGGCATGGCATGCTACTAAAAAGATAAAAGCTAATGTCATATCTTTTTTCGACACACCTTCTTCTTTAGCAGCTTGAATCATGACCCCTGCCCCGTAAGCAAGCCCAATTGTTAAACCGGTTGCAAATGGCAGCGCTGCATTCTCCTTCATGCCTAATACCTTCATAACCGGCCCAAGCATTCGTGAAAAAGCTTCCAGCCATTTTTTATCTTTCATAATTTGAATAATAATCATCAATGGGATGACAATGAGCGCAAGTTGGACAATCCCTAGCAGCGCCTTCACGATACCATGAGAGACAATGGCCCACACACCTGTCATTTCAGCAGTTTGTTGACTAACAAACCCATACTGTGCCATTTCTGATCCCCCATCCCATAAGAGGTTAATCATCACCGCAGCTAGCAGAGCTAATCCAAGCCGCACCGTCAAAATCACCCACAGCTTCACACCTACCTTCATCGCAACACCCGTCTCAATCAGCAAGTTATGCGAAAAAGAAAGCATAACGGCAATAATAAATACTTCTTTTACCGTTAAATCGAGCGTCAAGATTCCCGCAATTCCGGCATATAAATTAAGAAAATTTCCAAGAACGAGCGGAATAGCTGCATCTCCAGATAAACCGAGCAGCGCCATGAATGGACTAATTAAATCAATCACCCATGGCAAAATCGGAGTATATTGAAGAATGGTTACAATCAACGTAACTGGAAAAATAACTTTTCCTAACGTCCATGTTGTCTTTAATCCAACTATGAATCCCTTCTTCACTGACTCCCCGTACATAACCCTCTCTCCTTTTCTTTCATCCTAAGCATCTAAATATCGCTGCTTCGCCATTCCGCTAAATCGACGATAGACGAATAAAGCAATCGCTACAACAATGAGAGATAATGAAAGAACCTGTGCCATTCGAAGCGATTCTGTTAACATTAAACTATCCGTACGCAATCCTTCAATAAAGAAACGACCGATTGAGTACCAGAATAAATAAGCTAAGAAAATTTCACCGCGGCGTAAATTTACTTTTCTTAGTGATAAAAGAACCACTACACCAAGTAAATTCCATAATGACTCGTATAAGAAGGTTGGATGATAATAAACACCATTAATATACATTTGATTAATAATAAATTGTGGCAAATGCAGATTTTCTAAAAAAGCTCTTGTAACCTCTCCGCCATGTGCTTCTTGGTTAATGAAATTTCCCCATCGACCAATTGCCTGACCAAGTAATAAACTTGGTGCTGCAATATCAGCAATCTTCCAAAAAGAAACTTTTTTAACCTTCGCAAAAACAACCGCTGTTAACACCGCACCAATTAACGCACCATGAATGGCAATACCACCATTCCATATTTTAATAATCTCACCTGGATACTGCGAATAGTAATCCCATTGGAAAATGACATAGTAAGTGCGTGCACAAATGATGGAAATGGGCACCGCAAATAAAATTAAATCAACAAATAACTCTTTATGTAATCCTCTACGCTCTGCTTCTCGAATAGCAAGCACAAGGCCGAGTAACACACCAATTCCGATGATAAGGCCGTACCAATTAATTTGGAGCACACCTAAATCAAGCGCCACACGGTTAATCGGTTGAATATTTTGTTCCATTTATGTCCCTCTTTTCTACTTAAAAATCATCATGATCTGCTCCTGCAATCGCATGATTTAAACGATCAGAAAACTGCTCAGCAGCATTTACTCCCATTCGTTTTAAGCGGTAATTCATCGCTGCTACTTCAATAATGACCGATAAATTTCGCCCAGGTCGGACAGGTACTGTTAATTTTGTAATTTCTGTATCAATAATTTTCATCGTTTCTTCATCTAACCCGACTCGATCATATTGCTTATTTTTCTCCCAAAGCTCCAGGTGAATAACAATCGAGATTTTTTTATTACTGCGAACAGCTCCTGCTCCAAACAGTGTCATCACATTAATAATGCCTAATCCGCGAATTTCAAGCAAATGCTCAATGAGTTCCGGAGCATTTCCAACAAGCGTATCTTGATCTTCTTGCCGAATCTCCACACAGTCATCCGCTACCAGGCGATGTCCCCTCTTCACTAATTCAAGCGCTGTCTCACTTTTCCCAACACCACTTTTCCCCGTAATAAGAACACCTACACCATAAATGTCTACTAACACACCATGTACAGCTGTTGTTGGGGCTAAGCGACTTTCCAAAAAGTTTGTTAAGCGACTGTACAATCGTGTTGTTTTCATATTTGACAGCATAACCGGAACCGATTCTCGTTCAGAAGCCTCGATTAATTCCTCCGGCACATTCTGACCACGCGTAATAATAATCCCTGGTGTCGAATCACGACAAAGCTCTTCCATACGATGTTTGCGCTCCGCTTCATTAAGTCGTGTAAAAAACGACACTTCTGTCCGCCCTAATAACTGGAGACGCTCAGCTGGATAATAATCAAAAAAACCCGCAATCTCAAGTCCTGGACGAGATAAGTCGCTTGTTAAAATTGGTCGGTTGATTCCTTCTTCACCACTAACAAGCTCAAGGTTAAACATATCGATTACATCTTTTATACGAACTTTAGCCATCTAGGCTGCCCTCCTTTTTGGAGTAAATTTTTTTGACTCAATGCTCATTCCATTTTAGCATTTTTCCCGTAATATCCAAACAATGCGTTTTTATGAGCAATACTTCTCTAGAAAATATCTATTTACTGACCGGTATGTTTTTATCTATAAACTATAAACCAACAAATAAAAAGAGGCCTGTCGAATTGAAACAAGCCCCCCTTCAATGTTATGAAACTGAGATTGCACCGGTCTTCGTATCTGCAAAAATATGCAAAACCGGCGTTTGGTCATACACGGTCTGAAACTTTAACACTTTTTGAATTACATCGCTTTTTTCTTCTACGATTTTAATTCCGTCTAGATTGACATTAAAACCACCTAAATTCGATTTTAATTCCCCTGATACAGCCGCTCCAGACGCTACAGATAGCTGAATCTTCCCTGTAATCGACCTAGCGTATAAAGAATCACTTTCTTCATTGTCATTCCGACAAATAATTTGCCCGTTAAAGGTCTGTACATCTACCTTTTTAAAGTGTCCTCCCGCTTCAATCGCTCCATTCAACGTTTCAGCTTCAACCTTATCAAAGCGAGACGCTTGAATCGTAATCGTACCATTCCCTGTTTCTAATTCACAGCTCTCTCCTCTGACGCTATCCATTGAAATCGGCCCATTCGCTGATTTGACTTTTACTTCCTCTGCGGCTAAAGATTCTGCGGCTACTCCTCCATTAAACATCCTAATCTGAAGCTTCTTATACTCCTTTTGCGGGACATAAATCAGTACATCGGCTTTAATGCCCTTTTCTTGTAAGTAAAATTTCAACGTTCCATCTTCAATGGCAAATATCACTTCGTTTAAAAAGGCTTCCCGCGCTTGATCCTGGTTATCCACGCGGTACACCTTTGCTTCACACTCTACACGCACATCATGGTGATCCCAGGCAATCATTTTTATTTTTCCATTTGCGATATCCACATCTAAGTCTTGAATGACCTTTTCATCATGCTGAAAGATATGGGAAACAGTAAATGACTTCCCAAAATTAAAATCTAAATCTGTATCTCTAATTTTTTGAAAAGCACTTTCAACAAATTCAAAAATTTTCTCTTTCGATGATTGAATATTTTTCTTAAATGTATCATGAGCGTCATCATGATGTTGCTTCTTCGCTTCAATTACTTCTGTTGACAACTCATTTTTCAACACTTGCTCTTTCTGTTCGCTTTCTTTCCCAGCTTTGTCTAATGCCTCTAAAATAGTTAACGCTTCTTCCGCGGTGATTTTACCATCTTGAACGAGTTGAAGAATTCTTTTCTTTTCTTCCTGCATCGCGACTCCCCACTTTCTGCTTTATACTCTATACATACGCCTAGATAGTTGAAAGGTTTCATGTTTCTTCCATTCGACGATTTCCTCGGAAATAATCGATATTAAATAAAATTCCCACAAAAAAGGCAAGCCAAAACGGCCTGCCTTTTTACACGAATTGCTCTCTTTCCTCAATTCTCTTTTCCATTCGACTTCGATCTCTTGTAAGTATAGGCTGCAAATATTTCCCCGTATACGATTCAGGAATTTGGCAAATTTCTTCCGGCGTCCCATAGCCGACAATCGTTCCGCCTTTATCGCCGCCTTCAGGACCTAAATCAATTAAATAATCAGCCGCTTTAATAATATCTAAATTATGCTCGATGACTAAAACGGTATCACCATTTTCCACTAAGCGTTGCAGCACAATAAGAAGACGAGCAATATCATCTACATGAAGACCTGTCGTTGGCTCATCTAATATATAGAAAGAGCGTCCTGTTGAACGACGGTGAAGTTCCGACGCTAATTTCACTCGCTGTGCTTCCCCGCCAGATAAAGTAGTCGCTGGCTGACCAAGCTTGAGATAACCTAACCCTACATCGTAAAGCGTTTGTATTTTTCGTTTAATTTTCGGGATATTTTCAAAAAAGACAAGTGCATCTTCTACTGTCATATTTAAAATATCAGAAATATTTTTTCCCTTATAACGTACTTCAAGTGTTTCACGATTATACCGTTTCCCATGACACACTTCACAAGGTACATACACATCCGGTAAAAAGTGCATTTCAATTTTAATAATTCCATCGCCGCGACACGCTTCACAGCGACCGCCTTTTACATTAAAACTAAAGCGCCCTTTTTTATACCCTCGAATTTTTGCTTCGTTCGTTGCCGCAAACACATCACGAATATCATCAAATACGCCTGTATAAGTGGCTGGATTCGATCTTGGCGTTCGACCGATTGGTGATTGATCAATATCGATGACTTTATCCAAATGTTCGATTCCCTTTAATTCTCGGAATGCACCAGGCTTCACTTTGGAGCGATTTAATTTTTGCGCTAATTCTTTATGAATAATTTCATTTACTAACGTACTTTTTCCGGATCCAGATACGCCTGTTACCGCTACAAACATCCCAAGTGGAATCTTTACATTGACGTTTTTTAAATTATTTTCCTTCGCACCTTTTACCTCAATAAAACGTCCATCACTTTTACGACGTTCTAAAGGAAGCGGAATAAATTTCTTCCCTGATAAATATTGACCGGTTAAGGAATTTTCGTCTTTCATAATTTCTTCTGGTTTACCAGCTGAAACAATTTGCCCGCCATGAGTACCTGCCCCAGGACCGACATCAATTAAATAATCAGCAGCAAGCATCGTATCTTCATCATGCTCAACAACAATCAATGTATTTCCAATTTCCTTCATATTTCTTAGCGTTGCAATCAACCGATCATTATCCCGTTGATGTAAACCGATCGACGGTTCATCCAAAATATACAGCACACCTGTTAGACGCGAACCAATTTGTGTCGCTAAACGAATTCGCTGTGCTTCTCCGCCGGATAATGTACCAGCTGCTCGACTTAACGTTAAGTAATCTAATCCAACATTTGCTAAGAAAGTGAGTCGTTCTTGAATTTCACGTAAAATTAATTTTGCAATTGCCGCTTCTTTTTCCGTAAGTTGTAATTGCTCAAAAAACTCAAGTGACTCTTCAATAGATAATGAAGTTGTATCACTAATATGTTTTCCTTGAATAAGAACGGCCAAGCTTTCTTTCTTCAATCGATTTCCTTTACAGCTTGAGCAAGCACGTGTGGACATGTATTTTTCCATTTGCTCACGAATATAATCAGAGTTTGTTTCCTTATGACGACGGGCAATATTTTTCAATACACCTTCGAACTGAATATATCCTTCTTGCATTCGACCATAATCATTTTCATAGCGGAAATAGATTTTGTCCGAACCTGAACCCATTAATACCTTTTCCATTTGTTCTTCTGGTATATCTTTTACCGGAGTATCTAAATCGATATTGTAATGTTTAGCAACCGCTTCAAGCAGCTGCGGATAATATTGCGAGCTCGTTGGCTCCCAAGGCGCAATAGCATGCTGACGCAGAGTTAGGTCTGGATTTGGAATGACTAAGTCACGGTCCACTTCTAATGTAGCTCCTAAGCCATCACAATCAGGACAGGCCCCAAATGGACTGTTAAATGAAAACATACGCGGTTCCAGCTCTTCAATCGAAAAACCACAATGTGGACAAGCATGATGCTCACTAAACAGTAATTCTTCCTCTCCAATCACATCAATGATGACTTTTCCTTCACCTAATTTAAGCGCACTTTCAAGCGAATCGGCTAAACGCGACGCAATGTCCTCTTTAATGACAATTCGGTCAACAATCACTTCAATGGAATGCTTTTTATTTTTTTCAAGACTAATGTCCTCACTTAAATCATACATGTCTCCATCAATTCGCACGCGAACATAGCCTTGTTTTTTTATATCCTCTAATAGCTTCGTGTGCATCCCTTTTCGTCCAGAAACGATGGGCGCTAACACTTGAAGCTTTGTCCGCTCCGGATATTCTAAAATCCGATCAACCATTTGTTCAATTGTTTGTGAACTAATTTCAATGTGATGAGTCGGACAAGTAGGACGCCCTACTCTAGCAAACAACAGTCGTAAATAGTCGTAGATTTCTGTTACTGTTCCGACTGTTGAGCGTGGATTTCGACTAGTGGTTTTTTGATCAATGGAAATAGCCGGTGATAATCCTTCGATTGAATCGACATCCGGCTTATCCATTTGCCCTAAAAACTGGCGTGCATAAGCGGAAAGAGACTCTACATAACGTCTTTGTCCTTCTGCATAAATCGTATCAAAAGCTAAGGACGACTTACCAGACCCTGATAATCCTGTAATAACCACTAGTTGATCTCTTGGAATCGTCACATCAATATTTTTTAAGTTATTGGCTCTGGCACCCTTTATTACAATTTTATCCATTGCCATATTCTCGTCATCCTTCCGCTTTTAACTCTAGTAATAAATCACGAAGTTCGGCTGCTCGTTCAAAGTCTAACGCCTTAGCCGCTTCTTTCATATCTAATTCTAATTGCTGCATCACTTTTTCGCGTTCTTTCTTCGATAATTTTGCATAGTTTGGTGCAGATTGTTCTTGATAAGTTTCGGCTTCTTCTGCTACATGCGTTGCACGAATGACATCACGTATTTCTTTTTGAATCGTTTGCGGAACAATTCCGTGTTCTTCATTATAACGTTCTTGAATTTCACGACGACGCTTTGTCTCTTCGATGGCTAGCTCCATTGAATTTGTCATACGATCGGCGTACATAATGACATGCCCGTTTGCATTTCGTGCTGCTCGCCCAATCGTTTGAATGAGCGACCGCTCTGAACGAAGGAAGCCTTCTTTATCGGCATCTAATATAGCTACTAACGACACCTCTGGAATGTCCAAACCTTCTCGAAGTAAGTTAATTCCGACTAACACATCATATTTACCCATACGAAGCTCACGAATAATTTCAATTCGTTCTAACGTTTTCACTTCTGAATGTAAATATTGCACTTTAATACCGATTTCTTTTAAATAATCGGTTAAGTCTTCAGACATTTTTTTCGTTAACGTTGTAATTAAGACACGTTCATTCCTCCGAATCCGCTCTTGAATTTCATCAATCAAGTCATCAATCTGACCTTCAATTGGTCGTACATCAATAAGCGGATCAAGCAGGCCGGTAGGACGAATAATTTGTTCGACCATCTCCGGCGTATGCTCCAATTCGAATGGCCCCGGCGTCGCTGAAACAAAAACAGCCTGATGCACTTTCTCTTCAAACTCTTCAAAACGTAAAGGTCGATTGTCCTTCGCTGATGGCAAACGAAATCCATGATCCACTAACACTTGCTTACGCGCTTGGTCCCCATTAAACATCCCGCGAACTTGAGGCAATGTCACATGTGATTCATCGACAACAAGTAGAAAATCCTTTGGAAAATAATCTAATAACGTATAAGGTGTTGCCCCTGCCGGACGAAGGGTTAAATGACGTGAATAATTCTCAATCCCGGAACAGAAGCCCATTTCCCTCATCATTTCCAAGTCGTAGCGCGTTCTCTGCTCTAGACGCTGTGCTTCAAGCAGCTGATCATTCTCACGTAACTCTTTTAAACGTTCTTCTAATTCTTTCTCGATATTCTCAATCGCTATGCGCATCTTTTCTTCACGAGTAACGAAGTGGGACGCTGGAAAAATAGCAATATGCTCTCGTTCCCCTGTAATTTCGCCCGTTAATGCGTCTACTTCTCGAATCCGATCAATTTCGTCACCAAAAAACTCCACACGAACACACTGTTCGTCACGTGAAGCCGGAAAAATCTCAACAACATCGCCTCGTACCCGGAACGTTCCCCTTGTGAACTGAATATCATTTCGTTCATATTGAATATCGACAAGCTTATGAAGCAAAGCATTTCGATCGATTTCCATTCCTGTGCGCAATGATACGACCATTTCGCGATACTCTTCAGGAGAACCTAAACCATAAATACAAGACACACTCGCAATAATAATGACATCGTTCCGCTCGAATAATGCTGATGTCGCGGAATGCCGCAATTTATCAATCTCGTCATTAATACTCGCATCTTTTTCAATAAATGTATCTGTTGAAGGCACATACGCTTCTGGCTGATAATAATCATAGTAACTAACAAAATATTCAACAGCATTATTCGGGAAAAACTCTTTAAACTCACTATACAGCTGCCCTGCTAATGTTTTATTATGAGCAATCACAAGTGTCGGTTTATTCACTTCTTTAATGACATTAGATATCGTAAACGTCTTCCCTGTTCCCGTTGCACCAAGCAATGTTTGATACCTTTTGCCCTCATTAATGCCCTCCACAATCTTTTGAATCGCTGCAGGCTGATCTCCTTGAGGAGAATATTTAGAGACTAACTCAAAAACATCCTTCACTAACATTGCCTCCTACGTAACCGTTTTATCTCATATATACACATTCTACCACAACTGACCATCTACAAACCAACAAAAAGCGAACGTTCATTCTTATTTTCCGAAAAATAAGGCTTTGTTAAACAATATGGTTGATAACACAATGTCTGGCTCATTTTTTCCAAAAGTGAACACTATTAACCTAACTAAAAAAGCACCTGCTCAGGCGCTTTTCGATGTTCTCTTCATCATTCTCGATGATAAATAAAAACCTAGCGTTAACGAAAACGCATCAATCACAATGAGAGGCCATGTATGCGTATAGCCTTTATATGCGGATGCTGCAATTAATGCCACCGTTAAAACTAATCCTATAACATGGTTATACGTAACCCTTGTAAATAACATTACAAGAAGACAAGGTAAAAAAAGCGCAGCAAGAAATTTCGTAATCATATTGTCCATCTCCTTATCATAAAGAGCATTATTTCTTAGTTTAGTGAAAACCATTCTCTTTTACAATCTTTACAAATAACTTCCTAAATGAATTCATTATAACGTTTAATTATAAAAGATACACTTATTAAGTAAAGCATCCACGAAATAGGGATTTACCTTTCCTTCTTACTCAAACACTCTGATTATTTTTTACAGGATCTCCTCATCTATTTGTCAATATGTCTTCCGCTCAGTTTTGACCTTTTTCCTCATTTAATAGTCAAAATGCTCCTCCTTCATCAATCCGAAACCACCCTTTTTATTCCAAATTACTACTCATAATTTCCTAATTTGACACAAACACATTGAAATAACTACCATTACCATGTCGTATAATGTACTATAATGACTGAAATAATTTTCTATTTTTATAGTAAAAAGGGTAAAAATTAGACTATTAAATTTATAAAAATCTTGCATTACCCTATCAAAAATCATAGGAGGAAAGCTTTATGAAAAGTAAAGTAATGATAATACTCGTAGCTACCTTTGTATTTTTCGCCACCTTCGCTTCTTCCATCGAAAGCCATTTCGTTTCTGCAGCGAGTAAGGAAGGCATCGTTACGGCAAACACTCTCAATGTTCGCGAAAAAGCATCGACTAGTTCCAAAACAATCGGTACTCTGAAAAAAGGGAAGACTGTAACGATTGCGAAACAACAAAGCAGTTGGTCTCAAATTAAATATGGCTCAAAAACGGGCTGGATTTCTACTAAATACATAAATGAAATTGGATATGTAACCTCTACTACATTAAAACTATACAAATCCAGCAGCTCTAGCAGCACATCTTTAGCTACCTTAAAAAAAGGTACCTCTGTGCAAATAAAAGCGACTAAAGGCAGCTGGCTTCAAGTCTATGTATCATCGAATAAAAAGACAGGCTGGGTTACAAAAAAGAATATTTCCAGCACAAAAGCAGCAGCTACAACAGCCTCTACAACTACATATTATGTGACTTCTGATACGTTAAATATTCGCCAATCCGGCACTACTAAAGCAAAAGTCTTAAAAACTATTAAAAAAGGCGATGCTGTTACCTACTACTCAAAGTCTGGTAACTGGGCAAAAGTAAAAACAAGCTCAGGGACAATAGGCTGGGCTTCGCTTACATACTTATCGAAAACAAAGCCTGTCGTAACAAAGACTTATTACGTGACAGCGAATTCATTAAATGTTAGATCAGCTGGCAATACTTCAGCTAAAGTGCTTACGGCTATTAAAAAAGGAGCCGCTGTCACTTATTATTCAAAATCAGGGGATTGGGCAAAGATTAAAACGGCTTCTGGCGTAACCGGTTGGGTTTCAATGAAGTACTTATCTACAACAAAACCAAAAGTCACAGCAAGTGCTGAAACGGTTTCAAATAGCACTATGCGCTATGTTATATCAGAAACGTTAAACGTTCGTAAATCAAACAGTGCCTCATCCGCCATTTTAGAAACAGTTTATCGCGGGGATGCTTTAACATTAAAACAAACAAGTGGAGACTGGGGAAAAGTCGTTACTTCTAATAATGTAACCGGTTGGGTTTCTCTTGCCTATGTATCTAACAAAAAGTGGACAAAAGGATTACAGAACAAAGTTATCGTGCTCGATCCAGGTCATGGAGCTCAAGATCCTGGCGCTATTGGAAGTGAGCATAAAGAAAAAGATTTAACGCTCGCAACTGCGAAAAAGGTCCAAGCAAAACTAGAAGAAGCTGGAGCTAAAGTCGTGCTGACAAGAACGGGAGATACTTACCCAACTCTATCAGAACGAGTACAAATTAGTAAAAAGAATAATGCAGATGTATTCATTAGCATTC
>Ga0182746_1001869_pt1 | contig 17382 bp, 12 predicted proteins | sample eDN3rd30CBELigOP_FD_128881 | JGI IMG/M metagenome (GOLD analysis project Ga0182746, IMG submission 128881) | Enriched Organic Plus compost microbial communities from Emeryville, California, USA - eDNA 3rd pass 30_C BE-Lig OP (version 2) (version 2) ... | reverse complement strand
GCTGCTGATCGCGCGCGGCCACGACCTGGGCGGCCCGCCCGATGGCATCGCCGGCGCGCGCACGCGCGAGGCCGTGCTGCAGGAGCAGCGCCGCCTGGGCCTGGCGCCCGACGGCCGGGCGGGGCTGCGCGTATTGCAGGCCTTGCGCGCGGATTAGGGCTGGTCTGCGCCGCCGCCTGCGCTTGCAGCCGGCTTGCAGTCGATTACAGGTAGTTGCCGAAGCGTCTGCCCGCCGGGCCTAGGATGGATCGGCTTGCGCGGGCATCGTGCCGGCGCGGCGATCCTCCAAGGAAAGCCCATGGCCACTTCGAAGAACGGCAAGTCCTCGTCCGCAAAGCCCCGGGCCGGATCCCCGGCCGGATCCGCGGGCGGCTCCCCGGACAAATCCACCGCCAAGTCCACCGCCAGGACCGCGGGCCGCGTCAGCAGCGGCGGCCCGGCGCGGCCGCAGCCGGCGCCGGCCGGCGACGAGCTGGCCGCGCATGCCCGCGACGTGCAGGCGTTGGCCGCGGCCATGCCGCACAACGCCGGCAAGGCCGCCGAGCACGGCCGCGCCAACGCCATGGCGCCGCCCGCTGGCCAGGTGGCGCAGCCGGCTTCGCCCGCGGCCACGGCCAGCACGCTCAGCGAGTCCAACGATTCGGCCAAGACCGGCCGCGGCGCGCAGCCCGGGCACAACGCCAACAACGACACGCTGGACCGCGTGCGCGCCGACCCCGGCGGCCAGGCGCTGACCACCAACCAGGGCGTGGCCGTGGCCGACAACCAGAACTCGCTCAAGGCGGGGCTGCGCGGGCCGGGGCTGATGGAAGACTTCATCCTGCGCGAGAAGATCACCCATTTCGACCACGAGCGCATCCCCGAGCGCATCGTGCACGCGCGCGGCTCGGGCGCCCACGGCTATTTCGAGTGCTACCAGCCGATGACGCAGTACACGCGCGCCGCGCCGTTTCGCGAGGCGGGCAAGGTCACGCCGGTGTTCGTGCGCTTTTCCACCGTGGCGGGCGAACGCGGCTCCATGGACACCGCGCGCGACGTGCGCGGCTTCGCGGTCAAGTTCTATACCGACGAGGGCAACTGGGACCTGGTGGGCAACAACATCCCCGTCTTCTTCATCCAGGACGCGATGAAGTTCCCCGACCTGATCCACGCCGTCAAGCCCGAGCCGCACCACGGCATGCCGCAGGCGGCCTCGGCGCACGACACCTTCTGGGACTTCATCTCGCTGATGCCGGAGTCCACCCACATGATGATGTGGGCGATGTCCGACCGCGCCATCCCGCGCAGCTACCGGATGATGCAGGGCTTCGGCGTGCACACCTTCCGGCTGGTCAACGAGGCGGGCGAGTCGGTCTTCTGCAAGTTCCACTGGAAGCCGCTGCAGGGCACGCATTCGCTGGTGTGGGACGAGGCCGTGAAGATCGCCGGCGCGGACCCCGACTTCCACCGCCGCGACCTGTGGGAAGCCATCGAGGCGGGCGAGTATCCGCAATGGGAGCTGGGCCTGCAGATCTTCGGCGAGCAGCAGGCCGAGTCCTTCAGCTTCGACGTGCTCGACCCGACCAAGATCGTGCCCGAGGAGCTCGTGCCCGTCACGCCGGTCGGCCGGCTGGTGCTGAACCGCAACCCGGACAACTTCTTCGCCGAGACCGAGCAGGTGGCCTTCTGTGCGGCGCACGTGGTGCCGGGCATCGATTTCAGCAACGACCCGCTGCTGGCCGGGCGCATCCATTCCTACGTCGATACGCAGATCAGCCGGCTGGGCGGGCCCAACTTCCACGAGATCCCGGTCAACGCGCCGGTGGCGGCGGTGCACAACAACCAGCGCGACGGCATGCACCGCCAGGCCATCCACCGCGGCCGCGCGGCCTACGAGCCCAATTCCCTGGGCGGGGGCTGTCCCTTCCAGGCCGGCGCGCGGGGCTTCGTGTCCTTCCCGCAGCCGGTGCAGGAAGACAAGCTGCGCGGCAAGCCGGAGAAGTTCGCCGACCACTACACCCAGGCCACGCTGTTCTACGAAAGCCAGACCGCGCCGGAGAAGGCCCACATCGCCGCGGGCTTGCGCTTCGAGCTGAGCAAGGTGACGGTGCCGGCGGTGCGCGAGCGCATGGTGGCGTCGCTGCGCAACGTGTCGGAAGAGCTGGCCGGCGCGGTGGCGGGCGGCCTGGGCATGGCGCTGCCCGAGCCGCTGCCGCGCGCGCTGGCGCATCCGCCCGAGCCGGAGGTGAAGCGTTCGCCCGCCCTGTCGCTGACGGCGCTGCCGGGCGAGGCCGGCGTGCGCACGCGCAAGGTGGCCATCCTGGTGTGCGACGGCGTGGTGGGCGACGCGGTGCAGTCGCTGCAGTCGCTGCTGCTGGCCGAAGGCGCGGTGCCGCGCCTGGTGGCGCCGCTGCTGGGCGCGGTGCGCGGCGAGGACGGCAGCACGCTGGAGGCGGACGCCTCGCTGGAGAACCACCCGCCGGCGCTGTTCGACGCCCTGGTGCTGCCCGACGGGCAGGCGGGCGTGCAGGCATTGGCCGGCTACGGCCAGGCGCTGGAGTTCGTCAAGGACCAGTACCGCCACGGCAAGGCCATCCTGGCGCTGGGCGCCGGGCGCATGCTGCTGGAGCGGGCGGGCATCCCGCGCGAGCTGCCCGGCGGCGGCGCGGACCCCGGCCTGCTGCTGGCCGAGGCGGGCGCCAAGGCGGTGCGCCGGGCCGCGCCGGCCTTCGTCGCGGCGGTGGCGCGGCACCGCCATCCCGAGCGCGAGACCGATCCACCGCGGGTCTAGGCGGGCCGGCCGCGCCGTCGCCGGCCCGCCGCGCGGGCGCGCGCCCGGCGGCCGGCGCGGCCTCGCCGGCAGGCCTCAGAACAGGCTTTCGGCCATGTTCTGCTGCTCGATCAGCGAGCGCACCGTGCAGCCGGCGGCGTGCGTGCCGGTGAGCTGGCATTCTTCCGGCATGTCGCCCGGGCAGCCGCCCAGCAGGGGGCATTCGCTGAACAGGTCGGCCACCCAGTCGACGAAGGCGCGCACCTTGGGCGACAGGTGCCGGTTCTGCAGGTAGACCGCGGAGATCGGCATGGGCGTCGGCCGCCACTGCGACAGCACCTCGACCAGCCGGCCCGCCTGCAGGTCTTCCAGCACCATGTAGCGCGGCGGCTGGATCATGCCGAAGCCCTGCAGGCCGCACATCACGTAGGCCTCCGAGTCGTTGACCGAGATGCTGCCGCGCATGGGCACGGCGCGGGCCGCGCCGTCCACCACGAAATCCCAGTCTATGGTGCGCCCGGTGCGGCTGGAGAAGTACAGCACCGCCAGGTGGTTCTCCAGGTCCTCGATGGTCTGCGGCGTGCCGTGGCGCTCCAGGTAGGAGGGCGAGGCGCAGGTCACGGAGTCGAAGCTGCCGATGCGCCGGGCCACCAGGTTGGAGTCGGGCAGCGGCCCCGCGCGCAGGGCGCAGTCCACCGCTTCCTGGACCAGGTCGACCGGCCGGTCGCCCATGCCTATCACCAGCTCCACGTCCGGATAGCGGACGTGGAAGTCGCACATCGCCGGGATCAGGATGAGCTTGCCGATGGAGGCCGGCGCATCGATCCGCAGGCGCCCGCGCGGCCCGCGCGCGGCGTCGCGCAGCGAGGTCTCGGTGTCTTCCAGGTCGGCCAGGATGCGCAGGCAGCGCTCGTAATAGGCCGCGCCGTCCGGCGTCAGGCTGAGCCGGCGGGTGGTGCGGTTCAGCAGCCGCACCTGCAGCAGTTGCTCCAGGTTCTGGATGGTGGTGGTGACCGTGGTGCGCGGCAGCCCCAGGCTGTCGGCCGCCCGCGTGAAGCTGTTGGCGTCCACGACCCGGGTGAAGACCTGCATGGCTTGGAAGCGGTCCATGGGGGGCGTCCTGGTGGAAGGGGAAGGGCGGCGTAGCGGATTGTCCATCTACGCCGAACAGTGTTTCCAGATTCTAGTTGTTTATTCGGTTCTGGAAAACAGACAGAATGCCACCCGTTCCCACGCTGCGGTGCAGCAACCATGACTCCCACTCCTGAACCCAGGGCGCGGGGCCGGCTTCCGGCCGGCTCCGTCGCCGATTTCCACATCCCCGGCCCGCACGGCCGGCTGGCGGTGCGCCTGCACCGGCCGGCGCCCGCGCCCGGGCCGGCGCCGGCCGTGCTCTACCTGCACGGCGGCGGCTTCACGGCCGGCTCGCTGGACGACGCCGACGGGCCGGCCGGCGCGCTGGCCGAGCGCGCCGGCGCGGCGGTGCTGTGCGCCGACTACGCCCTGGCGCCGGCCCGGCCGTTCCCGGCGGCGCCGGAGGACGCCTACGCGGCGCTGCTGTGGCTGGCGCGCAACGCCGCCTCGCTGGGCGCGGACGGCGGCCGGCTGGCGGTGGCGGGCGACGACGCCGGCGGCAACCTGGCGGCCTGCCTGGCGCTGATGGCGCGCGACCGCAACGAGGTCGTCCTGGCCGCCCAATTGCTGATCGGCCCGCTGCTCGATCCCAGCATGACCTGCCTGGACACGGCCCAGGACGCCGACGACCGGGCCACGCGCCGCGCCTGCGCCAGCAGCTACCGCCAGTACCTGCCCGGCGTGCTGCTGCGCCTGCACCCCTACGCGGCGCCGCTGGAATGCCGCCGCCTGGCGGGCCTGCCGGCCGCCTTCGTGGCCAGCGCCGGGCGCGACGCCCTGCATTGCGAGGCCGAGCGCTACGCCGCCGCGCTGATCGCGGCCGGCGTGCCCGTGCAGGCGGCGCGCTATCCCGGCCTGCGCCACGGCGAGCTGGCCGCCCACGGCCCCCTGCTGCGGGAGGCGGCCGATTTCCTGCGCCGCCGCCTGGCGCGGCCGGCGCGGCGCGACACCGATTTCCCCGATTCCGAAACCTTCACTTTCCAGGAAGCATCATGAAGCTACTCACCAAGCGCCATGCCTACACGGCCCTGGCCGCCGCGCTGCTGCTGGCCGGCGCCGCCGTCTGGACCGCCCGCACGCCCGCGGTGGCCGAGCCCCCGCCCGCGCCCGCCGCGGCCCAGGTCGACGTGGCCGAAGTCGTCAGCCGCCCCATCACCGATTGGCAGAGCTATTCCGGCCGGCTGGAAGCGGTCGAGCGGGTCGAGATCCGCCCGCTGGTCTCCGGCACGCTGACCCGCATCCACTTCCGCGACGGCAGCCTGGTCAGGAAGGGCGAGCTGCTGTTCACCATCGACCCTCGGCCCTACGAAGCCGAGGTGGCCGGGCGCAAGGCGCAGCTCGCCGCGGCCCAGGCGCGCCAGGCCTATACCGCGTCGGAACTGGCGCGCGCCCGCCGCCTGCTGGAAGGCAACGCCATCGCCCGGCGCGACTTCGACGAGAAGCACAACGCCGCCGCCGAGGCCGCCGCCAACCTGCAGGCCGCCCGCGCGGCGCTGCAGGCCGCCGAGCTGGACCTGGAGCACACCCGCATCGTCGCCCCGGTGGCCGGCCGCATTTCGCGCGCCAACGTGACCGAGGGCAACGTGGTGGCCGCCGGCGCCGGCTCCGAGCCGCTGACCACGCTGGTGTCGGTGGACCGCATGTACGCCGCCTTCGACGTCGACGAGCAGAGCTTCCTGAAGGTCGTGGGTCCAGCCACCGGCGCGGCGGGCGCCGCGCCCGAGGTGCCGGTGCTGCTGGGCCTGGCCGACGAGGAGGACTACCCCCGGCGCGGCGCGGTCAGCTACGTGGACAACCGCCTGGACGTGTCCTCCGGCACGATCCGCGTGCGCGCGGTGTTCGACAACCCCGACGGCCGCCTGCTGCCGGGCCTGTACGCGCGGGTGCGCCTGGCCGGCTCGGCCGAGCGGCCCGGCCTGCTGATCGACGAGCGCGCCATCGGCACCGACCAGGACAAGCGCTTCGTGCTGGTGGTGGGCGAGGACAACCGCGCCGTCTACCGCGAGGTCAGGCTGGGCGCCAACATCGGCCCGCTGCGCGTGGTCGAGCAGGGCCTGGAGCCCGGCGAGCGCATCGTCGTCAACGGCCTGCAGCGCGTGCGCCCGGGCGACGCCGTCAGTCCCCAGGCGGTCTCCATGGACGCGCAGCAGCCCGTGCGCACCGCATCGGCCGGCAGCCGCTGAAGGCGCCGGCAGGAAGAACACCCATGAACATTTCCAAATTCTTCATCGACCGGCCGATCTTCGCGGGCGTCCTGTCGGTCCTGGTGCTGCTGGGCGGGCTGCTGGCCATGTTCCAGCTGCCCATCTCGGAATACCCCGAGGTGGTGCCGCCGTCCGTCGTGGTGCGGGCGCAGTACCCGGGCGCCAACCCCAAGGTCATCGCCGAAACCGTGGCCTCGCCGCTGGAGCAGTCCATCAACGGCGTCGAGGACATGATGTACATGCAGTCGCAGGCCAACAGCGACGGCAACCTGACGCTGACGGTCTTCTTCCGCCTGGGCGTGGACCCGGACAAGGCGCAGCAGCTGGTGCAGAACCGCGTCTCGCAGGCGCTGCCGCGGCTGCCCGACGACGTGCAGCGCCTGGGCGTGACCACGGTCAAGAGCTCGCCCACGCTGACGCTGGTCGTGCATTTGATCTCTCCCGACGACCGCTACGACGCCACCTACCTGCGCAACTACGCGGTCATCAACGTCAAGGACCGCCTGTCGCGCCTGTCCGGCGTGGGCGAGGTGCAGATCTGGGGCGCCGGCGACTATTCCATGCGCGTCTGGCTGGACCCGCAGAAGGTCGCCCAGCGCGGCATGACGGCCATGGAAGTGGTCAACGCCATCCGCGAGCAGAACGTGCAGGTGGCCGCCGGCGTGATCGGCGCCTCGCCCACGCTGGGCGACGTGCCCATGCAGTTCTCGGTCAACGCGCGCGGCCGGCTGCAGAGCGAGGCCGAGTTCGGCGAGATCGTCCTGAAGACCTCGCCCGACGGCGCGGTCACGCGCCTGGCCGACGTGGCGCGCATCGAACTCGACGCGCAGGAATATGCGCTGCGCTCGCTGCTGGACAACCGGCCGGCCATCGGCATGGGCATCATGCAGTCGCCCGGCTCGAACGCCCTGGACGTCTCGCGCCAGGTGCGCGAGGCCATGGCCGAGATGGCGCAGGACTTCCCGCCCTCGGTCGAGTACCGCATCGAGTACGACCCGACCCAGTTCGTGCGCTCCAGCATCGAGGCCGTCATCCACACCCTGCTGGAAGCCATCGCCCTGGTGGTGCTGGTGGTCATCGTCTTCCTGCAGACCTGGCGCGCCTCGGTGATCCCGCTGCTGGCCGTGCCGGTGTCCATCATCGGCACCTTCGCGCTGCTGCTGCTGTTCGGCTATTCGATCAATGCGTTGTCCCTGTTCGGCATGGTGCTGGCCATCGGCATCGTGGTCGACGACGCCATCGTCGTGGTCGAGAACGTCGAGCGCAACATCGAGGCCGGGCTGAGCCCGCGCGAGGCCACCTACCAGGCCATGCGCGAGGTCAGCGGGCCCATCATCGCCATCGCGCTGACGCTGTGCGCGGTGTTCGTGCCGCTGGCCTTCATGACCGGGCTGTCGGGGCAGTTCTACAAGCAGTTCGCCATGACCATCGCGATTTCGACGGTGATCTCGGCCTTCAATTCGCTGACCCTGTCGCCGGCGCTGTCGGCGCTGCTGCTCAAGGGCCACCACGACAAGCCCGACTGGCTGACGCGCGGGATGAACAAGGCCTTCGGCCCCTTCTTCCGCTGGTTCAACCGCGTGTTCTCGCGCGGCTCGGAGCGCTACGCCGTGGGCGTGGGCGGCGTGCTGCGGCGCAAGGCCGGCGCCATGGGGGTGTACGCGGTGCTGCTGGCGGCCACCCTCGTCGTGTCCTACATCCTGCCCGGCGGCTTCATCCCGGCGCAGGACAAGCAGTACCTGATCGGCTTCGCCCAGCTGCCCAACGGCGCCTCGCTGGACCGCACCGAGGACGTGATCCGGCGCATGAGCGACATCGCGCTGAAGGAACCGGGCGTGAAAAGCGCCATCGCCTTCCCCGGCCTGTCGATCAACGGCTTCACCAACAGCTCCAGCGCGGGCATCGTCTTCGTCACCCTGGACGACTTCGGCGAGCGCCGCGGCGCGGCGCTGTCGGGCGACGCCATCGCGGCCAGCCTGAACGCCAAGTTCGGCGCCATCAAGGACTCCTTCGTGGCGGTCTTCCCGCCGCCGCCCATCCTCGGCCTGGGCACGCTGGGCGGCTTCAAGCTGCAGATCGAGGACCGCGCCGCCCTGGGCTACGCCGAGCTGGACCGCGCCACCCAGGCCTTCGTGGCCAGGGCGGCGCAGACGCCGGAGCTGGGCGCGACCTTCTCGAACTACCAGATATCCGTGCCGCAGCTGGACGTGGACCTGGACCGCGTCAAGGCCAAGCAGCTGGGCGTGCCGGTGACCGAGGTGTTCGACACCATGCAGGTCTACCTGGGCTCGGTCTACGTCAACGACTTCAACCGCTTCGGCCGGGTCTTCCAGGTGCGGGCGCAGGCCGACGCGCCGTTCCGCGCCCATCCCGAGGACATCCTGCAGCTGAAGACCCGCAACGCCGCGGGCGAGATGGTGCCGCTGTCCTCGCTGGTCAACGTCAGGCAGACCTTCGGCCCGGAAATGGTGGTGCGCTACAACGGCTACACCGCCGCCGACATCAACGGCGGCCCGGCGCCGGGCTATTCCACCAACCAGGCCCAGGCCGCGGCCGAGCGCATCGCCGAGGAAGTGTTGCCGCGCGGCTTCAAGATCGAATGGACCGACCTGGCCTACCAGCAGATGCTGGCCGGCAACGCGGGCCTGTGGGTGTTCCCGATCGCCGTGCTGCTGGTCTTCCTGGTGCTGGCCGCGCTGTACGAAAGCCTGGCGCTGCCGCTGGCGGTGATCCTGATCGTGCCCATGAGCGTGCTGGCCGCGCTGACGGGCGTCTGGCTGACCGGCGGCGACAACAACATCTTCACCCAGATCGGGCTGATGGTGCTGGTGGGGCTGTCGGCCAAGAACGCCATCCTGATCGTGGAGTTCGCGCGCGAGCTGGAAGCCCACGGCAGCACGCCGGTGCGCGCGGCCATCGAGGCCAGCCGCCTGCGGCTGCGGCCCATCCTGATGACCTCCATCGCCTTCATCATGGGCGTGGTGCCGCTGGTGCTGTCTTCCGGGGCGGGCGCCGAGATGCGCCAGGCCATGGGCGTCGCCGTGTTCTTCGGCATGCTGGGCGTGACGCTGTTCGGGCTGTTCCTGACGCCGGTGTTCTACGTGCTGCTGCGCCTGATGGCCACGCGCGGCAAGGGCGCGCCGCAGCGGCCGGACGAGCCCGGCGGCGCGCCGGCGCAGGGCGGCGCGCCCGCGCCCGCCGCGCCCGGCCATGCCCTGCCCAATCCCATTCTTGCCGAGCAACAGTCATGACGATTCTTCGACACACCTTCCCGCCGGCGCTGCGCCGGCCCGCGGGGCGGCCCGGGCTGCCGGCGCTCGCGGCGTTCGCGCCGGCATCGGCCCGGCGCTCCCGGTGGCCCGGGCTGCCGGCCCTGGCGGCGCTCGCGCTGGCGCTGGCCGGCTGCGCCGTCGGCCCCGACTACCAGCGCGCCCCGGTCGACGTGCCGGCCGCCTACAAGGAAGCGGGCGGCCCGGCCGGCGCGGCCTCGCTGCCGGCCGGCTCCCCCTGGAAGCTGGCCCAGCCGGCCGAGCAGCAGCCGCGCGGCCAGTGGTGGCGCGTATTCGGCGACGAGACGCTGAACCGCCTGCAGGACCGGGCCATGCAGGCCAACCAGGACCTGCAGGCCGCCGCGGCGCGCCTGCGCCAGGCGCGCGCCCTGCACCGCGACGCGCGCTCGGGCCTGTTCCCGCAGGTGGACGTGGGCGCCGGCGTGACCCGCCAGCGCCAGTCGCCCGCCTCGCAGGGCCTGCCCGACGACGCGGACAGTTCGGCCTCGACGCTGTGGCGCGCCCAGGTGGGCGCATCCTACGAGGCCGACCTGTTCGGCCGCGTCTCGGCCACCGTGGCCGCCGCGCAGGCCGGCGCCGAGCGCAGCGAGGCGCTGTTCCATTCGGTGCGGCTGGCCCTGCAGGGCGACGTCGCCGCCAGCTACTTCCTGCTGCGCGAGATGGACGCCGAGCAGGCGCTCTACGCCGAGACCGTGGCCCTGCGCCGGCGCACCCTGGACCTGGTGCAGCGCCGCTACGACGAGGGCGACATCAGCGAGCTGGACCTGGCGCGCGCCCGCTCGGAGCTGTCGGCGGCCGAATCGGAATCGCTGGGCGTGGCGCGCCGGCGCAGCGTGGCCGAGCACGCGCTGGCCATCCTGCTGGGCAGCACGCCGGCGGATTTCTCGCTGCCGGCCATGCCGCTGGAGCATGTGCAGATCGCCGTGCCGGCCGGCCTGCCGTCGGCGCTGCTGGAGCGCCGCCCGGACATCGCCGCCGCCGAGCGCGCCATGGCCGAGGCCAACGCCCGCGTCGGCGCGGCCCAGGCCGCCTTCTTCCCGCGCCTGGAGATCAGCGGCGCGCTGGGCTTCGAGGCGGGGCAGGCGGGCAATCTGTTCGACTGGTCCACGCGCAGCTTCCTGCTCGGGCCGCTGGTGGGCACCATGCTGTCGCTGCCCATCTTCGACGGCGGCCGCCGAGAGGCCGGCCTGGAACTGGCCCGCGCGCGCTACGAGGAAGACGTCGCCGCCTACCGCCAGGCCGTGCTGGGCGCCTTCCGCGAGGTGGAGGACAGCCTGGCCAACCTGCGCATCCTGGACGAGCAGACGAGCGCCCAGGACGCCGCGGTGGACGCCTCGGTGCGCGCCGCCGGCCTGTCGCACCTGCAGTACCGCGAGGGCTCGGTGAGTTATCTTGACGTGATCGACGCCGACCGCAGCGTGCTGCAGCGCCGCCTGCTGGCGGTGCAGCTGCGCGGCGAGCAGGCGCGCTCCACGGTGGCGCTGATCCGCGCGCTGGGCGGGGGCTGGGACGGCGCGCGCCATGGGCCGGCGCCGGTAGCCGGCCAGGCGCCGGTTGCGGCAACCGATCCGGCCGCAGCCCCGGCTGCGGCCCCGGGGCAGCCTGCGCCCGCGCCGGCGTCCGGCGCGGCGCCGGCTCAGTCGGCGTCCAGCTCGGGGTAGTGGCGGAAGATGCCGTCGCCGTAGGGCAGGCGCCGCTTGCTGCCCAGGTAGTCCTGCAATTCCGGCAGCGCGGCCACGCGGCGGTGCAGGTCGCTGACGCGGCGGTACTCGCCCGCCAGCGCGGCCATGCGCCGCGGGAAGGCGTGGCGCAGGCCGTCGACCAGCTGGAACAGCGACAGGTCGGCGTAGCTCCAGCGCCCGCCGCCGGCCAGCCAGTCGCCGTGCGCGTCCAGGGCCCGCTCGAAATAGCCCAGGAACTTGGGGATGCGCCGGCCGCGGAAGGCCGCGGCCCGGCGCAGCGCCTCGTCGCGCTGCTCCTCGTAGTACAGCCCGGCGTCCACCGGGTGGTGCACGTCGTGGGCCTCGGCCACCGCGTCGGCGATGGTCAGCTGCAGCTGGTTGACCCAGACCCGCCCGCGCACGTCCTCGGGCATCAGGCCGTGCCGGGCGCCGACGAAGAGCAGGATGTTGGCGGTCTGGGCGATCACCATGTCGCCGGCCACCAGGTAGGGCGGGGCGAAGGGCGGGAAGTCGCGCTGCGCGCGCATGTGGCGCACCAGCGCGTCCTCGCCGTCCTCGCGCGCGCAGTCGCGGTAGGCGATGGCGCCGGCCTCCAGCGCCAGGCGCACGAACTCCCCCCTGCCGGGGATGCCGTCCCAGTACCACAGTTCGTATTGCATCGAGGTCTCCTTGGCCAGGCGCGCGCGCCCGGGCGCGCGGCAGGGTGACGGTAAGGCCGCCCGCGCGGCGCGTCGAGTTACGAATGGTTTTCGCCCGGCGGGCGGGGCCGGCCGTCCGGACGGAAACGCTTACAGAGCCCCTGGTTTGGCTGCGTTTGGTCATGGTCCGGCCGGCGGCCGGTCTTACACTGGGTTCCACGGGCATGCCCGGGCGCATGCCGATCCCAGCCAAGGAGCCAAGCATGAAGTCCGCAAGAACGCATTTGCGCATCGCCTCCCTGGGCCTGTGCGCGGCCGGCGCGCTGCTGGCGGCCTCGGCCGTATCGGCGGCCGGCAGCGAGGCCGACCGCCAGGCCCAGTACCTGAAGGACCGCGCCGCCTGCGAGCGGGGCCACACCGGCCAGGACCTGGCCACCTGCCTGCGCGAGGCCGGCGCCGTGCGCGACGAGCGCCGCGGCGTCCAGGGCCGCCAGGCCCCGGGCGACGACACGCTGCGCGCCAACGCCCTGCGCCGCTGCGAGCGCCTGCCGGCCGACCAGCAGGCCGACTGCCGCGCGTTGACGATGGGCAACGGCGTGCAGACGCGCGGCGACGTGCCCGCCGGCGGCGTCTACCGGGAAAGGACCATCCAGGTGCCGGCCCCGCAGCAGGCGCCGGCCCCCTACGAGGTCCCGGCTCCCGCGCCGTCGCGCATGCCGGCCATGCCGCCGGTGCCGGCGCCGAATTCCGCGCCGGTCTCGCCCATGGCCCCGATCACCCCGGCGCCGCCGCCCAGCCCCGGCATGGTGCGCTGATGGCCGCGCCCGCCAGGCAGAACCGGCACATCGAGGACTTCGACGCCGGCCTGGGCCCGCAGGATTACCGGCCCGACCCGCGCGACACCTTGCCGGCCGTCGCGGCGCAGCCGTCGCGGCCGCGCTCGGTGCCCCCGCAGCGGCAGGACCGCCAGCCCGGCAGCCAGCGCGCCATGCGCCCGCAGCCGGAAAGCGGCGAGCGCAGCTACCTGGCCGCGGGCAAGCTGCGCGGCCGGGTGGCGGTCGTCACCGGCGGCGACAGTGGCATAGGCCGCGCCGTCTGCGTGGCCTATGCGAAGGAGGGGGCCGACCTGGTGGTGCTGTACCTGGACGAGCACGAGGACGCGCGCGAGACCGAGCGCCTGGTGCGCGCCGAAGGGCGCGATTGCGCGCTGCTGTGCGGCGACCTGGGCGATCCCGGCCAGGCCGCCGGCCTGGCCCGCCAGGCGGCGCGGGCGCACGGCCGCGTCGACATCCTGGTCAACAACGCGGCCGAGCAGCACACCGCGCGCGACCTGGAAGAGATCGACGGCGAGCGGCTGGAGCGCACCTTCCGCAGCAATTTCTTCGGCATGTTCAACCTGACCCGCGAGCTGCTGCCGCACATGGGCGAGGGCGGCTGCATCGTCAACACGACGTCGGTGACGGCCTACCGGGGCAGCGCCCGGCTGATGGACTACTCGGCCACCAAGGGCGCCATCGTCGCGTTCACGCGCTCGCTGTCGCAGGCGCTGGGCAAGCGCGGGATCCGCGTCAACGCGGTGGCGCCGGGGCCGATCTGGACGCCGCTCATCCCGGCCAGCTTCAGCGAGCAGGAAGTGGCCGAGTTCGGCCAGGGCACGCCCATGGGCCGCCCGGGCCAGCCGGACGAGGTCGCGCCGTGCTACGTCTTCCTGGCCAGCGAGGACGCCAGCTACATGAGCGGGCAGGTGCTGCACCCCAACGGCGGGGAAGTCGTCAACGGCTAGCGGCCGCCGGTGTCTCCGGCGCGGCCGCGCCCAGCAGGTCCTCGATGCGCACCGGCAATTCGCGTACCCGCACGCCCGTGGCGTGATGCACCGCGTCCGCGATCGCGGCGGCGATGCCGGCCAGGCCGATCTCGCCGATGCCGCGCGCGCCCAGCTCGTTGAGGACCGGGTCGGGATGCTCCAGGAAGCTCACGTCCAGTTCAGGCGCGTCGGCATGGGTGGGCAGCAGGTAATCGGCCAGGTTGTCGGTCACCGGCGCGCCGCAGCGCGGGTCGTAGACGGTCTCTTCCAGCAGCGCCATGCCTACCCCCATCATCAGCGCGCCCTCGATCTGGTTGCGTCCCAGCCGGGGGTTGAGGATGCGGCCGGCGTCGATGACCGTGACGATGCGCGACACGCGCAGGCTGGCGGTGGGCGCGTGCCAGCTCACTTCGGCGAAGTGCGCGCCGAAGGAGCGCACCGTGCAGCGCCGCATCGCCGGATCGCGGGCGCTGGCCTGGCCGCTGCCTTCGCCCTGCACGCAGGGCCGGCCGGCGGCGCGCAGGATGTCCTGCATGGGGACGCCGGCCGCGTCGCCGGCGGGGTCCGCCACCCGGCCGTGGGAATAACGCAGCGCCTGGGGCGGGCAGCCGGCCAGCGGCGAGGCAGGGTCGCCGGCGGCCAGCGCCACCAGGGCGGCCACGGCCTGGCGCGAGGCCTCGGCCACCGCCGGGATGAGCGAGGCGGTGGCCGCCGAGCCGCCCGAGACGGGCCCTGCCGGCAGGTCGGTGTCGCCCAGCTCCACCTTGACGCGCGCCGGCGGCAGGCCGGTGCAATCGGCGGCGATCTGCGCCAGCACGGTGTAGGTGCCGGTGCCCAGGTCCTGGGTGGCGCACGACACCGTGGCCGTGCCGTCGTCGTGCAGCGCCACGCGCGCCCGGGCGGCGAAGCGCAGGGCCAGCCAGGCGGCGCTGGCCATGCCCCAGCCCAGCGCGAGGTCGCCGCGCCGCATCGCGCCCACGCGCGGATCGCGGTCTTGCCAGCCGAAGCGGCGAGCGCCTTCGCGCATGCACTCGGTCAGGTGGCGCGAGGAGAACGGCCGGCCGCGGCTCGGGTCCTCGGCCGGCTCGTTGCGCAGGCGCAGTTCCAGCGGGTCCATGCCCAGCCGCCAGGCCAGCTCGTTCAGGGCCGATTCGGTGGCGTACAGGCCGGGCACCGCGCCCGGCCCGCGCATCGAGGTGGGCGCGCCCACCGTGCGTCGGCACAGGGCCGAGGTCACGCGCAGGTTGTCCACGGCGTACAGATAGGCGGTGGCCTCGCCGCAGTTCTCCTTGTAGTCGTCGAGCATGGACGCGTGGTTGACGGCGTCGTGCCGCAGCGACAGCAGCCGCCCCCCGGTCGTGGCGCCCAGGCGCACGCGCTGGCGGGTGGCCGGCCGGTGGCCGGCGGCGCGGAACATCATGGGGCGCGACAGCACCAGCTTGACCGGCCGCTGCAGCACCCGCGCCGCGGCCGCCGCCAGCAGCGAATGCGGCCAGGGCCACAGCTTGCCGCCGAAGCCGCCGCCCATGTAGCGGCAGACCACCCGCACCCGTTCGGGCGGCATGTCCAGCATCTTCGCCAGCGCGTCGCGGTGGTTGACCACCGCCTGGCTGGATTCGTAGAGCGTCAGGCCGCCGTCCTGCCAGTGCGCCAGCGAGGCGTGCAGCTCCATCGGATTGTGGGCGTGCACGGGCGTGGCGTAGGTCTCGTCCAGGCGGACCGGGGCCGAGGCGTAGGCGGCGTCGGGGTCGCCGCGCTCGCTGTCGATGGCGGGCCGGCCGTCGGCCTGCAAGGGCCCGGCCACCTGCGGCGGCTGCTCGCGGTAGCTCACCTGCACGGCGGCCGCGGCCGCCTGGGCCTGCTCCAGCGTGTCGGCCACCGCCAGGGCCACGTACTGGCCGTAGTAGCGGATGCGGTCGTCGGCCAGCGGCGGGCGCCGCTCGTCCAGCTTGGGCATGCCGGGCTCGTCGGGCAGGGCGCGGAAGGGCTGGCCCAGGTTGGCGCGCTGGTAGACGGCGCGCACGCCGGGCAGGGCCAGCGCGGCGCAGGCGTCGATCGCCGCGATCTCGCCGCAGGCGATGGTGCTGCACACCGGCACGGCGTACAGCATGCCGGGCAGATGCACGTCGGCGGTGTAGGGCGCCAGGCCGCTGACCTTGTCCGGCCCGTCCACGCGGGGCAGGGCGGCGCCGATGGCGGGGCCGGCTTGTTCCAGGATATCCGTCGTCATGATGGCTCCCTCAGGACTCGGCCGCGGCCGCGGTCAGGCGCAGGGCGTGGGCGATGCAGCGGCGCGCCAGCTCGACCTTGAAGGCATTGCCGGCCAGCGGCCGCGCCTCGCGCAGCGCCGCCCGCGCCGCCGCGGCCAGGCGCGCCTCGTCCGGCGCCTGCCCGGCCAGGGCCTGCTCGGTCTCGTGGGCGCGCCAGGGCCGCGTGCCGACCCCGCCCAGCGCCACGCGCAGGTGGCCGACGGTGCCGTGCTCCAGCGACAGGCAGACCGCGGCCGAGGCCAGCGCGAATTCGTAGGAGGCGCGGTCGCGCAGCTTGACGTAGACCGAGCGGCTGCCCGGCGGCGGGGGCGGCAGTTCCACGTGGGTGATCAGCTCGCCCTGCTGCAGCACGGTCTCGCGCTGCGGGGTGTCGCCCGGCAGCAGGAAGAAGCCCGCCACCGGCACCTGGCGCTCGCCCTGGCGGCCCGCGATGCCGACGCGGGCGTCCAGGGCGGCCAGGGCCACGCTCATGTCCGAGGGGTGGCTGGCGATGCAGTGCTCGCTGGTGCCGAGCACGGCCAGCATGCGGTGATGGCCGGCCAGCGCCGCGCAGCCCGAGCCGGGCTCGCGCTTGTTGCAGGGCATGGCCACGTCGCGGAAATAGCCGCAGCGGGTGCGCTGCATCAGGTTGCCGCCGGTGGTGGCCATATTGCGCAGCTGCGGCGAGGCGCCCGATTCCAGCGCCTGGGCGAGGGCCGCGTAATCGCGCTGCACGGCGGGATGGCGGGCCAGGTCGGCGTTGCGTGCCAGCGCGCCGATGCGCAGGCCGCCGCCCGGCAGGGGCTCGATGCGGTCCAGCGGCAGGTCGTTGATGTCGACGACGTGGCCGGGCTGCTCCACGCCCAGCTTCATCAGGTCCACCAGGGTCGTGCCGCCGGCGATGAAGCGCCCGCCCTCGGCGCCCGCCTGCAGGGCGTGCTCGAGGTCGCGCGCTCGGGTGTAGCGCAGGGGTTCCATGGCGGTCTCCTCAGCGCTCGCCAGGCGCGTGTGCGTGCACGGCCCGCGCCTCGCCGCGCACGTCCGGCACGGCGCGCCCATCCTGCGCAGTCCCGCGCACGTCCGGCACGGCGCGTCCATCCTGCGCATTCCCGCGCACCTCCTGGATGGCGGCGACGATGCTGGCGTAGGCGCCGCAGCGGCACAGGTTGCCGCTCATCATCTCGCGCACGTCCTGGTCGCCGCTTCCACAGGGCTCGTCCAGCAGCGCGGCGGCCGACATGATCTGGCCGGCGGTGCAGTAGCCGCACTGGTAGCCGTCGTGGCGCACGAAGGCATCCTGCAGGGGATGCAGCGCGCCGGGCCGGCCCAGGCCCTCGATGGTCGTGACCCGGCGCCCGTCGTTCATGGCCGCCAGGCTGAGGCAGGCGTTGATGCGCCGCCCCTCGACGTGCACCGTACAGGCGCCGCACTGGCCGTGGTCGCAGCCCTTCTTGGTGCCGGTCAGGCGCAAGCGCTCGCGCAGCAGGTCCAGCAGCGTCGTGCGCGGGTCGATGTCGGCGTGCACGGCGCGGCCGTTGACGGTCAGGCTGACGTGCAGCAGGTCCGGCGGCTCGGGTCTGGCGGGCTGGTCTCGCATGGGCGGCTCCTGGTTGCGGGCGAAAAGGCGGCGGC
>Ga0182746_1001863_pt1 | contig 17445 bp, 16 predicted proteins | sample eDN3rd30CBELigOP_FD_128881 | JGI IMG/M metagenome (GOLD analysis project Ga0182746, IMG submission 128881) | Enriched Organic Plus compost microbial communities from Emeryville, California, USA - eDNA 3rd pass 30_C BE-Lig OP (version 2) (version 2) ... | reverse complement strand
GGGCTATATGATCGCGTACGGCCTGCTCGTGAACACCAAAATGGTCAAGCCGGACGAGACCCCGAAAAGGTGGCACGATCTGCTCGACCCGAAATGGAAAGGCAAGATTCTCGCTGACGACCTGCGGGCGTCGGGCGGCGGGTTTGTCTTCTTCTCCGCGACGCTGAAGAAGTTCGGGCGTGACTATCACGAAGCCCTCGCCAAGCAGAATCTCGTCTTCAGCCGCGATCCCGGGCAGGACCAGCAACGCGTCGCACGTGGCGAGTTTCCGCTGCGGCTTCCGCAAACATTCGCCCCTTACCAGCTTCTGAAAGGCCTGCCGGTCAATATGGTCATTCCCGAGGAAGGGGTGCCGTATGTCCGGTTTGACTTTTCGGTTGCGAAGAATGCACCGCACCCGAACGCCGCACGGGTTTTCATCAACTGGTATCTCAGTGACGGGGCGCAAGTCGGGTTCGGCGACATGGGGGCGATCCCGGCGGTCGCCGGGCTGGAAGACCGGATCAGGCCTGAGGCCCGCATGATGGCGACGGCGCGGCCGCTCGGCACCACCAATGAAAGCACCCGTGATGCCGAGATGCAGCTTGCCACCGAAATCTACAAATAGGACAGGAGCACAGCCATGCGTAACACAACGATCGATGTGGCACCGGTGAGCGGCGGCGTCGGCGCGGAGATTGCCAATGTGGATCTCTCACATCCCCTGAACGAGCAGACCTACCTTGAGATCCGGGCGGCGCTCAACGAATACGGCGTCATCTTCTTCCGCGACCAGTCCATCACGCCGGAGCAGCATGTGGACCTCGGCCGCCAGTTCGGGATGCTTGTGCCCGGTCGTGGCGAACTGGTGCCGGGTTTTCCCGAGCTTGCAGTGGTCCGCAAGGAGCCGGAGCAGAAGCACAATATCGGGGGCGACTGGCACACCGATCATTCGTTCCTGGACACGCCGCCGCTGGGGACCATTCTCCATGCCCTCGAACTGCCGCCGTTCGGCGGGGATACATTGTTTCTCAGCATGGCCAATGCCTATGACCGCCTGTCGGACGGGCTGAAGCAGACGCTCGAGGGGCTGAACGCCATTCACTCGCTGGGGCTGCTCTACGACAAGCTGCAGAGCCGCAATGCCGATTCCATCACGATCAAGCCCGATGCCCCGCGTCCGGAAGCCTTGCATCCGGTGGTGCTGCGCCATCCGGAAAACGGCCGCAAGATTCTCTATGTGAATGCAGCCTACACTGTCCGCTTCGAGGGGTGGACCCGCGAGGAAAGTCTGCCGCTGCTCGAGTTTCTGTATGGGCACGCACGGCGGCCGGAATATTCCTGCCGCTTCCGCTGGCAGCCTGGTTCAGTGGCTTTCTGGGATGACCGGCAAGTGTGGCACTACGCCGTCAACGATTATCAGGGTGAACGCCGCATCATGCACAAGCTGATCGTGGCCGGCACGCCGCCGCTTGCGGCATAGGGATGTAGGCCCACGCAGTGATATTGCGAATGTCAGGGCAGGCTTATTTGCCTGCCGGCCGTCTACACTGCGTGGCGCTCCGCCTCCAGCCTCCGCTCAAGACGAAAAATGGAGGGTTGCTCTGATATCTTGCCTTGTCCGGGGAGGCAGGGCGAGCATTCTCTGGTTTCGACCGTATCGGCATTCATCCGCCAGTCCCGAATCCTGCACCGGCGCTCAAACTGCTCCGTGGCTTCCGCCACCGCATGGGCCGCGTTTGCAGCATCGATCATGATGATCTGTTGCGCGCATTTGAACGGGTGTCCATTCGAGCTCAGCAAATTTTTATAGAAGGTCACAGAGTAGCGCGGCATGGCTGTCTCCCCACATCATTTCCTTCATTCTAGGCGGGCCGCGGGATATCGAATTGATTCGCATCAAAATCAGTGCGTTACCCGGCAGAATCGGAGGGCTGCCATGCGTCATCACGATCATCGACCGTTGTCGTGACGGTGACTTCGGCGGCGGCAAGCCGTCGATATAAATTGCGGCGTCGCGCGAGTGGCCACCAGTCGTAGAGGAAGATCTCAATTGGCTTCCAGTTGGCGACCCATCCAAGAATGATGAGGCTTTCGTGCGTGAAGCGGCTGACGTTCCCATCGCCGCCGACCGCGGCGATGGCCTGCGCAGCGAGCATGCACACCGCCAGTACGGCAAGGCCGATGACGAGGGATGTGCGTCCGACACGAAATAATTCTTTAAGGTCTTGCTCGACAATCCTCGCACGATAATTGAAGTACTGGCTGATCGCCGCTCCGAGCTCCCTGGCGGGCTCCGCCGCCAGTTCGCTTTCGGGAATGTGAACGACAATTGTGAAATGCTGGTTGCGTGGAAACTCACGCGCCCAACCGACAATGAATTCTTCCGCATCCTTGTCGAGGTCCCTCTCGCGGAACGGGAACGGATCGAGGGTATCGAACAGCTGATCAATTTCCGCGACCTGGATCTCGATCCGGCCCGGAGGTCCCTCCCGCCTTTCCACGTCAGCCGCATCTTCCGATCGTGAAGGGGCTCCTCTCATGTGGATTTTCGGGCCGAATGATTCATCCTGGCTCGGGTCCCGTCTGACGGCAGGCTGTCGATGAAGTTCTTGACGGCGTCCTGAAGCTCCTGCCGTCGTCCGACAAAGAGATGCCCTCCATTTTCAAATACGATGAGCTTGGCGCCGGGGACATGCTTGGCAGTGTATGCCGCGGCAGGGAGAGTGGCAAAGAGATCGTCTTTCGTCGTTATGATGAGCGTGGGGACATCGAGCCGGTCCAGCGGCAGCGGTTCCATCCTGACATCGGAATCAACCTGGATGCCGGCGACGCGATCACTGAGCGGAAGAATCGATTGCAACAGCTCGCTCACCCGGGCTCGCTCATCGGCCGGAGCCTTGGCCTCGAGGTCAGGCGGAACCCCCATGAAACGGACAAGACTGCGGCGCGCGATGTGCAGAGCAAGCCAGTAAACAAAATCGCTGCCGGCGAGGATGATCTTCAAAACCCATCTGTTGGAAGCGACCGTCAGGGGCACCCCTACGGCCTCCGTGGGTGAATAGGCCCTGGGAACCAGCAGGATCAGCGCCCGCACGCGGTGAGAATGGCGCAGCGCAAGTTCAATGGCCGAGGGCGCGCCGGCAGACGCTCCCATGACGATAGCTTTGTCGATGCCCAGACAATCCAGCAGCGCCGCGTGGGCATCGGCCTGGGCCCCGATCGAAGGGTCCTCCGGCACGGGCGTGCGCAAATAGCCAAATCGAGACGGCGAGACAAGTCGATGACCCTCTGCGAAGGTCCCGGCGATAAAGAATCCTTGATCGTAGCCGCCGCCGGCGCCGTGGATCGCCAGCATCGGGTCTCCGGCGCCTTTGACGCCATATTCGATCGGCCCGAGGGGCGTTTGAGCCGTGCGGGAGGCTTCACGCAGCCGCTTGCGGCCGTCATTCAATGCCCGGGAGTACGGAACACATATGATCAGGATTATCGCGGCAACGGCAACGAGAACTTGAGCGGAGTTGACCATCACCCCTTCTCTATGGGGAATCCTTCGTCTCACGGGACTTTTTGAGAAGTCCAATGATGAGGCTGGCGGCGGGAACAGCCAGGGTCGCGAGGGTGGAATCCAGGGGATGCGAGAAGATGTTGCGCGCCGAAGCGAAGCCGGCCTGTACGGACGCTGCGTCGGACTGCAAGGCTTCAATCGCCGATTTGTGCAGGTCGAGAGCCAGTTCCATGTCGCGTCCCGACGGCCGCCGCGCAGCGATCAGAACGATGATCAGCGCAATGACGAAATTGACCGCGGCCAGCGCGATGGCGGCGATCGTTGGGCTCCATGTCTCGATCAATGCGAAATAAGCGGCGAGCTCCAGCATCAGCAGGCCGAAGATCGCAATCAGCGCGGCCAATGCCCGCAACCCAAGACGTGTCAGCAGATGCTGCAGTTGAATTTGCGCGATGATCGCGTCAGCCCGCCACAGCACACGGACATTGCGGAACAGGTTATCCATTTTCATCTTGATGATCCCAGGACGCGCCCGGCCAGGACGCCAAGAGCAAAGGCAGCTGTGAGGGCAGCAAGCGGATGTTCCAGCACGACCTTCTCGGCATCCCTGGCAGCGGCTGCAAAGAATGTCCGCAGCTCCTGCATGGCACATTCCAGCTGGTCCGTCTCGCCGGTCGTCGGGTCCGGAATGTCTGCAGAGGGTGGGGGGCGGTCTGCCGCCGGCTTCTCGGCCGTCGCAAGATCATCCTGCAACGCCGCAAGCTCAGCGCGGATATCATGGCCTTGTGGCATGGCTGACTTATCTGTTGAGAAGTTTCTGATTGTTTGTATCGACGGCCCTGATCGAACGTCTTGATCCAGGTCAAGCGCGGAGAAGTCGGGCTTTTATCGTTAACAGGTAGCTATTTCATACGATTGGATGGGTTCTCAGTTCTGCAGCGGGATGCTGCTGCAGGCATCGCGTTTTCGGCCGCGTCGGCGCGTCATTTGTGACGGGTTTATGAATGATTTGGCGCAATCGCCGCGTCGTCTTTCCGTGCTCTTGTGGTCCAGTCACAAGGGGCAACACATGAAATCCGAGATCATCGAGCGGTTGGGGCAGACCGATATTCTGCTTCCCTCGCTCATTCAGGAAGGCTTGCATGCCAACGACCGGGTCAAGGCCCGCCTGAGCATTCTTCAGGCCGCCGGGTGCCATGCCCGCGATCCCAGCGCCGGATCTTTCAACTTGACGGAAGAATGCCGCGCGGCCGGCCTTGATACCATGGCGATGGAGGCGCTGGTCCTTCACACAAATCCGGCGGCAGGGGATCAGATCACGGCGCCGGGCCTGGCTGGTCTGGGCCATGCCATCTGGGACGACGTTGCGGCGATGATCCAGGCGGTCGCGGCCGGAGACGCCCCCGCGGGAGATGCGTCATCCCGGCGTCTGGCAGCGCTCAAGGCCGCGGCTTCACTTGGCTCTTCGGACACGCTGGACCTGTCGCAGGTCGCACGGCTCACCGGACTTGCGGACGATGGCGGCGACAGCCTGCACCGCCTGGTGATGGACCTTCACAAAGCCCTCAATCGGCTGTCCGCCTCCCAAGCCGAAGAGGTTCTGGCCGGCGCTCATGTCTATGGCCTGCTCGCCGAGGACAGGCCTGCGGTCGAAGCCTTCATGCGCGGCGTCGAGTCGACCCGCAAATTGAAGTTCGATCATCCGGGATTGGCGACCAATGCGGCACGATCGGGCTCCCGGCTCACCATTCAGAACGACATCGGCGAAACCGATGCCCATGTGGTGGTGATCACCGTGGAAGCGGACGCCGTGACGGTGACCTACACGGATGTCCACCTGGCCCGGGCCAAGTTCTTTTCCGGCTTGTTCCGGGACTTTCCGGTCCAGTGGAGTGGGCTTGACCGCAATGCGGCGGGCGGCCTCGGTAGTGGAAACCTGTTTTATCTCATCACCGGCCGGTGCCCCATCGACGGGGACACGTCCCGCGACGCCTTGCTCGAAGCGCTCGGCGCGGCGCTGGTTTTCCTGATCGACTGGAACAAGGCCCGCAAGGTTCTGCGCAACTGGGTGTCCAAGAGCGACGCGCTGCATATCCTCGAATGGGCCGCGCGCAACAAGGTGGGGCATCGCGGCTTCCTTGAGCTTGGCGGCAGCGACCTTGTCGCATCGGCGGTGCACAACGTCGCATCCAGCCGGATCGGCTTTGGTGAACAGCTCACCAGCGCACTGGGGCATGAGGCTGCGGTGGACTTCCTGCGAACCGTCCTGCGCAGCTCGACGGAGGCTCTGCTCGAAGGCAATTCGGTGCGCCTGGCGAGGGACCGTATCGAAGCGGATCTTGTCCGGCGGCTGCAGGGTGTCGGCGCGGCGTTGCTGGCGATTGTGGTGCGGCAGGCGGGGCTGGCACGGGAGATTGCTGTCGATATCGCGCGGTTCATCGCCGAGCGGCAGGCGCAGCGGCCATTCGACCAGGCGGGTTTGGCAGCCAAGGCGCGGCGCATCGAAGAGAAGGCCGACAGGATTGCGATCGATGCGCGCGGCGAGATCGCGCGGCTCGATGCCGATCAGGGCATCGTGCAACTCGTCAATCGCATTGAAGAAGCGATCGACGAGCTTGAACAGGCGGCTTTCATCGCCTCGCTTGCGCCGCCGGCGCTGACACCGGAACTGCTCAGCCGGCTCGCGGAGCTATGCGCTGCGGCCGTTGCGGGGACAGAAGCCGTTGCCACGGGTGTTGCGGCGGCCTCGCTGGTTCCGGAGGGACAGCGTATCGACGCCGAGGACGCGTTCGCGGCGACAGGGCGGCTGGTCGCGGCGGAGCATGCAGGCGACGCGGCGGAACGCGCAGTCACCGCCCTGATCCTGGGTGGCGACTTTGAGCTGAAGACGGCGCTGTGCGTCCTCGATCTGGCGCGCGCCATCGAACGGGCGACCGACCGGCTGGCCGGGTTTGGGCATTTGTTGCGCGAGCATGTGCTCGCCGATCTCTCGCGATAGTGGAGGAAATCATGCGGATCGTACGCATTGGAGACGGATCGACGGTCATCCACTCTGCCGAGACGGTGGGAGCAAAGGCCGCCAATCTGGTTCGCATGGCGACGCTCGGCTTGCCGGTGCCGCCGGCCTTCGTGCTGCCGGTGGAGCTTTGCGCCGCCATTGTGCGGGGCGAGCCTGACGCCCGGCAACTGCTGGCCGATGGTCTTGCGGAAGGCATCGAGTTTCTCGAGAAGGCCACCGGTCGCGTGTTTGGCGATCAGCGCCGGCCGCTGCTGGTATCGGTGCGTTCGGGCGCTGCGCGGTCGATGCCCGGCATGCTGGATACGGTGCTGGACGTGGGCTGCACGGCGGCAGCGGTCCGCGGTCTTGTGCGCCTCAGCGGCAATCCCCGCTTTGCATGGGACTGCCGGTGCCGGTTCCTGGAAAGCTACGGCGGCGTTGTTCTCGGCCTTGACCCGGCGGCGTTCACGCGGCGCAGCAACGCCTTGGTTACGGCCGAAGGCGTTGACGACGAAGCGGCGCTGGACAGCGAAGCCCTTGAGCGCCTCGCAGCCCAGTATCTGCAGGTGATCGACGACGAGGATTGCGTGTTGCCCGATGATCCGATGGATCAGCTTGGGGCTGCGGCGCGAGCGGTCTATCGGTCCTGGACCAGCGACCGGGCCCAGACATACCGGCGGCTCCAGCATCTGGAAGACCTGGCCGGCACCGCCGTGACCGTGCAGGCGATGGTGTTCGGCAATCGCGGCTTGTCGTCGGGCGCCGGTGTTGCCTTTTCGCGTGATCCGTCAACCGGCGCGGCGGAGCCCGTCATCGACGTGCTGTTCGGGGCCCAGGGCGAAGATGTCGTTTCAGGACGCCGGACGCCGGAGACTGAGGCGGCGATGATGCGCTCAACTCCCGCCGCGGCGCGCCAACTTCGCGACACGCTGGCGCGTCTCGAACGTGAATTCGGTGATGTGCAGGATATCGAATTCACCATTGAAGACGGCAGACTATGGATTCTGCAGACGCGGGCGGCCAAGCGTACGCCACAGGCGGCGTTGCGCTTTGCTGTTGATCTCGTGAAGGAAGGATTGATCACGCCCCGTGAAGCCCTTCAGCGGGTGGAGGGGTTGGATCTGGCCGCCTTCGCTCACAGGCGGCTGGCCGATATCGCCGAACCGGCGGGGCACGGGATCGGCGCTTCGACCGGCGTTGCGGTCGGACGCGCGACGTTCGATTCCATCAGCGCCGTGCGCCTTGCTGCAAATGGCGATCCGGTCATTCTCGTCCGGCCCGATACCAGCACCGCCGATGTGGCCGGGTTTGCGGCATCGGAAGGAATTGTCACGGCCGTCGGCGGCCGGACGGCGCATGCGGCCCTGGTGGCGCGCCAGATGGGCAAGCCCTGCATCGTCGGATGCATCGGTCTCGACGTCGATGTCGCGAGCCGCTGCGCGCGCCTGGGTGACACGGCCATCAAGGAAGGGGATTGGCTCTCCATAGATGGCGGAGCGGGGGCAATCTATCTCAGCCATGGCCGTGTTGTCGTTGACCAGCCGGAGGCCGAAATGGCGGAGATCGCAGGGTGGCGTGCCATGTCGCTCGAGCCCGCATGACGCTGGCGTCACGGGCGGTTGCCGAATGAGTGGTCCCATCAAACAGGAAGCCGGGCGGAGCGTTGTCCCGTGTTGATTTGGGTCAACACAGGTCGTCCGGCATTGGCGCATATGTTTAGCGAGTGAGAGCGTCGGATGACTCTTTGTTTCCAGCCCATCGCGGCAGGAAAGCCAGGATGTTCTCACATCTGTCACAGCCGCGTCGCAGAACTGACCTTGAGTTCGGCCGGATTGGATTGCTGCAATGTGGCAAGCTGCCAGGAAAGGATCGAACAATGAAAGCCTCGGACGTGATGGTTCGTGACGTCGTCACTGTGAAGCCGGATACGGCGGTGGCGGACGTGGTCCAGTTGCTCACCAAGCATGATGTGAGTGCTGTGCCTGTCGTGGATGACGATGGTCTCGTGATTGGAATCGTCAGCGAGGCCGATCTTGTTCGGCGCGAGGAGATCGAGACCGAGAAGCATCGGCCGTGGTGGCTGGAGGCTGTGACGCCCGCGGCCACATTGGCCAACGAATTCGCCAAATCCCATGGCCGCCGGGTGAGCGAGGTGATGTCGAACCATGTGGTCTCGGCGTCGGAAGAAACCTCGCTTGAGGAGATCGCCACCCTGCTTGAGAGGCATCGCATCAAGCGGGTGCCGATCCTCCGCAACGGCAAGCTGATGGGGATTGTCAGCCGGTCCAACCTGATTCAGGCGCTGGCGTCGTCACATCCCAGGGATGAGGCCCAGGCGGTCGCGGATCGCGGACTCCGTCTGGAACTGTTGTCGCGCCTGGCTGATCAAAGCTGGACCGATTTCGGATCCCGCAACGTCATCGTGTCCGGCGGCATCGTGCATCTGTGGGGCCTTGTGAAATCCGAAGAGGAGCGAAAGGCTCTGACCGTGCTTGCGGAAGGCGTGCCGGGGGTCGCTGGCGTTTCAGATGAAATGATCACCACATACTAATCAGTGGCGCAGAGCATGGCCCGATTCCATCGGAACGGGTCATGCCTCAGTGCGAAAAGAAAATCGGCAACGGCGGGCGTGACAGCAGGCCTTTGGTGGCGCCTCCGAGAATGACCTGCCGAACCCTGGAATGGCCGTAGGCGCCCATCACCAGCAGGTCGGCATGGTGCGCCGTGACATAGGATTCAACGGTCTCGCCGATGGTCCGGCCCCAGGCATGAACCTGTTCGAGCATGACCTCGATGCCATGCCGCGCCAGGTATCTGGCGAGGTCTTCGGCCGATCGTGAACTGTCGATCCGCTTTTCGTCGGGAATGGTGATGACCCGAACCGTCTTGGCCTTTTCGAGGATGGGAAGCGCATCCCAGATCGCGCGGGCGGCCGGACGGCTGAAGTCCCAGGCGACCACGACGGTATTCAACGGGCCCGGACGCATCCGGGCCGGATCCAGCGGCAGGATCAGCGTCGGCCGTCCTGACTCGAATATCACGGTCTCTGCGGCCCACTGGTCGATCTGGTCGTCATCATGGACAGGCATGATGGTGAGGTCCCGCATGCGTCCGTATTCGACCAGCACATTCGGCATGTCGGCCGTCGTACTCCGCTGCGGAATCGTTTCCTGGTAGTTGCCGGCTTTCTGAGCTGTTGTTTCAAACGCCCTCAGCAGAACCTGCGCGCTGTCGACGCTTTTCTGAAGCTCAGCGGCGGCGAGGCCGGGCACGTCGATCAGAAGGTTGGACAGGAAATTGAAGCGGCTGGGGACCTCCACCTGGACCTCGCAGGCGATGGCGGAGATCTTTGCGCCCACCGCGTCGGCGAATTTGACCGCGTGCTCGATGACGGACACCGGTGTGGGATTGGGATAGGTGTTCAGTACAAGCAGGATATCCCTGAATGCCATGTCTGCTCCCTCGCGTGTCGTTTGCCCGCCAGTCCTTTTTTCTAACAAGAGAGTGTTTGGCGCGATTGACCTAGCGCAAGCAAGTGGCCGCATGCCGCACCCCTGAGCAGAAGAGGCGGATCCGCGCCGGCTGTCAGTTCAAGTCCCGGTCCGCAAGCGGATGCGCATTTACGGCACCAACACCGCCGCTCCTTGCAACTGGCCGGCACGCAGGTCATTCAGGGCATCGTTGGCGCGGTCCAGCGGATAGACCGTGACCTCGGTGGAGATGTTGGCCTGCGTGGCCACGCGGAAGAAATCGATCCCGTCCTGACGGGTCAGATTGGCGACGGATGACACCTGCCGCTCACCCCACAGCAGCGCATAGGGAAAACCTGGAATGTCGCTCATATGAATGCCGGCGCAGACGACACGGCCGCCCTTGCGGACCGCCTTCAGCGCGGCGGGAACGAGAGGGCCGACCGGCGCGTAGATGATGGCGGCGTCAAGCTCCTCCGGCGGCAGTTCATCGGATCCGCCAGCCCAGACGGCGCCCAGCCGCAGGGCGAAGGCTTTTGCCGCTTCATCGCCGGGCCGGACGAAGGCGTATATGGTCCGGCCTTGCTGCTGCGCGACCTGGGCGATGATATGTGCGGCCGCGCCGAATCCGAACAGGCCCAGCCGTGGTCCGGGGCCGGCAAACACCAGCGAACGCCAGCCAATCAGGCCGGCGCACAATAGGGGCGCCGTTGCCGGATCATTGCCGGTCTCTCCAAGCGGAAAGGTGAAGGCGGCATCGGCGATCGTATGCGTCGCATATCCGCCATCCCTGGTGTAGCCGGTGAACAGCGGCTGATCGCACAGATTCTCGTGTCCTGAGAGACAGTAGGGGCAGTGTCCGCAGGTATGCCCCAGCCACGGTACTCCGACACGCTGGCCGATCTGAAGGCCCGTCACGCCGGGGCCCAGCGTCTCGACATAGCCCACGATCTCGTGGCCGGGAACAATCGGATATTTGCCTGCGGGCAACTCACCATCCACCACATGGAGGTCGGTGCGGCACACCCCGCAGGCCGAGACGCGGATGGAGATTTCTCCAGGGCCGGGCTGTGGGCGGGGCAGGTCCTGCATCGCAAGCGGCTGCCCTGGCCGCGCCAGTACCATTGCCCGCATGGTATTCATTTGTCTCTGTCTCCCGGATGTAATCACGTCCCGGCGTCCAGCGAGAGGAGGGCTGGGACATGACAGCACGCCCCGATCACGCGTCTGCCGCGGATCATACGGCCAGCGGACGCCCTGTTGTCATCTGTTTTAGAGCTGTCTGGATGCTGTTGTTTGGTTGTGATCGGCAGCCCCCTTGGAGCGTGCACCGGAGGATCCGGCACAATCTGATCACGTTGACGCCCGGCAGCGGACGTTATAGCGAACGATGAGGCGCGGCAGGGCTGCAACTGTTCGGTAAACGTTATCATTGTCATGACTATCAGACGCAAATCGATCCTCGGCCCGCGGCGCAGCGATTCCCTCTCCAATCGCATCGTCGCGGAGATACTTGAGGCGCTGTTCAGCAAGCGGGTGCGGCCGGGCGAGTTCCTGGGCACCGAGGCGCAGCTGGCCGACATGTTCCAGACCAGCCGGGTTCCGGTTCGTGAGGCGCTGAGCCGGCTCGAGGCGCTGGGGGTGATCGAGATCAAGACCGGGGCGCAGGGCGGGGCGACCATCGCAACAGGCGACCCGACCCAGCTTGCGACCGCACTGGCGATCCAGTTCATGCTGGCCAATGTCACGGCGCGTGAGATTTTCGATGCACGCATCGCCATCGAGTCAATGGCCGCCGAGCTTGCGGCCCAGAATGCGACACCGGAGGATATCGAGCGGCTGCGCGGCGTGCTCGCCGAGATGAAGAAGCGGAGCCTGGGCGGGCCGGACACCGTGAAGCTGATCCACGAATTCCACCTGGCCGTGGTGGAGGCTTCAAAGACACGCACGCTGATCACGCTGATGCGCGCCCTGCTGCATGCGCTGTTCAATCATCTTGATGAAGTTCCGCCGACGGTGGGACGGTCTCCGGCGTTGCGGCCATCGATGGCGGAATTGCTGGTCAAGATCGAGGAGCGGGATGCGCCCGGCGCCCACCGCGTGATGCGTGAGATGTTGTTGCGGGCGCGCGACTCGGTGATCAAGCTCAATGAAGACGTGGCCCGGCGCAAATCGCGCAGCAAGGGCAAGGCGACAGAGGCGGATAATGCGTCCGGGCTGCCATCCGGGTCCCGGGTTTCGCTGTTGACCGGATGGGCTGGCGCGAACCAGGACAAGTGACCGCGGGCGCGTGTCGCACCGTCTTTTGGGGCTGACGACCTCTGCGCATCTTGACGGCTGGCCGCTGAACGCTCAGCCTTGAACCATAATATCGTTCATAATGAACCGCCCCGCTGCCGGGCGACATGATGGGAGGAAAGCATGCGGGCTTGGAAAGCCGCGTTGCCGGCTATGGCATTGATGTCTCTGGCTTTTGCCGCGCCGGCATGGGCGCAGAAGGCTAAGGATACGGTTCGTCTGGCGCAGGTTCAGACCATCCCGACCATCGATGCCTATCTCGATCCGCGTCCGGAGGTCTATTTCCTGCGCGATGCTGTCTATGACACGCTGATCACCTACGACTACGGCAAGCGGGAGTTCGTGCCGTTGCTGGCCAAGGCCTGGCGCCGGATCGACGACAAGACGCTGGAATTCGACCTGCGTGAAGATGTCACCTGGCACGACGGCAAGCCGTTCGATGCCGACGACGTCGTCTACACCATCAACTATCTGGTGGACCCGGACGTGGTGCTGCGCACCAAGCGCGACTACGAATGGATGACCGGCGCGGAGAAGCTCGGCCCTTACAAGGTTCGTCTCAATCTGCGCGAAGGCACGCCGTCCGACCTCGCGCTGCTGTCCACGCAGATTCAGATCTATCCGAAGCACGTCCACGGCCCGCTGCAGGACAAGGTCCAGTTCGGTCAGAAGCCGGTCGGCACCGGGCCCTACAAAGTCGCGGAGTTTGACCGGAACAAGGGCATCCTGCTGCAGAAGCGCGACGCCTATCCGCAAGGCAGCGCCGCGAAAGGCCCGGGCCGCGTCGGCAACATCCGCGTGGTGGCGATCGCCGATGCCGGCGCCCGGGTGGCCGAATTGCTGGCGGGCAATATCGATGTCACCCGCGATATTCCGGCCAACCAGGCGGACAATCTGGAGAAGAGCGGCCGGTTCGCGGTCGATCTCGGCGACACCTTCGCAGTGTATTATCTGATGGTGGATTCCCGCGGCCGCAGCGGACTCAAGCCATTGCAGGACGAGCGCGTGCGGCGCGCGATCTTCATGGCCATCAAGCATGATGACCTTGCCAAGGTGCTGGTCGGCAGCCGCAGCAGCCAGCTCAGGCCGCCGAACGGCCTGTGCGATCCCTCGCAGCAGGGCTGCGTCTTCACCGTCAAGCCGCCGTCCTATGATCCGGAAGGCGCGCGCAAGCTGCTGGTCGAGGCAGGCTATGGTGATGGCTTCGATGTCACCATCACGACGGTGTCTTTCTTCGGTGGCCGTCTGGCGGAAGTGATCAGCGGCGCGCTGCGCAAGATCGGCATCCGCGCCAAGGTCAACACCACGACCTTTGCCGCCTATCGCGACCTGCAGCGCGACAACAAGCTTGAGATGATGGTCAATGGCTGGGGCGGCGGCAGCGCGCCGGATGTGGCGTTCACGCTTGATTTTCTGTTCACGCCCGGAGACCGCGACTATCACGGCAGCGAGGAGGTCTTCAAGCGGGTCGAAGCATCACGCCACGAACTGGATAAGGCGAAGCGCGACCAGATGATCAGCGGCGTGTTCGATACCGTGACGCGGATGAATTATCTGATCCCGATCACACGCTATCCCACGCTGTGGGTTCACACCAAGGAGCTTGCGGTCAGTGGCTTCGATATCCGGCCGATGGCGCCCTGGGGCCTCACCTACGAAATGCTGTCGTGGAACTGAACGGCTGCTCGGTCCGCCGGGTCAGACGCGCGCGCTTGACAGCCAGTTCGGAATGGCTCTAGCTTAATTATAATATCATTCTGATCTTTCGCGATGCTGCCGGGCGCTGCCCGGCAGCCAAACGACGAAAGACAAGACGGGAGAAACGCAGATGCGCGCGGCGGATAACGAGATCCTGACGCGGGTTGGCCCCGGCACGCCGATGGGCGACCTGATGCGGCAATACTGGTTCCCGGCCATCAAATCGACCGAGCTTGAAGCTGGCGGCGCGCCGGTGCGCTTGCGCTTGCTGGGAGAGAACTTCCTCGCGTTCCGGTCTCCTGATGGCACCGTCGGCATCATCGACCATGAATGCGCCCATCGCTGTGCCTCGCTGTTCTATGGCCGCAACGAGGACGGCGGCATGCGCTGCGTCTATCACGGCTGGAAATTCGATGCGAAAGGCCAGTGCGTCGATATGCCGAGCGAGCCGCCGGAAACCGACTACAAGGAGCGGGTCCGCATCCGTGCATTGCCGGTGCATGAGGCCTATGGCGCCGTGTGGGCCTATATGGGTTCGGCGAAAGAGCCGCCGCCGTTTGCTGCGTTCGACCTCGATCTGATTCCCGAGGCGGATATCACCACCACCTTCATGTTCCGCGAGTGCAACTGGCTGCAGGCGCTGGAAGGCGACATCGACACCTGCCATGTCGGCTTCCTGCATGGCGGCGGTGTGCGGGCGACCGACTACGAGCCGGGCACGATCGACTATTACCGCAGCCTCAATCGTCATCCGAAATATGAGGCGGTCGAGACGCCTTATGGCACGATGTACACGGCCTATCGCCCGGCCGGCGAGGGCGAGACCTATCATCGCGTCGGGCAGTTCGCGCTGCCGTTCTGGACCATGGCGCCGTCGGAACCGATGGGACACAACCATGTGCGCGCCTGGGTGCCGCTCGACGACGAGAACAGCATGCTGGTGACGTTCTCGGCACCGCGCTACACGCCCTATGGCAAGGACAAGGATGGCAAGCCCTTCACCGGGATGACCATCAAGCTGGACTTTCTGCCAAATACGACCGACTGGCTTGGCCGCTGGCGGATCAAGGAAAATCCGCGCAACGATCATCTGCTGTCCCGGGAGTTGCAGAAGGACCGCAACTATTCCGGCGTTGTCGGCATCGTTGTCCAGGATCAGGCGATCACCGAAAGCATGGGCCCGATCGTCAACCGCACCAAGGAGCATCTCGGCACCAGCGATCGCATGATCCTGCTCACGCGCCGCACGCTCATGCGTGCCGTTCTGGCGTTGCGTGATGACGGCGTGGCGCCGGCCGGCGTGAATGACCTGAGCGTGCGCCGCAACGTGCGTTCCGGATTCATGGTCATCCCGAGCAGCGATGACTGGCTGGAGACCTTCAACCGTCTCCGCCGCGAATGGCGGGGTGAAGATGCTGCGCCGATCCTGCGTGTCAGCAAGCCTGAGCCCGCCCGCGATGAAGCATCGTTGCAGCCGGCGAAGTGATTGCAGTGCAAGGCGCCCGGTGTCTGGGCGTCAGCGGATCATATCGTTGAACGGCGATTGTGGTGTAAACTGGCATCGACGACCCGCGCGATAAGCGGGCGGTCAGGGAGAGGACATGCTGCGCTTTCTCATGCGCCGGCTTGTGGTGTCGGCCTTGGTCGCCGTCACCGTGTCGATCCTCGCGTTTGGCCTGTTGCGGCTGTCGGGTGATCTCGCGGCCGAACTGGCAGGGTCGGGTGCGAGCGAAGAACAGATCCACAAGGTGGCTTTGACCTATGGCCTCGATCGGCCGACCTATATTCAGTATCTCGACTGGGCCGGGAGCGCGCTGCGGGGGGACTTCGGCAAGTCCCTGTTCACCGGCGAAGCGGTGAGCGACATCATCGCCCATGCCCTGCCGGTGACGGCAAAGCTCGCCTTCTTCTCGCTGGTTCTGATTCTCGTGCTGGCGATCCCGATCGGCGTCCTCGCAGCCACCTATCCGAACAGCTGGATCGACCGTGCTGCGCTCGCCGTCGCCACCGCCGGCCAGGCGATGCCGAGCTTCTGGTTCGGCCTGATGCTCATCCTGGTGTTTGGTGTCTGGCTGGGCTGGACTCCGATTTCCGGCCAGGACGGCTGGAGCAACTTCATCCTGCCGACAGCGACTGTCGCGCTGTCGAGCCTGGCGGCGCCGATGCGGCTCACGCGCGCCGGCATGCTTGAAGTGATGCAATCGGATTTCATCCGCATGGCGCAGGCCAAGGGCCTGCCGCAACGGGTGGTGCTGTACAAACACGCGCTGCGCAACGCCATCCTGCCGGTGGTGTCGGTTCTGATGGTGACCTTCGGCCATATCCTTGCCGGCACCGTGGTGGTCGAGACCGTGTTCTCGCTGCATGGCCTCGGCTACGAGGTGTTTCACGCCATCCTGCGCGCGGATTTCCCGGTGGTGCAGACGGTGGTGGCGTTTGTCTCGATCACCTACATCCTGCTGACGCTGCTGAGCGACCTCATCAACGCGCAGCTCGATCCGCGCATCGCTCTGTCATGAGGGCATCATGACGATCGATGCAGCCACGACAGCGTTGATTCCCGATCGCCAGGTCGCCGACGATGACGTCTATCTGTCCCCGCGGCAGCTGGCGTGGCGCCGTGCGCGCCGCCATCCAGGCCTTTTGTTTGGCTTGGCCGTTGTTGTCCTGGTGACGCTGGTTGCCGTGCTTGCCGGGGTCATTGCGCCGCACGATCCCTATGAGCAGGACCTCTCGCAGCAGTTCGCACCCACGGTGTGGCAGGAGGGGGGCTCCTGGATCAACATCTTCGGGACCGACTCGCTCGGGCGTGATGTGTTCAGCAGGCTGCTCTATGGCGCGCGGATATCGCTCATCATCGCCTTCTTCGCGGCAAGCGTCGCGGCGGTGATCGGAACAGCGATCGGCGTGATTGGCGGATATTTCGGCGGCCGCATCGACGCGGTCATCATGTACCTGATCAGCTGCAAGCTCTCGCTGCCGGGGCTGATCGTCAGCCTGTCGCTGGTCTCTGTGTTCGGCAGTTCACCCGTCGTGCTGGTGCTGGTGATCGCCTTCCTGTTCTGGGACCGCTACGCCATCGTCACCCGCACCGTGACGATGCAGCTTCGCGAACGCGAATTCGTCACCGCGGCGCGGGCCCTGGGCTCGTCCCATTCGCGGATCATCATCTCGGAGATCCTGCCGAACCTGCTCAACCACATCATTGTCGTGCTGACGCTGGAGATGGCGGTGGCGATCCTCGTCGAGGCTGCGCTGTCGTTCCTCGGCCTCGGCATCCAGCCGCCGACGCCATCCTGGGGCAACATGGTGTCGGAAGGGCGCGCGGACATGTTCTTTCAGCCGCACCTGGTGGCGATCCCCGGATTGGCGATCTTCCTGCTCGTCATCTCCATCAATCTGCTCGGCGATGGCTTGCGGGATGTCACCGCGCCCGACGGCCGCAATTGAGGGCGACGATGACCGTGCTTGCGTTCATCCCTCCATCCGCGCCG
>Ga0182746_1001855_pt1 | contig 17512 bp, 14 predicted proteins | sample eDN3rd30CBELigOP_FD_128881 | JGI IMG/M metagenome (GOLD analysis project Ga0182746, IMG submission 128881) | Enriched Organic Plus compost microbial communities from Emeryville, California, USA - eDNA 3rd pass 30_C BE-Lig OP (version 2) (version 2) ... | reverse complement strand
GCGACCTGGAGCGCGCCCAGCGTGGGCACGAGCGTCACGGCCCGCAGCCGTCCGAGCGCGAGCAGCCCCGCGACGACGACGCAGAGGGTCGCGAGTGCGACGAGGCCGAGCCCGCCGGGGACGCCGCTGCCGCCGAGCGCGTGGGCGCCGAGCCCGGTCGCGAGCGCCGTCGACGCGATCAGGACGACACGCGCCGCGCGGGCGTAGGGCCGGACGGCGTCGCTCAGGAGGCCTGCGCCGTCCTGGCTGTCGCGGGTCCCGTCCACCCGGCCAGGGTACCGGTGCCGCTGTCCCCGGACCCCCTCCCCCTGCCCGCCGAGCACGTGATCTTCGCCCGTCCGCAGGCGCGGACGGGCGGCGGCCCGTGCTCGCGGGGCCGAGACCCCGCGTCCGGGCGTAACGTCCGGAGGCATGACCGATCCGTCCGGCTCCGAGACGCCCCGCATCCCGACGTCCGCGCCCGCCATCCCGTTCGACCCGACCGCCTACCCGCCCGCGTGGCACGAGGTCGTGGCGGGCGTGCCCGAGCCGGAGGGCTCGCGCGTCGTCGGCGGGCCGGTGCGCTACGAGCACGACGGCACGGCTTGCGAGGGCTACGTCGCGTGGGACGACGCGCTGTGGGACGACCCGTCGACGGCCGGACCGCGCCCGGCGGTGCTGCTCGTGCACGACTGGCTCGGGGTCGGCCCGACCGTCCGGGCGCGCGCGCACATGCTCGCCCGACTCGGCTACGTCGCGTTCGCCGCGGACGTCTACGGGCTCGACGGCCGCCCCGCGTCCGGCGACGCCGCACCTCGCGTCGCGGAGCGCTACTACCAGGACCTCGACCTGCTCCGCGACCGGCTCCACGCCGCGCACGACTGGCTGGTCGCGCAGCCGGCGGTCGATTCCGGGCGCGTCGTCGCGGCGGGATACTGCTTCGGCGGGTCGGGCGCGCTCGAGCTCGCGCGCACCGGCGTCGACCTGCGCGGGACCGTCGCGTTCCACGCGCGCCTGCTCACGCACGAGCCGTCGGACGCGGCCGAGATCCGGGGGCCGGTGCTGATCCTGGGCGGGGGCGACGACCGGGTGGTGCCCGACGACGCCGTGCACGCGTTCGTCGAGGAGCTCCGGGCGGGCGGCGTCGCGTGGGAGGTCACGCTGTACGGGGGCGCCCCGCACGCCTACACGATCGCCGACGCGCCGTCGTTCCGGCCCGAGGCCGACCGCCGGTCGTGGGTCGCGTTCACGGACTTCCTCACGCACGTCCTCGCCTGACCCTTCCGCGCCGAGCACGGGGTCCGCGCCCGTCCGCACTCCCGGACCGACGCGGACCCGTGCTCGGCGGGCTGAGATCCCCTGCTCGGCCTAGCGTGGACGCGTGGCCGACGACGACTCCCCCGCGCGCTTCGCCTCCCTGCCCGTCCGCCCTCCGGTGCTGCCGATGCTCGCGAGGGCCGTCGCGGGCGTCCCCCGCGCGGCCGGCGACGGCGACGACGGCTGGTCCTACGAGCCCAAGTGGGACGGATTCCGCTGCATCGTGTTCCGCGACGGCGACGACGTCGAGCTCGGGAGCCGCAACACCAAGCCGCTCACGCAGTACTTCCCCGAGGTCGTCGAGGCGCTGCTCGCGGCGCTGCCCGAGCGGTGCGTGGTCGACGGCGAGCTCGTCGTCGTCCGGCCCGACGCCGCCGACGAGCAGGGGACGGGAACCCGCCTCGACTTCGACCGCCTCCAGGACCGCATCCACCCCGCCGCGTCCCGCGTGGCGCTGCTGTCGGAGCAGACGCCCGCGTCGCTCGTCGTCTTCGACCTCCTGGCGCTGGGCGACGAGGACCTCACCGGGCGGCCGCTCGAGGAGCGCCGCAGGCTCCTGGAGGACGCCCTGGGCGACGCGAGCCGCACCCGGGTGACGTCCGCGGCGGACCTCACGACGTCGTCGGGCGTGTACCTGTCCCAGACCACGCGCGACCCGGACGAGGCCCAGCGGTGGTTCGAGGTGTTCGAGGGCGCGGGGCTCGACGGCGTCGTCGCGAAGCCGCTCGCGTCGACCTACCAGCCCGACAAGCGCGGCTGGACGAAGATCAAGCACGAGCGGACCGCGGACGTCGTCGTCGCGGGGTACCGCCTGCACAAGACCTCGACGGACGAGCGGCCGCTGCTCGGCTCGCTCCTCCTCGGCCTCTACGACGACGACGGCACCCTCCACCACGTCGGGGTCGCCGCGTCCTTCACCACGGCCCGGCGGGCGGAGCTCGTCGACGAGCTGAAGCCGCTCGAGATCCCGCTCACCCAGCACCCGTGGGCGCGGTGGCAGACGGACGCGACGTCCGGCGACTCGCGCCTCCCGGGCGGGGTGTCGCGGTGGAACGCGAAGAAGGACCTGTCGTTCGTGCCGCTCGACCCGGTGCTCGTCGCCGAGGTGCGGTACGAGCACATGGAGGGCGACCGGTTCCGACACACCGCGCGCCTGGTCCGGTGGCGCGACGACCGCGACGCCGACACCTGCACGTACGCGCAGCTCGAGGAGGTCGCGCGCTACGACCTGGCGGACGTCCTGCGCTGACGCCGGATCAGGCGCGCTCGAGCTCGACGCCGTCGTCGCCGACGAGGAAGCGGTAGGTGTGGCCGCCGACCTTCCGCACGTAGGAGTCCGGGTACTCCGGGTCGGCGTCGTCCTCGGAGGCCGGCGGCTCGCGCCTCCACCCGTGCGACGTGAGCACGTCGCCGGCCTCGTCGGCCGTCATCCCGACGCCCGCGCTCAGGTAGAGCGGATCGTCGTCGCACGCACCCGAGCCGCTGCCCCGGTGGCCCGTCCCGAACTCGTCGGGCCACGCCTGTTCGAGACCAGCGCGCGTGCGACGATCCTGCTCCTCGCAGGACTGGAACGCGCTGCAGCCGGCGAGCCCGGTGCCGAAGGCGAGCGCGCCGACCACGACCGCGCCGACGACGACGGCGCCGCGCGTGCGTGTGGGCTTCATGCCGGGAAGCGTAGGGCCCGACGATGCGGCCCGGCACACGGCGAGAGGTCACGTTCTGCGCCGATTCCGTGAGGAACCTGCAGAACGTGACCTCTCGCCGGGAGGGTGCGTCAGGCGGACGCGCCCACGGGCTCGCGATCGGCGTCGGCCTTGGCCTCGAGCCGCTTGACGAGCTTGTCGCCCTCGACGTCCAGGTTCGGCAGGATCTTGTCGAGCCACTTCGGCAGCCACCAGGCCTTCTCGCCCGCGAGCGCCATGACGGCGGGGATGAGCGTCATCCGGACGACGAACGCGTCGATGAGGATGCCGAAGGCCAGGGCGAAGCCGATCTGCTTGATCATCGTGTCGTCGCCGAAGATGAACCCGGAGAACACGGAGATCATGATGATCGCGGCCGCGACGACGACGCGCGCCGCCCCGCGGAAGCCGTCGACGACGCCCGCGACGCCCGGGTGCCCGTGGACGTGCGACTCCCGCATCGAGGACACGAGGAACATCTGGTAGTCCATCGCGAGCCCGTAGAGGATGCCCGTGACGATGATCGGCAGGAAGCTCAGCACGGGCCCGGCGGTGTCGAACCCGAAGAGGTCCTTGAGCCAGCCCCACTGGAAGAGCGCGGTGGTCGCGCCGAGCGAGGCGCCGATCGTGAGGACGAACCCGAGGGTCGCGGTGACCGGCACGTAGATCGACCGGAAGACCAGCAGCAAGATGACCAGCGAGATCACGACGATGATCGCGACGTACGGGATGAGCGCGTCGGAGAGCACCTTCGACATGTCGATGTTCATCGCGGTCACACCGGTCACGCCGAGGTCGGCGCCCGCGGTGCTCGCCAGCGCCGGGGCGCGGAGGGCGTGCACGAGGTCGATGGTGCTGTCGGCGGTGGGTCCGGCGTCGGGCACGACGGTGAAGGTCGCGGTGCGCCCGTCCTCGGAGACGGCGCCGGGGATGACGGCGGTCACGTGGTCGACGCCGGCGAGCGCCTCCTTGACCGACGTGATGCCCTGGGCGCCGAGCGCGTCGTCGCCGCTCGCGACGACGAGCAGCGGGCCGTTGAAGCCCTCGCCGAAGCCGGCGGTGACGGCGTCGTAGGACTGCCGCTCGACGGTGCCGGTGTTCGCGGTGCCCGACGACGGGAGGTTGAGGTCCATCTTCGTGAACGGCACGGCGAGCGCCGCGAGCACGACGACGACGCCGACCGTGACCCAGGCGGGCCGCTTGGCGATGCCCTGGGCCCAGCGGGTCGCGGGGCCGTGCGTCGCGCCCTCGGGGTGGGCGGCGGCCTTCGCGGCGTTCTTCTCGCGCTGCTTGGGCGTGACGAGCCGCTCGCCGACGAAGCCGAGCAGGGCCGGCAGCAGCGTGAGCGCGACGAGGACCGCGATGATGACCGTCCCGGCCGCGACGAGCGCCATGGTCGTGAGGAAGCTGATGCCGATGATCGACAGGCCGGACAGCGAGACGACGACCGTCAGGCCGGCGAAGAACACCGCGGACCCGGCGGTCCCGACGGCGCGGCCCACGGCCTCGTGCGCGGCGAGGCCCTTGTCGAGGATGAGCCGCCTCGCGCGGTTGGTGATGAACAGGGCGTAGTCGATGCCGACCGCCAACCCGATCATGAGCGCGAGGATCGGCGTCATCGAGGTCATGTCGATCACGGACGACAGCGCGTACGCACCCCCGACGCCCACGCCGACGCCGACGATCGCGGTGAGCAGCGGCATCCCTGCGAGGCGCAGCGAGCCGAGGGTGACGAGCAGGACGATCGCGGCGATGACGAGGCCGACGACCTCGCGCGGCCCCATCGGGGACTCCATCTTCTGCGTAAGGTCGGAGCTCGGGAGGACGGTCAGGCCCGCGTCCTGCGCCTTGTCGGCGGACGCGACGATCGCGTCGGTCGCGCCGTCGGGGAGCGACATCGGGTTGTCGGTGAGCTGGAACTGCAGCATCGCGACGCGCCCGTTGGTGGAGACGGTGACCCCGTCGACGACGGTCGCGTCGGCGCCCTTGCCCGTCATGAGCGGCTGCATCGTCACGTCGCCCGCGGGGGCCATCGCCTTCTGCAGGTCGGCGTCGGCCGTGCCCCCGGAGTCGCCGGACGCCTGCTCCTTGACGACGTAGTCGCTCGTGTGGACGTCCTTGACGACCTGCTGGATCGCGGCCGTGCGCTCGGCCGTGTCGACGCGCTGGCCCTCGGGCGCCTCGAAGACGACGGACACGCTGGTCCCAGAGGACGACGGGATCTCCTTCTCGAGCTGGTCCATGACCTCCTGGGACGCGGTCCCGGGGATGGAGAACTCGGTGGAGGTCTGGGGCGGGTTGATCGCCAGGAGGGCGCCGACCGCGACGAGCACGACCAGCCAGATCGCCAGGACCCGCCCGCGCGCCCGGTAGGCGAGCGAGCCGAGTCGGTAGAGCAGTGTGGACACGGGGTTCTCCGATCGAGGTGGTGTGGCTACGTCGTCGGAGCCGGGAACGGGTGGTGCGGTGGGGGTCGGGGGTCTCGAGGAGGGACGAGCCGGGCGCGTCCGGTTCGTGACGTCAGACGCGGCACTCCGGCAGGTCGGGCAGGAGCGCGCGGAGCTGGTCGACGACGTCGTCCAGGCCGAGCGCGCCGGGGGCGTCGCCGTCGACCTCGCGGACGTGGAGACGCCGCGAGTACACGGCTCCGACGGTCGCGATGATCGCGCCCGGGATCGCGTACGCGTGCACGGGGTGCAGCTCGACGCCCGCGTGGGCGGCGGCCTTGCCCCGCATGAGCTCGACGACGTGGTCGCCGGCGGAGTGCTCGAGGCCCGCGAGGTGCGGCAGCAGCTCGGGGTTGTCCTCGGCGAGCGCGATGAGCGCCCGGAAGGTCTCGACCGACGCGGGCGACAGGAGCGAGCGGACCGCCGTGTCGAGGAGGTCCGGTCCGCCCGCCTCGGCGTGCACGGCGGTGCCCTCCTCCGCGATGGTCCGCTCGACCTGGTCGAGCAGGCTCGCGATCTGGAGCTGGACGACCGCGGTGACCGCCTGCTCCTTCGAGGTGAAGTAGTTGAAGAACGTCCGGCGGGACACGTCCGCGCGTCGGGCGACGTCGTCGACGGTGAAGCCGTCGAGGCCGTGCTCCCGCGCGAGCGCGAACGCCGCGGTCGCCAGGGCCTCGTGCGTGGCCTCGCGCTTGCGGGCGCGGAGGTCGGGCGCCGGGCGGGCGTCATCGGGGGCGAGCAGGGTCATGCGAACCAGCATGCGCCCCTCGTTGCACAGAGTGCAACTCTGCACGGAGTGCAGCGCATGTGACTCGTGTCTCATCCGGCGCCGGGCGCCGGCCCGGCGGACGATGGAGCGATGACGGACGACGAGCAGCTCGCGATCAACCGGCACGTCATCGAGCAGTTCCGGGCCGGGGGTCCGGTCGACGGGATGCACCGCGACCGGCTGGTCCTCCTCACGACGCGCGGTCGCCGCAGCGGCGAGCCCCGGACCACGCCCATGCTCGTCGTCGACGACGAGCCCACCGGGCTGCGGTTCGTCGTCGCGTCGGGCGCGGGCTCGCCCCAGGCGCCGGGGTGGTTCCACAACCTCGTCGACGAGCCCGTCGTGCACGTCGAGGCCGACGGCGAGGAGTACGACGCCGTCGCACGGGTCGCGGCCGGGCGCGAGCGGGCCGCGCTGTGGGAGCGGCTCGTCGACGCCTACCCGTTCTTCACCGACCACGAGGCGCAGGCAGGCCGCGAGCTCCCGCTCGTGATCCTGGACCGTGTCGCGCCGCCCGACGGCCCGGCGGCATGAACGCCTCGCTCGAGGTCGAGCGCACGCTCGACGCCGCGGCCGGCTGGTCCCTGCCGTCCCTGGACGGGCTGTCCGGCGTCGAGGGGGTGGCGGCGGTCCGCGACCTGGGGGTCACCTCGCTCGACGCGCGCTACCTCGACACGCCCCGCCTGGACCTCTTGCGGCGCGGCATCACGCTGCGCCGGCGCAGCGGCGGAGACGACGAGGGCTGGCACCTCAAGCTGCCCGCGGGCGAGGGCCGGACCGAGGTGCACGCGCCGCTCGGCCCGGCCGAGGACGAGGCGCCGCCTGCCGAGCTCGCGGCTCTCGTCGACGGCGTGCGGCTCGGCCGCCCGCTGGGGTCCGTGGCACGTCTGCGGACCGAGCGCGCGACCACGCTGCTGCTCGACGGGGCCGGCGACGTGCTCGCGTCCGTCGCCGTGGACGACGTCCACGCGTCCACGGCGGAGGGCGACGAGACGTGGCGGGAGGTCGAGGTCGAGCTCGTGGACGGCGACGTCGCGCTGCTGGGCCGCGTCGCGGACCGGCTCGAGGGCTCCGGGGCGCGACCCGCGAGCCTGCCCGTCAAGCTCGAGCGCGCCCTGGGCGTGGACGCGAGCTGGTACGCACGCGGGGTCGCGGCCGACCCGCCCGGCACCGGGGGCGAGCTGGTCGCCCGGTACCTGCGCGAGCAGGTCGACGCGCTCCTCGACGCCGACCCGGGCGTGCGGCGCGACGTCCCCGACGCCGTCCACGCGGCCCGGGTCGCGGCCCGGCGGCTGCGCTCGACCCTCCGGACGTTCCGGCCCGTCCTCGACCGCGAGGCCGTCGAGCCGGTCCGCGACGAGCTGCGCTGGTGGGGCGGGATCCTCGGGGTCGCCCGCGACCGGGAGGTCCAGCGCGACCGGGTCGCCGGGCTCCTCGCCGGGCTGCCCGACGAGCTCGTCGTCGGACCGGTGCACGCCCGGCTCGCGGACGCGTTCGGCGCCGGCTACCGCGCCGCCCGTCGAGACGCCGTCGAGCTCATGGACAGCGACCGCTACCGCGAGCTGCTGGCCCGGCTCGACGCGCTCGCCGACGCCCCGCCGCTGCGCGGACGCGCCGGCGAGCCCGCCCCCGACGTCGCCGGGCGCGTCGTCCGGCACGCGTTCCGGCGCGCGCGCAAGCGTGTGGAGACCGCCGACGGCGTCCTCGCGGGTCTCGAGCGCGCCGCCGGCAGCGACGAGGTGCCGGCGACGGACCCCGCCGAACCGGGGACCCGCGGCCCGGACGCGACCACGCCCCGGCTCGCGGTCGCGCTCCACGACGCCCGCAAGAAGCTCAAGGCCGCGCGGTACGCCGCGGAGGCGGCCGTCGTCGTCGCGGGCGATCCGGCCGTGGAGCTAGCGGAGGCGCTCGAGGAGGTGCAGGACGTCCTCGGCGCGCACCACGACGCCGTCGTCCTCGCCGGCGAGTTCCGTGAGCTCGGCATGCGGGCGCACCTGTCCGGCGAGAACGGCTTCACGTACGGGCTGCTCGTCGGGCTCGAGCGGGGGCGCGCCCAGGCCGCGCTCGCCGACGCGCGCGACGCGTGGGCGACCGCCTCCCGGCGCAGGCTGCGACGCTGGACCCGCTGAGGTCAGGCGCCCGCGAGCCCCAGCACGTCGAGGATCCACGCGTCCTCGAACGCGACCTCCTCCCACCGCGCGTAGCGCCCGGAGACGCCGCCGTGCCCCGCGCTCATCTCCGTCTTGAGCAGGACCGGTGCCCCGACGTCGCGCAGGCGTGCCGTCCACTTGGCCGGCTCGACGTACAGGACGCGCGTGTCGTTGAGGCTCGTCGTCGCGAGGATGCGGGGGTACGCGGCGTCCTCGCGGACGTTCTCGTACGGCGTGTACGACTTCATGTACCGGTAGACGTCGGCGTCGTGGAGCGGGTCGCCCCACTCGTCCCACTCGACGACCGTGAGCGGCAGCGACGGGTCGAGGATCGACGTCAGCGCGTCGACGAACGGGACGCCCGCATGGATGCCGGCGAACAGCTCGGGCGCGAGGTTCGCGACCGCGCCCATGAGGAGGCCGCCCGCGCTGCGGCCGTCGGCGACCATGCGCTCCGGGCTGGTCCAGCCCGCGCCGACGAGGTGCCGGGCGACCGCCACGAAGTCCGTGAACGTGTTCTTCTTGGCGAGCTCCTTGCCGTCGTCGTACCAGCGGCGGCCCAGCTCGCCGCCGCCGCGCACGTGCGCGACGGCGAACACGACCCCGCGGTCCAGGAGCGACAGGCGCGCGATCGAGAACGACGGGTCGATGCTCGTCTCGTACGAGCCGTAGCCGTAGAGCAGCAGCGGCGCGGGCTCGGCGCGCGTCCCCGCGGTGTCGAGGCCCAGCGCGTCGCGCCGCCAGACGAGCGACACCGGGACCTGCGTGCCGTCGTCGGCGGTGGCCCACTCGCGGCGCTGCACGTACTCGGCCGGGTCGAACGGCCGGCCGTCGGGGTCGGGGAGGACGGGCTGGCGCTTGAGCTCGCGCAGCTCGCCCGTCGCGACGACGTAGTCGTAGACCGTCGCGGGCTCGACGAACGACGCGTACGCCAGGCGCACCGCGGGCTGCCGGAACTCCGGGTTCGCGCCCGTCCCGACCGTGAACAGCGGCTGCTCGAACGGGATCTCGCGCACCTCCCACGCCGTCTCACCCACCGACGTGTCAGAACCTGGCTGGACTCGGGTGCCGCCGGCTTCTGACAGCTCGGAGAAGCTCGGCGCGAACGGGCCGGTCAGAGGCGAGAGGGGCACGACGCCGACCCGCGCGAGCCCCTCGCGGCGGTAGGCGACCACGACGTGGCCGTCGAACGCGTCGACGTCCTCGAGGCGCGTGCCCGACGACGACGGCACGACCGTCACCGCGTGCTCCGGCACGAGCGGCTCGCCGGTCGGGACCTTCGAGAGCGCGAGCTCGAAGTTCTCCGGGGCCTCGCCCGACCCGCCGTTGTGCAGGACGAGGACGACGTCGGCCCGGCCGCCCTGCGGGTCCGGCAGCCGCACGTGCTCGACCGCGTACTCGACGCCCTCCCGCCGCGGCCAGACGACGCGCGGCTCGCCCGTCACGTCGTCGGCGTCGAGTAGCCACACCTCGGACGTGATCTTCGAGCCCATCTCGATCACGACGTACCGCCGCGACCGCGTCAGCCCGGCGCCGAGCCAGAACCGCTCGTCGGGCTCGTGGAAGACCTTCACGTCGTCCTCGACGGGCGTGCCGACGCGGTGGCGCCACAGGGTGTCGGGGCGCCAGGCCTCGTCGACGGTCGTGTAGAAGAGGTGCTCGCCGTCGGGCGTGAAGAACGCGCCCGGGAAGGTGCCGGGGATCTCGTCGGCGAGGTCCTCGCCGGTCGCGAGGTCGCGGATCCGCAGCGTGAAGCGCTCGTCGCCGTCGGTGTCGACCGCGTACAGCGCGCGCGTGCCGTCGGCGGTCACGTCGAACGAGCCGAGCGAGAAGAAGTCGTGCCCCTCGGCCTCGACGTTCTGGTCCAGGAGGAGCTGCTCGCCGGGGAGCGCGCTGCCGTCGTCGGGCAGCGCGGGCGGGGTCCAGTCGTCCTCGTCGGCGACGGGCACGCGCACGTGCACGGGGTACTGCTTCCCCTCGACCGTGCGCGTCACGTACCAGAAGCCGCCCTCACGGACCGGGACCGACAGGTCCGTCTCCTGCGTCCGCGAGCGGATCTCGTCGAACAGCCGCTTCCGGAGCGGTGCGAGGTGCGCCGTCGCGTCCTGCGTGTACGCGTTCTCGGCCTCGAGGTACGCGATCACCTCGGGGTTCGTCTTGTCGCGCAGCCACTCGTAGTCGTCGACGAACGCGTCGCCGTGGTGGGTGCGCGTCGTCGGGCGCTTCTCGGCTCGGGGGGTGTCGGGGGTCGCAGGTGCGGTGGGCTCGCTCACGTCGGACACGGAGCCACCCTAGGCGCCCGGCGCGACACGCCGCTCCGGACGGCACGGACGTCGGGAACTTCACTCCGCGGGCTTGCGCGCCCTGCTCGGCTGCACGCGACGCGGCTCTCCGGCCATCTTCGGGTGCTCGGGCGGGTACGGCAGGTCGCCGAGGCCTTCCTCCTCGTCGCGCTGGTACCAGGCGAGCAGCGGCTCGAGCGAGTGGGCGACGTCGTCGATCTCGGCCCACGGGTCGACGCCGTCGCCGTGGGGGCCGCCGCCCGGCTCGAGCCGGGCGGGCACCGTCCCGACGTGGAACCGGCGTGGGTCGTCGAGCTCGGCGACCTCGTCCCAGGTCAGCGGCGTCGAGACGGGCGCTCCGGGCTTGGGGCGGATCGAGTACGCGCTGGCGATCGTGCGGTCGCGGGCGTTCTGGTTGTAGTCCACGAAGATCGCCTCGCCGCGCTCCTCCTTCCACCACGCGGTCGTGACGCCGTCGGTGCGGCGGCCGAGCTCGCGCCCGAACGCGATCGCCGCGTGCCGCACGTCCGTGAACGTCCAGCGCGGCTCGATCCGGACGAACACGTGGATGCCCCGGTTGCCGGACGTCTTGGGGAAGCCCCGGATGCCGACCTCCTCCAGGAGGTCCCGCGCGACCATCGCGACCCGTCGTGCGTCGGCGAAGTCCGTGCCGGGCTGCGGGTCGAGGTCGATGCGGAGCTCGTCGGGGTGCTCGACCTCCCCGCGCCGGACCGGCCACGGGTGGAACACGATCGTGCCCATGTGCGCCGCCCACACCGGCACCGCCGGCTCGGTCGGGGCGATCTCGTCGGCGGTGCGGCCCGACGGGAACGCGATGGTCGCCGTCTCGACGTACCCCGGCGCCCCCGACGGCACGCGCTTCTGGTAGAACGCGTCCGCGTCGCGCTCGTGCCCCTGCCGAGTCGCGAGCACCATGCCCTCGCGCACGCCGCGCGGCCACCGCTCGAGCGTCGTCGGGCGGTGCCAGAGTGCGCGCAGCAGGCCACCCACGTCCGACGGCGCTCCCCCGGCGACGGCGGCCGGGCGCGACTCCCCCGGGCGTCCGCCGAGCGTGGCGACGGCCGCGTAGTAGCGCGCGACGTCGAGCTTGGTGACGGCGGGCGTGCGGTCCGTGGCCTCGAAGATGACCCGGTCCGGGCTGGAGACGCGCACGGCGCGCCCTGCGACCTCGATCTCGGCGGCGTCGTTGGCCATGCTCCCGACCGTACGGCCAGGCCCCGACGACGGCGACCGCTCGCTACTCCCCCGGCAGGCGGGCCGCCGACTCCACGCCGGTGCGGATCCAGGTCTCGAGGGCCTCGTCGTCGAGGACGTCGCCCTCGACGATGATCCAGCCCCGCATCTCGCGCCCGCCCATGATCGCCTGGCGCGTACCCGGCTCGGTGAGCGCGAGCTCGACGTCGTCGGGCCCGACGCGCAGCAGCAGCCCGTCGCCGCTCACCGCGACGGCGATGCGCCCGTCCCACAGGAACGAGAGCCCGCCGAACATGCGCTTCTCCGTCACCGCGAGGTCGGCGCCGATCCGGTCGCGCACCCGCTGAGCGAGGACCTGGTCGTAGGCCATGGACCCATCGTGGCGCGGGGCACCGACATGGGCCCGCGCTGAGATCGAGGGTTTCTCGCCGAGATCCAGGCCTACCCCTTCGATCTCGGCGAGAAACCCTCGATCTCAGCGCTGGCGGTCGCCCTGGGGGTTGCCTCACGCTCCTCGGGGCATGGCCGTCCCCCACGAGAGCTACCGCGAACTGTCCACCCCGGGGTGAGGATCCCGGGATGCCCGATCCGTAGCGTTCCTGGCAGGCGCGGCGGACCGGCCGCGAAAGCTCGGAGAGGGAGTCGGCATGAAGAACGTGGTGCTGCGAACGGTCGTCCAGCTCGCCGGCGTGGCGGTGGTCTCCGCCGTCGGCGACCAGGCCGCCTCGGCGCTGGACGGCCACGGGTGGGCGGTGCTCGTCGTCGGGCTCGCGACGGCGGTCGCGGCGCTCGCCGTGTACCGAGCGCTGGTGCGGTGGACGGAGCACCGTCAGGCGGTCGAGATCGGGCCCGACGGGCGCGGGCGGGGTCTCGCGGTCGGCACCGGGGTCGGCGTCGCGATGTTCGCGGTCGTCATCGCCGTCGTCGCGCTGCTCGGTGACTACAGCGTCGCGGGCGCCCACCTGACGGCGGGGGTAGCCGGGTTCGTCGGGTTGATGGCTGCCGCGGCCGTCACCGAGGAGCTCATGTTCCGCGGGGTCCTGTTCCGGGTGCTCGAGCGCGGCCTCGGCACGTGGCTCGCGCTGGCCGCGACGTCCGTCTTGTTCGGTGCGCTCCACCTGGTGAACCCCGACGCGACCGTGTGGGGAGCGCTCGCGATCGCCGTCGAGGCGGGCGGCATGCTGGGCGCCGCGTACGTCGCGACGCGGAGCCTGTGGCTGCCGATCGGGCTGCACTTCGGGTGGAACTTCGCCGAGTCCGCGATCTTCAGCACGGCGGTCTCCGGGAACGGCGCGAGCCACGGCTGGCTCGACGCCACGACGTCCGGCTCGACGCTCGTCACCGGCGGCACGTTCGGGCCGGAGGCGGGACTGCCCTCCATCGTGGTCTGCCTGGCGGTCGCGGCGGTGCTCCTGGTCGTCGCCCGGCGCCGTGGGCGGATCGTGCCGCGGACGACGCGCGCGGCACGGCTCGCCGGGGCCGGCACCGTTCCGGCCGTCTCGACGGCGTCGCGCTGACCGCGATCCCGCGTTGCCCCGGGCCGTGGCGTCATCTCGACGCCACGGCCCGGGCACGCTCTCGTGGCGCCCCCTGCCCCTGCCGGCCGGGCCGGGCGGCCCGACGGGTCAGGGGCGCAGCAGACCCTCGGCGACCGCGGTCGCCATGGACGGCGCCAGCGGGAGCCGCGGCACGAGGGTCGTCTGGAACGCGTGGTACAGGTCGGCCTTGCCCGGCCACACGGTGCCCGCGGGCCGGTTCGACGGGTCGAGCTCGTGGAACCACGACCCGTGCTCGTGGTCGAGGACGTACCGGTCGGCGTAGTCCCACCACCGCGCGTAGAGGTCGGCGTACCGGTCGGCGGCGACCTCGTCGCCGGCCCGGGACGACCGCGCCTGGAGCACGGCGGCCGTGTTGACGGCCTCCGCGACGACCCAGTGCATGCGCTGGCGGACGACCGCCTTGCCGTCCCAGTCGGTCGTGTAGACGAACCCGGGGGCACCGTCGGCGTCCCAGCCGTCCGCGACGGACCGCTCGAACAGCGCGGCCGCGGCGGCGTACCAGTCGGTCTGCGACGACAGCCCGACCCCGTCGAGCGCCGCCTCCAGGTGCAGGAGGAGACGCGCCCACTCGAGCCCGTGCCCGACGGTCGCCCCGAACGGCTTGAACGGGTCGTCGGGACGGTCGCGGTTGAGCTCGAGGTCCGGGACCCAGTCGGGGCCGAAGTGCTCGGGGATCCGCCACTCGTGGCTCTCCGCCTGCCCGACGACGAACTCCGCGATCCGCGCGGCCCGCCGCAGCCACGCGGGGTCGCCCGTGACGTCTGCCGCCGCGAGCATCGCCTCGACCGAGTGCATGTTGGCGTTGACGCCGCGGTACGGGTCGAGCGTCGTGAACGCCGTGTCCCAGGTGTCGACGCTGAGGCCTGCCTCGTCGTCCCAGAAGTGCTCCAGGTACACGCGGGTCGCCTCGTCGAGGAGCGCGCGGGCACCGTCGAGGCCGGCTCGGACGGCGGAGGTCGCGGCCAGCACGACGAACGCGTGCTGGTACGCCTCCTTGCCCTCGGAGTGCGTGCCGTCGGGGTACGCGGTGCCGAACCAGCCGCCGTTCTCGACGTCGCGCAGCGGCGCGTCCGGGCCGACGAGACCGTCGAGCGCGCCCTGTGCGACGTCGCGCGCGCCGGGGATGCCGAGCAGGTGACCGAGCGAGTAGACGTGGACCGTCCGGCCGGTGATCCAGGTCTGGACGCCACGGTCGGTCTCGGGTCTCCCGACCGCGTCGAGCCAGTACGCTCCCCCGCCGGGCGCGGCCGTCCGGCGGCCGAACGCGAGCAGCGACTCGGCGTGCTGCTGGAGCCACGCGCGGTGCGTGGGGAGGTCGGTCCAACGGGTCATGCGGTCACTCCTTGCGGTTCATGTCCTGACAACGCTGTCGAAACCCTAGCGGACCCCGATGGGGAGGTACTGAGAAACCGTGGCCGAGCCGCAGCGGACAGGCACAGTGAACCGCTTAAGTGCTTGACCGTCAAGACGTCGTCGGCTGTTCACCCGGGGTCCCGTGCGGCCGCCGTCGTCGAGAAGGTCAGGCGGGCGCCCCGACGGGTCCGGTCGTCCCGCGGAGCCGCAGCGCGGGCGTCGAGTCGAGGAAGCTGCCCGCGGGTCGGCCGTCGAGCCGGTCGAAGAGCCGGCGCGCGACGTGCGCCCCGAAGCCCGTGACGTCGTGGCTCAGCGCCGAGAGCCTCGGGTAGGTGGCCAGGCACAGCGGCGAGTCGTCCCAGGCGACGATCGAGACGTCCGACGGGACGCCGAGCCCGAGCTCGTTCGCCACTCCGAGGCCCGCGAGCGCCATCACGTCGTTGTCGTAGAGGAAAGCCGTGGGCCGGACGCCCCCGCCGGTCAGGAGCGCACGAGTCACCGCCGCCCCCTCGCCGGGCGTGTAGTCGGTCCGGGCGACCACCCCTTCCATGCCGAGCCGCTCCGTCTCGTCCCGGAACGCCTCGTCCCGGATGATCGTGTGCACGTAGCCCTCGGTGCCCCCGACGCGCACGACGTACCGATGACCCGCGTCGTGCAGGTACCGGACGCACTCCCGGACGGCGCTCGCGTCGTCGGTCCACACGTTCATGAGGCCGCGCGCCAGCGTCGGGTCGCCGACGACGACGGCGGGCAGCCCGTCCGGCTCGGCGAGCAGGGCGACGCGTGGGTCGTCCACGCGCGGGTCCACGAGGACGACGCCGTCGACGCGCCGCGCGGCGTGCCAGGTGCGGTAGGTGGCGACCTCCGCGTCGAGCGTCGGGACGACCTGCAGGAGCAGCCCGTACGACCTCGTCTCCAGCTCGGACTCGATGCCCGCGATGAACTGCATGTAGAACGACTCGGCGCCGAGCGCGCTCGGATCGCGGGCCAGGACCAGCCCCACCGTCTCGGTCCGTGCACCCGACAGCGACCGCGCGGCCGCCGAGGGCTGCCAGCCGAGCTCCGCGGCGACGGCGAGGATCCGCTCCCGGGTGGCCTGCGAGACGCCGGGGCGGTTGTTGAGCGCGTAGGAGACGGCCCCGGTCGAGACGCCGGCGCGGCGGGCGATGTCGGCGATGGTGATCCTGGGGGCCACCCTTACGCTCCTTCGTCGACCGAACGCTGGACAGACCCCCGTCCGCCAGCGTAGTCGCCGCTCAACCCTCCGACGCCGCCGGCTCGGGTGCCGCCTTGAGCTCGTAGACCTTGAACAGGACGGCGTTCGCGACGCCCAGCGCCTGGCCCTGCGCAGCGGTCGCACCGGTGAGCATGTCGCGCGGCGCGGGGTGCCAGGGCAGGGCCGCGAGGTACTGCTCGTGCGCCTCGAGCGACCGGATCGCGCGCTCGAGCGGCTCGCCGGACACGTCGACGCCGTGCGTCGGGGCCGGGTGGCCCATGACGACGAGCCGGTCCGCACCCCACTTGCCCAGGCCGGCGTCGGCGAGGTCACGGAAGACCCAGGTGTTGTCGGCGTCGCGCACGCCGTCGACGGCCGCGAGCCCGGCGGCGCGGTGGTCGGCCTGGTTGAGCCCCCAGGGCGTCTCGGTCTCCCAGGTCATGACCACGACCGTGTCGGGCCGGAACCTGCGCACGGCCCGGGCGACGTCGTGCCGCAGGTCGAGCCCGTGGACGAGCGTCCCGTCAGGGTGGTCGAGGATCTCGAGCTCCTCGACCCCGACCTCGGCGCACGCGTGCTGCTGCTCGGCAGCCCGGACACGTCGCGTCTCGTCGGGGTCCATGCCCTCGATCCCCGCCTCGCCGCCCGTGAGCAGCAGGTACGCGGCGGCGGCCCCGCGGTCGACCCACCGCGCCACGACCGCGGACGCGCCGTACTCCATGTCGTCGGGGTGCGCGACGACGCACAGCACACGTCGGACGGCGTCGTCGTCGAAGGTCGCGAGCCCCGGGGGGACGTCGGGCGTGGTCACGCCGTCATCGTGCCACCGGGCAGCGGCCGGCGCAGGGCGCCGAGGAGGGCCGCGACCGCTGGGACGCGCTCGACGCCCGGGCGGTGGACGGCGTGCAGGCTGCGCCCGTCCAGCCCGGCCACGGCGCGCGTCTCGACGCCCGGGTGTCGGTAGGCCGCGAGCGCCGTCCGGGGCAGTGCGGCGACCGCCAGCCCGCGCGCCACGATCTGCTGCACGACGACGTAGTCGTCCGTCTCGTGCCGGACGCGCGGCGCGAAGCCTTCAGCGGCCGCGGCGGCGACGAGGTGCTCGCGGCAGCGCACGCACCCGGCGACCCAGTCGTCGTCGGCGAGGTCGGCGAGACGCAGGCCGGCCTCGCCCGCGGCCGGGTGCGCCGCGGGCAGGACGACGTCGACGGGGTCCACCCCGAGCTCGACGCCACGCAGGTCGGAGGGCACCCCGGGCGCCTCGGCGTAGCCGAACGTGAGGGCGACGTCGACGTCCCCGGACCGCACGAGCTCGACGGCCTCGGGCGGCTCGGCCTCGACGAGCCGCACCTCGACACCGGTGGTCGCGGCGAGGCGCTCGAGCGCGGGCGGCACGAGCACGGCGAGCGCAGACGGGAATGCAGCGAGCCGGACGCTGCCCGCACCGAGCGCCGCCAGCTCGCCGAGCTCGCGCGCGGCGGCGTCGAGGTGCGCGGCGATGGCGTCGGCGTGCAGGACGGCGGCCCGGCCGGCCTCGGTGAGCGTC
>Ga0182746_1001844_pt1 | contig 17595 bp, 17 predicted proteins | sample eDN3rd30CBELigOP_FD_128881 | JGI IMG/M metagenome (GOLD analysis project Ga0182746, IMG submission 128881) | Enriched Organic Plus compost microbial communities from Emeryville, California, USA - eDNA 3rd pass 30_C BE-Lig OP (version 2) (version 2) ... | reverse complement strand
TCCAGTCTCGGGGGTCTCTCCTGCGCATAACGTTACGTGATTCGGACCGCGGTTTCGGTCAGGAGAGTGCCGGTACTTGTGTGGGGAAATCCCTGTGCTGGCCGCGCGCCGCTGGCTGCTCGCGATTCGCGACTCTCAGTGTTGCACCGACACGGCGACCAGCGCCTTCCCGGCGAACGCCACCGCGCCTGCCGTCATCAAGGCTGCCAGCCCGTGGTTACTCCCGCGCCGGTTCAGCGCCGAAGCCGTGAGTGCCAGGGCACCCGCCGCAACGAGCGACCCAAACACTGCGTGTGTGTCGATCGCCTGATAGGGGCTGCGTGTGTGTGCACCCTGCAGGAAGTCGCCGCGGACACCTCCATCGTGTGCAATCGGACCGTACAGGTTGTTCGGCGAGTCGGCCGACTTGGGCCAGTCCGTTCGCTGCGCGGCAAAACCCTTGTAGCGCTGATGCACATCGACCAGCTTCGGGCTTACACGCTCTGCAGTCGCAAGCAGCTTCCCTGCACCGCCAACAAAGACATTGCGCTCATTGCTTTCGGCTGCGTGCAGGATGGCGTCTGCCGCCAGCTCGGGATCGTACACGGGCGGAATCGGCTGCGGCATTACGCCCAACTGCGTCTTCGCCTTGTTGAAGAGCGGCGTGTTGATCGAACTCGGCTGGACCAGTGTGACTCGCACCGGCGAGCCCTCTTCCCATAATTCGACGCGCAGCGAATCGAGCCACCCCTTGATCGCATGTTTGGACGCGGAGTAGATGCTCTGCAGCGGCACGCCACGGTCGGACAGCGTGCTGCCGACACAGATCAGCGCACCTGCACTTTGCGCCAGATACGGCAATGCCGCCTTTGCCCCATGCACCTGTCCGAGAAAATTGGTTTTCATCACCTGTCGCACATCCTCGAGCGCCAGATCCGTAAAGCGAGCGTAGGCGCTTACACCTGCGTTGTTCACCCACGTGTCAATGCGCCCGAACGTGTCGTGCGCCTGCCGGGCAAGCGCCTCAACTTGCTCGTACTGCGTGACGTCCGTCGGCACTGCAATCGCCTGCCCCCCATCGCGCCGGATGGTTTCGACTGCCCTGTTCAGATCGTCCGCATTGCGCGCGGCGAGGACCACCTTCGCACCCGTGCGCGCAGCGGCGAATGCCGTGGCCAGGCCGATCCCGCTCGACGCGCCTGTGATTACGATCACCTGTTCCGAAATCGGCTTCGGCATTCTGACTTCCTAACTCCGTACCACTGACTCGACCAGACCGGCGACTCGCCCGATTGCGGTCGCCGACAATGATTCGAGCCAGGGCTGTTTGATTACGCGCAGGTTCCCGTGTTTTTCCAGAACTTCGTAATGCGAGTCGCCATCCCCATCCCGCCAGAATCGAAGATCGATCCTCGCCTTGCCCACGCGAAGGCCGCGCAACACGAGTTCGGGCAACCACGTCGGCAGGATCGGATCGACCAGCAGCAGCCTGAGCGGCGCGTACGGGACAATGCCGAGCAGAGACTGCAGCAGAATCGGCCACACGCTTTGATTCCATGCCTGCGGCCGATTGGCTCGCGGGAACGCGCCAGGATGCGACAACTCCGTGCGCGCATACCCGCCGACACACTCAGGCACGCGCCCACCCGGCCAGAGCCGCGCGAGGTCGTACAGTCCGCGCGCGAGTTCGTGTGTTCGATCCGTGAAACCGTAGCGACGCAGCCCGAACAGGATCGAGCCGTTTTCGACCGGCCAGACCGAACCGAGGTGGTAGTCGAGCGGATTGTAGGCGGGATTCTTCGTGGTTAGCGTCCGGATGCCCCAGCCACTGAACAGGTCGGGCTCGAACATCCTGCGCACGAGGCGCGGTGTGTTCTTCCTCGCGAGGATGCCGGTCGGCAGGCACTGACCGGCGTTGGACGTCAACGCACGAATCGGCTCCTTGTTCGCATCCAGACCGAACGCGACAAAACCCTCATCGTCCATCCAGAAGTCGCGATTGAAGCGCTCCTTGAGCTCACGTGCCTTGTGCCAGAGTTCCTCTGCACGGGAGCGCTCGCGCATCACTGCAGAAAGCACAGCCATGAACTGCAGCGACACGTACCAGTACGCCTGACTCTCACACGCAGCGATCGGCGGTGGCACCTGCGAGCCATCGTCGCGAACCACCGCATTTTCGCTGTCTTTCCAACCCTGATGTGTCGGTCCTTCTGACGAGGTTGTCAGGTACTCGATGTAGCCGTCACCATCGCGGTCCCCATACTTCACCGCCCATTCGACAATCCGCAGCGCGGTATCCCAGTGCTTCGCAACATGCGCCTTGTCGCCGGTCAACGCGTAGTGGTAACCGAAGCCGATGAGGTACATGAATGGGCTGGCCACATCCTGGTACGCTCGATCGAACCCCGTATGCCCTGCGCGCGAAAGCGGGTCCTTCTTCAACTGGTTGATGATCCGACCAGGTTGTTCATCGCGATCGGGATCGAACACCCGACCCTGCTGTCTGCCGAAACAGGTCAGTACGTCCGAAAGCATCGCACCGCGATCGAACAGACCGCCCTGCCAGCCAATGGTCAGCGCGTCACGACCCCAGAGTGAAACGTAGAGCGGTACGCCAGCCGAAGGGGTGAGCCATTCATCTTGCTCGCCTTCGAGCAGCGCGAACGCTCCAATGTCCTGCTGTGCGCGTATCGCGATGTCGATGATCGGCGATTCCGCGGGAGCATGCAGTTGCACGACATCGTTGTACCACGCCTGGAGTTTTTCCTCCCGTCGTTGTGCATCCGGATGTGTGATCGGATCGGTATGGTCGATCGCCAGGACCGACAGCTTCAGCGTGCGACACTCCTGTCGATGCAACCGCACCGACGTGTGCGCTCCATTGTTCGTGAAGGTCCAATCCGAAGGCTCGAGCTCAACCCGCGTCTCGAGGGAAGACTCCGCGCGGGTGGCGCGGAACTGATAGCAGCCGTCACCGCCGCTACGCTCGACGAAGATCTCCGGAACATCCTCGAACTGCGCTTCGTCCATGATTGCGAAATCCGCATCCAGGCCGAGCTCCAGACTCAACGCGATGTGCTCGTGCCAGCGGTTGGTCACCGCGATCACGACGTCCAGCGATGCTGGATGCACATCGTAGATGACCTTGATATCGAGCGCCCGGATGAGAACGCCGTTGTGCACACCGAGTCCTCCGGAACCGCTGCCACCACCACCACCCCTCTCCACTTCAGGATAGATGTACGTCGCTTCAATACGATTGGGACTCGACTCGCACAACGAACACGGATGCAGGGCCTCGCCGTTGATGTGCAGGCGAAGCTCTCGGAGATAGCGGACCTGTCGGAAGAAAAAACCAGTGAGCGGATGCCGGCCGAACCACCCGTCCGCCTGCACGACCAGCAGCGCAGGGCCTCGCCAGGCGCAGAACACATTCGCGCGCTGATGCGCGAGCGGGAACGGCACCATAAGACGCAGCCCCGGCGCCTAGGTGCGTGGCAGTGGCGTGAGTTTGTCCGTCGCAGGTCGGCCCGAGAGCGAGCTCGGTGCGTTCAGGTTTGCACCTTCCGAAACGCCGATGCCCAGCCGGTCGACCAGTTCACCGCCGAGCCAGCCGGTAACCATCGCGAGTCCGCCGCCAGCGAAGGAGAGTACATACGCGAGTGTGGGCGGCTGATTCGTTGCGCCGCCGCGCAGAAACCAACTGAGCACGAACAGCGTGACGATCACGACATTGCCGCCGCCATGGACCAGCCCGATCCGCTTCGCACGCGTGCCCTGTGGAATTTTCGTCCAGTCCGCGAACCCGAACACCGCCGCCAGCAAGCCCGTAATGACGCCGGCAGGAATCAGCCAGTACGAAACGACCCGCAGGTCATCGCCGCCGAAGATGAGATGCACCAGGTCAAACAACACGACCCCGGTGAGCAGCCCGAGCGGCAGCACCACGAGCATCTGATGAACCGGGTGCCCTAGCAGCTTTGCACGCGCCTCCATGCCCCCCCTCCTCCGTTGCAGAACGGCCAACATCCCGCCTGGGGCATGGCCTGCGTAAACAGGCGCAATGCGTATGCCAAGTATTTTATGGAGATTGTAGCGATAAACGATGCGCGAAATGCAACGAAGCCACGTCGAATCCTGTCCGACGTGGCTTCGTTTACCTGTACATAGGCCGGGTGGGGATCGAACCCACGACCTTGGGCTTAAAAGGCCCCTGCTCTGCCGCTGAGCTACCGGCCCGTTCAGAAGATAGCGGAAAAACGCCGGTTTCTCAACGCGAATCAGTGATCCGTCATGGGTTTCAGAGGGTGACCACCGAGCGGCGATAGCCGAGCCGTGCGCCCAGAATCGCGGCGATGATGTGTACGAGCACCACACTCAGCGTGTATTCGGCGGTGAGCGCATCCCACGCGGAATCCGGCATGAACGCGCCGACGATCGCATTGACCACAACCCAGACGACCAGTGAAGTCAGCCCGATCGCGATGCCGTAGAGGATCGGCGCGAGGCCGGCGAGGTAGCCGGCGAGAAAGCCGCCGCCGAAGAATCCGAGGACGACGGCGAGCATGACCGGCAGCGTCTGGCGTGTGTCCTCCGGGTCGAGCCAGCCGATCCAGATCATGACCAGCACGATCAGCGAGGTCAGCGCCGCGGCGGTGAACCAGCCGAGAAACACCAGCCAGGGTCGAAGATTGTTCAGATGTTCGGTGTGCACGGTCTCCTCCTCACGCGCCGATCGCGACGCGTGGTCAACTCCACAGTCTGGGCAGTTCCGACCACAGGATTCGTACCGCTAGGAACGCGGTCGCGGCGGCGGTCACTGCGCCGAAGATCGCAAGCCAGCGCGGGTGGCGGTAGTCACCGACGATGTTGCGGCGATGTGCGGCGATCAGCACCACTGCGAGCGCGAGCGGCAGAATCAGCCCGTTCAGTGCGCCGGCCAGGATCAGCACCTGCACCGGTCGGCCCACCACGGCGAATACCGCGGTCGAAAACAGGATGAAGCCGATGATGACGCTCCGCTGGTGGCGTTCGATGATCGGATGCAGCGTACGCAGAAACGACACAGAGGTATACGATGCCCCCACCACCGATGTCGCCGCCGCCGCCCACATCACCACGCCGAAAATGCGATAGCCGAGTTCGCCCGCCGCGAGACGGAACACCGAGGCGGGCGGATTGCCTGCATCGAGCGCGAGTCCCTGCGCGACAACGCCGAATGCGGCGAGGAACAACAGGACGCGCATGAGTGCGGTTGCGGTGATGCCGATTGTGGCCGAACGCATGACCTGCGGCAGTGAATCGGGACCCGAGATGCCGGCATCGATCAACCGATGTGCACCGGCGAAGGTGATGTAGCCACCGACAGTCCCGCCGACCAGTGTAAGAATCGCAAACACATCGAGTTCGAGGGGTACGAACGTGCGCAGCGCGGCTTCGGCTACGGGCGGTTGCGAACGGATCGCGACGTAGATGGTGAGTGCGATCATCACGAAGCCGAGCGTCTTCGTGAAGCGATCCATCGCACGACCGGCTTCCTTCACAACAAACAACCCGATCGCGATGCCCGCGCTGATCACTGCACCGGTCGTCGTCGAAATCCCGGTCAGCACGTTCATGCCGAGTCCCGTGCCCGCGACATTCCCGATGTTGAATACGAGTCCGCCGATAACAACCAGCAGTGCGAGTGCATGGCCGAGGCCGGGCAGCACATCGTTCGCGATGTCCTGAGCCCGCCGCCCGCTCAGTGTGACCACACGCCAGATGTTGAGTTGCGCGCCGAGGTCGAGGATCACCGAGGCCAGAATCACAAATCCGAAGCTGGCAGCGAGGCGTTCCGTAAAGACGGCGGTCTGCGTGAGGAAACCCGGGCCAATCGACGACGTCGCCATCAGGAACGCCGCACCGAGGAGCGCGCCCGATGTCGAAGGAGCGATGCTCGCAGCTTTTACTCGGTCCACAACGCGCATACGCGCACACCCTCCTGTTCGAGTCGTTCGCGCAGACCACGGGCGAGGTCTCCGGCGCCGGGCGTGTCGCCGTGGATGCACACAGTCTCGGCCTTTACTTCGACCGTGCTGTCGCCCGCCGCGACTTTGCCTTCGCGCATCATACGCAGCACCTGCTGCGCGACCTCTTCAGCGTCGTGGATGATGCCCGCCCCGTTCGCGCGCGGCGCGAGGGCACCATCCGGCTGGTACCTGCGATCGGCGAATACTTCGGACGCAGTACGCAGCCCGGCACGCTCACCGGCTGCAATCAACTCGCTTCCGGAGAGCCCGAACAGAATCAGCTCCGGCGAGATGTCGCAGACCGCACGTGCGATCGCATCCGCGAGCTCGGCATCTTTGGCTGCCATGTTGTAGAAGGCACCATGGGGTTTCACGTGCTGCATCTGGCCGCCCGCCGTGCGCACGAATGCCGACAGCGCGCCGACCTGGTACAGCACGAGGTCGTACGCCTCCTGCGGCGTAATCGCCATCCTGCGGCGCCCGAACCCGACCAGATCGGGCAACCCAGGGTGCGCGCCGATTGCGACGCCGTGCGCCAGAGCAGCGTCCACCGTACGTCGCATGACACCGGGATCACCCGCATGCATTCCGCACGCGATGTTCGCCGACGTGATCACGCGCAGCAGCGCTTCATCGTCGCCGAGTTCCCACGGGCCGAAGCTCTCCCCGATGTCACTGTTCAGATCGATGCGTTGCATCCTGTCGGTTTCGCGAAGGTGACCTTTGGCGGTGCTCAGGTGAACCGCAACCGTACCGTTTGCGCGAGCCGCTCGAGTTCGTACTCGCGGCGCCGCAGCAGTCTTACCGCTTCGTCATCTGTGATCTCACGAAAGTGGATGTGCGTGCCCGGACTCGCCTGGGCGAGGCGTGGCAGATCGACCTGCGCGACATGCGCAACGCGGGCGTAGCCGCCGGTTGTCTGTGCATCCGCGAGCAACACGATCGCTTCATCCCCCGGCGGCTGTTGCACCGTTCCCGGTGCGACCGGCTCGGAGATCAGTTGCGCAGGCACAGCGAACGCGGGCATGTCCGAGCGCAGTCGGTATCCCATCCGATCCGATGCCGGCGTCACCGTGAACGTGCGCGCGAACAGCGCTTCGTTGTAGCCCGGCAGCAGCTTCGCGTGTGCGCCCACGGTCGCGCGCAGTGTGATGCTGCCCTTGTCAGCATCGTAGACATCGCGCGCATCCACGAACCAGCGTGCCGATCGTGTCGTCAGGTGCGACAACATCGCGAGCGCCAGGTCCGAAGCTCGTCCGAGCGGGACTGCGTCGCCCTGCTGCAGCGCCCGCCCATCGAGCCCTCCCAGGGACGCGCGCACGTACGTGCTCCGGCTTCCAAGCACCGGTGGCGTGCTGATCCCGCCCGCAATCGCGAGACAGCAGCGCAGCCCCTTCTCGACTGACCCCACATCCAGCTCGGCGTGCGCTTCAACACGGATCGGCCGCCAGCACGGTACCCGAACACCATCGAGCGTCGCGTTGAATTCGCCACCACAGATCGAGATGATCGTGTCCGCATCGAAGCTGAGCACGGGGCCGCGCAAGGTGCACTCGAGCACCGCAGCATCGGCATCATTGCCAACCAGCAGGTTCGCGACGCGCATTGCATAGGCATCCAGTGCCCCGGATAACGGAACACCGAGCCGTCGCGATCCGAAACGTCCGCGATCCTGCACGGTCGTGAACACACCACCGCGATCCACCGTGAACCGTGTGGCCATGCGCGACGACATCATCCTCGTTGCGCACCCACGCTCGAACGGATCGTATCGAACTCCTCGCGCGCAATCGCGCGGAACCGCACGCGATCGCCTGGCGCGAGCAGCGCCGCCGGCGAGCGCTCCGGATCGAACATGCGCAGCGGTGTGCGCCCGATCAGTTGCCAGCCTCCCGGCGACTCGAACGGGTACACGCCTGTCTGTCCGCCGGCAATTCCGACCGATCCTGCCGGCACGCTGACGCGCGGCGTCGCATGACGCGGCGTCGCGATCCGCTCCGATAGCCCGCCCAGATACGCGAACCCCGGCGCAAACCCAAGCATCCAGACCTCGTACTCGCCGGATTCGTGAATGCGAATCACACGGTCCGTCGAGATCCCATGATGCCGCGCAACGTGCTCGAGGTCCGGCCCGAACTCACCGTCGTAACACACCGGAATTTCGACCACACAGGAGGCCTCTTCGCGTACGCTCGTCGTCTGCTGCGCAAGACGCAGCGCCGCAGCACGGATCTCGGCATAGTCGACGATGAGCGGATCGAAAAACAACGCGACCGTCGTGTACGCGGGTACATACTCGATCAACCCGCGCCACCGCTCATGTTCGAGTTGCACGCACCAGGCGCGCACTCGTTCATGTGCCGCACGCCCCATCTCGCGCGCCAGTGTCACCAGCGCTCCGCCTTCACCGAGCGGTTCGCACGTGACCTCCTGACCGGTTGTTTCGTTTGAATGCACGAACATAAGAATGGCGAACGAAGCAGGCCGCCGCCAACACGCCTGCGGTTACAGCGCGAGCAGCAACTGCGAATCGTCGGTGAAACTCCGCCGATGATGCGGCGTCAGCCCGACCTCGCCGATGGCGGTGCGATGCTCGAGTGTGGCGTACCCCGCGTTGTGTTCCCAGCCGTAACGCGGGTAGCGGCTAGCCAGCAGCTTCATCAGCCGGTCACGCATCACCTTCGCGACAATCGATGCACACGCGATGCTGTGGACCTGTGCATCGCCATCCACAACCGCCGTGTGATTTTCCCCGAGAATCGGGACCGGCAGGCCGTCGACAAGAACGTGCTGCGGTGGGATGCGCAACCGTGCAATGGCACGCTGCATCGCGAGGTGTGTTGCGCGCAGGATGTTGATCCGATCGATCTCGCGCGGACTCGCGCCGCCGATCGCAATGCACAGCGCCTTCTCATGAATCTCCTGCAGCAGGCGCTCGCGTTTTTCCGCACTGAGCTGCTTCGAATCCCCGACACCCCGGATCACCACACCGGGCGGCATGATGACAGCAGCGGCGAGGACGGGTCCCGCAAGCGGGCCACGCCCGACCTCGTCGACCCCGGCGATGTGCTCGATCCCCTGGTCCCAGAAACTCTGCTCCATTCGGATCAGCTTCTTGAGCCGCCAGGTCTCCGCACGCGCGCGTCCCGCCTTCGTCCTGGGCTTTGGCATGGCTACAGGATAACAGCATCGCCCGCCGCGCGGGAGCGTCGACACAATGCAGCAACAGTGCCGAATGTCGTCAGGGCGTGAGGATCACGTTGACCAGCACCGTCGGAACCGGTGAAAGCCCCGTGTTCAGCGCGGGCAGCACATTGTCGATCTTCACGATGGTCGAACGCAGCCCGGTCGAACTAGGCGGGACCACCGAAACAAGGACGCACAGTTCAGGCACTGCGGCATCAACCGTGAGATCAGCCGCAAAATCTCCCGCCGGATCCGTCGACGTCGACGCGTTGGTCACAATGTGTTTGCAGCGGTCGAAGTCCAGCCCGTCATTCAGGACATCACGGAAAAACGCGCTGACCTTCACATGCGCTCCGATGACCGGAATCCCGGTCGCACTCACGACCTTGCCGCGCACGAACGCGGCACGCTTCGGGAATTTGTGATGCTTGTCGAACTTGCCGTCGCGATTCGGAATTGCGACCTGCAGGCCGAGGGGAGGATTGTCGTCGGTATCACATGCCACAATCAGCAGCAGCAACGGAATGACTGGAGAGATTCTCACGGGTTCCGCCTTTCCTCTGGCGTTGCCCGTGTCGCGCAACTCGCATGCGGCGCTCCCCCTGTTGCCGTGGTTCAGTCACGCGGACCCTGGTCGTACTCTGGACCTGTGCCCATTCGAGGACGGCAGGCACGGGCAACTGTCGGGTGGCGGGCACGTGTATGGGCACGGGAACGGACACGAGTAACTGCGTTAACATCTCCCCGCCCGTAACATGTTCCCGGCACGTTCCCGTGTCCGTACACGTTCCCGGTGCCCGTGGTCGATTGTACGCGCCCGTTCCCGGTGCCCGTAAACGTGCCCGCCGCCCGGCAGTTACCTCCGCCCCTGCCTGAAACCCGTGCCTGTAGTCCAACCCCCGTACCAAATCAGAGTCTTCCCTACATACGCGCGCGTTCCGGCCGTTCATGTTGCGAGTATTCACCGTATGCAAAGGGGTGCGACATGCTGAATACCATCATGGTGCCGCTCGATGGCAGCGCGTTCGCGGAGCGCGCGCTGCCGCTGGCAGTTTCGCTCGCGGAGAAGTCCCGGGCCCGGCTTCACCTGGTGCACGCGCTGGATCTGCTGGGCCGACCGGAGTACGCCACCGATGTTCCGGCCGTCGAGTGGTGGGGTGGCGGCGCGCGCGATCGTGCCCACGCCTATCTACTCGAGCTGTCCAACCGGATTTCCGACACCACCTCGCTGCAGGTCAGCGCCACGGTGCTGGACCCGCCGGTCGTGCAGAATCTGGTCGAGTATGCTCACGACGCAGACCTGATCGTCATGGCGACCCACGGCGCCGGCCCGCTGCGCCGGGTCTGGCTCGGCAGCACCGGGGACCAGCTCGCACGCAACGCACCGTGCCCCGTGCTGTTTCTTCGACTGCATGACGAAGAAGCCCCGCTCCCGGAGATCGCGCGCTGGGGCCATATCCTCGTACCGCTCGATGGCTCGCGGATGGCCGAGTCGATTCTTCCCTTTGCAGCGGAGCTGGCGCGTCTGCACGACGCACGACTCACCCTGCTGCATGTGGTACAGCCATTGATCGCGGACTTCGCGGTCGCACCGATGGTGGTGGGCATGGAACCGGTGCTTCCTCCGGAGTTGCAACAGGAACAGGTCCGCCCGGAGTTCGCACGCATGGAAATGCTCGCGGAACAGTTGTGTGCGGCGGGCGTGCGCACCGATGCAACAATGCTCGTTTCGGACCTGCCGATTACGAGCACAATTCTTCACTTCACACGTGATCGGTCCGTCGACCTGATCGCCCTGACCACCCACGGCCGGGGCGGCTTCGAGCGACTGATGCTCGGCAGCGTGTCGCACCACCTGATCCGGCACGCCGGCTGTCCCGTGCTGATCATGCGCCCGGACGCGGCCGCGCCTGCCGTGGCCGCGCATATTGCGCACGAGTATCAGCAGTAGGCAATAAAGACGAGGCCCGGCGTACCATCACCTCCGGTGGTACGCCCGCCTCGTCGCGGCGCAAAGCTCTCTCGTGCCCGACCGGCAGCGCCCACCCCATCGTAACGCAACCACCCTCGGTTGTGGCTCAAAGCTCTTTCGCTCCACATTACCCTGACTTATTACTACCGCCATTGATCGAGCCTGCCTGACATTCCTTCACTCGAGGTCCGATGCGGTACAAGTCTTCGTTGCGCAGTTTCGCTGCACCGCTCACGATCGTTCTTGCGTTTACAGGCTGCGGCGAAGGCAACGGAGAGCCGCGTCTCGAGCGCACGGACTCCGCCGGTGTCGCCATCCTGATGACGTACTCGGAGGACAGAGCAGCGAGCTTTTCGTCGCGGGAAGTCCGTTCGATCGGAGGCGACGACAGCAATGCGGAATCGTTCTATCGGGTCGCGTCCGTAAACACCGGGGTGGACGCCGACGGAAACATCTACGTGCTGGTTGCGGATGCGTATCGCGTAGTGGTGTTCGACTCCGCGGGACGACACCTGCGCTCCCTGGGAAAACGCGGCGGCGGTCCAGGCGAACTGCGATTCCCCCTCGGAATGGCGGTCTCAGCCGACGGGGCTGTTCGTGTCGCGGATGGTGGAAAACGCAAGATCGTGCAGTGGAGTAGCGATGGGCAGCCACTCGAAGAACTCGCAATGCCGCAGGGCAGTTTCGCAGCCAGTGTCGGGTGGACGGGGTCGGGATTGGTGCTGCTTCAGCAGATTGCCCGCACCATGCAACTACTCCTGCTGAACGAATCGGGTAGCCAGATCCGATTTGCAGCGATCAAAGGCCTGCCCACGAAAAACGTGAACCTCGACAGTTGTGGAATGGGGTTCACCAACATGCCGCCCATTTTTTCGCCGGATCTCGTCTGGACGAACCGTGGCAACCGGGTCCTTGTGGCCCGGAACCCTCACTACATCGTCGAGACGCTTCCGGCCGAATCTGCGTTTCCGCTCCATTTCCTGCCCGACGGCCGCCGGCTCACAGCCGAGACCGATGTGATGGATCTTCAGAGACTGGTCATCCGCGCGCCCGAGAGACGCTGACCAGGCCAGACTCGAGGGACACGCGCCTTGTGTCTACCTCCCCTCTTGCGAGGGCGAGTTCACATTGAGATGCGCTCGCTATCCAGGTCCTGCGCACCGTGGAGGTTTCGCCGATCCCCGCATCATGTAGGGCACGCCATGCCTTTGCCCACAGCGCCCTCATCGGCAGGAACTCGACCTCGATCTTTTCTTGACAGCACTTAAACCGGGGCTGCACCTTCCGAATTCTGCCTCCCCCCGCAGAAGGAAAGCCAATGCTCGCCGAAAGCCGCTGCCCGACCCTGGTACTGCTTTTCGTCCTGATTTCGGCAAGTGCATGCTCCGTCGACGAAGCAGTGGATATTGACCGTACTCCCTCCACTTGCTCGGAAGCTGGCGGTACTACGCACGCGGGGCTGATCGAAACCGAAACCTGGAAGCGCGGCGACGGTCCTCACAGGCTCACCAGCGATGTTCAGGTCCGCGGCACTCTTACGATTGAACCCGGTGCTCTCGTCTGTGCCGCAGCCGGCGTGCGGCTCACTACCATCGCCGCCTCGCAACCGCCGTCCGACCAGCGGTCTCATCATCGCGCGCGGTACAGCGCAATTGCCAATCATGTTTACCGCGGAAGATCCGAGCCGCCCGTGGGGCGGGATCAGCCTGTACGACTTCGCTCCATCTCCATCACACTTCGTCCACGTGTTGATTGAACACGCCGGTTCCGGTGTGAGCGCTGGGAATGTCTGGATCGACAGTTCGAGGGTTCGCCAGATTCGCGGCTCGGCCGTGAACTTCAATCGATTTGCAGCGAACTCGCGCCTGGTGCATACCGTGATCGACACTGCGGCCATCGACGGCGGCAGCGCCGTGTTCCTGGATCGCGGGCGATTCGAGGAAAGCACAATTCGCGGTTCGGGCGGAATCGGTCTGGAAGTGTATCGCGTCGGTCCGGTCGATCTGCTGGGTGGCCGTATCGAGGGAAGCGCCGGCTACGGACTGCGTGGTCAACCGACCCACCAGATAGCCATCGGCGAGGCCCGACCGATTCGCATTACGGGTGGCCGCGCGGGGGCTGTCGCCGCGCACCTCAATCTGATCGCGGCCGTCTGGCCAACCCCAGCCGATCAGGACAGCCTGCTCGGCAACGCCAGCGACCACGTGGAAGCCTGGCACTCGCTCGATCAGGGCGAACTCACACTCAGTCCGAAGCTCAGGTGGCGCCTGTTCAATCACAACTCCGCGACCGGGGAAGCTGTGATCGGACCATCCGCAACGCTGAGAATCGAGCGCGGAACGGATCTCTCCGGAAGCGGCATCGACGTGGCCGGGCGGCTGATTGCCGAGGGGACAGCCACGGCCCCGATCACCCTCACTCGCCTGTTGCTTACCGGGGCGCGCCGGGATACTACGCGATTGACGCACCTCCGCATCGTTCGATCTGACGAGCTTGCCGGCTTGCCCCAAATCGCAGTTGAACCTGCGCGCACTGTGTTCATCGATTCGCTTCACGCGGGTGACAGCACATCGGTGACCATCCGCTCTTCCGGGTCGCGACTCGCCAATTCCATGTTCCAGCGTGCCCTATCGATTCATGGTGCGGACCCACGTGTCGCCGCACTCACACTCGGTGCTCCCGGCATCATCGTCGAGAACACGGCGTTTCGAGATACACGCGGCGTCGCCGTGCGGATGGAAGGCGGTCCCATCATCCTCCGCAATTGCGAGATCTCCGGGAGCAGCAGCGATGGCGTTCAGGTGAGCACACACGCCGTCGGCGTGAAGATTACCAACTGCAACATCGAACAGAATGCCGGTGCGGGCGTAAGCAGCACTTCGCAATCGCCGGTGGACGCAATGCAGAACTGGTGGGGCGATCCGGCCGGCCCGCTCGGCCCCGCCGGTGATGGGATCGCCGGCAACGTCGAATACAGTGGGCATCTGCCAGCGCGCATCGCGCACGGCTGGCGGATGACCGGTTTCAGAACGCAACGAAGCGAGGCCGCAGGCCTCCACGGAAGGATTTACTCCCGTGAATCACCCACGCCCCCGCTTCTTCAAACAGCGCAGCGCATCGATCGAACGTGATGCGCGGCGATCTGTTTAGCGCTGCTGCGTCTTTTCGCGAATACGCGCAGCCTTGCCGCGCAGCGCACGCAGGTAGTACAGCTTCGCGCGACGCACACGGCCGCGGCGCACAACCGTGATCGCCTCCAGCGAGGGCGAGTTCACGGGGAAAATGCGCTCCACGCCGATGCCGCTCGAAATCTTGCGCACCGTAAACGTCTCGCTGATCCCTGCACCCTTGCGGCCGATGCACACGCCTTCGAAAACCTGAATGCGCTCCTTGTCGCCTTCACGCACACGAACGTTTACACGGAGCGTGTCGCCCGGGTTGAACGCCGGGATGTCGCTCCGCAACTGTTCCTTTTTGACCTGCTCGAGAATATCCATGATACCTCCCAAACGTTCGCGCCGTGTTCACGCACGGGCGTGTAGAAAGTCCGTAAAATTCCTGTCCCTCGCCACACCTTGCTCGCCCTGTTACCGGCGAGCCTACTCCTGATGCTTCAGCCAGAGGTCCGGGCGGCGCTCACGGGTGAGGCGCTCGGCTTCTGCACGACGCCACGCCTCTACTCGCGCGTGATCGCCGCTCAACAACACCTCCGGCACTCGCAGGCCGCGGTACTCCGCCGGCCTCGTGTACGACGGTGGGCTCAGGAGTCCCTCGTCGTAGAATGAATCCGTGGACGCCGCTTCATGAGTGCTCATCGCACCCGGCAGCAGTCGCACGACCGCGTCGGTGATCGCGAGTGCGGCGTACTCCCCGCCGCTCAGCACAAAATCCCCGAGCGATACTTCCTCCGTCGCAAGGTGATCGGCAACTCGCTGATCGACATCCTTGTAGTGCCCGCAGAGCAGCGTGAGATCAGGCTGCACCGCAAAGCGCACCGCATCGTTATGCTCGAATCGCCTGCCGCGCGCCGACATCAGGACAATCGGCCCACTGCGCTCCAGCGACTCCACCGCTTCAAAGAACGGAGCCGGCTTCATCACCATGCCGGCACCACCCCCGAACGGGTAATCATCCACCGTCTGGTGCCGGTCGTGCGTGAACGACCGCAGATCGACCAGGTTGTACTCGACCAGTCCTGCCTTTGCCGCCCGCGCCGGTATGCTGATCGAGAGCGGCCCGGCAAAAAACTCCGGAAAGATCGAGACGATGTTGATTTTCATCGGGCCAAAGCGCTCACACGTCGAGCAGCCCCGACGGAGGCTCGACCACGAGCGTGCCGCCTTCGACATCCACCTGCTTCACGATCTGTACAGTGAACGGGATCAGCACCTGCCGACCGTCTTCCCTGCGAATCTCCAGCAGGTGTCCGGCACCAGTTTCGTAAATCTCACGCACCGGCCCGATCGGCTGCCCATCCACCGTCTTCACTTCGAGCCCGATCAACTGGTGATAGAAGACCTCGCCCTCTTCCAGGGGCGAAACGTCCTCGATCGGAAGCTGCAGGTAATGCCTGACCAGCGCTTCGACCGCCTCGCGGTCTTCCAGCCCTTCGAACCCGACCAGCACGCCGCTCTTGAAGGGGCGCACCGTTTCGATCACCAGCGGCTCGTACTCGTACTCGTCGCCCTCGACTTCTTCGACCTCCAGCACCCGGCCGGGAACGAACACCTCGTCGACCCGATCCGTCAGCGGCATCACGAAGACCTCGCCCTTCGTGCCGTGTGCCTTGGTCACATGGCCGACGACGAGATAATCCGGCTGCGTCCCCTCGTCGACCATCGCCGATTACGCTTCGGCCGGAGCCTCGCCCGCGCTCTCAGCCGGCGCTTCCGCCGCCGGAGCCGGCTCCGCCTTCTTGCGCGCCTTGACCGGCGCCGGCGCTTCCGCCTTCAGGCTCTCGCCGCCGACTTCGCGCAACTGCACCGTCTTGTCGCCACCCTTGCGCGCCTTCTTGATCAGCGACGCCGCGGTGTCCGACATCTCCGCACCCTGCGCCAGCCAGCGATCGACCTTCTCCAGGTCCAGACGCAGTTCTGCCGGCTTGGTGCGCGGGTTGTAGAAGCCGATGTTTTCGAGGTACTCACCGCCACGCGGCGATGTGGACGTCGCCACGACAATACGATAGCTGGGCTGCTTCTTCCGGCCGATGCGCCGGAGGCGGATCTTCACCGACATCCTCTTGTGTCCTTACCACTCGAGTCCTGAGGCGCTCCGGGCCCCCCCCGGATGCTGTGAGCCGGTCCCACCGACTCACGCCCCACTTTCCAACACGCTCTCGCTCTCCCTATCGAACCCTCTCGGACCCGCAGGCGAAAAGCCGAGAGCGAAAGCGAAAGCGTTAGCGAGAGCGTAAAACCTCTTCGCCGTCGCCGTCGCCTGCCTTCTTACTTCATGCGCGGCAGCTTGAGGCCACCACCCGGAAGACCGCCCGGCAACTGGGGCGCGCCGCCACCGCGGCCGAACATCCCCATGCCCTTCATGGTCTTCATCATCTTCTGCATCTGCTTGAACTGGTCCATGAGACGATTGATCTCCTGAACCGGCCGACCCGAACCGCGCGAAATGCGCTTGCGACGCGAGCCGTCGAGCAACTCCGGTCGGCGCCGCTCCTGCGGCGTCATCGAACAGATGATCGCCTCGACGTGCTTCATCGTCTTCGGATCGACCTTCGTGTTCTTCAGCAGCTTCTGGTTTACGCCCGGGATCATCTTCAGCAGACCCTCGAGCGGACCCATCTTGTTGAACTGCCGCAGCACGCCAAGGAAGTCGTCCAGGTCGAACTTGCCTTCCTTCGCGACCTTCTTCTCCAGACGACGCGCCTCGTCGGCATCGAACGCTTCCTGCGCGCGCTCGACCAGGCCCACCACGTCGCCCTGCTGCAGCATGCGCCCGGCCATGCGGTCCGGGTTGAACACCTCCAGGCCATCGACGCGCTCGCCGACACCCGCAAACTTGATCGGCACCCCGACCGAACCACGGATCGACAGCGCCGCACCCCCGCGGGCGTCACCGTCCAGCTTGGTCAGGATCACCCCGGTCAGGCCCACTGCCTCATTGAAGCCCTGCGCCACGCGCACGGACTCCTGACCGATCATCGCGTCGACGACCAGCAACACTTCGGTCGGCTTGGTGACTTCCTTCACGCGCCGCAGCTCGTCCATGAGCTGGTCGTCGATCTGGAGTCGACCCGCCGTGTCCAGGATCAGCACTCGGTGCCGACCCCGGTTCGCCGCTTCCAGTGCCGCCTTCGCGATCTTCGCGACGTCCTTCGTCTCGCGATCCGCGTACACCGGCACATTGATCTGTTTGCCCAGCGTCTCCAACTGGTCGATTGCGGCCGGACGCTGAACGTCCAGCGCAGCCAGCATCGGCGAGCGTCCCTCGCGC
>Ga0182746_1001843_pt1 | contig 17601 bp, 17 predicted proteins | sample eDN3rd30CBELigOP_FD_128881 | JGI IMG/M metagenome (GOLD analysis project Ga0182746, IMG submission 128881) | Enriched Organic Plus compost microbial communities from Emeryville, California, USA - eDNA 3rd pass 30_C BE-Lig OP (version 2) (version 2) ... | reverse complement strand
GACGGGGGCTACGCGGACCCGTCGACCTGGCCGAAGGAGATCCTCGAGCACCCGGCGACGGCGCAGGTCGTCACCGACACCGGTGCCGTCCTCGAGGTCTGCGACCGGGGCACGGGGTTCGACACCGCCGGCTACCGGGCCCCGAAGGACCACAGCGGCTGGCCGGCGCACCGTGTCGTCCTGCTCGACGCGCGGACCGGGAAGCTGCTGGCGACGCTGGGTTCCGGTTCCGCCGGCGCGTGACCTCGCGAGCCGCACCGTCTAGATCAGGTACCCACCCCCGCACACCAGCGTCTGCCCCGAGATGTAGTCGGACTCGGGCAGGCACAGCAGGTACACCGCGCCGGCGGCCTCCGCGGGGGTGCCGGGTCGGCCGAGGGGGACCTGGGCGGTCATCGCGTCCATGAGCTGGGCGCTGACGCCCACGGAGATGTCGTGGCCCTGCACGGTGATGGTGCCCGCGCCTGCGGGCGCGTTCGTCAGGCGGGTCGTGATGAGGCCGAACGCGACCGTGTTCGCGGTGACGTTGTAGCGGCCCCACTCCTTGGCGATGGTCTTGGTCAGGCCGGTCACGCCCGCCTTCGCGGCCGCGTAGTTGACCTGGCCCGCGTTGCCGCCCAGGCCGGAGATCGAGGAGATGTTGACCACCTTGCGGCACGGCACCGGCTCGCCCGCCGCGCGGGCCGCCTTGACCGCGGCGGAGATGACGGGCTGCGCGGCGCGCAGGATGCGGAACGGCGCCGTGAGGTGGACGGCGATCATGGCGTCCCACTGCTCGTCGGTCATCTTCTGGATGACGGTGTCCCACGTGTAGCCCGCGTTGTTGACGATGATGTCGAGACCACCGAACGCGTCGAGCGCCGTCTGCACGAAGCGCTCCGCGAAGCCGTCGTCGGTGACGCTGCCCGCGCACGGCACGGCGCGCCCGCCGGCGGCGACGACGTCCGCGACCGTGGCCGCGGCCGGCTCGTCGTCGAGGTCGTTGACGACGACCGCCGCGCCCGCGGAGGCGAGCTTGAGGGCGATCTCGCGGCCGATGCCGCGACCCGCGCCGGAGACGAGGGCCACCTTGCCGTCGAGCGCGCCCATCAGAGCACCCCCAGCACGACCGCCGAGCCCTGCCCGCCGCCGCCACAGGCCGACGCGACGCCCACCGCGCCCGGGCCGAGCGCCTCGAGCCGCCGGGCCAGGTGGCCCACGATCCTGGCCCCCGACGCCCCGATGGGGTGCCCCAGCGCGATCGCGCCGCCGTTCGCGTTGACGATCGCCGGGTCGAGGCCGAGGTGGTCCGCGGACGCCAGCACCACCGAGGCGAACGCCTCGTTGATCTCGACGGCGGCGAACCCGTGGCCGTCGAGGCCCGCCCGGGCGCACGCGGCCGAGATCGCGTGCGCCGGCTGGAGGTGCAGCCCCACGTCCGGCCCCGCGACGAGGCCGTGCCCGAGGACCCGGACGCCCGTGAGGCCCCGCGCCTCCGCGACGTCGTCGGCGACGAGGACCAGCGCCGCGGCGCCGTCGGAGATCTGCGACGCGTTGCCCGCCGTGATGGTGCCGTCGGGCCGGAACGCGGGTCGCAGGCGGCCCAGCGTCTCGAGCGAGGCGTCGCGCCGGACGCCGTCGTCGGCGTCGACCGTGACGCTGCCGCGGCGGCCGGGCACGTCGACGGGCACGATCTCCCCCTTGAGGAACGCCTCGGCCGCGGCGGCGCGCGTGTGCGACGCGACCGCGAACGCGTCCTGGGCGGGGCGCGTCTGCCAGGCCGCGCCCTCGTACGCGTCGCCGTAGCGCTCGGTGCTGAGACCCATGGAGTCGTGCTCGAAGGCGTCCGTGAGGCCGTCGTGCTGCATCGTGTCGAGCAGCTCGACCGGCCCGAACCGCTGCCCGGCGCGCGAGCCGACCCACGCGTGCGGTGCGAGCGTCATCGACTCCATGCCGAGCGCCGCCACCACGCGTGCCTCGCCCGCCTGGACGAGCCGGTGCGCCTGCACGACGGCCTCCGCGCCCGAGAGGCACACAGCGTTGAGCGTGAGCGCCGGCGTCGTCATCGGGACGCCCGCCCCGACGGCGGCCTGCCGGGCCGGGTTCTGGCCCGCTCCGCCCTGCAGCACCTGCCCGCCGAGGACGACGTCGACGTCGTCGGGCTCGATGCCGGACGCCTCCAGCGCCGCGGCGAGGGCGTGGGCGCCGAGCGTCGTCGCGGGCACGGACGCGAACGCGCCGTTGGCCTTGACGAACGGGGTGCGCCGGTAGCCGACGATGACGGTCATGGCTCCTCCTGGGTCGGGGTCTCGAGGTCGACGGTGAGCTCCGGCTCCGTGGCGGCGCGCACGTCGTCGACGGTGACGCCGGGCGCCAGACGCCGCAGCACCAGGCCGGTGGCTGCGACGTCGAGCACCGCACGGTCGGTCACGACGCGGTTCACGACGCCCTCGCCCGTGAGGGGGAGCGTGCACCGGCGGCGGATCTTCGGCGTGCCGTCGCGGGCCACGTGGTCCATGAGGACGACGATGCGCGGCGAGCCCGCGACCAGGTCCATCGCGCCGCCCGGGCCCTTGACGAGCTTGCCCGGCACGGTCCAGTTGGCCAGGTCGCCCGACGCGGACACCTCGAGCGCGCCGAGGATCGCGATGCTCACGTGGCCGCCGCGGATCATGGCGAACGACTCGGCGGAGTCGAAGTAGCTCGCGCCGGGCAGCGCGGTGACCGTCTGCTTGCCGGCGTTGATGAGGTCCGCGTCCTCCTCGCCCTCGTACGGGAAGGGGCCGATGCCCAGCATCCCGTTCTCGGACTGGAGCGTGATCCGGACGCCGGGAGGCTGGTGGTTGGCCACGAGGGTGGGGATGCCGATGCCGAGGTTGACGTAGTCGCCGTCGCGCAGCTCGGCGGCGGCGACGGCCGCCATCGCGTCGCGGGTCCAGGTCATCGGGCACCTCCGGTGCGCCCGGGGTCCGACGACGCCGCCACTGCCGGGGCGGCCTCGACCGGTTCCCTCGCGGCTGGCGGCTCCGGGCGTGGCCGGACCGTGCGCTGCTCGATGTCCTTGACGCGGTCGCGTGCGGGCACGAGGCGGTCCACGTAGATGCCGGGCGTCACGACGACGTCCGGGTCGAGGGGCTCGTCGCTGATCTGCTCCGCCTCGACGACGGTGACACGCCCGGCCGCGGCGACGAGCGGGTTGAAGTTGCGGGCCGTGCGCCGGTAGACGAGGTTGCCGTACCGGTCGGCGCGGTATGCGTGCACGAGCGCCAGGTCGGCGACGACGGCCCGCTCGAGCACGTAGCGCCGGCCGTCGAACTCCTGGACGGGCTTGCCCTCGGCGAGCGGCGTGCCCACACCCGTGGCCGTGAAGAACGCGGGGATGCCCGCCCCGCCCGCGCGCAGCCGCTCGGCCAGCGTGCCCTGCGGCACGAACTCGACGTCCAGGTCGCCGTCGAGGAACCGCTGCGCGAACAGCTTGTTCTCGCCGACGTACGACGCGAGCACGTGCCGCACCTGGTCGTTCTCGAGCAGGAGCCCGAGGCCCTTCCCGTCGACGCCCATGTTGTTGGACACGACCGTCAGGTCGCGGACGCCCGAGTCGCGGACCGCCTCGATGAGGTCGTTCGGGTTGCCGCTCAGCCCGAACCCGCCCACGGCGATCGTCATGCCGTCGTGCAGCAGGCCGTCGAGCGCGTGGCCGGCCGTGGGGTGCAGCACCGTCATCGTCGAACCTCCTCGTCGTGCCGGGTGTCCACACCTGCGCGCCGCAGCACGGCGTGCGCCTGCGCGAGCACCGGGCCGTCCACCATCCGTCCGTCCAGCGCGAACGCTCCGCCCGCGCCCGCGCCGGCGGCGAGCACCGCGCGCGCCGCGGCCACGTCGTCGGGCGTCGGTGCGTACGCCGCGCGGATCACCGGGACCTGCGCCGGGTGCACGCACAGGCTCGCGGCGAAGCCGACCGCCGCGGCGTCCAGGGCCTCCGCGCGCAGCCCGTCGAGGTCGCCGAGGTCGAGGTGCACGGCGTCGATCGCCGCCTTGCCGCCCGCGCCCGCCGCGAGCAGCACCGTCGAGCGGGCGTGGCGCGCGACGTCCCGGTACCGGCCGTCGTCCCGCCGGCTCGACGTCCCGCCGAGCGACGCGACCAGGTCCTCCGCTCCCCACGCGAGCGCGACGACGTCGGGCCGGGCGGCCAGCGCCGCGGCCGCGACCACGCCGGCCGCCGTCTCGCACAGTGCGACGACGGCGTACGGCGTGCCGTCCGGCCGCACGAGCGGGCCGACGAAGCGCCCGTCCGCCTTGGGGAGCATCAGGGTCCGGTAGCCGGTGCCGGCGAGGGCCGCGAGGTCGGCCGCGTGCTCCGGCGTCCCCGCCGGGTTCACGCGCACGATCGTCCGCGCGGGGTCCAGGGGAGTGTCCACGACGGCCCTCCGTGCGGACTCCTTCGCGTCGGGCGCGACGCCGTCCTCCAGGTCGAGCACGACGGCGTCGGCCCGGTCGAGCGCCTTGGCGAACCGGTCGGGGCGGTCGGCGGGGCAGAAGAGCAGCGCCGGGCCCAGGGAGAACGGCACGGGGTTCACGGCCCCTCCTGGGTGCGCACGAGCGCGGTGCGCACCGCCCGCGCGACGACGTCGTCGGTCTGGTTGCGGCCCACGTGCTCGAACGTGACGACGCCGTCGCCCGGGCGGGACCGGGACAGGCGCTTGGCCCGCACCGTCGTCTCGCCGTAGAGGGTGTCGCCGTGGAAGAGCGGGTGGGGGAACGCAACCTCCTCGAAGCCGAGGTTCGCCACCGTGGTGTCCCGCGACAGATGCGCGACCGCGAGCCCCACCAGCGTGGCGAGCGTGAGCATCGAGTTGACGAGCGGCTTGCCGAAGGGCTGCGTCGCGGCCCAGGCGGCGTCGAGGTGCAGCCCCTGCGGGTTCATCGTCAGGGTCGAGAACAGGACGTCGTCGGCCTCCGTGAGCGTGCGCCCGGGGCGGTGGACGTAGCGCACGCCTTCCTCGAGCTCCTCGTAGAAGAGCCCGCGCTGCACGACGTCGCCGCTCATGCAGTCAGCCCCAGGTCCCGCGCGAGGATCATGAGCTGCACCTCGGTGGTGCCCTCGCCGATCTCGAGCACCTTCGCGTCGCGGTAGTGCCGGGCCACCGGGTTCTCGTTGAGGAACCCGTAGCCGCCGAAGATCTGGGCGGCGTCGCGCGCGTTCGCCATCGCGGCCTCGGACGCGACGAGCTTGGCCACCGACGCCTCCGCCTTGAACGGCTGCCCGTGCACGAGCTTCTGCGCGGCGTCGAACCAGGACAGCCGGGCGGAGTGCGCCCGCGCCTCCATGCGCGCGAGCATGAACGCGACGTGCTGGTGGGAGCCGATGCTGCTGCCGAACACGGTGCGCGTGCCCGCGTACCGCAGCGCCTCCTCGAGGCAGCCCTGCGCGGCGCCCGTCGCGAGCGCCGCGAACGCGACCCTGCCCTCGTCGAGCACGCGCAGGAAGTTCGCGTAGCCGCGCCCGCGCTCGCCCAGCAGGTTCTCCTCCGGGACGCGTACCCCCGTCAGGGTGAGCGGGTGCGTGTCGGAGGTGTGCCACCCGACCTTGTCGTAGTCGGGCCCGACGACGAGCCCCGGCGTGCCCGCGGGCACGAGGAACGAGGACAGCTCCTTGCGGTCGCTGGCGGGGTCACCCGTCACCGCGGTGATCGTGATGACGCTCGTGATCGGGGTGCCCGAGTTGGTGATGAACTGCTTGCTGCCGTCGATGACCCAGGCGCCGTCCTCGAGGCGGGCCGTGGTGCGCGTCGCCCCGGCGTCGGACCCGGCCTCCGCCTCGGTGAGGCCGAACGCGCCGAGCGCCCGGCCGGCGACCAGGTCCGGGAGCCAGCGCTCGCGCTGGGCGTCCGTGCCGTGCCGGTAGATCGGCATGACGCCGAGCCCGACGCCGGCCTCGAGCGTCACGGCGATCGACTGGTCGGCGCGCGCGAGGGCCTCGACGGCGAGGCACAGGGACACGTAGTCCTTGCCCTGCCCGCCGACCTCTTCGGGGAACGGCAGGCCGAACAGCCCGAGGTCCCCCATCTCCCGGATGATCTCGATCGGCAGCCGCCGCTCGGTGTCGTACCGGTAGGCCGCGGGCGCGACGACCTGGTCGGCGAAGTCGCGGACCGTGGCGGCGAGCTTGCGCTGCTCGTCGGTGAGGCCGTGGGTCTCGGTGATCATGACGCTCCTCGGGTGGTGGAGTGCGTGACCGGGACGGCGGGGTGTGCCGCACCGGGCTCGGTGGTGGTGCCGGGGTCGCCGGGCGAACCGGCCGGGGCCTCGACGACGGCGACCACCTCGTCGAGCCGGACCTGGTCGCCGGGACGGACGCGCAGGCGCAGGACGCCGCCGCGCGACGCGACCAGGGGGTGCTCCATCTTCATGGCCTCGACGACGGCGACGGTCGTGCCGGGCTCGACGTCGTCCCCGTCCGCGACGAGGAGGGCGACGACGGTCCCGGGGATCGCCGCACGGACCTCGGCGGACGCCTCGCGGTCGGGCGGGAGCGGGGCCCGGAGGGCGCGCCGTCGGGCGGCCTGCTCGGCGCGGGAGAGCACGGTGAAGGCCGCGGACCGTCCGTCGGCGCCCACCCAGGTCGCTCCCTCCGTCGGGGCGGCCCAGATCGTCTGCGTGGTGCCGTCCAGGGTGACGAGCCAGGCGTGCGGCGGGCCGGCGGGGCGGAGCGACACCGGGACCGGGCGGCCGCCGTCGAGGGAGACGGTCGTGCCCGTGCCCGTGCCCGTGCCCGTGCCCGCGACGTCGACGGTGCGCTCCGCCCCGGCGCCGTCGACGAGGACGACGCGCCGCGGGACGGGCGGGGCGTTGAGCCGCCAGCCGTCGCGCGCGGCCCACGGGCCGGCGGCGCCCCCTGGACCGGCCCCCGGGCCGGCGACTGCCGAGCGGTTGGGGGCGGCCGGCAGGAGCGTGAGCAGCGCGGCCGCCGTCAGCAGCGACGTGTCCGGCTCCTGCGCGGGGCGCGCGGTCACGCGGTCGACGAGCCCCGTGTCGAGCCGGCCCGCGCGCACGTCGTCGTCCGCCAGCAGCTCGCGCAGGAAGCCCTGGTTGGTCTCCACCCCCAGGACGACGACGGAGCCCAGCAGGGAGTCGAGGCGGTCGAGCGCCTGGCCCCGGTCGGCGCCGTGGGCCACCGCCTTCGCGAGCAGCGGGTCGAAGTCTCCGGTGACCGCCGCGCCGGCCGCGATGCCGCTGTCGAGGCGGAGCGGCGCGGCGCCCGGTCCGGCCGCCGCGCCCGCGTCGTCGTACACGAGCACGCGGCCCGTCGCGGGCAGGAAGCCCCGCGAAGGCGACTCGGCGTACAGGCGGGCCTCGACGGCGTGCCCGGAGACCCGCACGTCGGACTGCGCGAACGGCAGCGGCTCGCCCGCCGCGACGCGCAGCTGGAGCTCGACGAGGTCGAGGCCCGTGACGAGCTCGGTGACCGGGTGCTCGACCTGGAGGCGCGTGTTCATCTCGATGAACCAGAACGACGTCGGGTCGTCGGCGGGCACGAGGAACTCGACCGTGCCGACGCCCACGTACCCGACCGACCGGGCGACCTCGCACGCCGCCTCGCCCAGCCGGGCGCGCGTGGCGTCGTCGAGCGCGGGCGAGGGCGCCTCCTCGACCACCTTCTGGTGGCGGCGCTGGAGCGTGCACTCGCGCTCGCCGAGGTGCACCACCGCGCCGTGCGTGTCGGCGAGGACCTGGACCTCGATGTGGCGGGGTCGCTCGACGAGGTGCTCGAGCAGCAGGGTGTCGTCGCCGAACGACGCCGCGGCGACGCGCCGCGCGGAGTCGAGCGCGGCGGGCAGGTCGTCCGGCGTGCGGACGACGACCATGCCCTTGCCGCCGCCGCCCGCCGACGGCTTGACCAGCAGCGGGTAGCCGACCTCGCGGGCCGTGGCCGCGACCGCCGCGGCAGGCGTCCCCGCGGCGAGAGCGGCGCCGTCGAGCGTGCCCGGAAGGACCGGGACGCCGCGCTCGCCGACGAACCGCTTGGCGGCGAGCTTGTCGGCCATGAGCTCGAGCGCCGCCACCGGCGGTCCGACGAAGGTCAGCCCCGCGCGGGCGCACGCCCGGGCGAGCGCCGGGCTCTCGGACAGGAACCCGTAGCCGGGGTGGATCGCCTCCGCGCCCGCGGCGACGGCCGCGCCGACGACGGCGTCGACGTCGAGGTACGCGGCCCGCGCCCCCGGCCGGTCGCGGCCGGCGCCGTCGAGCCGGACCGCGACGTCGGCCTCGCCCACGTGCCGGGCGTCCGCGTCGGACGCGGTGTGCACCGCGACGGACCGCACGCCCAGGTGGCGGAGCGTGCCGAGCACCCGGCAGGCGATCTCGCCCCGGTTGGCCACGAGCACGCGGGTGAACACGGCGATCACATCCGGAAGAGCCCGAACGCGGGCTCGTCGAGCGGGGTGCGGGCACAGACGGAGAGCGCGAGGCCCAGCACCCGGCGCGTGTCGGCGGGGTCGATGATGCCGTCGTCCCACAGGCGGGCGGTCGCGTGGTACGGGTCGCCCTGCTGCTCGTACCGGTCGCGGACCGACGCGCGGAACGCGGCCTCGTCGCTGGGGTCCCAGGTCTCGCCGGACCGCGCGAGCTGGTCCTTCTTGACCGTCGCGAGCACGGACGACGCCTGCGCCCCGCCCATGACGGAGATCCGGCTGCCGGGCCACGACCACAGGAAGCGCGGTGAGTACGCGCGCCCGCACATGGCGTAGTTGCCCGCCCCGAACGACCCGCCGACGATGACGGAGAGCTTCGGCACGCGCGTCGTCGCCACGGCGGTGACCATCTTGGCGCCGTCCTTCGCGATGCCGCCCGCCTCGGCGTCGGTGCCCACCATGAAGCCCGAGATGTTCTGGAGGAACACGAGCGGGATGCCGCGCTGGTCGCACAGCTCGACGAAGTGCGCGCCCTTGAGGGCCGACGCGCCGAACAGCACGCCCTCGTTCGCGAGCACGCCCACGGGGTGCCCGCAGATCCGCGCGAACCCCGTGACGAGGGTGGTGCCGTACGCGGCCTTGAACTCCTGCAACGCGCTGCCGTCGACGACGCGGGCGATCACCTCGCGCGGGTCGTAGGGCTGCTGCACGTCCGTCGGCACGGCCGCGTACAGGCCCGCGGGGTCCACGGCCGGCTCGACGGCGTCGGCGACGTCCCACGCCGGCGCCGGGTCGGGCGGCAGCGTGGCGACGATGCTGCGCACCAGGTCGAGCGCGTGCTCGTCGTCCTCGGCGAGGTGGTCGACGACGCCGGACCGGCGGGCGTGCAGCTCGCCGCCGCCCAGCTCCTCCGCGCTGACGACCTCGCCGATCGCGGCCTGCACCAGCGGCGGGCCGCCCAGGAAGATCGTGCCCTGGCCGCGGACGATGACCGTCTCGTCGCTCATCGCGGGCACGTACGCGCCGCCCGCCGTGCACGAGCCCAGGACGGCGGCGATCTGCGGGATGCGCGCCGCCGAGAGCCGGGCCTGGTGGTAGAAGATCCGGCCGAAGTGGTCGCGGTCGGGGAACACCTCGTCCTGCAGGGGCAGGAACGCACCCCCGGAGTCGACCAGGTAGACGCAGGGCAGGTGGTTCTCGAGCGCGATCTCCTGCGCGCGCAGGTGCTTCTTGACGGTGAGCGGGTGGTACGTGCCGCCCTTGACGGTCGCGTCGTTGCACACCACCATCACCTGCCGGCCCTCGACGAGCCCGACCCCCGCGATCACCCCGGCGCCCGGCCAGGCGCCGGGACCGCCGTCGGGCGGGGCGTCGATGCCGTAGCCGGCCAGCGGCGCGATCTCGAGGAACGGGCTGCCCTCGTCGAGCAGCCGCTCCACGCGCTCGCGGGGCAGGAGCTTGCCGCGGGCCACGTGCGTGGCGCGAGCCCGCTCCGGCCCGCCGACGGCGGCTGCCGCGGTGCGCTCGCGCAGCTGGTCGACGAGGGCCCGCTGCGCGGCGTCGGTGCGACGGGCGGCCTCGGAGCGCGGGTCGACGGCGGTGGTCAGGACGGTCACGCGGCACCCCCGGACAGGACGGCCGCGGTGGGCGAGGCGCCGTCGACGCCCTCGGCCGCCGCGGGACCGCCCACCACCACGGCCAGCGCGGGGTCGGCCAGCACGGCGCCGAGGTCGGCGAGGAACCGTGCGGCCTGCTCGCCGTCGACCACCCGGTGGTCGAACGTCAGGCTCAGCGTCACGACGTCGCGCAGCGCCACCTGGCCCTCGTGCTCCCACGGGAGTCGGCGCACCGCGCCGACGCCGAGGATCGCGGCCTCGCCCGGGTTGAGGATCGGGGTGCCGGCGTCGACGCCGAACACGCCGACGTTCGTGATCGTGAACGTCCCGCCCGTGAGCCGCTCGGGCGCGGTGCGCCCCTCGCGGGCGGTGCGCGTCAGCCGCGTGAGCGCGGCCGCGAGCTCGGGCAGCCCGAGGGTGTCGGCCGCGGGGATGTTCGGCACGACGAGGCCGCGGTCCGTGGCGACGGCGATCCCGAGGTTCACGTGCGCCGGGTGGACGATCTCCGCGGACCCGTCGGGGAGGTCCGACCACCGGCTCGCGAGCGCGGGGTGCGAGCCGAGCAGGGCGCACACCGCTCGTGCGACCAGCGCGAGCACCGTGACCCGCTCGCCGCGCGCGAGCGGGTGGCTGCGCAGCCGCTCGAGCAGCTCCATGCTCGCGGTGGCGTCCACAGTGAGCAGCACCGACGCCTGCGGGGCCGTGAAGGCGCTCGCGACCATCGCCGCGGCGGTGTGCTTGCGCACGCCGCGCACCGGCGTGCGCGTCTCGGCAGCGTCCGCCGCGGGCGCTCGTCGGGCGGGCGCGGCGGCCGCGGCCTCGACGTCCTCGCGGGTCACGCGTCCCCCGGGCCCCGACCCGGGGACGCCCGCCAGGTCGACCCCGAGCCGACGCGCGAGCGCCCGGACGACCGGGGTCGCGCGGGTCCGCTCGGCCGGTGCGACCACGGCGAGCGGTGTGACCTCGGCCGGGTGCGGCGACGCCGCGGCCGGTGGGGCGGCGTAGCGACGGGGGCGTCGTGTCGGGTGGCCGCCGCGTTCGGGCGCGGCGCCGTACCCCACGAGGGTCGGTGCCAGGGGCTCCGGTTCTGCGCTCGCCGGCGCTTCCGCCGACTCCCGCGCTGCCGCCGACTCGGTGTCTGCGGCCGGTCCCGTGGCGGCGCTCGGCTCGGGTTCCGGCGCCGCGCGGCCGGCCTCGTCCGCCACGTCGAACGTGACGAGCGGCTCGCCCACGTGCACCGTCTGCCCTTCCTCGGCGTGCAGCCCGGTGACGACGCCCTCGCAGGGTGAGGGGATCTCGACCAGCGCCTTCGCGGTCTCGACCTCGGCGATCATCTGGTTGAGCACGACGGTGTCGCCGACGGCGACGTGCCACGTGACGACGTCGGACTCGGTGAGGCCCTCGCCGAGGTCGGGCAGGCGGAACTCGCGCGCGCTCACGGGGCCACCGCCCCGGTCGGCACGCGGCCCAGCACCCGGTCGACGCCGTCGAGGATGCGGTCGAGGTCGGGCACGTGGTGCTTCTCGAGCTTGGCCGGCGGGTAGGGGATGTCGTGGCCGGTGACGCGGACGGGCGCGGCCTCGAGGTACTCGAAGCACCGCTCGGTCGCGGTCGCGGCGATCTCCGCGCCGACGCCGGCCTCGTGCGGCCCCTCGTGCGCGACGACGAGCCGGCCCGTGCGCCGCACCGACGCCGCGACGGTGTCGTGGTCGGCGGGGGACAGGGACCGCAGGTCGATCACCTCGACGGAGACGCCGTCGTCGGCGGCCGCGGTGGCGGCGTCGACGGCGGTGGCGACGAGCCCGCCGTAGGTCACGAGCGTGACGTCGCTGCCGGGCACGACGACGCGGGCGGCACCCATCGGCGCCGCGTCGGCCAGCGCGGCCTCGGTGTCCACCTCGCCCTTGGTGTAGTAGCGGCGCTTCGGCTCGAAGAAGACCACGGGGTCGTCGCACGCGATCGCCTGCTGGACCACCGTGTAGGCGTCCTGCGGGCTGGCCACCTCGACCACGCGGAGGCCCGCCGTGTGCACGAAGTACGCCTCGGGCGACTCGGAGTGGTGCTCGGCGGCGCCGGTGCCGCCGCCGACGGGGATGCGGATCGTGATCGGCAGCCGGACCGCCCCCGCGGTGCGCGCGAGCATGCGCGCGACCTGGCTGACGATCTGGTCGAAGGCGACGTAGACGAACCCGTCGAACTGGATCTCCACCACCGGCCGGTAGCCGCGGTAGGCCAGGCCGACGGCCGTGCCGAGGATGCCGGCCTCCGCGAGGGGCGTGTCCATGACGCGGCGCGGGCCGAACTCGGCCTGGAGCCCGTCGGTGACGCGGAAGACGCCGCCGAGCCGGCCGATGTCCTCACCGAGCAGCACCACCGACGGGTCGTCGGCCAGGGCGCGACGGAGCCCCAGGTTGAGCGCCTTCGCGAGCGTGAGCGCCGTCATCGGGCACCGTCCGCGACGTCGTCGGCGAACCCGGCGAGGTACTGCGCGTACGCGTCGCGCTGGGCCGCCAGCGCCGGGTGCGGCTGCGCGTACACGTGCTCGAAGATCGACAGGGGCGGCGGGGCCGGGCTCGCCGCGAGGTCCGTCCGCAGCGCGGCGGCCACCTGGTCCGCGACGTCGCGGACGTGGGCGTCGGCGGCGTCGGTCAGGACGCCGCGGTCACGCAGGTAGGCGGCGAACCGGTCGACCGGGTCGCGTCGCACCCAGGCCTCGACCTCCGCGGCACCGCGGTAGCGGGTGGGGTCGTCGGCGGTCGTGTGCGGTCCGCGGCGGTAGGTCACCGCCTCGACGAGCGTCGGGCCGCCGCCCGTCCTCGCCCGGTGCAGCGCGGCGCGCGTCACGGCCAGCACGGCCAGGACGTCGTTGCCGTCCACCTGGACGCCCGCCAGCCCGAAACCCTCGGCGCGGGCGACGAGCGGCACGGGGGACTGGAGCGCCACGGGCTCGGAGATCGCCCACTGGTTGTTCTGGCAGAAGAACACGACGGGCGCCGACCACGTGGCCGCGAAGACGAACGCCTCGTTGACCGCTCCCTGGCTCATCGCGCCGTCGCCGAAGTAGGAGATCACCGCGGCCGTGCCGTCGTCGCTCCCGGCGGCGTCGCCCCGCTCGGCGTCGGCGAGGATGCCCATCGCGTAGCCCACGCCGTGCAGCGCGTGGCCGCCCACGATGACCTGCGGGGTGGCCACGTTGACCGCGTACGGGTTCCAGCCCGCGGTGACGAGGCCGCGCCACTCGCGCAGCAGGTCCACGGGGGCGACCCCGCGCACGAACGCGACGCCGTGCTCGCGGTAGCTGCCGAACACGAAGTCGTCGCGGCGCAGCGCGTGCGCCGAGCCGATCTGGGCGGCCTCCTGCCCGAGCACGGGCGGCCACAGCGCGAGCTCGCCCTGCCGCTGGAGGGCGGTGGCCTCGGCGTCGATGCGCCGCACCACCACCATGTCCTCGAGGAGCCGGAGGAGTGCCCGGTCGTCGCCGTCGACGTCGGTCAGCCACCGGTCGTGCTCGGGCGACGGGTGCCGGACGCCGTCCGGGTCCAGGAGCCGGACCGTGCGGGCACCGCGGTCCGTGCCGCCGTCCGCGCCCTCGTGCGCGCCCTCGTCCGCGGAGCGCCCGTCGGGTGCTCCGGCCTCGTGGGCCGTCAGGTTCTCGCGCGCGGTCTCCGCGGGTGACGGGTCGTCGCGCGTCGTCGAATCCGTGATGCCTGGCATGGTGGCCTCGCCTCGCGTCTCCGCCGGCCCTCCTCGTCGAGCGCCGGTGTGCACGGAACGTAACGCCGGACACAGTCCGTGAGAAGCGCACCCCGACACGTTGAGCGGACTGCCCAGCCACCGGCGGCTACGCTGATCGATGTGCGCAGCTACGACGCTGTCGACCTCGCCATCCTGGCGGCGCTCGCGGACCACCCGCGGGCGACCATCGCCGCGCTCGCGGCGCAGCTGCGCATGTCGCGCAACACGATCTACGCGCGGCTCGCGCAGCTCGAGGAGGCGGGCGCGTTCCTCGACTTCGACCGCAGCCTGAACCCCCACTACCTGGGGCACTCGCTCGCGGCGTTCCTCGAGGTCGAGGTCCGGCAGAAGGAGCTCGCGCGCATCGTCGCGGACCTGGCCGACATCCCCGAGGTGGTGCAGGCCTACGGCCGCAGCGGGACCGCCGACCTCCAGGTGCAGGTGGTCTGCCGGGACACCGACCACCTGTTCCGCATCGACGCCGCGATCCTGGCGATCGAGGGCGTGGAGCGCACGGAGACGTCGCTCTCGATGGGGGAGCTGATCCCGTACCGGCTGCGGCCGCTCATCGAGAAGGTGCGCCGGGAGCTGTGACCCGCGGGCCTCCGGCCTGCGCCGCTACGGCGCCGGCGAGGAGGCGCGGCGGACGCGCGCGAGCAGCTCGAGCGCGACGGTCCGGCCCGCGGCGCTCCGCTCGGCGGCGTCGCCCATCGGGAACGGCACGTCCTCGTCGCCGATCGTCCCGAGGACGAGCGCGCCGAACGCCAGGGTGGCCCGCAGGGCGGCGTCGGCGGCGGCGTCGGGCCCGGCGAGGATCTGGACGAGCCGCCGGAGCTCCCGGCCGGACGCCCCGTGGAACTCGTCGCGGTTCATGACGGTGGGGTTGGCCTGGCTGAACCGCATGGCGAGCCCGAGGGGGCCGTCGAAGAGGGCGCGGAGCCGGTCGACGAGCTCGACGTCGCGCGCCTCGCCGGGGGGCACGGTCTCGAGCCAGTCGACGACGTCGCCGACGGTCCCGTAGTAGTCCTGCAGCGCCGCCCGGACGATGTCGTCCTTGGTGCGGAAGTGGTAGTAGAGCGCCGCCTTGGTGACCCCGACGGCCTCGGCGATCTCGCGCAGCGAGGTCTTGTCGTAGCCCTGGTCCACGAAGAGGCGCATGGCGGTGTCGAGGATCTCGCGGCGCGTGCCGGACCCGTCGCGTGGCATCGAACCTCCTGGCTGGGGCGTTGCCCGCTACCCTACCTCGCTACCTACTTGACGACCGGCTAGGAACGTGCTTACCTGTCGCCCGACAAGGAAACTAGCCGGGCGACAGGTAAGCGAGGATCTCATGACCACCACGACCCGTACCGACACGCCGCCCGAGGCGCAGGCCGCACCGCCGCGCATCGGGCTCATCCTCACGAGCCTCGTGCTCGCGCTCGTGCCCCTCCAGCTCGACGGCCTCGTCGCCGCGACCGCCGCCCCGACCATCGCGGGCGAGCTCGGCGGCTTCGGCTCGATCGCCTGGATCGCCACCACGTACCTGCTCACGATGGCCGTCGGCACCGTGCTCGCGGGCCGGCTCGGCGACATGTTCGGGCGCAAGCGCCTCCTGCTCCTCGCGCTCGTCGTGTTCTTCGCCGGGTCCGCGTGGGCGGGGCTCAGCCAGGCGATGGGGGAGCTCGTCGTCGCGCGCGGCGTCCAGGGGCTCGGCGCCGGGATGGCGCTGACCACCCTGCTCGCCGTCGTCGCCGACGTCGCCCCGCCCGACAAGCGTGCCCGGTACAGCGCCGCCCTCGGCGCGGTCGCACCGTTCTCGATGATCATCGGGCCGTGGGTCGGCGGCATCGTCACCGACCACCTCGGGTGGCGGTGGATCTTCCTCCTCAACCTGCCGGTCGTGGCGGTCGCGATCGCCGGCGCCGCCCTGCTTCTGCGGCTCCCCGCGGTCGGCCGCTCGGGCCGCGTCGACGTCGCGGGGCTCGCCGCCGTCTCGGTCGCCAGCACCGGGATCGTGCTGGCGGTGACCTGGGGCGGGCACCAGTACGCGTGGGCGTCCTGGCCCGTGATCGGCGCCGCGCTCGCCGCCGCCGCAGCGGTCGCCGCCCTCGTGCCGATCGAGCGGCGCGCGAGCCACCCGGTCCTGCCGCCCGACCTCTTCCGCAACCGTGCCGTCGTCGCGAGCATCGTCGTGATGTTCTTCGGCACCGGTGCCGTCCTCATGGGCGCCATGAACTACCTGCCCCTCTACCTGCAGCTCGTGCAGGGGAGGTCGGCCAGCAGCAGCGGCCTCCTGCTCCTGCCGCTCCTGCTCCCCGCCATCGCGGTCGCGATGGTCACGGGCTCCTGGACGACGACGCCGCGCCGGTTCCGCCCCGCGATCCTCGCCGGGACCGTGGTGCTGGTCGCGGCGTGCACCCTCCTCGCGACGATGGACGCCGGGACGTCCGGGTGGCTCATCGCGGCGTACATGGTCCTCGCGGGCGCCGGCGTCGGGTTCCTGTTCCAGACGCCGCTCGTGCTCGTCCAGAACTCGGCCCCCGCGCGCGAGGTCGGGGCCGCGACCGGCGCCGCGCAGTTCCTGCGGACCCTCGGCGGCGCGATCGGCGTCGGCGCCCTCGGGACCGTCTTCACGGGTACCGTCACGCGCCACGTCGACGCGGCGCTCGCGGGCGCGTCGTCGGGCGCGGGGGCGTCCGGGCTCGACGTCGCGAGCCTCACGCCCGAGCAGCTCGGCACCCTCCCCGCGGGGGCGCGGGACGCCGTGACGTCCGCCGTCGTCGCCGGGAGCTCGGCCATGTTCTGGGTCGCCGCGGCCGGTGCGGTCGCCGCGCTCGTCGCCGCGCTCCTGCTCCCGCGGGCCGCCCGGCAGACCACCTGACGACGCCGCGGACGGCGGCGCCGGCCCGCGCGGCGGAGCGAGGGTCGCGGAGGGGGGATGATCGGTGCATGGCCCCCTCCGCGCGCACTCCTGACATCGAGTTCGAGGTCGTCGACAACCCCGACGAGTCCCGCTACGAGGCGCGCACCCCCGACGGCGACGTCGTCGGGGTCGCGGACTACCGGCGCAGCTCGACCCCGCGCGGCCCCCGCATCGTCTTCCCGCACACGTTCGTCCTGCCCGAGCTCGAGGGGCACGGCATCGCGGCCTCGCTGGCCCGTCGCGCGCTCGACGACGCCCGAGCCGCGGGCGCGCGCGTCGTCCCCGTCTGCTGGTTCATCGAGGGCTACATCGAGCGCCACCCCGAGTACGACGCGCTCGTCGAGCGCTGACTGCCCGACCTCGCTCGAGGGGTGCCGGTCCGGTGCCCGGCCGACCGGCTGACGGGGGCGGCGTCGTCGGCCATGATGGGCGGGTGAGCGACGCACTCCACCTGGCCGTGACGGACAACCGCGAGCACGAGCGGTACGAGGTCCGGACCGACGACGGCCGGTTCGCGGGCTTCGCGGCGTACTGGGTGCGTGACGACCGGGTCGTCTTCATCCACACGGTCGTCAAGGAGGAGTTCGAGGGCAAGGGCGTCGGGTCGTTCCTCGCGTCCCACGCGCTCGACGACGTCCGGTCGCGCGGGCTGCGCGTCGTCGCCGTCTGCCCGTTCATCCATGCGTACGTGGAGCGGCACCACGAGTACGACGACCTCGTCGTGCCGGCCCGCCCCGAGGACCTCGACCCGGACGCCTGAGCGCCCGGGTCGAGACCGTCGTCAGCGGACGGTGACCGTCACCGTCGCGGTCCGCGGCGCGTCCTTGCCCCCGAGCACGGCCTTCGCCTTCGCGAGGTCGACCACGAGGTACTCGCCGTCGTCCTGCCGACCGTTCGGCTGGAGCTTGGTGTGCAGGGCGAAGGGCGGCTCGACGTCGGTCGAGGCGTCCCCGTC
>Ga0182746_1001841_pt1 | contig 17618 bp, 13 predicted proteins | sample eDN3rd30CBELigOP_FD_128881 | JGI IMG/M metagenome (GOLD analysis project Ga0182746, IMG submission 128881) | Enriched Organic Plus compost microbial communities from Emeryville, California, USA - eDNA 3rd pass 30_C BE-Lig OP (version 2) (version 2) ... | reverse complement strand
CGGCCCCAGGCTGATCAATGTCTGGGCCCGGGCCAATCTGTGGAACGAGTTCCTTGGCAATCCGAAGACCTGGTTCTCCAGCGCGGATGGTTTCGTGCCGTTCCATTCCGAAATGAAGGGCGCGTGGACGCAGCTTGGCGGCGGCGTCACCGCCCAGCTCAACGGCAACGTCGCCCTCTATGCCGACGCCAGCTACAACATCGGCCACGGCGGCGACCGGCGCTCCTGGGACGGCAAGGTTGGCGTGCGCGTCAACTGGTGAGGCATATGCCTGCGATCAACCGGGAGGCCCCGCCATAGTGCGGGGCCTTCTTGGGCGCCTGACGGCGGGGCCTCGCGCCCCGCCGGGAACGCGGCTCATTCAACGACGATGGGGTCGCCGAACACCACCCAGCGATTACCGTCGAAACGCTGCAGCCGCAGGGCGTTCACCGTGGTGTAGTTAGTGGGCGATACATTCATCACCACGCCGGGCAGATACATGGGCAACGCCAGATTTTTGATGGTGGTCGCCTGCTTCAGCACGTTCTCACCGGTGAGTTCGTCGCCGGCGTTGCGCAGGATGTGCTCAACCGTCTGGGCGACGGTGTAGCCGAACACGTTGCCGCTGTTGAGCGGGTCGCCCTCCTTGTACCAGTCCCGCATGAACTTCATGTAGGCCAGCACCGCCGGGTCATTGGCCCACACGGGGTCGCTGGGGTCCTTCAGCGCCGTGGCGGTGACGATGCCTCTGGCGTTTTCCAGACCGGCCGGCTGCAGGGTCTGGACGCGCGAGGACGCGACCGAGGCGACGTAAAAGGCGGGCTTCCAGCCAATCTCGGCGATCTTGCGAATGGCCTGGGCGCCGAATTTGGGGGTCGCCATCATGAACAGCGTATCAGCGCCGGAGCTCTTCAGCTGGATCACCTGCGAATCAACCGTGGGGTCGGTCACTTCGTAGCTGGCCTCCTTCACCACATTGCGGACGGCGTCGCCGAGCCCCTCCTTGAAGCCGCTGACATAGTCGCGGCCGGCATCGTCATTCTGCCAGAGAATGGCGATTTTCGCGTTGGGCGTGGTGGCGGCGATATGCCGGCCATACACCTTGCCCTCAAACGCGTATGACGCGAAGCCCGGCGTGGTCCACGGGAATCTGGCGGGGTCGTTCCATCGCGTGGCGCCGGTGGAAACCAGCAACTGGGGCACCTTCTTCGTATTCAGGTAACGCTGGACCGCCGCGTTGGTGGCGGTGCCAATGGAGTTCACCAGCGCCAGCACCTGCTCCGACTCGACCAGCTTGCGGGTCTGCTCGACGGTCTTGGGCGGGCTGTAGGCGTCGTCCAGCGACAGCAGCTCCACCTTGCGGCCGTTGATCCCGCCCGCCGCGTTCAACATGTTGAAATAGGCGACTTCCGTCCGCCCCTGCGTGCCATAGGCGGACGCCGGCCCGCTGTAGGGCATGGTCTGCCCCAGTTTGATCGCCGTATCCGTCGCGCCTGGACTGTATTTCTTGCCAGCCATGGCGGCGCCTGCATGCAGCACGCATAACACAGCGGCCGCCAGAGCGCCCCTTGTCGCCCACCTCATACCGTTTCCTTCCCCGATGACTGACGTCTTGCGTCAATTTATAACATGCACTTTACATAAACGCTGCGATGCACTGCAATTCGCCCATCTATATTTCAGGAAAGAAAAGACCCGCGCCACAAAAATATATTTGAAACGCACCAGCATAATTCATGGCGGGCGAAACCTGGCGCATATCACCAGAATGCCGGCCAGCAGGCGGCGAGGCGCGGCGGCGACGACGCGCTTTTGCCCCAGATACTGGCGGCGGCGCTCACAACGCGACAGTCATTGACGCGCAAACTCACGTCTGCCTGCCCTTCGCCGCCACTGGCGGTCGCAAATCATCACGTCGCTTTACGCCAGATAACATTAGGCGCCTAGTGCATAAATCAGGGCATACCGTTGTATTAATTTTCTTGAATAATGTATTGTCCAGTTAATTTACACAATATTTATGATTAGCGGCGATATTTTTCTACACGGCGCGCCCATGCGCCGGCATTGACTCCAGATGACAGGGAGACGATCGATGGTTTTTCTTTTGAAGCCGCAGAAGGCGGCGGCCCGGAAGCCCGCCACCCGGTCCAGCGCAGCCAGCCGCACAACCACGCGCGCCGCGCCCAAGAAGCCAGCGGCCCGCAAGGCCACTGCCACAAAGGCGCCGGCGCGGAAAACCGCCACGACGAAAACCGCGGCCACCAAAACCCGCGCCACCGCCGCCAGGGCCCCTGCCCGCAAGCCAGCTGCGCGCGCGACCACGACCCGCGCCACGGCGGCCAAAAAGCCGGCGGTCAGAAGGGCGGCCGCTCGCCCGGCGCATCGGGGGCGCTGAAGCGGCGCCCGCCCATGGAGGCAGCCTTCACGCCGCTGCCTTGTCCAGCTGGACGACCATCAGCCGGCGCGTTGTTCGACCGGACCTGCATCCGGTCGAACAACCGCCCAAATGGCGACCCAAACCCCATATCCCGCGCGCCGCGGCCCGCTGGCCATTCCAGACGCGCGCGCCCGCTCAGTGCCTGTAATCGCGGCTGTCTGCGGGGCGGTCCTGCGGCTCCGGGTTACGAAGGGGCAGTAACTCAAGCGGCGGTTGCGCGCCGCTGGCGATGTAGGCCTGCGCCCGGATGCGGCGCAGCTGCTCGCCCGCCACAACCTGCACCCAGCCGTCGCTGGTCTTGTAGAGTCCGCGTTCTGCAACATTGGAAGTCATTGGCGCTCCTCCTCTGAAGCCAGTGCTCTCAAGATGTGGCCGCTGGCGCGATGATGCAAGCCTGAGGGGCGCGGGCCGGCGGCGCCAGCATTGGGCGTCGGGGTGGGCGGCAGGCGCCCCCGCCCGCACATCGCCAGCATCCCGCTCCAGCCTTGCGGCGCACGCCTGCCACCCCCGGCGACTGTTTCTGCCACAGGCCGCGTGTTTGCGGCGGGCGTCGCCCCGGCTATGCTGCCGTTCCGGTCCGCCGGGCCTGGCAACCTGCACGGGTGTATGATTTGACGCCGCCTTTCTCCCGATTTCTTGCCGCCGCCGTCTCCGCCGGCCTTGTCCTCGGCGTCTCCGCCAGCCTCTCTGGAGCGGCGATGGCCTGCACGCGCGCCCTCTATGTGGGCGACGACAAAACCGTCATCACCGGCCGCAACATGGACTGGAAGGAAGACATGCACACCAACCTGCATGTTTTCCCCGCCGGCATGGCGCGGCGCGGGGCCCAGGCCGCCGACGCGCTGACCTGGACCTCACGCTACGGCAGCGTCATCGCCGCCGGCTACGATATCGGCACGACGGACGGGCTCAACGAAAAAGGCCTCGTCGCCAACCTGCTGTATCTGGCGGAGTCGGAGTATGGCCCGGTGGAAGCGGGCCGCAAGAAGCTGACGATCGCGGCCTGGGCGCAATATGTGCTCGACAATTTCGCCACCGTTGATGAAACCGTCACGGCGCTGGCGCGCGAGGCGTTTTCGCTGCTGACGCCCGACGCGCCCAATGGGGCGAAGGCGACGCTGCACCTGTCCATTTCCGACGCCAGCGGCGATTCCGCCATCTTCGAATATATTGGCGGCAAGCTGGTCATCCACCACGGCCGCCAGTACACGGTGATGACCAACTCGCCGGCCTACGACAAACAACTGGCCCTCAACGCCTACTGGAAAGACATTGGCGGCCTGAGCTTCCTGCCGGGCACAAACCGCGCCGCCGACCGCTTCGCCCGCGCCTCGTTCCTGCTGGAGTCGCTGCCGAAGGCGCCGTCGCCGCAGTATATGGCTGGCGTGCCGGGGCAGAGCTTCGCCAACCAGGCGCGGGCCCAGGTGCTCAGCCTGATGCGGGCGGTGTCCGTGCCGCTGGGCATCACCACCCCCGACCAGCCCAACATCTCCTCAACCATCTGGCGCACCGCTTCCGACCAGACCAACCTGGTCTATTTTTTCGACTCCGCCACCCGGCCGAACACCTTCTGGGTCGACCTGAAGAAGCTGGACCTGAAGCCGGGCGCGCCGAGCCTGAAGCTGAACCTGGACAGGGGCGAGGTTTATAGCGGCGAGGTTTCCGGCCAGTTCGTCAAGGCGCCGCCGTTTGTCTTTCTCACCGGAGAGTGAGACGGCGTCCGCTTCGCCCGTGAAGCCGCTGGCCGGCCCCCGCGCCAGCGCAACCCGAAACCTGTTCCGCGCCAGCCCGACATGCTCTATGGAAACCTCATGAGCGCACAAGCCCCCAACGTTTCGCTTCACTTCGCCACGCAGATCTATCGCGCCGCGCTGGCGCCGGCGGCCTCGCCGCTCGTGCAGGAGCTGGACGGCGCCTGCCGCAGCCTCGCCGAGGACGACGACGCGGGGCTCGACTGGTGCGAGGCCAACGGCTACCCCGGTTATACCTCCTATGCCTCGCTCGATGACCTGCCGTGGCGGTTTCCGGTGTTCGGCCAGTTGGTCGAACAGCTCGACCGGCATGTGGCCAGCTTCGCCGGGACGCTGGATTTCGACCTGAAGGGCGGCAAACTGGAATGCGACTCGCTGTGGGTGAACGTGCTGCCCACCGGCGGCATGCATTCTTCCCACCTGCACCCGCATTCCGTGATCAGCGGCACGTTTTATGTAGCGCTGCCGGAAGGTTCAGCGGCGATCCGCTTCGAGGACCCGCGCCTCGCCTTTATGATGGCCGCGCCGACCCGGCGCAACCCCGCCAACCGGCCCTTCGTCAAGGTGACGCCGGAGCCCGGCGAGGTGCTGCTATGGGAAAGCTGGTTGCGCCACGAGGTGCCGATGAACGAGGCCGAAGACGAGCGCATCAGCATCAGTTTCAACTACGCCTGGAAGTAGTCCTCGCGGCCTTTCCGACGGTAAAACGTCAGCGGAGCGCCCGCCAGCAAGGGCGCGACGACAGCCGCGGCCCTGCCCGCGTTCAGGCGTCGACCAGCGACACCCGCATGCCAAAGGCGTGGCTCTGGCCCGGGGCCAGTTCGATCATGCCGGGCCTGTCGAAGAGATCACGGGATTTTGGCGGATCGCCCGGCAGCGGCGCGTCGTCAGCGTAGCCCTGCCAGGGCTCGACGCAGACGAACGGCGCCTGGGCGCCGGGCTTGCTCCAGACGCCAAGGCTCGGCATGCCGGCGAAGTCCACGGCGATGCGGCGCTGTCCCCTGACGCCATAGGTCACCCGCTGGCTGGCCAGTTCCTTGAAGACAACGGCGCCGTCGACAAAGAGGTCATCGTTGAGGGGCAACCGGCCATCGGCGCCCACGGGCGTGCGGCGGGGCCCGATCAGCAGGCCATCGCCATCGGGCCGGAACACCTTGCCGGGCTCAGGCGCCCCAAACTCCAGTTCGTGCTCCTCGCGGGCGCCGCCATAGGGCAGCGGCCAGCGGAACGCCGGATGGAACCCCAGCGCCACCGGCATTGGCCGGCGGCCGCGATTGGTGACGCGCGCCCGCACGGACAGGGCTGCGTCCGCCACGGCGTAAGTCACATCGAGCTGGAAGGGAAACGGGTAGACGCCGCGCGTTTCCTCGTTCTCGCGCAATCTCAGGGTGACCAACGCCGGCTCCCGCGCCTCCACATTGAACTGGCTGTGACGGGCGAAGCCATGCTGCGGCAGCCGCCACAACTCCCTGCCAAGCCGATAGGCGCCGCCGGCCAGCGCGCCGACGACGGGAAACAGGAGCGGCGCCCGCCCGGTCCACCAGCGCGGGTCGCCGTCATACAGCAGGTCACGGCCCTCGCCGTCACGCAGCACGCCAAGCTCCGCGCCAAAGGGGTCTATTTCCGCCGCGACGCCGGCCGCGCTGATGTGAATGCGATCATCATTGGCCGCCCGCATGTTACCCCGCAACGCCGTTGCGCCTGACCCACCGCCATGCGCCGGAATCGGGCGTGTCTCCCTGATGCAAGCATTTCATCTGCCCGGCGACGCCACAAGGCCGTCATGCCGTATGTCTCCCCGCCGTCCACGAAAGGGACTCAAGGCGCGAGAATGTGTACGCCCACAAGACTGCCCGCGACAGGCGGGGGCAAGGGAGGATGGAGAGACGTGGGCGCGGCGGCAGGCCGGAGCGCGTGCGTCGCGCTTCTGGCCACGGCGGGCCGGCGCATCCCATGAAAAAGGCCGGCGAACGGGATCGCCGGCCTCGGGCAGGTCGCGCCTGCTGGCTCAGTTGTCGAGGAAGCTGCGCAGTTTGCGTGAGCGGCTCGGGTGTTTGAGCTTGCGCAGGGCCTTGGCCTCGATCTGGCGGATGCGCTCGCGGGTCACCGAGAACTGCTGGCCGACTTCCTCCAGGGTGTGGTCGGTGTTCATGCCGATGCCGAAGCGCATGCGCAGCACGCGTTCCTCGCGCGGCGTCAGCGAGGCCAGCACCCGCGTGGTGGTTTCGCGCAGGTTGCTCTGGATCGCCGCGTCGATCGGCAGGATGGCGTTCTTGTCCTCGATGAAGTCGCCGAGGTGGCTGTCTTCCTCGTCGCCAATCGGCGTTTCCAGCGAGATCGGCTCCTTGGCGATCTTCAGGACCTTGCGCACCTTTTCCAGCGGCATGGCCAGCTTCTCGGCCAGCTCCTCCGGCGTCGGCTCGCGGCCGATCTCGTGCAGCATCTGGCGCGAGGTGCGGACGATCTTGTTGATCGTCTCGATCATGTGCACCGGGATGCGGATGGTGCGGGCCTGATCGGCGATCGAACGGGTGATCGCCTGACGGATCCACCAGGTGGCGTAGGTCGAGAATTTGTAGCCGCGGCGGTATTCGAACTTGTCGACCGCCTTCATCAGGCCAATGTTGCCCTCCTGGATCAGGTCGAGGAACTGCAGGCCGCGATTGGTGTACTTCTTGGCGATGGAGATAACGAGGCGCAGGTTGGCCTCGATCATTTCCTTCTTCGCCTGGCGGGCTTCGCGCTCGCCCTTCTGCACCATCAGCACGATCTTGCGGAACTCGCCGATCTCAAGGCCGGTTTCCGCCGCCAGGGTCTGGATGTCCTGACGCATGGAGCGGATCTGGTCCTTCTCCGCCGCGACGAAGTTCTTCCAGCCCTTGGTGCCCAGCTTGGAAACGCGCAGGATCCACTTGGGATCAAGCTCCGCCCCCTGATACTGGCGCAGGAAGTCCTCGCGGCCGACGCCGTGGCTTTCGCCAAGGCGCAGCAGCCGGCTTTCCATGCCGATCAGGCGCTTGTTGATGTCGTAAAGCTGCTCGACCAGCGCCTCGATGCGGTTGGCGTTGAGCGAGAGGGACTTCACGTCGGCGACGATCTCGTCCTTCAGCTTCTTGTACTTGCGCTCCTGGGCCGGCGACAGGCGCAGGCTCTGCAGGCGGTTCTCGATATCCTGGTCCTGCAAGCGACGCAGACGCTTGTAGTTGTCGGCGATGCTGTCGAAGGTTTCGAGCACCTTCGGCTTGATCTCGGCTTCCATGGCGGACAGGGAGATATTGTTCTCCATGTCCTCTTCGTCCATGTCGCTGGCGGCTTCCTCGCCCTCGGCCTCTTCCTCGCCTTCGGCGTTCTCGGCGGCCGCCGCCGCGCCGTTCTTGGCGTCCGGGCCGGCGTAGGTCGCTTCCAGATCGATGATGTCGCGCAGGAGAACCCGGCCCTCGATCAGCTCATCGCGCCAGATGATGATGGCCGGGAAGGTCAGCGGGCTCTCGCACAGGCCAGCGATCATCGCCTCGCGGCCAGCCTCGATGCGCTTGGCGATGGCGATTTCGCCCTCGCGCGACAGCAGCTCGACCGAGCCCATTTCGCGCAGGTACATGCGAACCGGGTCGTCGGTGCGCTCGGAAGGCTCGCGGGTGGTGGTCGTGGGCGCGACGACAGCGCGGGGGGCGGCCTCGACGAGTTCGCCGCCCTCGGCTTCCTCTTCCTCAGCCTCGCCTTCCTGGTTATCGTCGTTCTCGTCGGCCTCGACAACGTTGATGCCCATCTCGGAAAGCTGGGACAACACGTCCTCGATCTGCTCGGAGCTGAACTCCTCCGGCGGCAGCACTTCGTTCAGTTCGTCGTAAGTGACGTAGCCCCGCTTCTTGGCGAGCTTGATCATCCGGCGCACGCCGGCGTCGGTCAGGTCGAGGAGAGGACCGTCGGTCTGGGTTTCGGCTGCTTCCGGCGCGTCTTCCCGTTCCGTCGCTTTGGTCGCCATTCGCTCAAGCTCCACTGTCAGCCGCCAGGCGCGGCGGCCTGGCGCATCACCGGATTTCCCCTTGCGGAGGAAACCGTCTGAATGTTCAAACCCCGTGAGAGGTTCTGTCCGTTACCAGCGCCTGCAGGCGCAGCTCCATGCCAGCCGGAGCCGCCGCAACGGCTCCCCCCGGCTCCTGTCCTGAAGCCCCGTGCGTTCACGTCAGGCCGCCCCTTCGGCAAGGCCACCGGAAACTTGCCCCACTGGCCCATTTTCGCTGAAGCATTTCCCTCCAGGCCTGCCGGCCTTAAGGGAAATGCTTCCCGCAAACGCCCCTGCGTTTCCCCACCACCGTCTGTCCACCGTGTGGTGACAGCGCATCACGTTGCCGACACAATCGGCGAACAGTTTCCAGCCAGCCGCATGTGCGTCCCCATGCCGTGGCGATGACGACAGCAAACGCCAAAGCGCTCCGGCCAGAACCTGACCGGATCGCCACGCCATTCCGGCCCTTTCCCGCTCCGCAGGAGCGCGCGCCCGAAGCCGGCGGCTGATGGTCATGCGCCGGGCGGCGGCAAAAGTCGAATCAGTTGAATGTGCGGCTATCTCCCAATTTTACCAGACAGCTGCGGATTCAGCACAATGTCCCACCGCAAAAGGCCGATCTGTGCGCGCCGCGGCGCCTGGCGCGCGCCACGCCATAACGGCCAGCTTGCCTTGAGGTCCCTTACAAATCGTTGCGCCGTGCACCGCCCAGGCCGCGCAGCGGCTTCATCGCCGGGGCAACCGCTTCCAGCCGGGCGCGGCGGGACGCTTGCGCTGATTTGACGCGAATCATCATCATGGCGGGAGGCTCGCAGGCTGGCCGCCTCACCAGCGGCCTTCGTCAGCCTGGGCTTCGGCGCCCTCCAGTGTCGTCAGGCGGGCTTTCACGTCGCACAGCCAGCTGAAATTCGCTTCAGACTCCTCTTCTGCGAAGGCGCGCTCCGCAGCCGCCAGTTCGCTATGTAGAGCGCCGGAGCGGCTTTGCAAGGTCATGGCCTGGCGCAGCATGCCCTCCACGTCCATGCGATCCGCCTCGGGGGCGAGCGCCCAGGCCGCCCCCGCCGCCATGCGCCTGCGCAAACCTTCCAGCCGCGCTGGCAGGCCGGCCTCCTGCACCGCGCGCCGCAGCGCCCCGCCGTCATCGCCATCGGCGCCATGGGCGGCGATGCAGTCGAGCAGTTCGGCGGCGGCGCGGCGCGCCTCCGGGCCGCGGAACTCCAGCGCCGCCAGCTCCTCGCCGTGATCGGCCAGCAGATCCGGGTGGGCGATCAGCAGGGCGACGATCATCATCTCGCGCGGATATTCCGCCGAGGCGGCGAAACCGGGATGCGCCGCCAGCGACGCGCCAGGGCTGACCTGGCCACCGGCGCCGCGCCCGCCCCTGCCGCCCGGCTGGAACCGCCCGCCGCCGCCCTGGCGCCAGCCGCCCTGCTGGTTTCCCTGCCAGGCGCCGCGGCGACCACGTTCATCGCGGCCCTGGGCGCCCGGCATCAGCGCCGCCACGCGCATGTCGATTTCCGCCCGGTAGTGACGGCGCACCGTCTCATCCTGGATGCGGAACACCACGTCGCGCAGCCGGTGCTCCAGCGCCGCGCGCTGGTCCGGCGTATCGAGCGCGCCCGCTTCAGTCTCCCGCGTCCACAACATGTCGATGAGCGGAACCTGGACGCCGAGGGCCGCCAGCACCGCCTCGGGGCCGCCGGCGCGCAACAGGTCGTCCGGGTCCTGCCCCTCGGGCAGCAGCACGAAATTCACCGACTTGCCCGGCGCCAGCAGCGGCAACGCCACATCGAGGGCGCGGAAGGCGGCGCGCCGGCCGGCCCTGTCGCCGTCGAAGCACAGCACCGGCGCGTCGACGGAGCGCCACAACAGGGCCAGATGATCCGGCGTCATCGCCGTGCCGAGCGTCGCCACAGCCTGGGGCGCGCCGGCCATGTCGAGGGCGATGACATCGACATAGCCCTCCGCCACGATGATCGGGAAGGGAGCGCGGGCGTCGCCGGTCTGGGCCGCCTTGCGGGCGTTGTGAAAATTGTAGAGCAACGCGCCCTTGTGAAACAGCGGCGTTTCCGGCGAGTTCAGATATTTGGGCTGGACGTCCGCCGCCATGGCCCGGCCGCCGAAGGCTACCGGCCGGCCGCGCGCGTCGCAGATCGGAAAGATCACCCGGTCGCGAAAGCGGTCATAGGGGGTGGGAATGTCCTGGCCGGCGATCAGCAGGCCGGCGTCGATCATCGCCTCGACGGAGACGCCCTTCGCCGCCAGGGCGTTCTGCAATTCATGCCGGCCGGCCGGCGCGTAGCCAAGACGGAAACGGCGGCGCACGTCCGGTCCCAGGCCGCGCCGGTCCAGATAGTCGCGCGCCCGGGCGCCCCGCTCCGTGGTCAGCTCGTACTCGAACCAGCGCGTCGCCAGCTCGACGATCTCGTGCAGGCCCTGACGCTTCGCCTCGCGGCGGGCGTCCTCCGGCGTCTCGCGCGGCAGGCTGACGCCGGCTTCAGCGGCAAGGCGCTCCACCGCCTCGCCGAAGCTTAGCCCCTCCGTCTCCATGACGAAATTGAAGATGTCGCCGTTGCGGCCGGAGGAGAAATCGAAATAGCGCTGCTTGTCGTCGTTGACGAAGAACGACGCGGTCTTTTCGGCGTTGAACGGCGACAGCCCCTTCCATTCGCGCCCGGCCTTCATCAACCGCACGCGCCGGCCGACGACGGCCGAAACCGGCAGCCGCGCCCTGATTTCATCCAGAATGGACGGTGGAAAACGCATCAGCCTGTCACAAAAACCGACGGCGGAGACGACGATCGCCCCCGCCTGAAAAACTGGCGTGGAACCCTATCACACCAGCAAGGCTGGCGGCGCTCCACTTTCATGTCCGGTCGGGTAAAGCAGACATGGGAGAGTCAGACCCTTTGGTCCGACCCCCCGGGTCGCGCCGCGCGACGGCTACCTGCCAGATGCAACGCGGCGCCCGGTCATGCCGCGACCGGCAATTACGTCGACAGGGCCGCTTTCACCGCCGCGCTGGCCTCGGCGAAATTCATCTGGCCGGTATATTTGGCCTTGAGCGCCGCGACGACTTTTCCCATATCTTTCATGGACGTCGCGCCGGTTTCGGCGATCGCCTCACGCACGGCGGCGGCGATGGCGGCGGCGTCCATCTGCGCGGGCATGAAACTTTCCAGGACGCGGATTTCACCAAGTTCCTGGTCGGCGAGTTCCTGGCGGCCTGCCTTCGCGTAGATGTCGGCGGCCTCCCGGCGCTGTTTCACCATTTTTTGCAGCAACGCCAGGATGTCGGCGTCGGACAGGGGCTCGCGGCCGTCGCCGCGCGCCGCGATGTCCTGATCCTTCAGGGCTGCGGTGATGAGGCGCACGGCGGCGAGCCGCGCCTTGTCGCCGGAGCGCAGGGCTTCTTTCTGGGCGGTCGCAAAGGCCTCGCGCAGCATGATAAATCTCCGCTCTTTGAGCTCTTGTCGTTGACGGCTGCGGACGCTCACCCTAAGTGTCCGCTCAAATCTGATGAAGTCGGGCATGCATGATCGCCGGCGCCGCCACGAACGAACCCACGTTCGGGGCGACGAACGGCGGTCAGGGCGCGCGCCGCGACCGGAACCCCGGACTTAGGACAATGGCGACCATGCTTCAAGACAGCACCACCGGCTGGAGCGAACCGACGGCCACCGCCCTGCTGGTTCTCGCAGACGGAACCGTCATCGAAGGCTACGGCATCGGCGCCGAAGGCCAGCGCGCTGGCGAAGTCTGCTTCAACACCGCCATGACCGGTTACGAGGAGATCATGACCGATCCCTCCTACGCCGGCCAGATCATCACCTTCACGTTCCCGCACATCGGCAATGTCGGCGTCAATGACGAGGACATCGAATCTGTCAACGCCGCTTCGGCCAACGGCGCCACCGGCGTGGTGCTGCACGCCGACGTCACCGAGCCGGCCAACTGGCGCGCCACCCGCCACCTGGACGCCTGGCTGAAGGCGCGCGGCATCGTCGGCATCACCGGCGTCGACACCCGCGCCCTCACCGCGCTGATCCGCGACAATGGCATGCAGAACGCTGTCATCGCCCACGCGCCGGACGGCAAATTCGACGTGGAGGCGCTGAAGCGGGACGCCGCGGCCCTGCCCTCCATGGTCGGCCTCGACCTGACGCCCGGCGTCAGCACCACCCAGCGCATCGACTGGACTGAAGCGACCTGGGACCTCGATACGGGCTACGGCGTTTCGGGCGCGCCGAAATATCACATCGTCGCCCTCGACTTCGGCGTGAAGCGCAACATCCTGCGCCTGTTCGCCGGGCGCGACTGCAAGGTGACGGTGGCGCCGGGCAACTCGTCGGTGGAGGACATCCTCGCCCTGAAGCCGGACGGCGTGTTCCTTTCCAACGGCCCCGGCGATCCCGCCGCCACCGGCCAGTGGTCGCTGCCGCTGATCTCGGAACTGGTGGAGCGGCGCGTGCCGACCTTCGGCATCTGCCTTGGCCACCAGATGCTGGCGCTGGCCGTTGGCGCGAAGACGGTGAAGATGCGCCAGGGCCACCATGGCGCCAACCATCCGGTGCAGGATCTGGCGACGAAGAAGGTCGAGGTGGTGTCGATGAACCATGGCTTCGCCGTGGATCGCGAGTCGCTGCCGGCCAACGTCCGGGAGACGCACGTCTCGCTGTTCGACGGCAGCAATTGCGGCATCGCCCTCACGGACAAGCCGGCGTTCTCGGTGCAGCATCACCCGGAAGCCTCGCCCGGCCCGCGCGACAGCCACTACCTGTTCGACCGCTTCCTGGAGATGATCGACGCCGAGAAGGCCCGCGCCGCCTGAGACGGGTTGCATCGCGGGCCCGGGCCTGGAAGCCCGGGCTGGAAAATCCCGCGCCAGAAATAAAACGCCGGCGGTTATCCGCCGGCGTTTTTCTTTCTGAAGCCTGCCAGCCCCGAAATCAGGCCGCCTTGCGGGCCGCCAGGGCAAGGGCGATGAAGGCGATGCCCTCCGACAGCAGTTCGATGGCCAGGAACAGGCCAAGCACCCAGATGGCCGACGTCGGCCACTGGCCATAAATCATCACGCCAAGAACAATCGACAGCAGGCCGCTGAGCAGCAGCAGCCACCAGCTGCCCGCCGGCCGCACCTGGAAGGCCATGATGCAGCGCAGCACGCCAATCACCATCAGCGCCACGGCCACCATCAAGGTCAGCGTCAGGGCGCCCAGCACCGGGTTCCAGATGACAATGGCGCCGGCGACCATGTAGAGCACGGCGATCAGCAGATGCAGCGCGAAGGGGCCCCAGTTTTTCTCGCTGAAGGCGTCAACCACCTGGGCGCCGCCGCCCACCAGCAACAGCGCGCCAACCCACCACACGGTGACAAGGGTCAACCACGGCAGCATGATGAAGCCGATGACGCCCAGCGCCGACAGCAGCACGCCGAGCGCCAGCAGCCAGCCCCATTTGTCGCGCAGGCGTTTGCGCAATCCCGCGAAGCCGGGCGTCAGGCCGGGCGTGGCCGGGGCCGGATCGCGCGGGGTGGAATTGGATGTGTCTGTCATGGCTCCCTCCACTTCACCGGACAACCGCCCATGCGGAGCCCGTCCTTGCGGCGGGGCCGGGGCGTTTCGCCGCGTCCGCCCTGCCGCCGGCATGTACGTGCCTTCCAGCGCAGCGGACCACGCCCCGCCGGAAAGTAAATACGGACTCGCCAGAATTTGTCCGCTTTCCGGTCCGCGCAAGCCTGGAAAGCGGGAAAAACCGGCCGCATGGTTAAGGCGGAAGTGACAAACACTTCACAAACGCCCGGGCGGATGACGCTTCAGGCCTTCCCTCGGGAGCCGATATCGTCTAAACGACGTCGATCCCGGGCCTGGCGCGCCATATCCGGCGGCCCTTGACCCTACGCCAGTCCGAAGGACGCAGCGCGGCGCATTGCCCGCGTCGCGGCCTTTTTTTATGCGCGACGGCCCAGGATCATGCACAGGATCATACGCTTGCACCGCCGGGCGCCGCGCCTTGCCTGCAAGCCACGGTGATCGCCCTATAACGGCGTTCCATCGCTTCCCTCCTCCACGGCGGGAGGCCGTGAGACGCGCCTGGCTGACAAAGCGGACCCGATGCCCAAACGCACTGACATCTCCACGATCCTGATCATCGGCGCCGGCCCCATCGTCATCGGTCAGGCCTGCGAGTTCGACTATTCGGGAACCCAGGCGTGCAAGGCGCTGAAGGACGAGGGCTATCGCATCGTCCTGGTGAACTCCAATCCGGCGACGATCATGACCGACCCGGATCTGGCGCACGCCACCTATATCGAGCCGATCACGCCCGAAGTGGTGGCGAAGATCATCGAGAAGGAGCGGAATGTCATTCCCGGCGGCTTCGCCCTGCTGCCGACCATGGGCGGCCAGACGGCGCTGAACTGCGCCCTGTCGCTGGAGCGCATGGGCGTGCTGGAGAAATTCAACGTCGAGATGATCGGCGCCACCGCCGACGCCATCGACAAGGCGGAAGACCGCGAGCGCTTCCGCGAGGCCATGACGAAAATTGGCCTCGACACCCCCAAGTCGCACCACGTCAAGACGCTGGCGGCGGCGCTGGACGCGCTGGACGATATCGGCCTGCCGGCGATCATCCGCCCGTCGTTCACGCTTGGCGGCACCGGCGGCGGCATCGCCTACAACAAGGCCGAGTTCATCGACATCGTCGAGCGCGGCATCGACGCCTCCCCCACCAGCGAGGTTCTGGTGGAGGAAAGCGTCCTGGGCTGGAAAGAGTACGAGATGGAGGTGGTCCGCGACCGGGCGGACAACTGCATCATCGTCTGCTCGATCGAGAACATTGATCCGATGGGCGTCCACACCGGCGATTCCATCACCGTCGCGCCGGCGCTGACGCTGACCGACAAGGAATACCAGATCATGCGCGACGCCTCGCTGGCGGTGCTGCGCGAGATCGGCGTGGAAACCGGCGGCTCCAACGTGCAGTTCGCCGTCGATCCGGCCAACGGCCGCATGATCGTCATCGAGATGAACCCGCGCGTGTCGCGCTCCTCGGCGCTGGCCTCCAAGGCCACCGGCTTCCCGATCGCCAAGGTCGCCGCCCGCCTCGCCATCGGCTACACGCTGGACGAGATCGACAACGACATCACCGGCGGCGCGACGCCGGCGGCCTTCGAGCCGACCATCGACTACGTCGTCACCAAGATCCCGCGCTTCGCCTTCGAGAAGTTCCCTGGCGCCGATCCCACGCTCACCACCGCCATGAAGTCGGTGGGCGAAGCCATGGCCATCGGCCGCACCTTCCAGGAAAGCCTGCAGAAGGCGCTGCGTTCGCTCGAAACCGGCCTCAACGGCCTCAACGAGATCGAGATTCCCGGCCTCGGCCAGGGCGACGACAAGAACGCCATCCGCGCCGCGCTCGGCACGCCGACGCCGGACCGCCTGCTGGCCGTGGCCCAGGCGCTGCGCCTCGGCGTCGACGCCCAGCAGATCCATGAGTCCTGCAAGATCGACCCGTGGTTCATCGCCCAGATCAAGGGCATCACCGACACCGAGGCGAAAGTCCGCGCCCATGGCCTGCCGGAAACGCCGGTCGCCTTCCGCCGCCTGAAGGCGATGGGTTTCTCCGACGCCCGTCTCGCCACCCTCGCCGGCCTCAGCGAAGCCGAAGTGACGAAGCGTCGTCGCGCCCTCGACGTGCGCCCGGTGTTCAAGCGCATCGACACCTGCGCCGCCGAGTTCGCCTCGCCGACAGCCTACATGTATTCGACCTACGCCGCCCCGTTTGGCGGCGCAGGTCCGGTGAACGAGGCTGAGCCGGGCGACCGCAAGAAAGTGGCGATCCTTGGCGGCGGCCCGAACCGCATCGGCCAGGGCATCGAGTTCGACTATTGCTGCTGTCACGCCGCCTTCGCCCTTGAGGACGCGGGTTACGAGACCATCATGGTCAACTGCAACCCGGAGACGGTCTCCACCGACTACGACACCTCGGACCGGCTGTATTTCGAGCCGCTGACCGCCGAGGACGTCATCGAGATCCTCGACCTGGAGCGCAGCCGCGGCGAACTGCACGGCGTCATCGTGCAGTTCGGCGGCCAGACGCCGCTGAAGCTCGCCAATGCGCTGGAAGAAGCCGGCATCCCGATCCTCGGCACCTCGCCGGACATGATCGACCTCGCCGAGGACCGCGACCGCTTCAAGCGCCTGCTGGACAAGCTGGGCCTGAAGCAGCCGAACAACGGCATCGCCTATTCGGTGGAGCAGGCGCGGCTTGTGGCCGGCGAGCTTGGTTTCCCGCTGGTGGTGCGCCCGTCCTACGTGCTGGGCGGCCGGGCCATGGCCATCCTGCGCGACGAAGGGCAGCTCAACGACTATCTGTTCGACACCCTGCCGGCGCTGGTGCCGCAGGACATCAAGATCCGTTACCCCAACGACAAGACGGGGCAGATCAACACCCTGCTCGGCAAGAACGCCCTGCTGTTCGACGGCTACCTCTCCGATGCGGTCGAAGTTGACGTGGACGCCCTGGCCGACGGCGAGGACGTGTTCATCTGCGGCATCATGGAGCACATCGAGGAAGCGGGCATCCATTCGGGCGACAGCGCCTGCTCGCTGCCGCCGCGCTCGCTGACGCCGGACATCATCGCCGAACTGGAGCGCCAGACGACCCAGCTGGCGAAAGCCCTGCAGGTCGGCGGCCTGATGAACGTGCAGTACGCCATCAAGGACAGCGTGATCTATCTGCTCGAGGTCAACCCGCGCGCCTCGCGCACGGTGCCGTTCGTCGCCAAGGTGATCGGCACGCCGATCGCCAAGATCGCGGCGCGGGTGATGGCCGGCGAGAAGCTGGCGTCGTTCGGCCTTGAAAAGCGCGAGCTGAACCACATCGGCGTCAAGGAATCGGTGTTCCCGTTCGCCCGCTTCCCCGGCGTCGACATCGTGCTCGGCCCGGAGATGCGCTCCACCGGCGAGGTGATGGGCCTCGACAAGGACTTTGGCGTGGCCTTCGCCAAGAGCCAGCTCGGCAGCGGCGCGGCGGTGCCCACCGCCGGCGCGGTGTTCGTTTCGGTGCGCGACGGCGACAAGGCGCGCATCCTGCCGACCATGCGCTCGCTGGTGGAGATGGGCTTCGCGCTCAAGGCCACCTCAGGCACCCAGCGGTTCCTCGCCGAGCACGGCGTGGCCTGCGACCGCATCAACAAGGTGCTGGAAGGACGGCCGCACGTGGTCGACGCCATCAAGAACGGCGGCATCCAGCTGGTGATCAACACCACGGAAGGCGCCCAGGCGCTGCAGGATTCGCGTTCGCTGCGCCGCGCCGCCCTGCTGCACAAGGTGCCCTATTACACCACGCTGGCCGGCGCCATCGCCGCCGGCGAGGGCATCAAGGCCTATCGCAGCGGCGAACTGCAGGTGCGGGCCCTGCAGGAATATTTCTGAGG
>Ga0182746_1001838_pt1 | contig 17634 bp, 24 predicted proteins | sample eDN3rd30CBELigOP_FD_128881 | JGI IMG/M metagenome (GOLD analysis project Ga0182746, IMG submission 128881) | Enriched Organic Plus compost microbial communities from Emeryville, California, USA - eDNA 3rd pass 30_C BE-Lig OP (version 2) (version 2) ... | reverse complement strand
TGGGCGTCGATATGGATCATACCGACCGGCGCTTTTTTTCCGACCGCCTTCAGGATCGGATGGGTGATCGAATGGTCGCCGCCGACCGACAGCGGCAGCACGCCCGCATCGACGATCTGGCCCATGCGCTTTTCGATGTCGTCATGGCTCATCTCCAGCCGGTAGCGGCTGCGGAACGGCACGTCGCCGATATCCGCCACGCGCAGTTCATGGGTCGGCGCGCATTCCAGGACATGGTTGTACGGTCCGACCCGTTCGATGGCGCGCAGCGCCCGCGGCCCGAAGCGCGAGCCCGGCCGGTTCGTGACGCCGAGATCCATCGGCATGCCGATCATCGCCACCTGCAGGTCGCCGAAATCCGGGTTTTCCGCATCGACCGGCAGATACGGCGCATCGAGCAGCGTCGGAATGCCGGCATAGGGCGCCACGCGCGTACCGGCCTTGTCGAAGATCTTCTCGCCGACCTTCTTGAACTTCTCGTCGAAAATCTCGCCGCCCGGGCTGTCGAGATATTTCGTCCGCAATTCCCGGAGCTTGTTCGCGTCGAATGCCATGGTCGCCTCGCCTGTCCTGGAGCCCGCGTGAGCGCAGCCTAAATTTTGTTCCCCGGCGGAAAACGCCGCCGTTTTCATCATTATCCGACAGGAGAGGGTGGAAAAGCAATTGAGATTGTTCTAGCGGTTACCGTGAGAAAAACTAACATGTGAAAATCCATGACCGCACGCCTGCCGCCGCTCAATCCTCTGCGCGCCTTCGAGGCGACGGCCAGGCGCGGCTCGGTCTCGGCTGCCGCCCGCGAGCTCAACGTCACCCACGGTGCCGTCAGCCACCAGATCAAGGCGCTGGAGGAGTCGCTGAACGTGACGCTCTTCGAGCGTGGCGCCAAACGGTTGAAACTCACCTCGGAAGGCGCGCTGCTTTTGCCCGCCGTCACCCAGGCCTTCGGCGAGATCGCCGCTGCTATGGCGCAGATGAAGCGGCCGGCGACGACCGGCGAGCTGTCGATCACCTGCGTGCCGGCGCTGCTCTCCTTCTGGATCGTGCCGCGCCTCAACTCCTTCACGGAGCAGTTTCCGGGCGTGCGCCTGAAGCTCGCCGCCTCCAACGACCCCGCGCATCTCCATTCGCCGAATGTCGATGTCTGCATTCTCTATGGTGACGGCAACTGGCCGGATGCATGGACGCGGCTTTGGAGCAACCTGCAGCTCTTTCCTGTGGCAAGTCCCACGCTTTTGAACAGCCGGCCGCTGCGTTCGATGCGCGATCTGGAAGACCACGTCCTTTTGCATGGCGATGCGGACGGGCGCGAATGGAACATCTGGCTTGCGGCGGCGGATGCGATCGACCTGCCGCGCCGCCAGCAGCACTTCATGGGCGATGCGCGTTTTTCGACCGAGGCCGCGCTGCACGGGCAGGGGATCGCGCTCGGCGACACGATCACCGCCAGCAACCTGATCGCCCGTGGCGAGCTGATCGTTCCCTTCGATCTGAGCGTCACGGCCAACGACGCCTTTTACGTCGCCTGCCGTCCGGCGATGCGTGCGACGCCGATCGTGCGCGTCTTCATCGACTGGATGTTTGCCTCGCTGGAAGCCGATCATCTGGCCGAACCGCAGACCTCCGCCCGCACGCTGCTGCGCAGCCGGAGAGGGTGACGCCAAGGGCTCGGATCTACTGATACTTCCCTTGATAGCAATCGCCCAGTGGTATATATCATGATAGATACCAGAAGATGGAGGTCGTCATGGCAACCAGAACCGCCAAGATTTTTACAACCGGCCGCAGCCAGGCCGTCAGGCTTCCCGTGGAGTTCCGCTTCGAAGGAAAAGAGGTATTCGTGCGCCGGGATCCCAAGACAGGCGACGTTATTCTGTCGCGCAAGCCGGATTCGTGGGACGGACTCTTTGAACTCTATGGCAAGGATCATGTGCCGGAGGATTTCATGAGCACAGCCGATCGCAATCAATCCTCGAACGATCGCGATCCGTTCGAGGGCTGGACGGAATGACCACATGGATGCTTGACACCAATGTCGCCAGCCATGTCATCAAGGGTGATCGACCGGAGATCATCGGTCGTCTGGCGTCACTTCCCATTGAAGATATTGTCATCTCGTCCGTTACAGAAGGCGAACTGCTCTACGGTCTTGCCAAGCGAGGTTATCCCAAGGCGTTGTCCGAGCGGATCAGGCAATTCCTGCTCCGGGTCGATGTACTTCGCTGGGATCACGATGTCACGCGAACCTATGGCGATCTGCGAGCTGCCTGCGAAGCCAAAGGCGTGCCCTTGGCGCCTCTCGACATGATGATTGCCGCCCATGCGGTCGCAACCGACGCTACTCTTGTCACGCGCGATAAGGCATTTGCTCGCATTTCAGAGCCATTAAAGACAATCAGCTGGACGGACGGAAGAGACTGAAGCGCGTAGCGCCGATCGGACGCGTCTTCATCGACCGGATGTTTGCATCGCTGAAGGCCGATCATCTGGCCGAACCGCAGACATGGCCCTCATGACCCGGCATCAAAGCGGCCGAGGCTACCCCCGAGCCCCGACCACTCGGCCCTTGCTGTAGGACTAATGAAGCAAGAGCAGTCCGATTAAGCGTGAAATCGGCGGCCGCGCCAAGTCGCGTTTGAAATCGGGGTTAGCGGTTAAGGTTACCCTCGCGTGAGCCAGGTTGTTCTATTTGCGAACAAAAATTGTGACCCCGGTCACGGAAGTACGCATCGGTTGCCACTTGGTTCCAGCTGCGTTCCGGCATTTATGCAGTTTCTCGCATATCCAAGGGTGATGGGTTTGCCTCATGCGCTTCCTCCGGAGCGTGCCGTTAAGACGCCCCGGCGCAAAACTCTCCGTTAACCGCTGTCGGTGTATTGGAAAAATGCGCAAGATGAGATTGCGCCTATCCTTCAGGGGGCAACATGTATGTTGTGTCGGTGCTCGACAATGGCGAGCAGAGAACTTTCGTATCCGACGATCTCGAGATCGTGGATCGTGTCGTCTATGCCACTATCCGGGGTACTCCCAAGCAATTCCGGCTATCCGAGATTCTTGACATCGTTTCGGTCGATGCAAAGCTCAGGATAAGCCCGCACGCCTCGATTTCCGGCCTGCCGGTTCAATAGGCAGGCCGTTTAGAGCGGCGGCATTCACGGACGATGCGAGCGGCGCCGATCGTGCGCGTGTTCGTCGGCCGGATGTCTCCATCGCCGGAAGCCGATCATCCAGCCGAACGCAGCCCGCCGGCTCGCACGCTCTCGCGCAGCCGGGAGGTGGCGCTTGCTCATGCGGAGCCAGGACGTCCGGCCGTAGCCCGTAGGACCAAGGTCTGATCGATTGCCGCAAAAGTCCGGTTCGTTGGAACGAAGTGGCGCGTCGTTCATTGGGAGGCGCGTAACCAAGGAGCGTTCCGATGAAAGATCGATTCTATAAGGCCCGCTGGGCGATGTATCCGTTGCTCAGCGGCGTCATTGGGTTCGCGCTGGCAGCCGCAGTCAACGGCTTCTGACTGCCCGACGGTGCACCGACAGCGGACGTCTTGTCTCGCGTCATCTCCAATCCGGCTGAACGCGGCGCGCTGCATCTGGCCGGTTTCCTGGTGGTCATCACCACTGGCCGCCGCAATCTGCGGCCAATGCCCCAGCTTTGCGCTTGCGGCATCGTTGGTATTCCAACTTCAGGCGACGTCCGGTCTTGCACGGCAGTGCATGAACAACCATTTGTTTAGTTAGCTTCCAAAGGCCAACCATAGGCCTCCCCCCAATAGCACGACACCTCTGGTGCTGCGGCTGCGGCTCCGATCGGCTGGTCTGTGTAAAGAAACGATGAGGAACACCACAATGGAAACTGCCAAGACACTTTTCGAAATGAGCCTGCGAGAGCGTCTGGACCTGATCGACATGGTGACAAGCGCGCTTGAGGTGAAGGCGGACGAGGCGCTGGATATCGGTGATGCCAATCTTGCCGCCAATTGCCAGAGTCTTGCTCTGGCGATCCGCGGAAGCAGTCAGAAACTGGCGTCGGAAAATCTGCGCGCCACCGAACTTCTGCTGCAGCACGGCATCAGCCTCGCCGATCGGCGCGTGCCCAGAGGGCGGGCGTCGGCAACGGTTCTGCATTAACCTTCGTCTTCACGGCATCGACGCCCGACAAAAAAAACCGGCCGCCTTGAAAGGCAGCCGGCTTTGTTTTCTCTGCTCGCGATTACGGCTGCGAGCCGGTGCCGCCAGCGCCACCGCCTGCTGGCGGGGTTGCCGGAGCGGGGCTGGTTGCCGGCGGCGTTGCCGGTGTGACCGGCTCCGGAGCCGGAGACGAGTTGTCGGTCACCGGCGGATTGGTCGAGGACGTCGTCTGCTGGTCAGTCGGAGAGCCGCCCATCTGGGACCATACGAAGGCCCCGATAAGGATGACGGCGAGCACTGCAACCCATGCGACCCAGGTTGAGCCGCTGCGGACGTTCGTGGTGTTTTGAACTTCCGGATTCCGGAACTCGTTCTGCCTGTCATTGGGATCGAAAGTCATGATACTTCCTCCTTCCTGCGCCGAGACAATGCCTCCAGGCAGGTTTTGTTCCCGATTTTGTGATCGGTGCCTGTGGGAGCGGGCTGTCTAGCGGGCAAATTTCTTCGCGCCAGCCACACAGCCGACGACGGCGAACGTAACCGCGAACATGGCGATATTCACCGTCTCGCCAAGCAGCGCCGCAGCCAGAAGCAGGCCGAGGAGGGGTTGCAGAAGCTGCAACTGACCCACGCCCGCGATGCCGCCGAGTGCAAGGCCCCGATACCAGAAGACGAAGCCGATCAGCATGCTGAAGAGCGAGACATAGGCGAGCCCGAGCCAGGACGAACTTGCGGCGTCCGGGAAAGCAGCCGGCATTGCGGCGATCGAGAGAGCGAGCATCATCGGCAGCGAGAGAACCAGTGCCCAGGAAATGACCTGCCAGCCGCCGAGCCGGCGCGACAGGCGGGCGCCTTCCGCATAACCGAGACCGCAGACGACGATCGCAGCCAGCATGAGCACGTCGCCGACCGAGGATGCGGCCTCTTCCTGAAATAGCGCGAAACCTGCGACGATCGCACTGCCGAGGCAGGAAAACAGCCAGAAGACCGGCTTCGGCTGCTCACCGCCTCTGAAGACGCCGAAGATCGCCGTGGAAAGCGGCAGGAGGCCGATGAAGACGATCGAATGCGCCGAGGTGATGTGCTTCAGCGCCAGTGCGGTGAGCAGCGGGAAGCCGATCACGATGCCGAGCGAAACGATGGCAAGCGGCAGGAGGTCCGAACGGGCCGGGCGCTTTTCGCGGAATGCGATCAGCAGGCAGACCGCCAGCAGGCCGGCGATCGATGCGCGCGCCACCGTCAGGAACAGCGGATCGAAACCCGCCACGGCAACGCGGGTGGCCGGGAGCGAGCCACTGAAGATCAGGACGCCGATCAAGCCGTTGATCCAGCCGTTTGCCGTATGGTTCATGAAAATACCCTCGCGTTTTCCCTCCTATCTGCCGGACGGCATGGCGTTGCCAGTGACGATGCGGTACAATTTTCCAAAACTGTTATGGATACAGGAGCAATACGGTGGACGCGGTGGCGGATCGGAACGGCGGCGGGCGCATCGCGGCCGTCATGGCGGAGATACGCAGCCGCATCGCGGGCCGCGGACTGGTGCCCGGCGCGCGGCTTCCCTCCGTGCGCGCCTTCGCCGGGACGATGCATGTCTCGACCTCGACGGTGGTGGAAGCCTATGAGCGGCTCGCAGCGGAGGGTTTGATCCGCTCGCGCCCGGGCTCCGGCTTCTACGTGTCGAGCCAGCTTGCGCCGCTCTCCCTTTCGCGGATCGGCCCGAAGCTCGACCGGGCGATCGATCCCTTCTGGGTGTCGCGCCAGGCGTTGGAAGACAGCGACCTCCTGAAACCCGGCTGCGGCTGGCTGCCGCCGTCATGGATGCCGGAGGCGGCGATCCGCCGGGCGCTCCGCAGCCTGTCGCGCGGCGAGGACCGCGTGCTTTCCGATTACGGCACGCCGCTCGGATCGCCGCTTTTGCGGCAGCTCCTGTCGCGCCGCATGGGCGGGCATGGCATATCGGCGGCGCCAGACCAGATCATCCTGACGGAATCCGGCACCCAGGCGATCGACCTCATCTGCCGTTTCCTGATCGAGCCGGGCGATGCGGTTCTGGTCGACGATCCTTGCTATTTCAATTTCCACGCCCTCCTGCGGGCGCATCAGGCGAAGGTCGTCGGCGTGCCGATGACACCCGCCGGACCGGATATCGAGTCCTTCGGACAGGCGATCGCCGAACACAAGCCGCGGCTCTACATAACCAATTCGGCGATCCACAATCCGACCGGGGCGAGGCTCTCGCCGGTCGTCGCGCATCGGCTGCTGAAGCTTGCCGACCGGGCAGGGCTGACGATCGTCGAAGACGATATCTTTGCCGACCTGGAACATGAACCGGCGGCCCGACTCGCCGCCTTCGACGGGCTCGACCGGGTCGTGCACATCGGCAGCTTCTCGAAGACGCTGTCGGCTTCCGTGCGCTGCGGGTTCATCGCCGCGAAACCGGAATGGATCGAAGGGTTGGTGGACCTCAAGATCGCCACCAGCTTTGCGGCCGGGCAATTGTCTTGCGAACTTATCCTGACGATTTTGACGGACGGCAGCTATCGGAAACATCTCGACGAGCTCCGCATCCGCCTCGGCAAGGCGATGGAAGACACGGCCGAGCGGCTGGCCTCGCTCGGCATCACGCCCTGGCTGAGGCCGCAGGCGGGCATGTTTCTCTGGTGCAGGTTGCCTGGGGGGATCGACGCCGCGGATATGGCGCGGGCCTGCCTTGCCGACGATATCGTGCTGGCGCCCGGCAATGTCTTCAGCCTGTCAGAGACCGCCGGCAGCTTCCTGCGCTTCAACGTCGCGCAGTCTCAGGATTCGCGGCTCTTCCGCAGTCTCGAAAAGGCGCTCGGACGATTCTCCGCGGGTTAACCTTTTGTTGACATCTGTCAACTCGGCCGCCGTCCCGGCAGTTCAATTCTGTGCAAGGGCCGTGCGGCCGATCCAGTTGTGCCACTGCTCCTCGCTGCCGTTGAAGACATTGAGGTCGATCTTGCCATCGACGCCGTGCGACAGGCCGGAGCCGGAATATTGCCAGAAAAGCCACTTGCGGCCGGGATAGACCTTGGAAGGATGGGCGGCGACCGAACGCAGCCAGAAGGGATAATCGGCGAACTCACCCCTCAGATTGTCCCTGTAGAAATCCGGAGCGGTATAGATGATCGGGCGCTGGCCATAATACCGTTCGAGCTTGTCCATGAAGACCTGCATCTTTTCCAGCACCCGCTTGCGCGAGATGCGCTGCCTGCAGCTCGAATCGTGGTTCCATTCCACGTCGATCACCGGCGGCAGCGCATCCGGATCGCGCGGAACGTTGCGGATGAACCAGTCGGCCTGTTCACCCGCGGTGCGGCACCAGTAGAAGAAGTGGTAGGCGCCGCGCTTCAGGCCGGCCTCGCTGGCCCGCCGCCAGTTGGTCTTGAACATCGGGTCGATATGGTCGCCGCCATCGGTCGCCTTGATATAGGCGAAGTTGGCGCCCTGAGTCCGGAGCTTCGCCCAATCGATGTCGCCCTGCCAGCGCGAGACGTCGACGCCGTGGACGGCGTAGCTCCGCGGCGAGACCTTGCCGAAATTGATCGGCTTGGCGTCCCGAAAACGACGGCTGTAGATGCGCATGCGAGTCTGCAGGTGCGTAACGGCTGCGGGCTTTTCCGGGGCGACGAAGGCGACCGGTCTTTCCGCCGGCAGAGGCATGGCAGGCGCCGTCGCCTCCTGTACAAAGGCCTGTGGCGCCGGCACAGGCCCTGACCATGCAAGCGTATCCCCTTGTGGCTCCTGTAGCGTGCTGATCCTGGACGTCTTGCCCACGCCGACCGCAGGTACGGGGGCTGGCGGCGGGGTCACCGAACCTGTCGTTTCCGGCGAGGCGACGCCCGCAACGAGATCTTCCGGACCGGAACTGGAGGCGCAGCCCGCCAAAGACAGGCAGGCGAGGAAGAAAGCTGGCACAGCCGACAGACGCATTTTTGACCCGTACGCAAAACAACCAAGGACGGCAGCCCCATGCCGTCGATAAACCCTTGTGGGAATTGCTAACGGAAAATTACCAAGAAATGCTGAATCCGATTCTTAACGTGTGACGGTGATCCAAAATCGTTCGCGTGACGGGATTGGTTGCGTGGGAGCCGCAATGCAGAATAGGGAAGACGAAAACGGCCGGTTCTGCTCTAAATCTGGCGCATCGATGTGAGCAGGGATTGGAAGCATGTCAAAAGAGCGTATCGGCATCGTCGGGCTTGGCCGTATGGGCAGCGCCATGGCGGAGCGCCTGGCAAGGCAGGATTTCACTGTCGCCGGATGGACCCGCAGCGGCCTTTCGGCGGAAAAGGCGGCGGATCTCGGCATTGCGGCTGCGCGTGATCCCGCCGCTCTGGCGGCAGCCTCGGATATCGTCATTCTCGCGCTTCTCGACGATGCCGCCGTCCACGCCGTGCTGGACGAGCTCGCCACTGCAGATGTGGCCGGCAAGCTGATCGTCGACACGAGCACGGTGAGCCCGGAGACGCTGCGCGCCCATGAAGCCGCAATGACGGAAAAAGGTGCCGCTTTGCTCGACGCGCCGATCTCGGGCGGGCCGGAAATGCTGCTTGCGGGCACCGTCGGCCTCTATATCGGCGGCGCGGAGAAGGATTTTCAGCGCTTCCTCGCCGTTGCGGAGACATTGTCGAACCGCATCCATCACGTCGGCAAGCTGGGCGACGGCGCATCGGCGAAACTCGTCAACAACATGATGCTGATGGGGCTTTGGCAGATCATGAAGGAAGCTGTCGAGCTTGGCGGAAGGGCGGGGCTGGCGCGGGAGAAAATGATCGAGATCCTTTCCGGCAGCCCGGCCGCGAGCCCGGCGATGAAATCGCGGCTGCCCGTGATCCTCGGCGAGACCGAAGTGGTCGGTTTCCCCGTTTCCGGCGTCCTCAAGGACATGGGCGTGGTCCTCGATCTTGCCGGCCGCCTCGGCGTCGCCACGCCGGCCATCGAGGCTGCACAAGCGAGCTTCGGCCGAGCGGCTGCCATGGGATATGCCGAAGCCGATCTCGGCACCGTGGTGCGTCTGGCCCTGGAAGGGAAGGGCTGAGCTCTCGCTCAGCCTCGCAAGAGTCAGGTCATGCCTCAGAACGTACGGCCGAGGCGGGCGTCGACAGAGTGGCTGTTGCCGCCGCGAAACGCGAAGAACAGGAAGATCGCCGCCCAGAGGATGGATTTTTCCGCGCCGGCGAGACCCTGATCCTGGACGATGCCGTGGAAATAGACCGTCACCAGAAGCACGATCATCGCCGCAAAGGAGGCGGGGCGGGTGAAGAGGCCGACCGTCACGAGGATGCCGCCGAAGAATTCCGTCGCGGCGAGCAAAGGCGACCAGAAGACGCCCGGATGGAAACCGAGGCCTTCCACCATGCCGACCGCACCGAAAGGATTCACGATCTTGCCGAAGCCATGCGTGACGAGAAGAGCGCCTGCGACAACGCGCAGGATCGTCTCGACGATCTCATGGGCGGACGTATAGACAGGGGCGAGCGCCGGAATGATGAGCCGGGAGCTGGAGGTGGACTGAAGCGTCATGGGAGGACCTCTTTATTGGCTAAGGCGAACTGTTTGCTGCAGCCACAAATTGACGCCGGCGGCTCTCAAGTCGAGATGCGCGCGTTCAAAAACCTGATAATTTAAGGTGACATTGTCGTGAGACCGACGTGAATCGGTGGAAAGGTGAAATCCCATGGAAAAACCGCGCATTACCGTTCTCTATTGCACTCAGTGCAATTGGCTGCTCAGGGCCGGCTGGATGGCCCAAGAGCTTCTGCAGACCTTCGGCGATTCCCTCGGCGAGGTGGCGCTGATCCCCGGCACGGGCGGCAATTTCGAAATCCGCGTCGATGGAGAGCTCATCTGGGAGCGCAAGCGCGACGGCGGTTTTCCCGGCCCGAAGGAATTGAAGCAGCGGGTGCGTGACGTGATCGCCCCGGACCGCGATCTCGGCCATGCGGACCGAGCGGCAAAGGAAAGCGGCGAGGCCTGAGGCCGGTTGCCGGGGAGACTGGGAAAGTTTTTCCACGGTTGACATGGAAACTTCAAAAACCCTGTTGACAGCGAGAGGCGCCACCCGTACATGGCTCTCCGTCGCCCAGATGGCGGAATTGGTAGACGCGCAGGTTTCAGGTACCTGTGCCGCGAGGCGTGGAGGTTCGAGTCCTCTTCTGGGCACCATTTCCTTTGGATAGTCTCTTGAAAAAGCTATAGAATTAGCAAAACCTAAATCCATCTATCCACCTTGCTGCCCCCCTTTCATTCTCTGATGCGCGATCGGGTGATCACCATCGATTTTCCTGGCATCCCTTGATATCGACCACCAAAGGTGCGGATCACATCGGTCGCCGCGAAATAGGAATAGGGCAATCCCAAGATTTTAATTCCTGAGTGCCGACAACCTCTTACTTATCGGAACCTAGGATTAGCCACACCGGCCATCTCAAAGGGCGAAGTCATCCTTCGGCTTCGAGCGGCGCTTTGCGGGTGTCTTCGATCGTGCCGCTGCGGCCGCGGCGTTTTCGCTCCGCTGCCGCTCCACGACCCGGAGTCCGTCGAACAGTTCTCGTTCGCCTGCCTGCTCCTGGGTCCTCTGTTCGAGTAGCTGCGACGCTGCACCTGCAAACCACCGGCCACCATCTGCCGAATGCCGTCCTCCCACTCCCAGGCCCGATCCGTTTTCGCTTTATATTCGCGGCCCCGGATGGAGAGAATTTCGGAGATGAGGAAGGAACTGGGCCACTCCCCAAGCTTCTCGTGGTAATCGCGATAGGCCTGCACGACGTTGGCGCACTGGATGCCAAGTTCCTCCGGACGCCCGGCGCCTCTGACAATGCGAATGAAGTTCGCTGCCAGCTTCTTCAATGGCCAGCGAAGATCAGACTCGGCACTGTGCCTGTCGAGTTCGCGCTGATCATTTTCTACGGCCGAGCGGATATGAGGCAGCTTATCGTCATTCTTTGACATTCATCTCTCCATATGCCGCCGGCCGATAATCAAGCAGAGAGAACACGAGCCGTCAAATGGAAGAAGGCCCCCGTGAGGGAGCCTTTGGAGTTAAAGATCGGGCGCTGGAACACCGGACAGGGGCTCATTCCAGAGCAAGCTGGCGGAGACGCCGAAGGAAGCCTTCAGTAACGTCGCCATCCATATCGTCTGTATCGACGAGGAACTGAATTGCCACGTCCCTGGGAGTTTGTGGATCTGCAGCGACGATGCGATCCTGTAGATCACAATATCGAGCAAAGTCCGCCTCGTCCTCAGCATCAGTCATGCCCGAATTGTCCCGGTTCCTGACCTCCAGCCATTCCTTGTACATGTCGGGAATCGACATTGAGATTGCGCCGATGGCGGCTGGCGGGGAAGCCGAAATCACAGCTCCCTTAATGAAGGTGCGGCGGTCCATCACGCGACCTCCGCAATCATTGACCGAAGCAAGGTCTCGTACATGTCTTCGTGAGGGCAGAACATCCAACGATCGGATCTGGTGAGGAGATACTTGGCCTTTGCCGACCGGTCTGCTTTTGTCTCCGCGCGAAATGCGGCGATTTCCAGCGCAAACCGGTCTTCGTAGTCGCTCGCCTGTTCATCGTCGGGATTTTCGTCGAGGAAAACGACTGCCTGCTGATGCTGGGCGATTAAGTGAAGGAGCGCCTGACTGACGGTAGCAACAGGAATGGCCGTGACGGTGGCAGCGCCGCGTTGGACTTTCCGCGGGGTAGCAAGCGCAGAGGCAGCATTCTTGATTGCTCGCAACGCCCAACCTGAATCGCCGATATTCAAATCGGCAAGGGCGTAATTGATCATCGCGACTATTCCTGCCTACGTGGTCGGAAGGCGTCTACAAATCTAGGGCCTATTCATACTGGCGAGGGGCGGATGGCGGTTAGGGCGCCGCTCCCCTTCACGGTTTAAATTCGGGATGAGAAATGGAAGGTAACTTGACGTGCACGTCTCTCGGTTTAAGGATGCCAAGCGACGGAGAGTGGCGGGCGCAGCTCTGAATAATGTCGCAGCGCAGCCCGGGTTGAGCGCGAAGGAACAATGATCGATGGATGGTCTTGACGTTTTGATGCCTCATTTTAATGATCCCGATGGCTTAAATCTGAGCCTCAGATCCGTCGCAAGGCAAACGTGGAAGGGGCCAATCCGTGTAGTCATCGTGGATGACGGTTCATCTCCGGAAAATCGCCTAGCCGCTGAAGCAGTTGCAGACAGATTCCGAACTTGTCGAACTGAGCAGTCGGAATTGAGGATAGATGTTCTCTTCAACCAGACGAACAAAGGGCGCCCGTTTACGCGAAATGTGCTGCTTGATGCTATTGAGAGGCCGTTTGTAGCGTGGTTGGACGCCGGGGATGAGTGGTACTCGGAAAAAATCGAAACCCAGTTCAACGGATTGGCGGCTGCAGTAAGTGAGGAGCCAGATCGACCGCTCTGGATCACCTGCAATTACGATTGGCTATGGAGTGGCGGTCAACGGAAAAAGCTTAGACAGAGAACCGACCAAGATCAGTGCAAAGCGCTCCTGATGGGCTCCAAACTGAGAGCCTATCTTTGGACGCTTCTCGGTCCCGCTGATGCATTCAAGCGTGTGGGCTATTTCGATGAACGGCTGCCCAGGATGCAGGACCTCGACTTCTTCATACGCTTTGTCGCCGACGGGGGCGCAATTCGACATTCAGGGGTCGATGAATCCCTGTGCGTCTATCATAAATCAGATGTGGGGCGAAATGCCGACGAGATCAGAGCATGCAACGCAATTATCTTCGAAAAACATATAGATTTATACAATCGGCACGGTGAGCAATTTTCTAAGATGCGGCTGTACAATATGGAAATGTTGGCGGCACGATTCGCTCAAAACAATGACGATCACGCGAAAGCCCGAGGCTATCTGTGGAAAGCGTTCAAACAGCGGCCCCTTGCCTTTCTGAAGCACGTCCGAAGGCGGGGTTTTGCCGCTTAGTTGGTTAAGCAAAGCATAACCCGGTTGCGAGTGATCATGAGTTTCGTCTAAAACGGCGCATCTTCAACAGCTGGGTGGGCGAAAGTGAAAATAGCTTTTGTAATTCAGAAACTCGCGGCACGCAGCGGCGGGGCAGAACGGGTACTCATCGAAACCGCTAATGAAATGGCGAGGAGAGGATTTAGGGTTGAGATACTCTCCCACGAAAACCGTGGTGTCGGCCCTTTCTATAAAGTTCACCCGGCCGTAATTCACACCAATCTCTTCAAGCGTCCTATCGAACATAAGGCCAAGGAGCGATGGAAGAAGCGTGAGAAATTCAGAGAGAATTTGCCGTTCGTTTTCCCGCTAAATCACCTTCGTTGGCGAATGACACACGCCGGTTTTGTTAAAGCTCTCCGGTCTTACATCAAACGAGAACGTCCAGATGTGCTCATCCCATTCCTGCCGCCTGCGATAACACCGTGTGTTCTTGCCGCAAAAGGAGTGGGGGTTAAGGTTATAGCTTCGACTCACAATGAGCCGAGCCAGGACTATGAGAACCCGCTGCGCTGGGATCCAAACCCGATCGACATCCGCCTCAGGAAGGAGGTCTTACATCATCTTGACAAGATCCTGGTGCTCTTGCCTAACTATATGGACTGGTATCCGTCAGAGCTTCACGAGAAGATCATGGACATGCCAAATCCGGTAGTGCAGGTTCCTTCGGAAAAGCTACAGAATGCGCCACGGGAAAAACTCATCATCGGCGTCGGACGCCTTGCGGATGTAAAGCGATACGACATCCTGCTGGATGCCTGGGCGGACTTGGACAGCGAGTTTCCCGATTGGAAAATTGAGATCTACGGTGAGGGCCCGCGAAAATCAGACCTGGAGGCTTTGGTCAAGCAATATGGTCTCCAAGACTCGGTTTCTCTGAAAGGCGCTACACGCGACATTTCCACGCAATTGCTTCGGGCTTCCGTATTTTGTCATCCCGCAGAATATGAGGGCTTCCCGCTCGCGGTTTGTGAAGCATTGGCACATGGTCTTCCGGTCGTAGGTTTCGCTGACTGCTCTGGCTTAAACTCACTCGTACGCCATGAGGAAACAGGTATTCTCGTGGAACCAAGCCAGCGTCGCCCTGACAATTTGCGGGAGGCCTTGAAGAAACTGTTGCAAGCGCCTGAAGCGATCTCTACGTTCGGCGCCGCCGCTCCTGGCAGCGTTTCAAAGTACGCGCCAGAAACGGTGTATGATCGATGGGAGGCGGTAATCCGTGAGGTGTCGCCTACCTCCGGAACGATCTAGGCGAGCGAGGGGATCATGACGACGAAAGAAGAGCGGCAGCAGATTAAGGAAAAAATGCCCGCCGCAAGGCTTGGCTTGATGCACACAGAAAATTGCAGGGTTCTCCCAAATCGTGGGGAACTATTATACCGGATTGCCAATGGTGGCGTGGCGGCAGAAATCGGTGCCGCATTCGGGGACTTCACTGCCCAGATTTTGGAGAGAAACAAGCCGAAGCAGCTTCACTTAGTAGATTCCTGGGAAAGCGATCGTTATCGGGCAGGCATGGAAGGAATCCAGACCAAGTTCGCCAAGGAGATCAAGGCGGACAAGCTGAAGCTGCATCAGGGATTGTCGATCGAAAAGCTGCCACAGTTTGAGGATGATTTTTTCGATTGGGTGTATATCGACACGAACCATTCCTACGGCACGACCTGGAAGGAACTGCAAATCTGCGACAAGAAAGTGAAAAAGGATGGCCGCATCGCCGGTCATGATTTCTGCACTGGAAACGTCATCGAACCGGTTCCATACGGAGTTGTGGAAGCCGTCACGAAGTTTTGCGCTGACTATGGATGGCAATATGAATTTTTGACCGTTGAGCATCACGGTCATTTTTCGTTCTGTTTGATGCGGCTGTAGGAGACCTTCGCATGACGCTTGATGAATTGGCTATCGAGTACGGCACCGACAAGGCTTCCACTCACCACAACTATACCGCCATCTATGAGCGCACGTTTGCGCCCGTGAAGGAATCCACGAAGGGCCTCCTTGAGATCGGCATCGGTGGCAAGAACTACAAGGGCGTCGTCGGCAGTTCTTTGAAGATGTGGGCGAGCTATTTTACAAATGCCCAAGTGGTCGGGATAGACATCGATCCATCTGCCGGATTGGATTACGGCGACCGCATCACGGCCGTCATCGGGGACCAGACGCGCAAGTCGGTTCTCGACAAGGCACTCAAGATTTTGCCGTCAGCAGACATCATCATCGATGACGGTGCTCATATCAACAATCTGACGATTGCGACCTTCGAATATCTTTGGCCCCGCCTGCGGCCAGGCGGTATCTATGTTATCGAGGATACCGTCTGTGTCGGCGAATTGCGCCTCGGCAATACCAGGGCGCAAACGGAGCAGTTGGTACTCACCTTGCTTCGTGGACTTGAGGTAAATGGTCGCATTATGGCGAAAGCCAACGCAGCAGACTTTTACAAGATTAATTCCGATTATGTGATGAACGAGTATGAGCGCTGGGTAGATAGTGTTGAGCTTCACCGGGGGGTGTATATCATTCGTAAGCGCGATAAGTGATGATTGGCCAGCGCAACAACTCATTGCCGCTGGCCAATTGTAGGCGCGATACCGGTGGGGGAACGCAAACATGCCAACCATTTATCGACCCATCGAAATCGAAAACGTTTCGGCTGTAAACGCAAGCCTTATGTCAGTCCGATATGATCAGGGTCGTCTCTTGGCGGATTATTCTGTGGATGATGTCCCTGTCATAGTGAGAGCCTCCATCCCGTCCGTTGCCACCTATCGTCTGATAGATGGCAACAGCATGCCAGCTGACGAAATCGAGCAACAAGAGGGGTTATCGCGTGACCACATGCTTTATCTCGTCAGTGGCGCAAAATATGCTGACCAATTCCGGCCTGTGATTGAGGGTAGGATTCTCCATTTTCGTTTCGTTACGGGCATAAGTTGCTTAGATGTCCTGACGACGGCGCGGCCAAAAATCAGAAAAATCGTCTACGCGTCAGGTGACGGTATATCATTGCAACAGCAGTGATCGTTTATCCTGGATGAAAAACGTGTTGCTATTAATCCCGGTCAATACCGCCATAGGGATTTTGTGACGTTCGGAAAGTTCCTTGGTCAGCACCTTAGAGCCATCATAAGGATTGAGGCGGAAGAGCATTCCGATGCTCAATTCGAGATCGTCGGCTCCAAACTTTCGGACATGATCGAACTGACCAAATCGTTCCGTCCGGTCATCATTTGTGATCTCATTGAAATCGCACTCATACCTTCCTGGCAAGATCGGAATACAGAAGATATGTAGACCATCGGCCTTTAGAGCCCGATGCAAATGCCATAAAACCGCGGTGATGTCGCATGGGATGTGTTCCATTACGTGGGAGTGGATGATGACGTCGTATGCCCCGCTGATGAGCTTCGGCGTGTCAGTCACGAGATCGAATCGGCGCACGTTCAAATCTGCTGGATATATCGTCGGACGAAGGTCGATTGGATCGTAACCGGGCCCGACGACAGAGCGGATTTTTCGACCAATCCCGGCTTCTGGCGCGATATGCAAGATCTTTTGACCGCTCTTGATGAACCCTTCCCGGTCTAGGATCAACTGCAGGAGACGGCTCCTTTCTACGCTGTTGCAGCTGGCGCAACGTACCTTCGGGCGTCGCTTGATATCTAGGAATTCAGTGCCGCCGCAAATGTTGCATTCGTGTTGCTGTTCTACTTCTGCCTGCATGTGTCTCTCACTGTGGTCTTGGTCAACCGGACACTAGAGGCATGGCACTCGTTAGAGCAAGCGCATTTTAGAGGTTCAAGCTTACGTCCCTCATCTGTATAAGAAGGTGAATCATAGCGAGGGCTTTTTATGCCAGTTTACACACCGCTTCGGACAAACTTAAAAGGAACGGTGCGCGATATTCAGTTGCTTTCGATGAGGTGGAAAGAAAGTGCTTTTAGCGCGGACTTCGCCGGGATAGACGGACAGTTTCTCCGCATTGGCTTCCCAAGGCCGCTGGCAGTTCGCGTACTCGACCATATCTCCGTAACGAAGCTAGAGATCGGGCCTCAGGATGGCGCATCAGCCCGCTTCTTCGCATACGAGGTGTTTGCGGCTCCATTCTATCTTGATCATCTTTCTGGACTGGAAGAGGTAAACGAAGCCGCAAAGCACTATCGGTTCATCGTCATAGACCAGTGCCTCGACGTAATCTCTGTAGATCCTCCAGCTATGAGGAAATTAACCCAGGTCTAAACGTTCTCTTCGATTACATTCATAGCCCCGCTCCGGTGGGGTTTTCTTTGCCACGTATAACAAGAGGCCGGCGCGCGATAGGTAAGCTCACGGTGAAGGCCGTCTTGCGATGACGGTCTCTGCCGGGGGACTGTCAGGAATTCTGTGCCGGGGGCCGGCTTCATCAGTTGAAGAACTGTTCGCCAAAGATGACGGCAAACTGTGTCTTTGCCTCGCCCCATTCCCGCGGCGGGGCGCTTCCATTGCTCT
>Ga0182746_1001836_pt1 | contig 17638 bp, 14 predicted proteins | sample eDN3rd30CBELigOP_FD_128881 | JGI IMG/M metagenome (GOLD analysis project Ga0182746, IMG submission 128881) | Enriched Organic Plus compost microbial communities from Emeryville, California, USA - eDNA 3rd pass 30_C BE-Lig OP (version 2) (version 2) ... | reverse complement strand
CGGGTCGAGCTCGTGCTCCCGCGCGGGTGCGACGGCTCGTTCGACGGCGCCGAGCGCGTCCCCCTGGAGCCCGACCCGGACCGTGAGAGCTGGTGGCACGCCCCGCTCGACCTCGAGCCGGGCACCGACTACGCCTTCGCGCTCGACGACGGGCCGCCGCGCCCCGACCCCCGCAGCGCCCACCAGCCCCACGGCGTCGACGGGCCGAGCCGCGTCGTCGACAGCGGCACCTTCGCGTGGACCGACGACGCCTGGCCCGGGCGCGACGTCCGCGGGCAGGTCGTCTACGAGCTGCACGTCGGCACGTTCACCGCCGAAGGGACGCTCGACGCCTCGATCGGCCGGCTCGACCACCTGGCCGGCCTGGGCGTCGGGGTCGTCGAGCTCATGCCCGTCAACGCGTTCGGCGGCCGCTGGGGCTGGGGGTACGACGGCGTCGCCCTGTGGGCGGTCCACGACCCCTACGGCGGACCCGAGGCGCTCGCCCGCTTCGTGGACGCCGCGCACGCGCACGGGCTCGCGGTCGCGCTCGACGTCGTCTACAACCACCTCGGGCCGGCCGGCAACTACCTGCCCGAGTTCGGCCCGTACTTCACCGATGCGCACCACACGCCGTGGGGCTCGGCGGTCAACCTCGACGGCGACGGCAGCGCCGAGGTGCGGGCGTGGATCGTCGAGAACGCGTGCCGGTGGCTGCGCGACTTCCACGTCGACGCGCTGCGCCTCGACGCCGTCCACGCGCTCGTCGACGACTCCCCCCGGCACCTGCTCGCCGAGCTCGCCGACACCGTGGCCGCCCTCGCGACCGAGCTCGGCCGCCCGCTCTCGCTCGTCGCGGAGTCGGACGAGAACGACCCCGCCACCACCGCCCCCACCTCCGAGGGCGGCCGCGGCATGACCGCCCAGTGGGCCGACGACGTCCACCACGCCGTCCACGCCTACCTCACCGGCGAGCGGCACGGGTACTACGTCGACTTCGGGTCCGTGGAAGTCCTCGCCAAGGCGCTCACCGGCGTCTTCGTCCACGACGGCACCTGGTCCACCTTCCGCGGCCGGACGTGGGGCCGGCCGCTCCCGCCCGGACGCGACGGGCACGCGTTCGTCGTCTTCGGCCAGGACCACGACCAGGTCGGCAACCGCGCCCTCGGGGACCGGCCCTCGGCCCGGCTCGACCCGGGGGCGCTCGCGGCCTCGGCCGCGCTGGTGCTGGTGTCCCCGTTCACACCGATGCTGTTCATGGGCGAGGAGTGGGGCGCGAGCACCCCGTGGCAGTTCTTCACCGACCACGAGGACCCCGAGCTGGGCCGGGCGATCCGGGAAGGGCGGTCGCGCGAGTTCGGCGGCCACGGCTGGGACGTGCTCTACGGCGGCGAGGTCGCTGTCCCCGACCCGCAGGACCCGGCAACCCGCGACGCCTCCGTCCTGGACTGGGCGGAGAAGGACGACGGCGTTCACGCGCGGCTTCTCGCCTGGTACCGCACCCTGGTCGCGCTGCGGGACGAGCCGGCGGTCGCCTCGGGCGAACTCGCCGCGGTCGAGGTCCGCGCGCAGGACGACGACGCGACCGTCGTCGTCGGACGGCCCGGGGTCGTGGTGGCGCTCACGCGGGCGGCGGCGGACGTCCGGGTCCCCCTGCCCGAGGGGACGTGGCGCGTCGCGGCCGCGTGGGACGACGCCACCCGGCTCGTCGAGGACGGGCCCGGCCAAGCACTGCGCCTGGGCCCGCGGTCGGTCGCGGTGCTCCTCGCCGCTCCCCGCGCTGCCGCCGAGCCGCAGCGTCCGTAGGCTCGCGCCATGGGCCACTCGAAGAAGGACGCCGCGAAGCACCCGGGCTGGAAGAAGCCGCCGCTCGAGGCGCTCCGTGCGCCCGCCGGGCTGGACCTGGCCACGTTCGACCGCGCCGCGACGCCGGGCTGGAAGCACGGCAAGCAGGCGGGCGAGGACATGGTCGCCCGGCACGCGGCCGAGCTGTCCGAGCTGCAGGAGCGGCTGTTCGCGGAGGGCCGGTCGGGGGGCTCGAGGTCCGTGCTGCTCGTGCTCCAGGGCATGGACACCGCCGGCAAGGGCGGGATCGTCCGGCACGTCGTCGGGCTGGTCGACCCGCAGGGCGTCGCGCACCGGTCGTTCGGCGTCCCGACGCCCGAGGAGGCGCGGCACCACTACCTGTGGCGGATCCGGCGCTCGCTCCCCCGCCCCGGCTTCATCGGGGTGTTCGACCGGTCGCACTACGAGGACGTCCTCGTGGTGCGGGTCGACGGGCTCGTCCCGCCGGAGGTGTGGGAGAAGCGGTACGACGAGATCAACCGGTTCGAGGAGCGCCTCGTCGAGTCGGGCACGCGGATCGTCAAGGTGGCGCTGCTCGTGTCCCCCGAGGAGCAGAAGGCGCGGCTGCTGGAGCGCCTGGACCGGCCCGACAAGTACTGGAAGTACAACCCGGGCGACGTCGACTCGCGCGAGAAGTGGCCCGCCTACCAGGAGGCCTACCAGGCCGTGCTCGACCGCACGAACACCGAGGTCGCGCCCTGGTACGCGGTGCCGGCCGACCGCAAGTGGTTCGCGCGGCTCGCGGTCTCCGAGCTGCTGCTCGAGGCGCTGCGCGGCCTCGACCTCGGCTGGCCGCCCGCGGACTTCGACGTCGAGGCCGAGCGCGCCCGGCTGCTTGCGACCTGACCCCGTCGGGCCGTCACGTGGCCCGGTCCGGCCGTCGGGCGGGCCCGGCCGGGCGGCCGGGCGAGGGACGGGTCGCTACGCGGCGAGCGCAGCGACGCGCGTGCGACCGTCCTCGGCGAGCGCGCCGAGCCGCGACAGCGCGCGGAAGTACTTCTTGCGGTAGCCGCCGGCGAGCATCTCGGGCGTGAACAGCCCGCTGTCGCCGCCACCGAGGAGCACGGGCACGTCCCGGTCGTAGAGACGGTCGACGAGCACCACGAGGCGCAGGGCGACGTTCTGGTCCGTGACGGGGTGGACGCCGGTGAGCGCGAGCAGCTCGACGCCGTCGAGGAGGGCGCCGTACCGGCTCGGGTGCACGTGGGCGAGGTGCGCGACGAGGGTGTCGAAGTCGTCGAGGCGTGCGCCGGCCACTGCCCCCGCGGCCGCGCGGACGGCGTCGGCGGGGACGTCGGGGGCCTCGGTGACGGTCGGGCGGTGGCGGTAGTCCGGGCCGTCGATCCGCAGCACCTCGAACCGCGAGGACAGGGCCTGGATCTCGCGCAGGAAGTCCTCTGCGGCGAACCGGCCCTCGCCGAGCGACTCGGGGAGCGTGTTCGACGTCGCGGCGAGGGCGACGCCCCGGTCGGCGAGCTCGCGCAGGAGCCGCGACATGAGGACGGTGTCGCCCGGGTCGTCGAGCTCGAACTCGTCGATGCAGACGAGGGTCTTCGCGGCGAGCGCGTCGACGGTCTGCCGGAAGCCCAGCGCCCCGACGAGGTTCGTGTACTCGACGAACGTCCCGAACGCGACCCGCTCGAGCCCGACCTCGTGCGCGAGGGAGGCGAGCAGGTGGGTCTTGCCGACGCCGAAGCCCCCGTCGAGGTAGACCGCGGGCGGCGTCTGCTTCTTGGCGCGCTTGAACAGGCCGCCCGAGCGGGGCCGGACGAGCGCCTGGCCGACCTCGGCGAGGCGCGTGAGCGCGGCCTGCTGCGTCGGGAAGTCCGGGTTCGCCCGGTACGTGGAGAACCGGGCGGCGGCGAAGTGCCGCGGCGGGACGAGGTCGCCGAGCAGGCGGTCCGGCGAGACGTGCGGGACGACGTCGCTCAGCGCGGGGACGGGAGTGGTCACGACCGTCCAGCGTACGTCGGCTCGGGGCGGCGGCGCTGTGACGCACGTCTCGACCGCACGCCGCGGCGACGGGTCAGCGGGCCGCGCCGCGGGGTGCGACCCGGACGAGCTGCGGGCTGCGCGGGTCGTCGAGCACCCCGCGGACGGCGTCCGCGACCTCGGCGTCGCCGAGCTCCGCGTCGGGGTCGAGGTTGCGGTCGTCGCCCGCGACGGCCGCCAGGAACGAGACCTCGTGGAACCGGACGCCGTCCGTCTCCTCGGCGGCGACCACGCGCAGCAGCATGCGCTGGGCCGCGCCGGTCACGTTGATCGGGCCCGAGCCCGGCATGGGCTCGTCCGCGGCTGCGCCGTTGGTCGTCACGTACACGGCGTCGACCTGCCCCGCGACCACGGGAACGTACGCCTGCATCGCCCGCAGGTGCGCGGTGAGGTGGTCGTCGAGCGCGCGCTGCCAGGCGTCCGGCGCGACCGCGAGCAGGCGCGGCCCGATGCTCCAGCCGCCCAGCGACGCGACCACGGCCGACGGCGCGGGGTCGAGCCGCGCGAGCGCGGGTGCCGCGCCCGCCGGCCCGGCGCCGTCGAGCGGCACGACGACGAGACGACCGGGCGCGTCCTCGAGCCGGACCTCCAGGTCGTCGAGCGAGGCGGGCCGGCGGGTCGGCACGGCGACCGTGTGCCCGCGCCCGACCAGGTCCGCCACGAGGATCCTGCCCAGGTACCCGGCTCCCCCGGCGGCGACCACCGTGCGCCGCGTCGTCTCACCCGTCACGGCGCCAGCCTAGGCGGGCGGGGCTGGCCGGTGCCCGGCTAGGGTGACGCCATGACCGAGAACGCCCCCGCCCCGCAGCCCGCCGCGTCGCCCGCGCCCCGGACCGTCCTCGTCCTCGCGGAGGACGCGCTCGGCCGGGCCGACGTCCAGCACGTCGTGGGCATGCACCCCGACGACGTCCTGCGGTACGAGGTCCTGATCCCCGCCGACTCCGAGCGGAACTTCGCCGTCGAGCTCATCGACCACCTGAGCGTCGGCGAGCTCAAGCAGGCCTGGCACGACCTGCGCCGGGACGTCCCGTCGCAGCCGCAGGCCGAGAAGACGGCCGAGGAGCAGGTCGCGGAGACCGAGGCCCTGTTCTCCGACGCCGGGCGCGAGGCGAGCGGCGTCGTCACCGCCGACGACCCGCTGCCGACGGTGCGCGAGCGGGTCGCGCGGGGCGACGTGCTGGAGCTCGTCGTCGTGACGTACCCGCACGCGGTCGAGGACACGTTCCACCGCGACTGGGCGTCGCGGGCCCGCGAGGAGCTGGACGACCTGCCCGTCCTCCACCTGTACTCGGGCACCAGCGAGATCGGCTGACCCGTACGCACGTCGCCCGCCGTCCCCTCCACGGGGCGGCGGGCGACGTGCGTCGGGGCGCGGTCCATGGCGGCCGTCAGTCGGCGCGGACCTCGTGCCCGGCGCGGACGATGGTGGCGCGCGCGAGCTGGTCGAGCGAGTCCACGTACAGGGGGTCGGCGAGCAGGTCGTGGTCGACCGCGGCGACCGACAGCTCGGTGCACCCGAGGACGACGGCGGCCGCCCCCCGGTCCGCGAGCCGCGCGACGACGCCCTGCAGCGCGGGCAGGTCCACGGGCCGCCCGGCCTTGACCTGGTCGTAGATGACCGCCGAGACGACCGCCTGGTCGGCGTCGTCCGGGACGATCGTCTCGATCCCGTGCGCGGCGAACGCGTCCTGGTAGACGCGGGCCGCGACCGTCCCCTCGGTCGCGAGGAGCCCGACCGTGGTGCGGTCGGCGATGCGCGCCCGCACCGCGTCCACGGTGGTCTCGACGATCGACACGAACGGAACGTCGACGGCGTCGACGACCTGCTGCGTGAAGTGGTGCGCCGTGTTGCAGGGCATCACGAGGAACGCCGCCCCGAACGCCTCGAGCCGGCGCGCGTCGCGCGCGAGCACCGGCCCCGGGTCCTGCTGCGACCGGCCTAGGACGAAGGCCGTGCGGTCGGGGATGGTCGCGTGGTCGAGCACCACCATGTCCAGGTGGTCCTGGTCGCGCTCGGCCCGGGTCAGCTCGACGACCCGCTGCAGGAAGTACGCCGTGGCCAGCGGCCCGACGCCGCCGAGCACCCCGACGAGGGGCTCCTCGTCAGGGTGCGCGGCGGACGGCGTCGGTTCAGCCACGCGGCGCCCCCGTGGTGGTCGGGGCGCCCGCACCGCGGTAGGCGGTGGCCCGGGCCTCGGACGCCGGGTAGAACCGGCGGAACTTGCGCACCTGGTTGAGCTCCGACAGCCACACCCACGCGTCACGCCGCAGCGACCGGTCCCGCCCGTACCGCAGCGGGTGCGCGACCCGGCGCACCTGCTTGAGGCGCTTGCGCACCTCCGGGTCGTTCGCCGCCTTGACGTACCGGCGCAGCAGGAACCCCGGGATGATCCGGTACAGCACCTGCTGGCGGATCGGCACGGGGATGTTGCCGTGCAGCACGTGCTCGGTCACCCACAGCTTCGCGGGGTTCACGCCGCTCGCCGTCATGTAGTAGTTCGACCGGCCCGTGCGCGGGTTGAGCTCGAAGAAGTAGCCCTTCCCGTCCCGCGGGTCGAGCTTGATGTCGAAGTTCGCGAACCCCGTCCAGCCCAGGTGCTCCACGAGCTTGCGGGCGTCCGCCTCGATCTGCGGCAGCGGGCCGGTGAGGATCGCCGCCGGGTTCCCGAGCGTGCCCGGCGTGTGCTCCTCGACCAGGACGTGACCGCCCACCGCCGTGCGGACGTAGCCGCGCTGGTCGGAGAACGTCGTCATGATCCGCATCTGCGCGTCCGAGCCCGGCACGAACTCCTGGACGATGAACGCGCCCCGGTACCCGGCCTCCCCGGCGGCCGTGAGCAGCCACTGCAGGTCCTCGACCTTCGACAGCTCGTGGACCTTCCGCTTGCCCCGGAACTTCACGTGGTGCCACGCGGCGTTGTCGCCCGGCTTCGCGATGATCGGGAACCGCAGCCCCAGCTCGCCCACCTGGTCCCCGCCGTGGCGCACGACCGTGCGCGGGTGCGGCACGCCCAGCTCGACGCACAGCTCCGAGAACCGCTGCTTGTCCATCACCCGGTCGAGCAGGTCGAGCCGCGTGTAGGGGACGATCGCCACGTCCTCGATCCGCGCCCGGTGCTCGGCCAGCGCCCGCACGTACCAGTCGACGCACGTCACGACCATCGCCGGGACGTCCGACCCCGCCGCCAGGTCGCGGATGGTCCGCACCATGACGTCCGGGTCGTCCAGCTCGGGCACGACCAGGTTGTCGAGGATCTTGGAGTACCGGACGTTGCGCGTCGGCACGATCGTCACGACGGTCGCGCGGACCCCGTACGCCTCGTGGAACGCACGAGCCAGGCTGTACGCGCCCGCGTCGCCGCCCAGGACGATCGGGCGGACGACGGGAGCGACCTGCGCGCGGGCGCGCCGGCTCACGCCTCGGTCTCGCTGCGGTCGCCCGACCACTCCGTGTGGAACGTGCCCTCGCGGTCCACCCGGCGGTACGTGTGAGCGCCGAAGAAGTCACGCTGCGCCTGGATCAGCGCGGCCGGGAGACGCTCCGCGCGCACCCCGTCGTAGTAGGCGAGCGACGACGCGAACGCCGGCGTCGGGACGCCGTTGAGCGCGGCCTGCGCCACGATCCGGCGCCACGCCGCGAGCCCCTTGCCGACGACGTCGGAGAAGTACGGGTCCGCGATGAGCAGCGGGAGGTTCTCGTCGCGCTCGTAGGCCTCGGTGATGCGGTTGAGGAACTTCGCACGGATGATGCAGCCGCCGCGCCAGATGCGGGCCATCGCGCCGCGGTCCACGCCCCAGCCGTACTCGGCGCTCGCGGCCGCGATCTGGTCGAAGCCCTGCGAGTACGCGACGAGCTTGGAGGCGTAGAGCGCGAGGCGGACGTCCTCGACGAACGCGTCGCGGTCCTCGATCTGCCAGGTGCCGGCGTCGCCGGGGAGCGCCTCGCGGGCGGCCTCGCGCTGCGGGACCGAGCCGGACAGCGCGCGGGCGAACGTGGCCTCGGCGATGCCGGTGATCGGCACGCCGAGGTCGAGGGCGTTCTGCACGGTCCAGCGGCCGGTGCCCTTCTGCTCGGCCTGGTCGAGGACGACGTCCACGAACGCCTGGCCGGTCGCGGCGTCGACGTGCTGCAGGACGTCGGCGGTGATCTCGATGAGGAACGACTCGAGGTCGCCCGCGTTCCACTGCTCGAAGATCTTCCCGATCGAGGCCGCGGACTCGCCGAGCCCGTGCTTGAGCAGGTCGTACGCCTCGGCGATGAGCTGCATGTCGGCGTACTCGATGCCGTTGTGGACCATCTTCACGAAGTGGCCGGCGCCGTCGGGGCCGACCCAGGTGCAGCACGGGGTGCCGTCGACCTTGGCGGAGATGTCCTCGAGGATCGGGCCGAGGGTCGTGTACGACTCCTTGGGGCCGCCGGGCATGATGCTCGGGCCGTTGAGCGCGCCCTCCTCGCCACCGGAGACGCCCATGCCGACGAAATGCAGGCCGAGCTCGGAGAGCTTGTGCTCGCGGCGGATGGTGTCGGGGAAGTGCGCGTTGCCGCCGTCGATGACGACGTCGCCCTCCTCGAGGTGCGGGATGAGCTCGTCGATGACGGCGTCGGTCGCGGCGCCGGCCTTGACCATGATGACGATCTTGCGGGGGCGCTCGATCGACGCCACGAAGTCGGCGGTGGACTCGGACGGCACGAAGTCGCCGTCGGTGCCGTGGTCGGCGATCAGCGACTCGGTCTTCGCGTAGGAGCGGTTGTGCACCGCGACGGTGTACCCGTGCCGGGCGAAGTTCCGTGCGAGGTTGCGGCCCATCACGGCGAGGCCCGTGACACCGATCTGTGCGCGTGCGGACATGCTTCAGACTCCTAGGCGGTGGTCGAAAGATACGTCGGAGATGCTCAGCGGCTCCGTGGCCAGCGTAATCCAGACATGCCCGGCGGCGGCACGCCGTCCACCTCCACGAGAACGGGCCTACCAGCACCTACAGTGCCCGTGTGAGTCCGGCCGGCGACGTGCACGTGCCCGAGGAGTTCCAGCGCGCGCTCCGCTCCTTGCGGGATCTGCGGGTGCGTGCGGACGTCTCGTTGCACGAGATTCCCGCCCCTACGCGGGTGGCCCCCTATGCCCTCGCGCTCACCGGGGAGCTCGCCGGTCACGGCGCGCACGCGACCGACGCCGCGTCCGGGCGGTTCGTGGTCCTGTACGACCCGGCCGGCCAGGAGGTGTGGCAGGGCAGGTTCCGCGCGGTCACGATGGTCCGGGCGCCGCTCGAGCGCGACCTGGTGCGCGACCCCCTCCTGTCGGAGGTGGCGTGGACGTGGCTGCGCGAGGCGCTGGTCTCGGCGGGTGCGGGCTCGCGCGCCCACGGCGGTACCGTGACGCGGGTGATCTCCGAGAGCTTTGGTTCGCTGGCCGACACGCCGGAGGCGGACGAGATCGAGATCCGTGCGTCGTGGTCGCCCACGACGCCGGACCTCGCGCCCCACGTCCACGCCTGGGCCCACCTCATGGGTTCGGTCGCGGGCCGCCCCGCCCTGCCCGAGGGCGTGACCCCGTTGCGCGCGCGTCGCGCCGGGAGCGGCTCGTGACGCAGGGCACCACCGACGACAGCACCCTGGCCGAGCAGCCCGACGTCACGCCGCTGCGCGAGCCCGCGGCGGGCATCCCGCCCGTGGTCGCGACGCCGGCCGCCTACCGGGACGCCGTCGAGCGCCTCGCCGCGGGCACGGGCCCGGTCGCCGTGGACGCCGAGCGCGCGTCCGGGTACCGGTACGGCCAGCGCACCTACCTCGTGCAGCTCCGCCGCGAGGACGTGGGCACGGTCCTGGTCGACCCGGTCCCGTTCGACGACCTGCACGAGCTCGGCGAGGCCCTGGCCGACGCCGAGTGGGTGCTGCACGCGGCGACGCAGGACCTCCCGGGTCTGGCCGACCTGGGGATGCGGCCCGCACGCGTCTTCGACACCGAGCTCGCCGCCCGCCTGCTCGGGTACGAGCGGGTCGGGCTGGGGGCCGTGGTCGCGCGCGTCCTCGGGCTGGGGCTCGCCAAGGAGCACTCGGCGGTCGACTGGTCCACCCGGCCGCTGCCCGAGGACTGGCTGCGCTACGCCGCGCTCGACGTCGAGCTGCTCGTGCCGCTGCGCGAGCACCTGCTCGCGGAGCTGGCCGAGCAGGGCAAGGCGGACTGGGCGGCCCAGGAGTTCGAGGCCGAGCGGCTCGCTCCCCCGGCCCCGCCGCGCGTCGACCCGTGGCGGCGCACGTCCGGCTCGCACACGCTGCGCGACCGGCGCCGGCTCGCCGTCGTCCGCGCGCTGTGGGAGGCGCGTGACTCGAACGCCCGCCTCCGCGACCTGTCACCCGGGCGCGTCCTGCCCGACCGCGCGATCGTCGCTGCGGCCCAGGCGCTCCCCCGCACGGTGGCCGACCTGACGCGGCTGCCCGAGTTCGCGACCAAGGGCGCCAAGCGCCGCGCCCCGGTGTGGCAGCGGGCGATCTCGGAGGCGCTCGCGCTGCCGGTCGACGAGCTGCCGTCGCTGCGCGGGCCCGGGACCGACGCGCCCCCGCCCGCCCGCGCCTGGGCCGACCGCGACCCGGCGGCGTGGGCGCGCCTGGAGGTCGCGCGGCCGCTGGTCGCGGGGATCGCGGAGGACTACCACCTGCCCACGGAGAACCTGCTGCAGCCCGACGCGCTGCGACGCCTGTGCTGGACGCCGCCGGACCCGTTCACCGTGGACACCGTCGGCGACTTCCTGCGGGGACGTGGGGCTCGCGAGTGGCAGATCCAGCTCGTCGCCCCGCCGCTCGTGCAGGCGCTGGCCGGCAGCTGAGGGACGGGCCCGCCCGCCACGAGGGGGGCTCGGCGCCGGGTAAGGTTCAGGCCATGCCCGGTTCCTCCCCTCTCGTGACCGTGATCGACGACCAGGCCCTCTGGGACTCCGAGGTCGACCGGCTCGGCGGTCACCCGCTCCAGCTCTGGGGCTGGGGCCAGGTCAAGGCCGACGGCGCCTGGACCTCCCACCACGTCGAGATCTCGCTGGGCGACCAGACGATCGGCCTCGCGCAGGTCCTGGTCCGCCAGCTCCCCTCGCCGTTCCGCTCGCTCGCGCACGTCCCGCGCGGCCCCGTCGTCCCCGACCCCGCGCTGCGGGGGCTCGTGTGCGACGCGGTCGCGAACTGGTGCCGCAAGGAGATCGGCGGCATCTCGGTGACCTTCGAGCCCGACTGGGACGCCGCCGACCCGCTCGAGGTCGCCGGCGCCGTCCCGTCGCCGAACCCGATCCTCTACCCCAAGACGCTCATCCTCGACCTGTCGAAGACCGAGGACGAGCTCCTCGCCGCGATGTCCCGCACCACGCGCTACGACATCCGCAAGGGCCTGCGCACCGGCCTCGACGTCCGGCGCGTGGAGACCGAGGACGAGGTCCGCGGGGTCCTGGACGTCTACCACGAGACCGCCGCGCGCGCCGGGTTCGCCCTGCACGACGACGAGTACTACCTCGCGATCCACCGGTACCTCGGCGAGCGGTCGCTGCTCGTCGCGGCGTTCGACGCCGACGGCAAGCCGTGCTCGTTCGTGTGGGACGTCGTGTCCGCGACGACCGCGTTCGAGCTGTACGGCGGGCAGAACGACGCCGGCCGCTCGCTGCGCGCCAACGCGCCCGTGAAGTGGAAGGCCGTCACGATCTCCCGCGACGCCGGCCTGCGCCGCTACGACATGAACGGCCTGCTCAACGACGGGATCTCCGAGTTCAAGAAGTCGTTCGCGCAGCACGAGGACGAGCTGACCGGGTCGTTCGACGTCCCGTTCTCGCCGCTCTACAGCATGTGGAACAAGGCGCTCCCCCTCGCCAAGAAGGCGGTGCGCAAGGTCCGCGGCTGACCTCACCCCCGCTCGCTCACGACGGCGGCGCTCCCCACCCGGGGAGCGCCGCCGTCGTCGTTCCCGGCGGGCGGCCGCGTGGCATGCGTCACGTCCCGGCGCGGGGCGAGTGCGTGGACTTTCCTAGGACTGGCGGTATCGTGTTCTTCGCGTCGACGGACCGCCCAGGACATCGCAGTCCAGATCAGGAGAAGCAATGACCACCGCCTCCACCCGCCCGACCGTGCGTGACGTCGTCTTCGTCGACGGCGTACGCACCCCGTTCGGCAAGGCCAGGCCCGACGGTCTGTACGCCGGCACCCGCGCCGACGACCTCGCCGTCAAGACCGTGCGCGAGCTGCTGCGCCGCCACCCCGAGCTCCCGCCCGAGCGCATCGACGAGGTCGCGATCGCCGCCACCACCCAGCAGGGCGACCAGGGCCTCACCCTCGGCCGGTCCGTGGCCGTGCTCTCCGGGCTGCCCAAGACCGTGCCCGGCTACGCCATCGACCGCATGTGCGCGGGCGCCATGACCGCCGTCACCACCACGGCGTCCGGGATCATGGCCGGCATGCAGGACGTCGCCCTCGCGGGCGGCGTCGAGCACATGGGCCACCACCCCATGGGCTTCGACGCGGACCCCAACCCCCGCTTCCTGACCGAGCGCCTCGTCGAGGGCGACGCCCTCGTCATGGGATCCACCGCGGAGAACCTCCACGACCGGTTCCCGCACCTGACCAAGGAGCGCGCCGACGCGTACGGCGTGCAGTCGCAGGCCCGGTACGCCCAGGCGCTCGCGGACGGCAACATCACGCCCGACCTGGTGCCGGTCGCGGTGCGCTCCGAGCTCGGCTGGGGCCTCGCCACGGCCGACGAGCTGCCCCGCCCCGGCACGACGGTCGAGGCGATCGCGAACCTCAAGACCCCGTTCCGCCCGGGCGGCCGCGTGACGGCCGGCAACGCGTCCCCCCTGACCGACGGCGCGACCATGTCGCTCGTCGCGTCGGGCGAGACCGCCGACGAGCTCGGCCTCACCCCGCGCATGCGCCTCGTGTCGTTCGCGTTCGCGGGCGTCGACCCGGAGATCATGGGCTTCGGCCCGATCCCCTCGACGGAGAAGGCCCTCGCCAAGGCCTCCCTCACGATCGACGACATCGGCCTGTTCGAGATCAACGAGGCGTTCGCGGTCCAGGTGCTCGCGTTCCTCGACCACTTCAAGATCGCCGACGACGACCCCCGCGTGAACCCGTACGGCGGCGCCATCGCCGTCGGGCACCCGCTCGCGTCGTCGGGCGTGCGCCTCATGACGCAGCTCGCCCGCGAGTTCGAGCAGCACCCGGACGTCCGGTACGGCCTCACGACCATGTGCGTCGGCCTCGGCATGGGCGGCACGGTCATCTGGGAGAACCCGAACCACGCCGACTACTCGGGCCACTCCGACGCCACGCGCCGCTGACCGCGCACCCGACCACAGAACCAGGGACGGATCACCGATGACCGACACCACCCCCACCGCTCGCCCCGAGCGGGTCACCCACTTCCTCGTGCGCGACGTCGCGCTCCCCGGCGGCCTCGGCACGCTCGCCCTCGTCACCCTCGACAACGGGCTCGACCACACCAAGCCCACGACCCTCGGCCCGCAGGGCATCGCGGAGCTCCAGGGCGTCGTCGAGCGCCTGCACCAGCGCGCGACCGACGGCGAGATCGTCGCGGTCGGCGTGACCGGCAAGCCGTACTTCCTCGCCGCGGGCGCCGACCTCACGCAGGTCGCGTCCGTGACCTCGCGCGACGACGCCCTCGCCCTCGGCCGGGGCGGCCACGCCGCCTACCGGGCGCTGTCCGAGGTCGGCGTCCCGACCTTCGCGTACATCAACGGGGTCGCGCTGGGCGGCGGCCTCGAGATCGCCCTCAACTGCGACTACCGCACGGTCGCGTCCGACGCCGGCGCGATCGCCCTGCCGGAGACCGGCCTCGGCCTCGTCCCCGGCTGGGGCGGCGCCTACCTCGTGCCCCGCCTCATCGGCGTGCAGAAGGCGCTCGACGTCATCCTCACCCGCCCGGCGCAGAACAAGCCCTTCAAGGCCGCGGAGGCCTACGAGATCGGCCTCGCCGACGCGATCTTCGACGCCGCCGACTTCCTCGAGGAGTCGATCCGCTGGACCGCCGCGATCCTGCGCGGCGAGATCGTCGTCGAGCGCCGCCCGCTCGACGACGAGGCGACCTGGAAGGCCGTCACCGACGCCGCCCGCCAGCGCCTCGACGCCACCGTCCACGGCTCGCGCCCCGCGCCCTACCGGGCCCTCGACCTCGTCACCGCGGCCCGCGACTCCGACCGCACGACGGCCTTCGCCGCCGAGGACGAGGCGCTCGCGGACCTCATCATGACCGACGAGATGCGGGCGAGCGTCTACGCGTTCCAGCTCGTCTCGCACGGCAAGAAGCCCGCCGGCGCCCCCGACGCGTCGCTCGCGCGGCCGGTCACCCGGGTCGGCATCGTCGGCGCCGGGCTCATGGCCGCGCAGATCGCGCTCCTGTTCGCCCAGCGCCTCCAGGTGCCCGTCGTCATGCGGGACATCGACCAGGAGCGCGTCGACAAGGGCCTCGGGTTCGTCCAGTCCCAGCTCGCGCGCCTCGTGTCGACGGGGCGCATGTCGAAGGACGTCGCGGCCCGGATCACCGCCCAGGTGCACGGGACGACCGACGTCCAGGACTTCGCGAGCTGCGACTTCGTCATCGAGGCCGTCACCGAGGTGCTCGGGCTCAAGAAGAAGGTCTTCGCGGAGCTCGAGGGCATCGTGTCCCCCGAGACGATCCTCGCGACCAACACCTCGGCGCTGTCGATCACCGAGATGGCCGCCGACCTCGAGCACCCCGAGCGGGTCGTCGGGATCCACTTCTTCAACCCCGTCGCCGCGATGCCGCTCGTCGAGGTCATCCATGCCGAGAAGACGTCCGACGAGGCCCTCGCGACCGCGTTCGCGGTCACCAAGAAGCTGCGCAAGACGTCCGTGCTCGTCAAGGACCGGCCCGGCTTCGTCGTGAACCGGCTCCTCGTGCTCGTCATGGGCAAGATCGTCGAGGCGGTCGAGAACGGGACGCCCGTCGACGTCGCCGACCACGCGACCGACCCGCTCGGCTTCCCCATGCCGACGTTCGAGCTCTTCGACCTCGTCGGCCCCGCCGTCGGGCTGCACGTGCTGCAGTCGCTGCGCGAGGACCTCGGCGACCGCTTCCCCGCCTCCCCCGGCCTCGAGAAGCTCGTCGCCGACGGGACCCGCGTCGTCCTCGACGCCCCCGCCAAGGGGCTGCCCAAGCCGGTCAACCCGGAGATCCAGGCCGTGTTCGACGGGGACGGCGTCGACCGGACGGGCCAGGTGCTCGACGCGGCGGGCGTCCTCGACGCGACCCTCACCGCCCTCACCCGGGAGATCGGGCTCATGCTCGACGAGGGCGTCGTCGCCGGCCCCCAGCAGATCGACCTCTGCATGATCCTCGGCGCCGGCTGGCCGTTCCACCTCGGCGGCATCACGCCCTACCTGGACCGCACCGGCTACTCCGAGCGGGTCCTCGGCAAGCGGTTCCTGCCCGACGGCGTCGCGAACGTCGCGCGCGCCTGACGCACCCGCGCGCACGACGACGGCGCCCGCACCCTCCGCAGGGTGCGGGCGCCGTCGTCGTGGGGCCAGAATCCGAGCATGCGACTCGACGAGGCCACCTGCCGCGCCCGGCTGGCCGCGGCTCGCCACGCCCACCTCGCGACCGCCGGCGCCGACGCCCAGCCGCGCGTCGTGCCCGTGACGTTCGCGCTCGTGCGCGACGAGATCGTCACGGCCGTCGACCAGAAGCCCAAGTCGACCACGCGCCTCCGCCGGCTCCGCGACGTCGCGGAGAACCCCCGCGTCGCGGTCCTCGTCGACGCCTACGACGACGACTGGGAACGCCTGTGGTGGGTCCGCGCCGAGGGCCGAGCCGAGGTCGAGACGGACCCCGACGGCACTGACCGGCGCACGGAGGCCCTCGCGGCGCTCGCCGCGCGGTACCCGCAGTACCGCGCGGACCCTCCCCGCGGCCCGGTGCTGCGGATCCGCGTGGCCCGGTGGACGGGGTGGGCAGCCGTCGGCTGAACCTACCGCCGCCGGGGCGCCTTCGCTGCTCGGCGGGCGACGGCACGCAGAGCACCCCAGAATGCTCGAATGCGAACCGTCGGAGTGGAAGAGGAGTACCTGCTGGTCGACGACGAGGGGGTGCCGGTGGCTGTCGCGCCCGAGGCGCTCGCGCTCGGCGGCGACCCCGCTCCGCTCGGCGGGATCGACGAGCTGCCCGACGGCTCCCGCGACGAGGCGCCGGCCGAGGACACCCCGGGCGGGGACCTCGAGGCCGAGCTCAAGCAGCAGCAGCTCGAGACCTCGACGCCGCCGTGCTCCGATCTCGACACCCTGGCGGCCGAGCTGCGCGAGGGCCGGGCGCGCGCCGGACGCGCCGCCGGACGGGCCGGCGCGCACGCGGTCGCGCTCGCGACGTCGCCCCTGCCGTTCGACTCGTCCGTCACCCCGGACCGCCGGTACCGCCGCATGACGGCCCTCTTCGGGCTCACCGCGCGCGAGCAGCTCACGTGCGGCTGCCACGTCCACGTGGCGGTCGACTCGCCCGACGAGGGCGTCCTCGCGATCGACAGGATCGGCGTCTGGCTGCCGGTGCTGCTCGCGCTCAGCACGAACTCGCCCTTCTGGCACGGCCAGGAGAGCCACTACGCGAGCTACCGCCACCAGGTCTGGAACCGTTGGCCCAGCTCGGGCCCGACCCAGCCGTTCGGCACGGCGGCGGCCTACCGGGAGGCGGTCGACGCGCTCGTCGCCACCGGGGCGTTGCTCGACGAGGGCATGGTCTACTTCGACGCCCGGCTGTCGGCCCGGTATCCGACGGTGGAGATCCGCGTCGCCGACGTGTGCCTCGACCTCGAGGACGCCGTCCTGGTCGCGGCGCTCGCCCGGGCGCTCGTCGAGACGGCCGTGCGCGACGCGCGGCGCGGCGAGCCGGCCCCCGACGTGCGCACGGAGCTGCGGCGCGCCGCCTCGTGGCGCGCGAGCCGCTCGGGCGTCCGGGACGAGCTGCTGAGCCCAGCCACGTTCCGTCCGGTCCCCGCGGCCGACGCCGTCGCGGAGCTCGTCGCGCACACGCGCGACGCCCTCGAGGAGGCGGGCGACCTGGAACGGGTGGTCGCCCGCCTCGACCGCGTGCTGAGCGAGGGCACGGGCGCCGACACCCAGCGGCGGTGGCGCGCCGAGGGGCTCGAGGGCCTCGTCGAGAAGGCGGCGCTGCGCACGCTCGCCTGAACCCGCGAAGCAGACCGCGCGGGGGGTCTACGTCGCGAGGTCCGGGGGCGCGTCGAGACCGAGGAACCGGCGCACCGGGGCTACGCCGTGCAGCTCGACCTCCGGCCGGTCGGCCTGCGCCTCCCACGCCTCGCGCGTGAGCCGGTAGCGGTTGCTCGCGACCGCCTTCCCTTCGCGCGCGACGACGTCGACGCCGTTCGGCTCGTAGCCGATGCGCCGGGTCACGCCGTTCGACGGCGCGTTGTCGGCGAACGCCGACGTCGTGACCTCGTGCGCGTCCAGGCCTTCGAACAGCAGGTGCAGGATCACCCGTCGCATCCGCGTGCCGACGCCCTGCCCGTGGAACCGCAGACCGAGCCACGACCCGGTCTCCGCGGTGCGGGTGACGGCGAACTTGCCCGCGTAGAAGCCCTGGATGCCGAGCAGCTCGCCGTCGCGCACGACCGCGAGCTCGATGCCCACCTTGTCGGGCGACGCCTCAGCCCGGTTGCGCCACTGGTAGGCGACCACCGAACGGGCGACCTCGAGCGGGGTGCCCCGCGTCCAGGGCGTCAGGAACGGCATCGCGTCGGGGTCGTGGACGCCCTGCCCGGCGAGAGCCGCCAGGCGCAGCAGCAGGTCGTCGTCGAGGTAGCG